>Ga0207657_10003656_pt1 | contig 16371 bp, 13 predicted proteins | sample KBSC33metaG_FD_184316 | JGI IMG/M metagenome (GOLD analysis project Ga0207657, IMG submission 184316) | Corn rhizosphere microbial communities from Kellogg Biological Station, Michigan, USA - KBS C3-3 metaG (SPAdes) (version 2) | ecosystem: Host-associated > Plants > Roots > Rhizosphere > Soil ... | reverse complement strand
ACGGGGTGTCGTTCTCGTACAGCGCGACGAGCACTTTTTGCGTGTACGACGAAAAGGGATGACCGTAGAGTACGAGAGACATGGAGGGCTCGCTTTCGGTGGTGGTGGAATCACTGCTTGTATTGTGCCATCGGTTCAATGCGCGTCTTGCACAGCTGGTGCGGCCTTCCGCCTCGTTTTAAAAAACGACCACGCCTCGTCGGCGGTATCGAGGTCGTGATTCATTTCGCCGGCCAGTTTGCGCAACACCCACGGCAGCGTGCCGTTCCTGGATGCTTCGACATGGCCGCCGCCATCGATCCGCAGGAATTCGACCTGGATGCCCTTGGGGTCGTTCCCCCAGACATAGCGCGTCGCGGACGTCGGATCATCCGGGCGAAGGTGGGGGAAGCGGTAGGTGACCGGCGTCGCGGATAGACCGTCCACCTTGCGCCAGAACGCGACGGATTGCTCGACACCGAGCGTGGTGCCGCGCCCGCGCAGGAACCAGCTGCCGGTCTTGCCGCCGGCGTAAGGCACGATCTCGTCGGCCGTGCCGTGCTCGATGAACACGGACAAAGGCGCCGATGGCGCGCGGCACGCATTCTGTGCCGCCACCGGGCCGCTTTGCACGCCGATCGCGGCGAGGCGGGAGCCCAGTTCGATACCGGCCCGATATGCCATCGCGCCGCCGTGGGACACGCCGAACACGTAGACGCGCTCGGGGTCCGCATCGTATTGCGCGATGGCGGTGTCGATCAGCGAGGCGATAAATCCGACGTCGTCCACCGTCGGATTGGTGGGGGCGTCGTGGCGGCAATCGTTCCAGCCCTTCTTGCCATCGCTGCCAGCCATGCCATCGGGCGCGAGCAGCAACACGTTTTCGTGGGCCGCCAACGTGGACCATGCGTCCGTCTTGTACCCGGCGAGCGATGTCAGCCCAACCATGACGGCCGCACTGGCACCGTGACCGTGCAGCACGATGAGCACGGGACGCTTTGACTTCGGCATGCCCTCGGCCTCGACGGCGATGTAGTGCCGCGGTCCTTCGGGGCGTACCAGCGTGTGATCCGTGATCGTCACTGCCCACGCGGGAGGCGCCAACGCGGCGACGGCGACACAACAAGACCAGACACGTCGGAGAATCATGCGTTGCCTCTTCTATTTGTCAGTCGTTCTGACGACCAGCCGCCATGTTCCCAGACTGCCGACCAGCACAAGGTAAAGCGCGACGATTAACCACAATGCCTCGGACCAACCGATATGCGGGAAGCCGTAGTCGTGAAGATATTTGCCGTTGATCGACCAGATGACATAAGCAGACAGTGCAAATAACACCAGTAAAACGATCCCGGCGCCGCCTATGATGGCTCGTGCGGCACATCCGAGGCTTCGGTTTTTTTTATCCATACTCTATGTAACAACAAGCTCAAAACGTCATCACAAACCTCGCCCCGCCCCCGACGCCGCGCGCATACCGGACCCGGCCCCCATTGCGATGCACGAGCTGCCGCACCATGGCCAGCCCGATGCCGCTGCCGTTCGCGCGCGTCGTGAAGAACGGCGTGAAGATCTGCCGGACGAGTTCATCGGGCACGCCCGGGCCATTATCCGCCACCTCGATGCGCAACTGGCCGCCGCGCACCAGGCGCGCGCTGATCGTCAGCGACGGTCGGGCCACGCCGGCGGTCGCCTCCAGCGCATTGTTCGCCAGGTTCACCAGCGCCTGTTCCAGCTGACCCGCATCGGCCACCAGTTCGAGGTTGGCCGGCTCCACCGAGACGCGCACGTCGCCTCCGCGTTCGGCCCACGCGCCGCCCACCATGGCCTGCAGCCGCATGAACAGGTCGTGCACGCGGATGCGCTCGGGGCGCGGCTCGGGCACGCTGGCCAGTGACCGGTAGCCGGTGACGAAGCCCGCGAGGCTCGTCGCACGGCGGCCGATGGCGTCCAGTGCCGTGTCGAGGTCGGCGGCGGTGTCCGGCGCAAGGCCGGGGGCGTCCTGCACGAGGTCGCGCGCCGTTTGCGACAGGGACGCGACCGGCGTCAGCGAATTCATGATTTCATGGGTCAGCACGTGGACGAGCTTTTGCCAGGCCTGCATGGCTTCCGCTTCCAGCTCGTTCTCGACGGGACTCACGGCGACGAGGCGTTGCGGCCGGCCTTCCAGGGTCAGGTCGACCGCGTTCGCGAGCGCCCGTTCCGCGCCGTGCTCCGTGTCGATGGCCAGCACCGTGCGCCGGTCGGCGGCGAGGCCCCCCAGTTGCCGGCCGAAGCCGTCGCGGTCGACGATGCGGCCCGGTGCCAGCAGGCGGCGGGCGGCCGTGTTCAGCGGGTGCGGCGTGCCATCCGCGTTCGGCGTGTCCAGCGTGAACAGGGCGACGGGCGCGAACTCGAGCCACGTGTCGAGACGGTCCGCGCGTGCCGTGTCGGGCGGCGATGGCAGCGGCGTCTCCAGCGGCGCGGCTAGTGTCGCGCACGCGCGTGCGGCGCGCCATGCGAGGCTCGCGCCGCCGATCATCGCGGCCCCGGCGCATGCCCAGGTCCAGGCCTCGTTGGCGCCGCGGCCGATCCAGCCGGCGCCGATCAGCAGCGCGGCCGCGACCGCGAGCCTCCACCGTGGCGCCGCGTCAGAGCCCATGCTTGTCGAGCTTGCGGTACAACGCGGCGCGGCTGACGCCCAGCAGGCGCGCGGCGCGGCTGATGTTGCCCTGCACCTGGTCCAGCGCGGCGGCCACCGCGTCGCGCTCCAGCGTGTCCAGCTTGAGCGGTGCCGGTTCCGACGGCGGCGCGACGGTGGGCGCAGTGCGCGGCGCCAGGCCGAAATCGTCGGCGACGTACTGGTCGCCCTGGCCCAGGATCACGGCGCGCTCGCACGCATGGCGCAGGGCGCGCACGTTGCCGGGCCAGTCGTGGTGCTGCAGCCGGTCGAGTGCCGCGTCGGCGAGCGGCCGCGGTGCCCGGCCGTACTGGCGCTGGTAATGCGCCAGGTAGTGGGCGAGCAGCAGCGGGATGTCGCCGCGCCGCTCGCGCAGCGCCGGCACCTGGATCACGATGGTGTTCAGGCGGAACAGGAGGTCGGGACGGAACACGGCGGGATCGTGCAGCGCGTCGTCGGCGAGATTCGTGGCGCTGACGATGCGCACGTCGACGGCGTGGGCGCGGTCGGCGCCGAGCGGCGTGACTTCGCGCCGCTCCAGCGCCGTCAACAGCTTCGCCTGGGCGGGCAGCGGGAGGTTGCCGATCTCGTCGAGGAACAGCGTCCCGCCGGACGCCGCCTGGAAGCGTCCGGCCCGCTCGTGGCGGGCATCCGTGAACGCGCCTTTGCGGTGGCCGAACAACTCGCTCTCCAGCGTGGCCTCGGGCAGGGCGCCCATGTCGAGGGCGAGGAACGGATGCGCCGCGCGCCGCGACTGCCGGTGCAGGGCGCGCGCGACGAGCTCCTTGCCCACGCCGTTCTCGCCCAGCACCATCACGTTCGCCTCGGTCGGGCTGACGTGGGCGATCAGGTTGCGCAGGTGACGCATCGATGGCGCGTCGCCCATCAGCGCATCCTCGTCGCCAGGAACGGCGGGCGTCGCATCCGCGCGCCGCGCGCACGCCTGGTCGACGGTCGCCAGCAGGCGCGCGTTGTCCCAGGGCTTGGTCAGGAAGTCGCACGCGCCGGCCTTCATCGCTTCCACCGCCAGCGCCACGTCCGCATAGGCCGTCAGCGCGATCACGGCGGGCGGTTGCCGCAACGCGCGCAACTGGCGCAGCGCGGCGAGTCCCGCGGCGCCATCCGTCTGGCCCGGCGCGAAATTGAAGTCGAGCAGGACGACGTCCGGCGTGGCGCCCTGCAGGTAACGCGGCAGGTCGGCCGGATGCGCCAGGCTGTCCACCCGCGCCACGTGCCGGCGCAGCAGCAGCGTGGCCGCGTAGGCGACGTCGGCGTCGTCGTCGAGGACGAGGATGTGCGCTGCGCTGGGCGACATGGGAATACCAGGAATGAATGTGCGCCGATTCTAGCAGCCGTCCCGCGCCCCGCCCAGCGTTCCGGGCGGCGTGGCGGCAAAGTGTCCGGAAGCGGACACCCCGCTTGTCCGTTCGCGGACAATTCGTGCGCCGGAAGCGCCCGTCCGGGCCCGTATCGCCGTGGCACGGATGTTGCGAACGGTGTGCCTCATGCTCTCCAACCTGCACGATGATGTGGCCCCGGCGGATGCCGACGGCGCCGCCATGGACACCCCGCTTCCCACGCGCCGCGGACGCCGCCTCGCCGCGCTGTGCGCCTGCGTGCTGTTCGTCGCCGGCGCCGCCATGCTGCTGTGGCGCGCGATGCCGCGAGGCTTGTCGGTCGATGCGGCCAGCGTGCGCGTGGCTGCCGTCGCCCGCGCGACGTTCCACGACGACGTGCTGGTCCGCGCCAGTGCCGCGCCCCTGCGGTCCGTGTTGCTGGATGCGGTCGAATCGGGCCGGGTCGAGGAAGTGCTGGCGCGCGACGGGTCGCTCGTCGCGAAAGGGGAGGTGCTGTTTCGCCTGTCGAATGCGCAGCGGCGCCTGGAGCTGCTGCAGCGCGAGTCGGAACGGGCGCAGCAGATTTCGAATGCGATGAACATGCGGATCGCGCTCGAGGCCAGCCGCGCCGACCGGCGCCGCCGGCTCGCGGACCTCGAGTTCGCGGCGCGCGAGGCGGACAAGCAGTACCGCCGCAGCCTCGCGCTGTCCGAGCGGGGCTTCGTGTCGGCGGCCGCGCTGCAGGACGCCGCCGACCGCAGCACGCAGCAACGCCGGCTGCTGGCCGCGGAGCAGGCCGACGCGCGCGCGGAAGAGCGCATCCAGGCGAACGCGCTGCAGCAGATGGACAAGGCCGGCACGCGTCTCGAAACAGGCCTGCGCCTGGTCAGCGAGACCGTCGCGGCGCTGGAAGTGCGGGCGCCCGTCGCGGGACGACTGACGGACTTCCGGCTGCAGGTCGGCGAAACGGTCAAGCTCGACCAGCACCTGGGCCGCATCGACGATCCGGTCCGCTTCAAGCTGGCGGCGCAGCTCGACGAGTATTACCTGAACCGCCTGGCGCCGGGCCTCGCGGCGCATGCCGTCGTGAACGGCACGTCGTACGGCCTGACGGTCAGCCGGCTGTCTCCGCAGATCCGCGACGGCAGGTTCGCGCTCGAACTCGCGTTCGGGGAGGGCGCCGCGCCCGTCCTCCAGCCGGGCCAGAGCCTGGAAGTGGCGATCACGCTGGGCGCACCGGCGCCCGCGCTGGTGCTGCCGATGGATGCGTGGATCGCCGACGGCGGCGGCGCCAGCGTCTACGTGCTCGCGGCCGACGGGCGCAGCGCGCTGCGGCGCGCGATCCGTACGGGGCGCCGCAACGACAGCCAGGTCGAAGTGCTGGCGGGCCTCGCGCCCGGCGAGCGCGTGATCGTCTCCTCCACGGCCGCCTACGGCCAGGCCGCCCGGCTCGCGTTCGCGCAGCCGGCCGGCCTTTCAACCCAACCCAAGGACATGACACAATGAAGCTCGACGATTACCCACCCACATCCACCGGAGACGCCATGCTGAAGCTCGTCAACGTGACCAAGACGTATCGCGGCGGCGACGTGCGCACGCGCGCGCTCGACGGCATCAACCTCGAGATCGAGGCGGGCGAATACGTGGCCGTCACGGGGCCGTCGGGCTGCGGCAAGTCCACGCTGCTGGCGATGCTCGGCCTGCTCGACACGCCGGACAGCGGCGACTACTGGATCGACGGGCAGCAGGCGGGCGGCCTGGACGAGGCGCGCCTGAACCGGCTGCGGCGCGGCCGCATCGGCTTCATCTTCCAGAACTTCAACCTGATCGAAGCGCTGACCGTGCAGGAGAACGTCGAGCTGGCATTGCAGTACCTGGGCGTCTCCGCGGCGGAGCGGCGCCGGCGCACCGCCGCGATGCTGGACAAGCTGGGCGTGGCGCACCGCGCGCGCCATCGTCCCTCGCAGCTCTCCGGCGGCCAGCAGCAGCGCGTGGCGATCGCGCGGGCCCTGGTCCCGAATCCGGCCGTGCTTCTGGCCGACGAGCCGACCGGCAACCTCGATACGGCGCGCGGCGAGGAAGTCATGCGCCTGCTCCGCCAGATCAACGCCGAGGGCACGACCATCGTGATGGTGACGCACTCGCCGGCGCACGCGGCCCAGGCCTCGCGCACCGTGCGCCTGCTCGACGGGCGCATCGTGGTCGATGCCCTGCACGCGGCGTGAAGGAGCGGCGATGACCCGACAAGATTTCACGATCGGCTGGCGCACGCTGGTCGCCGACCCCGTGTATTCGCTGGTGGTCGTGCTGGGGCTGGCGATCGGCTTCGGCAGCTGCCTGCTGCTGCTCGGCTTCGTGCGCTATTCGTGGCAGTACAACGCGCACGTGCCGCACGTCGAGCAGGTGTACGTCGTCAAGCAGCGCGACAACCGCCAGCCGACGGCGCCCTGGTTCGACCAGGTGCCGCTGCTGCTGCACGCGACCGCGCTGAAGGCGCCCGGCGTGGACAGCGCGGCCGCGTGGCTGCCCACGCGCCCGCAGCAGCTGACGGCGCGCGCGGGCGGCCGCCTGCACCGCCACGACAGCCTCACCGTCACGCCCGAATTCGCGCGCACGCTGGGCCTCGTCGCGGTGCGGGGCGACCTCGATGCGACGCTGCGCCGGCCCGACAGCTTCGCCGTCACGGAAGCGGGCGCGCTGGCGATGTTCGGCAGCGCCGATGTGGTCGGCCGCACCATCGACGTCGACGGCCAGTCCGTGCGCGTCGGTGCCGTCGTGCGCACGCCGCCCGCCAACACGACGATTCCGTTCGAGACCGTGTTCGGTCCCACGTCCAGCCTGGCGCCGCCCGAGATCCGCGACGAGCTGGTGACGGGCAGCCGCGGATGGTGGGGCAGGATGCTCGTGCGCGTGCGGCCGGGCGCGCCCGTCGGGCCGATCCGCGCCGCGCTGCAGGACGCCGTCGACCATGCCGCCGTGCTGCAGAAGATCCCGGCCGCGACGCGCGCGCGCCTGGGTGGACGCAAGGTGATGGACGTGGAACTGGTGCCGCTCGGCGAAGCGTATTTCGACCGCGACGTCGCGGCCAACAACCTGGCGCGGCCGGGCCCGCGCGGCGACAAGACGGTGGTGGCGGGCCTGGGCGCCATCGCCGTGCTGATCCTGCTGCTGGCTGCGATCAACTACGTCAACCTGGCGACGGCGCGCGTGGTCCGGCGCCAGCGCGAGATCGCCATGCGCAAGGTGCTGGGTGCGAGTCCGCGCCGGATCGCCATGCAGTTCATCGCCGAGGCCTTGCTGGTGGCGCTGCTGGCGACGAGCCTCGGCCTGCTGTTCGCGTGGCTGGCGCTGCCGCTGTTCGCCGAGCTGGTGGCGCGCGACCTGGGCGGCCTGCTGTCGCCGTCGAACGTGGCGGCGGCGCTGGCGCTGGGCGTCGTCGTCGGCCTCGCCAGCGCGATCCATCCCGTCTGGGCCGCGCTGCGCGTGGCGCCGCACGGTGCGCTGACCGGCCGCCAGGACGACGAATCGGTGCGCGCAGGCCGCGTGCGCAAGGCGATGACGGTGCTGCAGATCGGCGCGGCGATGGGCCTGGCCTGCGTGACGCTCGCCATCACGTGGCAGACCCGCTACGCGCTGGCGCAGTCGCCCGGGTTCGATCCGTCGTCGCTGCTGATCGTCGATCTGGAAGGCGGCGCGAACGCCAAGGACAGCGCGGCCGTGCGCGGGCTGATCGCGGCGCTGAAGGCCGATGGTGCGGTGGCCGGCGTCGCGATCAGCGAAGACGCGGTCGGCCGCCACGACGCCGCCTGGTCCCGCGAAGTGCGCCGGCCCGGCGTGGCCGACGTGCGCGTCGAGATGAAATCCGTCAGCGCCGATTTCTTCGAGCGGTACGGCATCCAGCCCATCGCGGGCCGCTTGTTCGATCCGCGCGTCGACGCGGACGACGCGGCCGAACCGCTGGTCGTCAACGCCGTCACGGCGCGCCGGCTCGGTTTCGCCACGCCGGCCGCCGCCGTCGGCCAGATGGTCGTCTTCACGAATTTCGACGACAGCGTCGTGCACAAGCGGATTGTCGGCGTCGCGCCCGAACTGCGCTTCCATTCGCTGCACGAGGCACCGGCCGCCATCGGCTACGAGGTGTGGATCGCGGGTTCGACGCTGACGGTGAAGGCGGCGCATGCGCTGCCCGAGGCCGAAGCGGCCGTGCGCGCGTTGTGGCCGCGCTGGTTCCCGGATGCGGTATTGACCATGCACCGCGCGTCCGACGTGCTGGCCGCCGACTACGCCGAGGACCGGCGCCTCGCCCGGCTCGTCGCGATCGCCACCGGCATCGCGCTGGCGATATCGGCTTTCGGCACGTACGCGCTGGCAGCCGACGCCGCGCAGAAGCGGGCGCGCGAAATCGTCCTGCGCAAACTGTACGGCGCCCGCCGGCGCGATATCGCCGTGCTCATGCTGCGCGAGATCGGCGTGCTCACGCTGGCGGGCGCCGTCGCGGGATTGCCGCTGGGGGCGCTGGTGGGCGAACGCTATCTGTCGTCGTTCGTCGAGCGTGCCCCGTTCGGCTACTGGAACGTGGCGCTGGCGTTTTGCGCGAGTGCCTGCGTGGCGGTGGCCGCGATGGCGCAGCATGCGTGGGGCGCCATGCGCATGTCGCCGGCGGATGCGCTAAGGTAGCGGCAGGTCATATCGATCGATTGCGAATGGAGGAGAAGCATGAGCGAGGGGGCGGAGCGGGTGGAGGTGCTGGACGTGCTGCGCGGTACGGCGGTGGCGGGCATGATCGTCGTCACCAGTCCCGGCGACTGGAACGATGCGTACCCGCTGCTGCGCCACGCGACGTGGAACGGCTGGACGCTGGCGGACATGGTGTTCCCGATGTTCCTGTTCGCCGTCGGCATGGCGCTCGGCCTCTCGTTTCCGCGCCGGCTGGGCGAATCCGGCGCACAGGCGCGGCTCTGGCGCCGCGTGGGCCGGCGCGCGGCGGTGCTGGTCTTGCTGGGCCTCGCCGTCAATGCCACCTTCAATGCCGACATCCTCGGCATACCTGTCTACATCGGCCATCCCGGCATCGCGTTCCTGCGCATTCCCGGCGTATTGCAGCGCATCGCGCTGTGCTATGTCGCGGCGATGGCGCTGGTCGTTGTCTCGGGCCGCAGATCGGCCGATGGGACGGTCGACGTGAGCCCGCGCGCCATCGGCGGCGCGATCGCCGCCATCCTCATCGTGTACTGGCTCCTGATGCGCTACGTGCCCGTGCCCGGTTTCGGCGTGGGCCGGCTCGACCAGGAGGGCAATCTCGCGTCCTATCTCGACCGGTTGATCTTCACGGCGCCGCATCTGTGGCCGCTGGGTTCCGTCAACTGGGGTGGGCCGGTCGTGTTCGACCCGGAAGGGCTGCTGTCCACGATACCGGCGACGGCCAACACCTTGTTCGGCGTCCTGGCCGCCGTCGCCTGGCGCCGTGCCGCCGAGGGGGCGGTCACCAGACTGGCTCTCCTGGGCGCGGCGTTGATGGCGGTCGGCCTGTCGCTCGATGCCGTCTTCCCCATCAATAAACTGATCTGGACGAGCAGCTTCGCGCTGCTGAGCGCGGGCTTTTCGTTCCTCACGCTGGCAATGCTGGGTTGGCTGCTGCGCAGCCGCGCCGTCGCGCGCGCATGCGCGCCGCTGCGCGTCCTCGGGGGCAATGCCGTGCTGGCGTTCCTGCTGTCGATCGTGTTCACCAAACTGGGCGGCGCGCCCTGGTTCCGGCTGAATGGTGTTACGCTCACGGCGCAAGGATGGGGCGACGCCATCGCGCGCCGGCTCCTGCCGGATCCGCACCTGGCGGCGACGGCATGCGCGTTCGGCGTCCTTGCCCTCATCACGCTGATGCTGTGGCCACTGCACCGGCGCGCGCTGCACTTCCGGCTGTAGCCCGCGGCCACCGCCGGGGCCGTGCCGAACCCTGACGACGAGGACTTTGCATGAGCACTCCAGAATGGACTCCGGTCACCCATGACAACTGCGGCCACGTGCCAGGCCCGTTCTACCACGGCACCAGGATCCGCCTGCAGCCGGGCGACCTGTTGACGGCTGGCCAGGCCTCCAATTTCGAGGACGGCCGCGTCTCCAACAACGTGTATTTTTCCGCGCTGCTGGAGCCCGCCGTCTGGGGTGCGGAGCTGGCGGTGGCGCTTGCCGGCGCCGAGGGGCGCGGGCACGTCTACATCGTGGCGCCGACGGGGACGTTCGAGGACGATCCCAACCTGACGAACAAGCGCTTTCCCGGCAACCCGACGCGGTCGTACCGCACGCGTGCGCCGCTCAGGATCGTCGGGGAAGTGGAGGATTGGACGGGGCATCCGCCGGAGGTGCTGCGGCAGATGCTCGACCATCTTGAAGAATTACGGCGCGCGGGGCGCGCCGTGATCGAAGACTAGGTCAGCCCCGCGTGCGCTTGCGTGCGCGGCGCGCGGCCAGCAGCGCGGCCACACCGGCGGCGCCCAGCAACAGCGTGCCCGGTTCCGGCGCGGCGCCGGGCTTCGTCGGCGTCTTGCCGGGTTTGTCCGTGGTGCCGGGCAAGTCGGTCGTCGGGGGCAGCAGGATGCCCGGGATCTCCGCCGGCGGCTTCGTGCCCGTGTCGGTGGAGGGCAGTTTCGTGTCGTCCAGCGTCGTCGGCAGCTGAGGGTCGCGGGTGGGCGCGCCGCCCTTGTCCGTACCGCCGCCGGTGCCGCCACCCGTGTCGGTGCCGGTGCCGGCGCCGTTATCGCCGCCGGTGCCGTTAGTGCCGCCCGTGCCGGTGTCGGCCGGAGACGTCCCGGTCGCCAGGACCTGCGGCAGCGTGCCCCGGTCCCAGGCGCCGGCAGGGGTGCTGTCGTAGTAGGCGGGGACGCCGGCCATGCGGTGCGCCAGCGGCGTGCCGTTGTGCGGGACCGTGCCGCTGGTGGCGAAGGTCTGCAAGTGGAAGCGCTGGCCCGCGGGATTGCCGTCGACGGCGAATCCGACCTGCGCCACGCTGCCTTCGTCGTCGCCTTCCTGCGCCTGCTCGACGGACGAATCGAGTTCTTCTTCGCTCGGGCCTTTCACCTCGACGGGCAGTCGCGGCACGTCGGAAATGCGGTTGCCGCAGCGCGTGCGGATCTCGTTCTGGCCGTCGGACAGCACGGTCTCGCCTTGTGCCAGCTGGAGCTTCTTCGCCGTCCAGTACACCTTGTCGCCCTTGCGGTACGAAACGTACACGCCGCGCGGCGCGGCGACCGTCTTGACGGTGGCCTTCGACGCTTCGAAGGCGGCATAGTGTGCCGCGACCACCTTGTCCACGACGATGGCGCGCGCCAGTTCGCGGCGGTCGAGCACGCCGCCAGGCACGATCGAATAGGGGTAGACGCGGCGCGTCTTCTTCGTCTCCGCCTGCTCCGCGGCCGGCTGCACGGCGGTTGCCGGGGCGGGCGCAGCAGCGAGCGCGGTCACGCCCGCGGCCGGTGCCGATGGGGCGGAAGGGCGCATCGCCAGCGCGAACGCGGCGGCGCAGGCAGCCACGCCGAGTACGCCGGCGGCGGCCAGGCGTTTGTTCAGGCGCGAACCTTTTCTGCTGCGACGGATGTAGGCGCTGCGGTAGTCCATAAGAGGCTAGGCAAGAAATAAGTAGGATAGCTCCTACAGAATAGCATCTTTCCTAACGTCAAATCTAGATTTTGTTAAAAAAATTCTATTTGCATAATGCAATGACGACACAAGTTCGCGCGGCATGCCAGTGCGCCCGACGTCCCAGTAGCAGGGCCATGCGCGGTGCGGAATGCGGGACAGTTGTGTTGCAGAATGGATACGATCGAACGCCGTCGGCGTCAGCGTTCGACGAGTGCCAGCACGGCCGTGATGTTGTCGCGGCTGCCGTGCGTCTTGGCCAGCGCGACCAGCTCGGCGCAGCACTGTTCCAGCGACTGCGCATGCGCGCCGGCCAGCACGCGCTCGATGGCGGCGTGGGGCGTGTTGCCGTACAGGCCGTCGCTGCACAGCAGGTAGAGGTCGCCGGGGTGGGGCGTCGTGGCCTTGACGTCGGGCGTGACGGCGGCCACCGGGCCGATCGCCTGCAGCAGCAGGTTCCGCGGCGGGAAATCGCCGGAGACGCCGGCTTCGAGCGCCTGCTGGTACAGGGTCTGGTCCCGCGTGAGCACGGCCAGCTCGCCGTCGCGGTAGCGGTACAGGCGACTGTCGCCCACGTGGAAGACGACGAGCGGGCCGTCCGGCAGGCTTTGCCAGAAGCCCGTCAGCGTCGTGCCCATGCCGCCGCCTTCGCCGAGACCGTTGTGCGCGTTGGCGCCGTACACGCGCGCGTTGGCGGCGTCGACGGCCTCGTGCACGGCCACGATGGCGGGCATGTGCGCGTCCTGCCAGGTCGCGTCCGGGTCGAACGCGTCGCCGGGGCAGGTTTGTGTCGGGGCCGCTGCGGACAGCGCGTCGCGCAGCGTTTCCAGCGCCAGCCGGGCCGCGATCTCGCCGCCCTCGTGGCCGCCCATCCCGTCGGCCACTGCCACGAGGTTCAGCGGCGCATCGATGAGGAAGTTGTCCTCGTTGGACTGGCGCACGAGTCCGACGTCGGTCAGGCCGTACGCGCAACCGAACGAAAGGCGGTGATAGATGCTCGGGGTTAGCTGCTTCCAGTGGCTCATCGAAGGCGCGGCTTGCGGGTCAATGGGTGATGTGGGAGGGCTGCATGCTAGCACGCGCGCCGCGATACTGCGTTTTCACGGGAGCCGCAGGATGCCGCTGACCGTGAAGCGGATCTCGCCGGGCCGCTCGCCCGGCGCCGTCTCGATGCGCACGTCGGACAAGCCCTCGCGCTGGCTGCCGGCCACGAGCGCGGCGACGGCGTCGACCAGCTTGTCCGCGCGCGCGGGCGCAAGCGGCGCGGGGGCTGCCGTCGGGCCGAAGTACTGGTCGAGCATCGCGGCGAAATCGCGCCGCGTCGTCACGCAGAACACGGGGCGGGCCTGCGGGAACTGACGCGCGACCGCCTCGTCCGACCGGACCCGCTCGGGATCGATGCAGACGACGTACAGCGCGTGCTCGTTGCGCTCGACGGGCAACCACTGGCGCACCTCCGCGCTCGCGCGGTCGATGCCGGCCAACAGGTCCGCCGGGACGCGCCGTCCCGGGTGGAACGCGAGATACGGTACGGCGAAGTGATCGGCCAGCGCGCGCCCGACGACGGGCAGCTTGAGCTTGCAGTCGTCGAGCAGCACGTCCTCGATGTCGCGGCCGTCGCGGCGCGCTTGCGCCACGGCCGCGTCGACTTCCGCTCGGCCGAGCAGCCCCGCGCGCAGCGCGCCGACGAAGCCCGTGCGTTCGCGCGGCGCGTCCTGGCGGCGTTGGGCGAACGCGATGCCCAACGTATCGCACAGGTAGCGCGCGCCTTCGACGACGGTGCCGTCGAACGGGCCGCCGCGCAGGTTGTTGATGAGCTGGAGCACGCCGCTCACTTCATTGTCGTGCACGATCGGCACGACGAGCATCTGTGTCGTGCGGTAGCCCGTGCGTTTGTCGACGCCTTGCTGGAAGCGCAGGTCGGCCGCGTAGCGCTGCAGTTCCTGCGCGTCGTAGACGTCGTTCAGGTTCAGCAGGCGGCGCGCCAGCGCGGCGTAGCCGGCCACGCTTTGCGCGGAGATCGGCAGGCGCAGCTGGCGGAACGACGCCATGCCCGTCTTGACCTTGGCCACGAGGCTGGCCTTGTCGTCGCCGACCGTGTAGATCGTCAGGCGGTCGGCGCCGAACAGCGCGCTGATGTCTGCGGACAGGTCGAGCATGATCTCGTCCACGTGGCGCGTGGCGTGGATGCGCGTCGTCAGCTGCTGCAGCCGGCGGAAGAAGTCGCCGTGCGCGGCGGGGCCGTGCAGGAGGGTCGTATCGTTCATGGGCGCGTCATCGAAGCGAAGCGCGTCGCATCGGCATCCTCGTCCGCGGCGGCAGGCGCGCGCGGTGCGATGCGGGTGGCGTCGGCGTCGACGGGCGCCGGGCGGACCGTGGGCGGGCGCGGCGTCACGGTGTCCGGCCGCCACGATGACTGCGTCGGCGTGTCGCCGTCGAGCGCGCGCAGGAGGTCGTCGCGGAACGCTTCGGCGCTGGGGTAGCGTTCGTCGGGCCGCTTGGCGAGCGCGCGCAGCACGACGCGGTCGAACGCGGGGCCCAGCAGGGGATTCAGCAACGTGGGCGGGACCGGATGCTCGTGCAGGATCTTCTGCTGCACGGCGAACATGCCGGCGCCGCGGAACGGCCGTTCGTTGGTGAGGAACTGGTACAGCACGATCCCGACGGCGAAGATGTCCGCCTGCGGGCCGACGGCCTGGCCCGTGATCTGCTCGGGCGCCATGAAGCTGGGCGTGCCGACCATATCGGCGCCGTCCGCGTCCAGCACGGCCGCGTTCAGCGCGGCCATGTGGGCGACGCCGAAGTCCGTCAGCTTCACGCGCAGGTCGTGGCTCAGCATGATGTTGGCCGGCTTGACGTCGCGGTGGATCACGCCGTGGCGGTGCGCGTAGCCGAGGGCGTCGAGCAATTCGCACGTCATGCGCACGGCGTCTTCCAGCGTGAAGTCGAGCTGGAAGTCCTGCGTCATGTCGAAGTAGGCCGCGAGCTCTTCGCCGCGCACCAGTTCCATCACCATGTAGGCGACGCCGTTTTCCTCGCCGAAGTCGTACAGCGCGACGATGTGCGGATGGTTCAGGCGCGCGACGGCCTGCGCTTCGCGGATGAAGCGGGTGGAGTACGACGCGAGCAGGTCTGGGTCGGCAGCGCTGGCGGTCGAGATGACCTTGATGGCGACGCTGCGGTCCAGGCGCGGATCGAGCCCTTCATAGACCTCGCCCATGGCGCCCCGGCCCAGCACGCGCACGATCCGGTATCTGCCTAACTGCGTCGGTGGATTCATGGCCGCAAGTGTAATCCAAATTGATTCATCGACAATAAAAATGGGCGTCGCAGCGGGATGCCGCAGCGGTCGCGGAGGTTTATACTTGATGTATGAACGACATCCGCTGCACCTGGGCCAACATGGCCAATCCGCGCTACATCGCCTACCACGACCACGAGTGGGGCGTGCCGTGCCACGACGAGACGACGCTGTTCGAAATGCTGAATCTCGAGGGCGCGCAGGCCGGGCTGTCGTGGGAAACGATCCTCAACAAGCGCGACAACTACCGCCTCGCGTTCGACGGCTGGGACGCGCAAAAGATCGCGCGCTACGACGACGCCAAGGTGGCCGACCTGCTCGCCAACCCGGGCATCGTGCGTAACCGCCTGAAGGTCGCGGCCGCCATCAACAACGCCCGAGCTTACCTGCGCCTGCGCGACGACGGCTTGACCCTGGACGACTACCTGTGGCGCTTCGTCGACGGCCAACCCATCGTCAACGACTGGCCCGACGGCGCGCGGCCGGCCCGTACCGACCTGTCCGACCGCATCTCGAAAGACCTCGGCAAGCGCGGCTTCAAATTCGTCGGATCGACCATCGTGTACGCCTACATGCAGGGCATCGGGATGGTCGACGACCACGACCGCGCCTGCCTGTGCCGCCACCGGAGGTGATGCCATGGACTACCGCGCATGCTGGTGCAGCCGGGCGCGTTACACGGTCTTCGATGCGCATTACGGCGACGGGAGTGCGATTCGCGTCCTGACCGACGTCTGGCGCACCGACCCGCACCGTTCGCCGAACCTGCACGTGATCGCCGTGTGCGACCACCTGCTGCCGGGCTTCCACCGCATGCCGCAGGCGGAGCCGGGCCTGACCGTCGACCTGGTCAGCGCACCGCTGGAGGAGGCGCTCGCGCAGCTGACGGCGCGCGTCGACCTGTTCCGCCTGCACGGCATCGAACAGGCCGGCACCGACTTCGCGCGTCACGTCGCGCGCGTGGCCGCGCAGGATGCGCACCTGCTCGCGCAAGGCCTCACGCCAGCGCAGATCGACGCGCTGACGGCGCAAGGCTTCGTGTTCGACGCCGGCGGCCAGCACGCGCGCTTCGCGAGCCGCAAGCCGCGCCCGCCGGTGCCGCCCGCGCCCGAGCGGCGCGCCATCGTGCTGGGCGCCGGCATCGCCGGTTCCGCCGCCGCCGAGCGCCTGTGTGCGCGTGGGTGGCAGGTGACCCTCGTCGACCGCCAGCCGCAGCCCGCGATGGAAGCGTCGGGCAACCTGGCCGGCATCTTCATGCCGCTGCTGTCGAAGGACGACAACGTGCCCACGCGCCTGACGCGCGCCGCGTACCTGTACGCGCTGCGCCACTGGGAGCACCTGGGCGGCATCGGCCGCGCCATCGAGGGCGATGCGTGCGGCGTGCTGCAGCTCGCCCGCGATGCCGACCACGCCGACGTGCAGCGTGCGATCGCCGCCGACAAGTTGCTGCCCCCCGATTTCGCCGA
>Ga0207657_10003654_pt1 | contig 16374 bp, 9 predicted proteins | sample KBSC33metaG_FD_184316 | JGI IMG/M metagenome (GOLD analysis project Ga0207657, IMG submission 184316) | Corn rhizosphere microbial communities from Kellogg Biological Station, Michigan, USA - KBS C3-3 metaG (SPAdes) (version 2) | ecosystem: Host-associated > Plants > Roots > Rhizosphere > Soil ... | reverse complement strand
CAGGGCTAAGTATAACAATATAATATTGAAACGAGGTATGCTAAAAAATTCTAGGCTTATAGAGTGGTTTGGAAATGCAATCGGAGAAAATTTTCAATTTGAACCCCGGGACATAAGTATACATCTGCTTAATGAGAAAAATGAAGTAATTACTTCATGGGAAGTGATTCAGGCTTACCCAGTGAAATGGGTTATCTCTGATTTAAAAGCGCAAGACAATACATTGGTAATAGAAACGGTAGAACTGGTTTATCAATATTTCCGGAGAACAGATAACTAAATTATACAACATGCCTGTTCAAATTAATGAAATGGTTATAAAGGCTAATATTATTGAGCCTGATGAAAAAGGAAAAAAAACAGAAGAAAAATCTTCCGGCTCTGCAGAAGTGAATAAAGAAGAAATAATAAAAGAGTGTGCTGAACTTGTAATAGAAATTTTAAATAGCAAAAATCAACGATAATGCCTGATAAGGATACCGATCTTACCAATCTTACAATAATTGCATTTGACAAGCCTAAAGGAAATAAAAAAGAGGAGGAAAAAAACACTTTTATGGTTGATTTTAACCCTAATACTTTTACTGTGACGACAAAAATTGATTTTAAAAATGAAAATGGTAAGGGTAAAACGGGGGGTGATCCTCAATTTAATAACATACCTCCGCTTGAATTCAGCATCGAGTTCACAATAGACGGCACCGGAGTTGCTGTTCAAAGTTTACCTAATAAACAGCAAAATACATTTAAGGATACAAAAAACAATAAAGCGCAGGAGAACAAAAATGATTATGTAAAGAATCGTATAAAAGAATTAAGAAAAGTGGTAACGGATATAAACCCTTCAATTCACAGACCTTACTATCTGGCAGTTGTTTGGGGCACATTTTACATTAACTGCTTACTTACATCTCTTACGGTTACTTACAGTTTATTTGATAAGAACGGATCGCCACTCAGGGCAAAAGTTAATTGTGCTTTTCGTCAAAGAAAAGAACCAGGAGCCGAAAACAGGCAAACAAGTTTGGAATCGGCTGACCTTACAAAATCTGTTTTAGTTAAAGAAGGTGATTTATTACCATTGCTTTCAAAAGCGAATTATGAGAGCTCTGAATATTACTTGCAACTGGCCAAAGCAAACAAGCTGAAAGATTTCAGGCGTCTTTCACCCGGCACAAAATTGATAATACCGCCTATGATAGAAAAAACAGATGAGTAACGGAACCGCCATATCAACAAGAAATGAGGCCACTGATCTTGTCAACTTTCAGATTCTCCTTAATGGAAATGCAATGAGCGGTGAATATAAAGTGGTCTCTTTAAGTGCATCCAAAAGCTTTAACAAAATTTCATCTGCAAAAGTAACAATTGCAGATGGTAATGTTGCAGCCCAGGACTTTCCTATAAGCAGTAAAGATGATGGACTAATACCGGGTAGTGAAATTGAAATATCCGTAGGATATCATTCGCAATCGAAAACAATTTTTAAAGGAATTATTGTAAAACATGGAATTAAGTCTAATAAGGGACAACGATCCGTTTTAACAATTGAAGCAAAGGATAAAGCTATTAAACTCACTAAATGCAGAAAAAATCATTGTTTTTCTGATAAGACGGATAGTGATATTATACAAGCAGTAGTTAAGGATTCGGGGTATGCTGGAAATGATGTTGATATTGAAACTACTTCTGTGCAACATAAAGAGATGGTACAATATAATGTAGTGGATTGGGATTTTATTATATCAAGAGCGGAAATGAACGGCATGCTGGTATTGACCGATGACAATAAACTTGTGATCAAAAGCCCTGATACAACTCAACAGCCCGCAAAAGAAATTACTTATGGTGTTGATGTGATAGGATTTGAAGGAGAAATTGATGCCGGCTCGCAGTTAAAACAAATAACAAGTCATACATGGTCTTATAAAGACCAAAAAGTTGAAGATTCACCTGAAGCAAAAGTATCATTCACTGAAAGCGGTAATCTTAAAGCAGATGACCTTGCTAAGGCAATTGGATTTAATGATTATCATCTTTTTCACACGGGCAATTTAAGCAATGGTGAACTAAAATCGTGGAGCAATTCATATCTTCTGAAGAGCCGCCTTGCAAAAACTCTCGGAAGAGTTACAATAAAGGGAACAACAGAAATTAAACCCGGACAGGTTATTAAGTTAAATGGATTTAGTAAAAGATTTAATGGAAATGTATTCGTTACGGGAATAAAGCAAAGTTTCGGTGCGTCTATATGGGAAACAGATGTTCAGTTTGGTTTTCCTGAACAATGGTTTTATCAACGGGATGATATTATTGATAAGCCTGCATCCGGTTTAATACCCGGAATTAATGGATTACAAATTGGAATAGTTACGCAATTGGAAAATGATCCTGATGGTGAGGATAGGGTAAAAATTCAACTGCCTCTTGTTGATACAAAAGATGGTATTTGGGCAAGAGTTGCAAGCCTCGATGCGGGGAAAAACAGAGGATCATTTTTCAGACCTGAAATACAGGATGAAGTTATAGTAGGTTTTTTAAATGATGACCCACGGTATCCTGTAATATTGGGCATGCTCAACAGCAGTGCGAAACCCGCACCTATACAGGCAAAGGACACCAATCATGACAAAGGTTTTATCACCCGCAGTAAAATGAAATTAACTTTTAACGATGAAAAAAAAGTGGTGCTTATCGAAACACCTAAAGGAAAAAAAATCGAGATCAATGATGACAGTGATTCAATCACTTTTTCGGATCAACATCAAAATAAAATATCAATGACGAGTGATGGCATTTCCATTGAAAGCGGAAAAAATATTTCATTAAAAACATCAGCTGGAGACATAACAATGGAAGCTATAAATATTGAAGCAAAGGCAAATGCCAAATTCAGTGCGCAAGCTAATGCACAGGCCCAATTGCAATCGTCGGGACAAACAGTAGTAAAAGGATCAATTGTCAACATCAACTAAACAACCACTGTAATAGCAGAATAAAAAGCTTCTAAAGTAAACAATAAAAAATTTGCTTATGCCATTTGCTGCAAGAGTAAGCGATATGCACACCTGTCCGATGGTTAGCGGATTAGTGCCTCACGTAGGTGGTCCAATATTGCCACCGGGAAACGTTACAGTATTGATTGGAGGTTTGCCGGCTGCCACGGTAAGCGATATGCTTGTATGTGCCGGAGGTCCTGATACTATTGTAATGGGATCTGCTACCGTTATGATATGTAATAAACCCGCAGCAAGAATGGGAGATACAACTGCTCATGGCGGTGTTATTGTATTAGGTTGTCCCACTGTAATTATAGGAGGATAAGATATGGAAGAAATTTCAAAGGACTTCATGGGAACGGGATGGAAATTCCCGATAGAATTCAATAAAGAAACAGTTGAAATGTTGAGTTATGAAGATGATATAAAAAATAGTCTTGATGTACTTTTTGCAACAAATGTGGGTGAAAGAATTATGCATCCGAATTACGGAACAGCATTATCAAGTTTTCTTTTCATGCCCGTAAATAAAAGTACAATAACATATATGCAGGCAGTGATCAGTGATGAAATATTATTTAATGAACCGAGAATCATTTTAGATGATGTAGAAATTAACCCATCCGCTTTGGAATCCGGACGACTCGACATTGTTATTAGTTATACAATAAGAATAACAAACAACAGGTATAACTATGTTTATCCTTTTTACATAAAAGAAGCGACCAATCTTGAACGATGATCGTAACAAAAAAATAATCAGGTGCGGTACACAAGTTTAAAAAAATTAAGTAAAGTTCTAAAACAGGAGGGAACATCAACGCAGGACAGGTATATGCAAGATTTGCATGTTAGCACCGGTTTAATGGACGATCGTAAATTTCAGGATTTCATCGGATTTATGCAGCGCTATGCCAAACACCTTTTATTTATAAATACTACGGAAGACAATGTAAACCACACCTGGGAAAATTTTTTTAAAAATGATATTTTACTTCTGGCAGCCAATGTAGCAACAAAAGACGCGGAAGAACTTCGAAGCATATATAAGGATTTAAATAAAAAATTTGAACAAAATAAAACCATCGACAATTTTACTGAATTGGTTGCTTTCACATTCTCAGGATTTGAAAAAATAAACACGTGGTATAAACTATCTGCCGGCGACAATATTTTAAGGCAAAGTCTTGCTACATATATCCAATCTTATCTTCAAAAAGAATTTGAAATTATCAGCGTAATTATCGGGCAGATCAGAGAAAGAATAAAAGGTGAATTTCAAAGTCATGAGCTTATAAATAAGATTGAACAGATAGATGAGACGCTGGCAAAAATGGATCCGATCTGGAAGCAAAGCAAAAAAGATACTTTATTGTCTGATATAATTTTTTCAGGAGATACCGATCAGCAAAAACTTACCCGTGCTTCGCTTGTTTTGGATAAAACGTTTAATACCGTTTTTCACGCAACTGAAAAAATTATCAAAAGATGTTCAGATTATTTTGAAGCAGCGATTCGTCTGAAACAGAACAGGCAGGATCATTATCCTCACGTCGCTCTCATTATTGCCTTTATAAAATTATATGAGTATGTAAAAGGAGATTTTAATAACATTCCTCAAAGGCTTTTAGATTTTTATTACAGAGAAGTTTTAAAGATTAAGGAAAAAGAACCCGTTCCCGATGAAACTTTTGTTGTGTTTGAACTGGCAAAAGGATTTGATACTTGTGAAGTAAAAAAAGGAACACAACTATCTGCAGGAAAAGATAAACAAAACAAAGAGTTGATATATGAAACGGAAAAAGATATTGTAATAAATAAAGCGCAGGTAGATTCGCTTAAAACCATTCTTATTGAAAAAGATTCGCAGGATAAGATTCTTCATTATTATGCAGATACCATTTTGCCTGTAAATGGTCAGAATGGAAAAGTTTACCGAGATATTTTCGGAGAGAAAAAAAAGCAGGCGGAAACAACAGTTGGCTTTGCAATTGCTTCAACACAGTTTTATCTCGCAAAAAGTCAAAGAAAAATTACTATTGTTTTTGAATTAGATGAAGATATCGATGCAAGTGAATTTAATACAGATATTATAACACTTAAACTTACAGGTGAAAAGGGCTGGCTTTCGAGTGATAATGCAGATGACAAAATATCTATTACATCACTCAACAAAATAAATCCAAAAGAAATCGAATTAATTTTTTCTATTTCTATTGCACAGCCTTCATCAATTGTAGCATTTGATCCGAAAATTCATGATGGTAATTTTCTTACTGTTCATCCTGTTTTGCAATGTTTATTAAAATATCCTTCACAGTTTGAGGATTCGACAAATAATACTTCTGTTGATACCGATGAAATAACTCAAATCAATACTCTTCAAAAAATAAAGGTCAATAATATTTCTATCACAGCAGAAGTGGGAAATATAGATGCTGCAATGAGCTTTGACGGCGTTAAAGATCTGCTGTTGGAAAATCATGAAGCTATTCTTGATAATAAAAAACCTTTTTATCCTTTTACCGTTGTACCAAAAATTGGTTCATCTTTTTATATAGGCTGCAATGATCTTTATTATAAGGAAATTGAAAAATTAAGTTTGAATATAGAATGGATGCTGCCCGATAATTTCAGCACCTATTATGAAAAATATCCGCCGCCGTATGATGCAAATAAATTCACCGCGTCTTTAAATATTCTTATTGATAAGAACTGGAAAAAGATAAATGATATTCCTCTTGTAGATGCAGATACAAGCGAGCCAAAATTCAGATCTGTAAAAATTGATTTTACCAGAATTAAATATAGTGAGACAGGTGAGCAAAACCAGGAGGTATTGAAATTCGACACATCAAAAAAAGATCATACACTCAAACTTAAATTGAATTACCCCGATTTTGGACACGGTGTTTATCCGCAATTAATTACTTCATCAGTGATGGAAAAAGCAACCTCAAAAGAAACATCGCTGGAAAAAGTAAAGAAGAGACTTCATGGTTCATTTGGAATAGAACTTCCACCGGATATGGATGACAGATCCGGATCACTCAAAGTGGTAGTGTATGATGTACTTGAAATGAAGCGGAATGATGAAGAGGCACGCAATATGATCATTAAAGGATTAAGAGACATAATAAGGCAAAGCATCAGGCTTCGCGAAACGAATGACCAAAATGAGGATATAAGTGCGGAAAACGCGAATACTGAAATCGTTACTGATTATAATTTGGTCAACAGAATTTTTTCCTGGTTTGGAATATCAAAAAGAATCGACAGGGATAAGGATACGGTAAGTGATGTTACAAAAGGTCTAACGAAAAAAACACATGTAGAGTTTATTTCACTGATATCAGGCGAGGTAAATAATACCATCAACAAAACAGTAGTAAAAATAGTTGACAGAATTCTTGAAGCACGAAGAGCCGGCAACACAGAGGGAAGCACAATCGCCGCAATTTTGAATGAAGAATTTAAAGAGGCAAACGAGATACTGAATGACATGATAGCAAAAAAAATTGCTATTGTGCTTTCAACCAATGAAATTCCACCGCCACCTTATTCACCGCTTATCAATACAATTTCTTTAAGTTATTTATCAACAAAAAAATACGAATCAGGTGATGATCAGATTTTTCATATCACTCCTTTCGGCACGGCAGAAATTGATCTTTCCTTAAGTGAAGAAAACACCCTCATACATTCCAATCAAATTTTTCCGAAGAGTTTGATCAACATTGCAAACATTGAGTTGCAGGGAATTCTTTTTATAGGAATTAAAGATATATTGCCGAAACAGAATCTGTCCTTGTTAATCAGATTAGCGGAAGGCATTCGCGTGAAAGATTCAAAACCTCCTGATGTAAGCTGGTTTTATTCGAGGAATAATGAATGGGTAGAATTGAAAGAAGATCATCTTATTTCAGACAGCACGTACGGATTACAAACAACCGGCGTCATTGAATTTTCAATACCCGCAGACGCGAACAATAAAAGCACTCTATTCAATGAAGTATTATATTGGTTGTGCGCAGGTGTAAAAAAAGAGACCGATGCGTTTCCTTATCTGGTGGATGTTAAAGCGCAGGCAACTATAGTAAGATTTAAAGATTCTACAGGCAATTCTCAACACCTGAAGCTTCCTTTGGAAGCAGAGAAAATAAAAACGCTTATCGATGATATACCGCGAATAAAAAAAGTATCTCAGCCCCTTTCTTCATTTAATGGGAAAGCGGGTGAGAATGAAATGGATTATTATACGCGTGTAAGCGAACGTTTGCGGCATAAGTCAAGAGCAATTGCTAATTGGGATTTTGAAAGATTGGTGCTTGAAGAATTTCCATCTCTTTACAAAGTAAAATGTATTAATAATTATGTTGACGGTCATTTTGCGGTAGGGCATGTTACAGTAGTTCCAATTGCAGATTTGAGAAACAAAAACTATGCAGGCAGCAACATTCTGATTCCAAAGATCAATTATATTGACCTGAAAAAAATTGAAGATTTTTTACATTCTAAATCTTCTCCGTTTGCAAGAATTCACGCTATTAATCCAAAGTTGGAACATGTTCTTATTTCATGTAAGGTAAAATTTAATGCGGGTGTGGATAAAGGATTTTATCTGCAAAAATTAAATGATGATCTTATAGATTTTCTTACTCCGTGGGCAACAGGCGATATGGACGCTGTTTCATTTTCTGCAAAAATTTTTGCCTCATCTATTATAAATTTTATCGACAGGCAGAGTTATGTAAATTATGTAGCAGATCTTGTTATGCAGCAATACATAGAAAACGATAAAGGAGAAAGACAATTTGTAACTGATTCAAGACAACTCACTTCTCTTGTTGAAACAGAATTAACAACAGATCATTCAATATTGGTTTCTGCACCCAAACATGAAATTGATGTTGCAGAATGAAAAATATTATAAAAGTAATTTTATATGCCCGGATCAATAGTAATCGATAAAGATAATAAGCTGCCAAATTCTCAGAACTATCGTTTTTTAAGAAAGGAAGGGATTGCGCTCATTCAAAATCTTTCAGGCGATTCATGGACCGACTATAATACTCATGATCCCGGTATTACATTGTTGGAAGCAATTTGCTATGCGCTTACAGATTTAGGTTATAGAACTTCGTTCGACATACAGGATATACTTGCGCCTAAAAAACTTTCAGCAGATTCATGGCAAAAAATTTTTTACACAGCGCGGCAAATATTACCCAATAACCCGCTAACGCTTCTTGACTATAGGAAACTTATTATAGACACCGAAGGTGTAAGAAACGCATGGATTGAAATAAGCGATGATTATGAAGTATTGATGTACATAGAAGAAACGGAAAACCCTGAAACAGGAAGATCGCGTTATAGTTTAACATACGATTCACGGGAAGGCGAAGGAATTTTAAAGTTAAGAGGTTTATTAAAAGTCTTTGTTGAATATGAAGAATACATATTAGCAGAAAAAAAAGAAGATGAGGTAGCAAAAATAATTTGGGATAAACTTCAGTTTCACAGGAACCTGTGCGAAGATTTTATCGGTGTTACTTCTGTCGAGTATGAAGAATTTACAATAAACGCTTTGATACAGGTAAGTGAAGGCACAGATATTGAAATGATCACTGCACAGATTTATGAAGTTATATATGATTTTTTTTCCCCGCCTGTCAGATTTTATAGTCTTGAACAGATGTTGGAAAAAAATTCTTCCGGAGATGAAATCTTTAAAGGTCCCGTATTAAAATATGGTTTTATTGATTCAAAAGAATTGGAAGAATCTAAGCGAGACAGAGAAATTCATTTATCAGATATTATAAGATTAATTACCGGTGTTGAAGGAGTGATAGCAGTAAAAAAATTTACATTCGGAGAATCAGAATCCGCATTCGCAGATTTTACAGAATGGATTAACGACATAAAAGATAACAGAAAAACACCAAGATTGAATATTGAAAACTCTGTAATAAATTTTGTACGCAGCGGAGACAGGCACAGAAGTGATAATAAAACTCCCGATAAAGAAAGAATAAAAGCAATTTTTTCATTTCTTCAATCCGGAAACTTTGGATCGAGATTAAAGGGAGTGAGTAAAAAAGATTTCCCTGTTCCGGCCGGCGAATTCATGAACATTTCCGGGTATTATCCGTTTCAAAATAGTCTTCCCATAGTTTATGGACTGAAAGAAAAATTTATTGATGCTGATATTGATGAGATATCTGTTAGTAAGGCTATCAGTGAATTGCTCGACGAAAAGATCGGTGTTAATTTAAGAATTGTCATTGACCGATTATCAGATGAAGCAAGTGATAAAAATGAAATAAAAAAAGCAATCACCGATCTGCTTAAAGATTCAAACGATGTTCAATCACAAGAAATAATACATAGATTATTTGAAGAAAAGTCTCACCATGAAATTGTCAAAAAAATAATCCGGGAAATTTTCGGAGAGCACCATGTCCATAAACCTTTAAGAGAATGGATCAATGATCAGATTCAAAATAAATCTCAGAATATCAAAGCTTCTTCAAAAAGCAAAATTTTAAACACGCTTGCTTTGAACACAGTTAAAAAACCATTGACTGAAATAGATAACAAAAAAGAAATAACTGCATTAGAGGAGGCATATAAAAGATATCAGATAGATAAACTCAGCAAACAGAAAAAGCAAACGCTGCAACTGAAAGGGTTTTTAATGGTGTTTGAACAGATAATGGCAGACTACCTGTCTCAATTAGCTCATGTAAGAGAAATATTTTCTTTTGATGCGCTGTCGCATCAAACATCTTTTCCCCAAATAGTGCAAGGTGTAGAGGATATGGAAGCTTTATTTGTCGATTTTAAAAAGTTTAAGGAAGAACAACTTAAAATGATAGAAACAGAGAACAGGCACATAGGGAAAAGAAACAAAATGTTAGATCATTTATTGTCGCGGTTTTCAGAATCAATGGAAAAGTATTCCTTTTTTTTAAATCAATTTCTGGGAGAGAAGGCGGGCAAAAAACTTATTGAAGATAAGGTTGCCTTTTTATCAGATTATGTGCAAATAAGTGGTTACAGGGGAAAAGGTTTTGATTACACAAACACAGAAAATACCTGGGGTACAGACAATGTAGAAGGTATTAAAAAACGTATATGCCGTTTATTAGGAATTGAAAACTTTAATAGAAGAACCATTGCTCCTGAAGATATTTATATTGAACAAGTTTCACCTGCGGCAGGTATAACAAGATATGTTGTAGTGCTGAAGGATCCTGCCAACAGGGAGCACACATTGCTTAGAAGCGCTGAGCTTGAATTTGAGAATGAAGCAAACGAAATTTTGAAATACATATTGGAGTATGGCATTAACAATGATCTGTATGAAAAAAATCGCAGGAAAGATCATTGGGTGTATGAATTAAAAAGAATAACGCAGGAAGGAGATTACGAACCGATAGCGCATAGTGTGCATTATGAGCATGAACATGAACGTGATAAGGCTCTTGAAGAAACTCTTAAAACGCTTAATGCATTTTCAGACGATGAAAATTTTCATGTGATAGAACATATATTGCTTCGTCCCAAGATTGGACCAAGGCAAGAAATTACAAAAAGAGCCTCTGATATCGAAGCCGACATTGTTGATTTTTTAAGCATACGAAGTGTTCCTGATAAGAAAATTTCATCGGATAATGAAAAGCCCGAAATAGCATATAAATTTAAAATAACGCATACGCGAAATGAGAACAAAGCGATCTGGAAACTGCGGCTTTTAAAAGATACAAATGAAGTATTAGCAGTAAATGAAGATTTTGTTTTTTACAGGCATCTTACCAGGAGAATTGAACAAATAAAAAATTTTGGTTCTGATTATTCAAACTATTTGATCGGTCAAAATGCAGATGGTTATTTTGTTTTCAGATTGATGGCGGGAGACAGATATTTAGGAGAAAGTAAAAAAGGATTTCGTAAAAAAGAAGAGATTGAAAGTGAAATTGCAAGCCTTATAAACTTTTTTTCTTACGAGCTTAATTTTAAAGAAACAGGCGATGATGATTTTTCTTATTATGCCGATCCTTATTCTCTTCAGATATCTATAATAGTCCCTACATGGCACAAAAGATTCAGAAACCCTGCTTTTATGCATTTGTTTGAAAAAACAGTGTACCTCGAAGTACCTTCTCATATATATCCCCATATTTATTGGCTTGATCATAAAGAAATGAAAGAGTTTGAAGAAGCTTATAAATTATGGCTCGATGAATTGCCAAACATTGAATTGCCGGATACAGATGTAGTGAACAAAATGATTTTTGTATTAAACGAATTAAGAAAATGACCTTATATGTTTGCGGACGTTATAAACAAGCAAGCTTTTGAATTCACGTGCAGGAGTGAAGAAGTTGCACAGAATGTTCAACAGGAAATAACGTATTACACTGCTGACCGGATTAATAATATAGTTTCATCTGTCCTGGCTGAAAATAATTTACAGGATGTTCAAATTAAAATAGATAAGATCGAGATTGATCTGGGAGACGTATCATACAACGATTTTGGAAACGTTGATATGCTCGATAAATTCAGGAATATCCTTTTTGAAAAAATTAATAACGTTTTTGAAAATTTCAACAATAACAGTTTGCACGATAAAACGAAAAGTGCAGAAACAAAAGATGAAGTGGAATTTGAAATATTTAAATCATTCATGCTTACGGGAAATATTCCCTGGTGGGCGGACAAAAATGAATATATAAACTTTGATTCGATCATTAAAAAACTCACAAAATCACGTCCTTATTTTTTAAAACAATTTCTGCAGGAGCATAGTAAACAATTACCTGTTTTGATGAGACTATATAAAGAATGTAAGCCATCAACTATATCAGCATTGAACGAATCAATGCCTGATGTAATTATACCATCTCTAAGCAAAAACTTTTTTCAGAAAGAGAAATACGATGTTTATCCACATTCTTTTTCTGCTGAACAATTGATCAAACTCAAAGCAATACTTAAAAGACAAACTCATACCTCAACAGATAAAATTGAACATGGTCTGCTAAGAAAACTTCTTAAACTAAATGATCTGAAAAAGATAAAAAGTCTGTTACTTAATACTACATCACTAAACAATAGGATTTTTACTGAAAGAATATCTGCAATACCTGATAACACTCCTCTTTCTAAAGCAAAGCAGCCTCTGCTTATGTTTTTAAGAAAGCTGTCTGTTTTTCAAATTGAATTTTTGCTGTTTCAATTATTATTCTTTTTTGATGCTGAATTAAGCAATTCTGATTATTCATTTGAGGACAAGATCTTTTTGGAGGATAATGAAACCAAAGAGACAGATAAAATCGAAGCTGGTACGATTCCTCAGCACGAGAAAACTGAAAAAAGTTTCAATATTAATTCTGCGAGGACAATTATACCTTCTAATAATTTAAACTTTACGGATGATGTAACAAAAAATACCGAAAGCAATGTTGATTTTCAAAAAGAAGCAGAGGAACAAATATTTTTTTCTGATCAGCGAAATGCTAAAAAAATTATTGATGAGAGTGATGTCGCAAAAGCAAACGATAGCACTGCTAATTTTCAAAAAGTGGCAGACGAACAAATATTTTTTTCTGATCAGCAAGATGCTGAAAAGTTTATTGGCAACAAAAGCGATTCAACAATAACCAATAAAAAAAATGATTTTCATAAAGAAGATCGAAAAGAGAATGAAGAGAAACAATTATCCACTTCTAAAAATGATGAAAGCTCTTTTGAAAATGCAGATTTAAAGATCCCCGATAAAAAAGATACTCTCATTGGAAAAGATGACATACATCAACAGTTTTCTCCCGATTCAAAAAAAGTTGAGAATATTCTTCGTGAAAGCGAGAATGAACAAACTAATGTAACAGTTACTAAACTACATTCAGACCAACAAAAGAGATCATTTTTATTCGATGTTGATATAAATAAAAGCAACACGGTCACGAATACCGATTTCATTGGGAAAACAAATGATGCAATTCAGGAAGTGAGAAAAGGTGAATCCATTAATGCTCAATTCCCCGGAATCAGAAAAGACTCTGAAGCATCGGAATCCACAGGACCTAAAGCAGACAAAAAAATAGAATTTATTATAAAGAAACTTAAAACTTCAGATACTTTTTTCATTCAATACCTGAAACAATTGACCAAAGAAGATCTGCATGATCTATATGAAAGATTTAAACAACATATAAGTCACAAAGTTGAGCATAAGAAACTTGTCAATGAAATATTGGAACATCCTTACTTCCTTCGATTCAATCTCTTAAAAATATATGCAAATCTTTCCTTTGAAAATGTAAGCGAAAACATAGCGGCAACTGCATCAGATAAAAAAATTACAATTAAAAAAGAAAAGATTGTACGTGCTCTCTCAAAAAAAATTCAATCTTCTCAATCTATGTTTTTTTCTATTATTAAAAAATTGTCCGCAGAGGAGTTGATCATATTAGAAGACATTTTTCAAAAGAGAAAATTTGAGACGGAAGATGAAAAAAAGATCACAAGAAAGTTACTTTTTAAACTTTCTAATGAAAGTATTCATTTTTTAAAATTTTTAACTGATTTACCTGAAGAAGAGATGAAGCATTTTTTATCTTTTAGTTTGAAAAAAACTATCGAAACAGAAAATAAGGCTGATGTTTTTTTTACTCATCAACAACCGGAAAAGATTTATATCGAAAACGCAGGTCTTTGTGTTATTGCTATTTACTTATCGGGTTTTTTCAGCAGGCTTGGCTATCTCGAAAATAGATCATTTAAGACCAAAGCAATTGCTGCAAGAGCTTTATATGTTCTTCAATATATTGTTACAGGCAAAAACAAAAGCCCGGAATACCTGTTGCAGTTTAATAAGTTGTTGTGTGGCTTTCAGGTAGAAGATTATATTAATGCAAGTGTGCGCCTCACAAAAAGAGAAGCGTTAGAAGCGACAAATCTTATTCAATCTGTTATTGAAAATTGGAAAGCTTTAAAAAATACTTCTGTTCAGGGTTTTCGTGAATCTTTTTTGCAGAGAAAGGGAATTCTTTTTGAAACAGAGCAGCATTGGACGTTGCAAGTTGAACGGAAAGGTTTTGATTTATTACTAAATACAATCCCGTGGGGCTTTAGTACAATTAAATTAGCATGGATGAAAAAATATATACAGGTAGAATGGTGAAAAATTATTAAGCAATAAAGCAAAAACAAAAAATCGAATTGAATGATGTGATAATAATTAAATTTAAGCACATGCAAGGTGTATTTATTTCTTGGTAAAAAAAGCAGGAGCTAAAATTTAAGCCTGATACATGCTATTGCTACAATTATAAAAGATTCTTTATGGCCAAAGCAAGGAAGGTTTGGGTTTGCCAAACGTGGAAAGAACATCCGGAACGTTTCAAAACAAAACACATTTTTGATGATCCCGGTGATGGTTATTGTCCTGTGGAACCTCGTTATCACGGTATTTTGCAGGAGGAAGTTCCACCACCTATTGACGAGCTATATGTTTCAATCGCTATTCCTGAAAATGGACAGGAGTTAGAAGAAGGCAGCATTACCATTTCTGCTGAAGCTTTTGTTTCTGCCGGTAATACAATTAATAAGGTTGAATTTTTTGTTGATGACAAAAAAATTGGAGAAGATCTGGCCGGACCTTATTCATATCCCTTTTCTGCAAGCAGAGGCGAACACACTATTTACGCTAAAGTATGGGACAACAGAGGTGAAACCGCTCGTTCAAAAGATGTGCTTATTAAAGTAAGAAGTAATCCTGTACCGGAAGTGGGACTCTGCGTAATGCTTATGGATGCATCTTCTTCTATGACTGACCCTGTTTTTCCCCGCAGCCCGCTTACAAAAATGCGATTGGTTGCAGGCACGGCTGCTTCAGGCATTTTCGATCTTGAGCGTATGATGAATAACCCGTATGCCTTTGTTGCAGCATTTAAATTTGATGACCGCGTTGAGTTAATGTTTGTAGATACTGTTGCAAATCTCATCAATCGGTTTGACAGGAATGTGAAAAAATTTGAAGATTATATCTACGATGAATTGATGAAATTTCAGCAGGGAACGGATATTAACCAGGCATTAAGAGAAGCACATTTATTTGTCGATAAATTTTTAAAAAAACAACTGCCGAATTTCCTTTTAAAAAAATATAGAAGTATGACCCAACGGGTGCTGAAACATGATTCTTCGGAATCCGTTGCGATTCCAAATGTTCGTGTTTTAATTTATACTGACGGAATGCAATATACAGACCGTGATAAAGTGTTGCGCCCAAACCCGTTTAAACAAAGCCCACTCGAAGGACTGAATCATGATATTCTGATCGGTGCTTTTTTTGGAAAAGAAACTGATGATGGTTGTAAAGACCTCCGGGGGATATTAAGCAGATGTCCGATTCATGACGAACTTCAGTTTTTTTTATTTGATAACCCGGCCAAGATCGGGGATCTCAAATACCTTTTTAGGATGGCTTCGGGCGCTTCCGGTTTCTGTCCAAAATGTTTGGAAAAGGAATTATACAATTGGTAATGCAATAATTAATTTTTAAAATAGTAGACATCACATAAAATATTTTTGATTCGATGATTGGTTGACTGAAGTAAACATCAATATAACTGCCTTTATTTGAATAAGTCTAAGAATATTTCCTGGCGATTACAAGAAACTGTACTTCCACCTGCAATAATTAAAGAGGAAAAATTTTATGTTTAAAAAAATCATTTACATAATTATTTGCCTCATCTTGTTTGTAAACATCTATGCTCAGCAAAATGTGAGTAATACATTAAATAGTATTCGCGGAAGTATTGATAATATCTTAAAGGATAGTCCTACTTTATCTGATACCTGTATTCAAAAAATTAAGCAGTTAAAAAATATTTTGCCTCCGGCGAATAGTGGAAGTCTGAAGCGTGCTGCGATGGATAAACTTTTAAAAGATACAAAAAAAATTACCGGTTCTATAAATACTAATAAGCCACCGTGCAATGATACCAGAATAAAAAATCTCCTTAGTTCTTCACAACAACTAATAATGGAATTAGAAAAATTAAATCGTGATACGGTAATGGTAAAAATAAAAGTTATTGATAGTACTAATAAAAGTTTGAATTCTGAGTTGACTATTGAAGATTCTTCCGGAATCGCAACTATTGCTGTAAAAGATAGTACGGGTAATTTTCGCGCGACACTCTTTCAAGGTGCATTGTATTCATTAAAAGTAAAATCAAATTCCTACGCTTTATTCGATACTACATTCACTACAAAAAAAGTGAAGAACGAATCAATACCAATTCAAATGCATATAATTGATTCTACTTCCCTAACTCAAAATTCTCCATCGGAT
>Ga0207657_10003653_pt1 | contig 16377 bp, 10 predicted proteins | sample KBSC33metaG_FD_184316 | JGI IMG/M metagenome (GOLD analysis project Ga0207657, IMG submission 184316) | Corn rhizosphere microbial communities from Kellogg Biological Station, Michigan, USA - KBS C3-3 metaG (SPAdes) (version 2) | ecosystem: Host-associated > Plants > Roots > Rhizosphere > Soil ... | reverse complement strand
GGACCGAGGTAATTCGCCTTCCATCCGACGACGTCGCACGACGCGTAGCACACGGCGCAGCCGATGCATTCGATCGTCGCGTCGATCGCGCGGCGCGCGGCCGATCCCGGTTCGACTTTCGCGAAATCGTCGTAGCGCGTCGCGGTCGGCACGAATTGGCCCTTCGCCGCCGCCCACTTGTCGAAAAACGGAACCATGTCGACGACGAGGTCGCGCACGATCGGCAGGTGCGACAGCGGCGCGATCTCGAGTGCCGCGTCACCGTCGACGGCGTCGACGTGCGTGCGGCAGGTCCAGCGCGCGCGGCCGTTGACGGTCATCGCGCAGGATCCGCACATCCCGACGCGGCACGCGTAGCGATAAGCGAGCGAAGGATCGACGTGCCGCTGCACGTGCGTGACGACGTCGAGCACCGTTTGCGACGCGCGACGCGGAACGTCGTAGCGCCGGAAGGCACCGTCGGCGCCGCCACGCCAGATGCGCACGGGGAACGTCGGCGTGTCCGGCAGCGTAGGCATCGAGGGAGCGAATGCGCGGGCGAATCGGTCTCGTCGCGCGAAGATCATTAAATGATATAGATGACCTGCTCAAAAAGCAATCAACGCGCCTCCCCGATCTCGACGAGCTTCAACCGCTGCACCTTCCCCGACGCGCCTTTCGGCAACGCGTCGACGAAACGCAGATAGCGCGGCGTCTTGTAGCGGCCGAGCGTGGCGAGGCAGTGCGCGCGAAGCTCGTCCTCGCGCAGCGTGGCGCCGGGTTTCACCACGACGCACGCGAGGATCTCCTGCCCGTACGCGGCATCAGGGACACCGACCGCGGCGGCTTCGAGCACCGCCGGATGCGCGAGCAGCGCCTCGTCGATCTCGCGCGGCGCAATGTTCTCGCCGCCCTTGATGATCAATTCCTTGAGGCGCCCGGTAATGAAATAGAAGCCGTCGGCGTCACGGTGGCCGAGGTCGCCGGTCGCGAGCCACTCGCCTGCGCGCAGCGTCGCGGCGCTCGCCTCCGGCGCCTTGAAGTAGCCGCGCATCACGTTCGGACCGCGCAACTCGATCTCGCCCTGCACGCCGTCGGCGACGGCTTTGCCTTCGCGGTCGACGACGCGCGCCTCGACACCGACGGGCCGGCCCGCGGACCCATACTTGCGCTCGCTGCGCTCGAGCGGATTGCTGAACGCGACCGACGAGCATTCGGTGAGCCCCATCGCCTCGATCACCGAGAAGCCGAAGCGCGCTTCGAACGCGCGATGCTGTTCCGGCGGCAGCGGCGCCGATGCCGAGCGCCCGAAGCGAATGCCGCGCGCCGCGTCAGCGTGTGCCGGCGTGAGGTCGGGACCGTTCAGCAAGTACGCGATGATCGTCGGCACCATGTTGAGCCACGTCGGCCGATAGCGCTCGACGAGCGGCCACCATTGCGACGCGCTGAAGCGATGCGGCATCACGATGCTGCCGCCGGACACCAGCGGCGCGAGGGTCGCGATGCATTGCCCGTTGACGTGATAGAGCGGCAGCGACGAAAGAACGCGATCGTCCGGCCCGAGCGCGAGCGACGCGGCGACGGCGCGCGCGCCGGACAGCATGTTCGCGTGCGAGAGCAGCACGCCTTTCGGCATGCCCGTCGTGCCGGAGGTGTACATGAGCATCGCGGGGTCGTTGGGGCTTGACGTTACCCCCTCACCGCAAGCCTCTCCCCCTTCCGGATGGAGAGGGAGCGCATCTCGGGCTGCCGATAAATCGAGGCCGTCGAGGCCGACGATGCAGATGTCGAACGATGCCTTCGCCTTCGCCCGCAGCGCCGCGAGGCGCGCCTCGAGCGCCTGCGACGCGAACACGATCCGCGTCTCCGAATGCGTCAGGGTGTACTCGAGCTGCGCGTCCTGCGCATGCAGGTTGATCGGCGAGACGACGTAGCCGCCGTACATCGCGCCGAGAAAGATCGTCGCGGCGCTGACGCCGTTGTCGAGCATGAACGACACGGTCGCACCCGGTGGAATGCGACGCGAGGCGAGCGCTGCGCCGAGCGCGCGGCACGTCCTGGCGAGCGTCGCGTAATCGAGCACTTGCCCGACTTCGGGTGCGAACAGGAACGGCGCGCCGGGACGCGCCTTCGCGTGCGCGTCGACGACCTCGCGAAACGTGCCCGGCTCAGACACGGTGCTTCGCGCGATACGCGCCGAAGATCTCCTCTTCGCTGGGCTCGTGCACGAGATCCGGCGCGAGCGGCTCGACGACGCGCGTGATGTTGAGGAAATGCCGGTAGTTGAGGTTGTCGGAAATGCTGTTGCCGCCCCACGTGCCGCAGCCCATCGACAGCGAGAACGGCAGCGCATTGTCGAAGCTGCCCCCGGTCGCGAAGCAGTGCGACTGGTTGACGATGACGCGACAGACGGGAAGCGAAAGTCCCAGGCCGAGCGCGCGGTCGGCATGCGTCGTATGCAGACCAAGCGAATGGCCGGCGCCCTGGTAGCGCAGGATTTCGCTCGCACATTCGACCGCCGCTTCGAAGCTCGGCGTGCGGTAGAACGCGAGCACCGGTGAAAGCTTCTCGCCCGAAAAGGGATGCACCCGGCCGACGCCCGATTCCGCGACGATCAGGAAGCGCGCATTCGCGAACTCGCGACGTTGCAAACCGGCGCGCCGCGCAATGGCCGGCGCGTCCTGCGCGACGACTTCGCTCGCGAGCTTGCCGTCCGCGAACATCGCGCGCTCGAGCGCAGCCTTCTCGTCTGCGTCGAGCAGCACGCCGCCTTCGCGAGTCAGCGCACGCAGCAATTCTCCGGCGATCGCATCGACGGCCACGACGCTGTTCTCGGACGAGCAGCTCGTCGCGTTGTCGAACGTCTTCGAGCGCGCGATCTTCGCGGCCGCATCGGCCACGTTCGCCGTCTCGTCGACGATGACGACGACGTTGCCGACGCCGACGCCGATCGCCGGCGTGCCGCTCTCGTACGCGCCGCGGACATTGCGCGCCGATCCCGTCGCGACGACGAGATCCGCCTGGCGCATCAGCTCGAACGTCTGCTCGCGCGTCACCGGCGTCGGCAATTGCTGGACGAGGTCGCGCGGCGCACCGATCCGATCGAGCTCCGCGTGCACGAATTGCAGGAGCCGCGTCAGCGTCGACTGCCCCTTCGGCGACGGTGCGACGATGATGGCGTTGCGGCCCTTCAGCGCGTTGACGATGTTGTTCGCCGGCGTCGCCGCAGGATTCGTCGACGGCGTGATGGCCGCCACGACGCCGACCGGCCGCGCGATCTCGATCAGGCCGCGCTCGGGATCTTCCGAGATGACGCCGACGCTTCGCGCGCCCTGCAGGTCGCGCAGCAGGCCGATCGTCTTGCGCCTGTTCTTCGCGATCTTGTCGTCGACGTTGCCGAGTCCCGTGTCGCGCACCGCGAGCTCGGCGAGCTCGCGGTTACGCGACGGCTCGACGATCGCCCACGCCGCCGCGATCGCCGCTTCGTCGGCCTGCGCCTGCGTCCAGTCGTCGGCGATGGCCTGCGCCGCGCGGGCGCGGGCGATCAGCGCGGAAATCGGGCTCGGAGGCGAATTTCTCGCGACACGTTGACCAGGAGACGACTCAGCCGGGACATTCACCGCCGACTCCAATTTCCGACTCACTTCGCGGCAGTCGCCTTGTACTTCGCCAGGTGACGTACCGGCAACGACAGGGCGTCCCGACGGAACGGATCGCCGAGCTCGCGCGTCACCATCATCTCGAGCACCGTCGTCGTTCCCGCCTTCTGCGCGGCGGCCGCATCACGCAGTGCGGGCCCGACGTCGGATACGCTCTCGACGCGCACGCCTTCTGCGCCCATCGCCTTCGCGACGGCCGCCCACGACGGCTGCTTGTCGAGATTCACGCCGACGAAGCGATTGCCGTAGAAGTCCACGTGGTTCTTCTTCTCGGCGCCCCACTGCCCGTTGTTGAAGACGACCGCGGTCACCGGGATGTTCTCGCGCACGCACGTCTGCAGCTCGCCGAAGCTCATGCCCCACGCGCCGTCGCCGACATACGCGATCGCCGGCCGGTCGGGCGCGGCGACCTTCGCACCGATGATCGTCGGGAACGCGTAGCCGCAGTTGCCGAAGCTCATCGCGGCGAACATCGAGCGCGGACGGTCGAAGCGCAGGTAGCTGTTCGACACCGAGCAGATGTTGCCGATGTCGGTCGACACCATCGCGCCGTCGGGCATCGCCTTCTCGAGCTCGCGCAGCATCTGCCGTGGATGCATGTTCGGCGAACCCGCGCTCACCTCGACCGACCACGCGTCCTTCTCGTGCCTCCAACCGTCGAGCTCGCGCTCCCACGCCGCCTTTTCCTCGCGGATCGTCGCGAGGCGTGACTCACGGCTGGCCTTCGCGGCGAGGTCCCGGCCGCGCAGCCGCTCGGAAAGCGCGCGCGCGGCGGCACCCGCATCACCGCAGATGCCGATCGAGATCGGCTTCACGAGGCCGAGCATCTTCGGGTCGGCGTCGACCTGGATGATCTTCGCGTTCTTCGGCCAGTAGTCGAGTCCGTGCTGGGGCAGCGTGCCGAACGGACCGAGGCGCGTGCCGAGCGCGAGCACGACGTCGGCCTTCGCGATCAGCTTCATCGCGGCCTTCGAGCCCTGATAGCCGAGCGGGCCGCACCACAGCGGATGCTTCGCCGGAAACGCGTCGTTGTGCAGGTAGCTCGCGCAAACGGGCATCTGCAGCAGTTCGGCGAGCGCGATCGCATCCTTCTCCGACTGCCCCATGACGATGCCGCCGCCGGCGAGCATCACCGGGAATTGCGCCTGCGCGAGCAGCGCCGCCGCTTCGTCGAGGCTCGTCTCGCCGCCCGCCCCGCGCTCGATCGCAAGCGGCCGCGGAATCTCGCACTCGATGTCGCCGTAGAAGAAATCGCGCGGGATGTTGACCTGCGTCGGGCCCATCTCGAGCGTCGCTCGATCGAACGCGCGGCTCGTGAGCTCGGCCATGCGCGCCTTGTTGTTCACGTGCGCCTGGTACTTCGTGATCTTCGAGAAGATCGGCATCTGCTCGGTCTCCTGGAAGCCGCCGAGACCGAGCGTCATCGACCCGGTCTCCGGCGTGATCATCACGACCGGCGAATGCGCCCAGTACGCGGCGGCGATCGACGTCACGAAGTTGGTGATGCCCGGGCCGTTTTGCGCGATGCACACGCCGTGGCGCCCGGAGACACGCGAGTAGCCGTCGGCCATGTGCCCCGCGCCCTGCTCGTGCGCGACCGAAATGAAACGGATGCCGGCGAGCGGAAACATGTCGAGCGCATCCATGTACGCCGAGCCGACGATGCCGAAGACGTCCTTCACGCCCTGCGCCACGAGGGTCTCGACGAAGGCTTCGGACGGCGTCATCTTCTGGCGCCCTTGCACGGCGAGGTTGCGGGTTTCGGTCATGGTGTTCATGCCGCCATTCCTGTGAAGGGAGATCTCAACCAGGCATTGTGGGGCTAGTGCGTGCGCGGGGGTAGGGCCAGAGCGGCGCCGCGGCTTGCGCCAGCCGCCTCGCGTTCGACCGGGCGTGCGCGACGATGGCGCGTGCGCCGCAAATCGCCTATCGTGTCGGGCCGCGCGGCGGTGTACGACACGCTGCGCGGCGACGGGCGGGCCCTGATTGATTCGCACGGTCCGAGGCCTCGCCCGCGTTCCGGCGTCCATCGAAACAGGGGAGATACTCATGTTGCGTCGTTCGTTGCTGCGAGGATTCGTCGCTTGCGCGAGCCTCTTCGCCCTTTGCAGTGCGAGCTCGCTCGCGCAAACGCCTGTCCGCATCCGCGTCCAGACCGCCGTGCCTTCCGCGAGCGTGTACTTCGAGCTCCTGAAGCACATGGCGGAGCGCATCGACAAGATGTCGGCGGGCCGCGTGAAGATGGAGATGCTGCCCGACGGCGCGATCGTCGGCGCCTTCGAGATTCTCGACGCCGTCGACAAGGGCGTCATCGAAGGCGGTTACGCGTGGACGCATTACTGGTCGGGCAAGAACCCGGCGGCCGGATTGTTCTCGAACCCGATGGCGGGCGCCGGCGTCGGTCTCGACCAGCTCTCGCACGTCGCGTGGATATTCCAGGGCGGCGGCTACGACCTCTATCGCAAGCTCTACAAGGACGTGCTCAAGGTCAACGTCGAGCCGATCTTCGTGCAGCCGATGGGACCCGACCCGCTCGGCTGGTTCAAGCGGCCGATCGCGAACACCGAAGACTTCAAGAAGATGAAGTATCGCGCGCCGCCCGGCATCACCGGCGAGATCTTCAAGGAGATGGGGGTTTCCGCCGTGGCGCTTCCCGGCGGTGAAATCGTGCCGTCGGCGCAACGCGGCGTCATCGACGCGGCGGAATGGATCGGCCCGGCCGACGACCTGAACCTCGGCCTGCAGACGGTGTGGAAGCACTACTACCTGCAGGGCCTGCACCAGTCGACCGACATCGGCGAGATCATCATCAACAAGGCCGTCTGGGACAAGCTCACGCCCGACCTGCAGGAGATCATTCGCACGGCGGCGATGGCGTCGATGACCGAGACGTACACGTACAACGTGTACCGGAACGCGCAGGCGGTCGTGAAGTTGCGCAACGAGTTCAAGGTCGAAATCCACGACACGCCGAAGGATTTCTTCCCGCAGTTCGTACGTGCCACGAACGTCGTGCTCGACCGCTACGCCGCGAAGGATCCGTTCTTCAAGGAAGTGCTCGACTCGCAGCGCAATTTCGCGAAGACGGTCGTGCCGTACTGGACGAAGATCCTCGACCTGTACTCGAACCTCGGCAACGCCGCGCTCGCGTCGCCGCCGAAGTAGGCGCCCCACGCCCCGTCCACCGCGCGCCGCCGCGAAGCGGCCCGCGGTGGCGTTCGCGTGTCCTGAAGGACGCAATCCATGATTCGATCCGACCCCGCCGGTGACGCGCTCACGCGCACGCTCGACGCGATCACCCGCGCCGTCGGCCGCGTCGTCGCATGGCTGATCCTGCCGATGGTCGCGTCGCTGGTCTACGAGGTAACCGCGCGCTACGTGTTCGACGCGCCGACCGTCTGGGCCTACGACATGACCTACATGCTCTACGGCACGTTCTTCATGCTCGGCTCGGCGTGGACGCTGCAGCGCGGTGGCCACATTCGGACCGACACGTTCTACGCCGACTGGACGCCGCGAACGCGCGCGATCGTCGACGCGCTCTGCTACCTGATCCTGTTCCTGCCGCCGATGATCGTCTTTTTGAAGCTCGGCATCGACTATTTCTGGAAGTCGTTCCAGCAGAACGAGCGGATCGTCACCAGCCCGTGGCTGCCGATCGTGTGGCCCTTCAAGTTCGTGATGCCCGCGACCGCCGCGCTGCTGATCCTGCAGGGCGTGTCCGAGCTGATCAAGAGCGTGCGGGTCGCGATCCGGCCCGCGAGCGCCCGATCATGAGCAGCGAATGGCTCGGCATCCTCGCGCTGGTCGTGCTGTTCGGCGCGATCTTCATCGGCTTTCCGATCGCGTTCACGCTGATCGCGATCGCGATGTTCTTCGGCTACGTCGCGCTCGGCGATCTTTCGCTGTACCTGATGCCGCTGCAGTTTTTCGCGGTCATGCGCGACCCCACGCTCGCATCGGTGCCCTTCTTCCTCTTCATGGGCTACCTGCTCGAGCAATCGGGCCTGATGGAGCGCCTGTTCCGCGGCGTGCAACTGCTCTTCGCGTCGCTGCGCGGCTCGCTGTATCTCGCGGTGCTGATGACGGCGACGATCTTCGCGGCGGCGACCGGCATCGTCGGCTCGTCGGTGACGCTGCTCGGCGTGATGGCGGCGCCGGCGATGAAACGCAGCGGCTACAACGTGCGGTTGTCCGCCGGCGTCATCACCGCCGGCGGCACGCTCGGCATCCTGATTCCGCCGTCGGTGATGCTGATCGTGATGGGACCGGTCGTCGGCGTTCCCGCGACCGACCTCTTCGCCGCGGCGGTGTTTCCCGGGCTGCTGCTATCCAGCCTCTACATCGTTTACGCGCTCGTGCGCAGTTACCTGAACCCGGCGCTCGGGCCCGCGTTGCCGCTCGAGGAACGTGCGGAATCGTTCGGCATCGTCGTGCGCGAGGTGGTCCTCGGCATCGCGCCGATCGTCGTGGTGATCCTCGCCACGCTCGGCGTGATCCTCGCGGGGATCGCGACGCCGACCGACGCCGGCGCCGTCGGAGCGTTCGCCGTCCTCGTGCTGACGCTCGTGTACCGGCGGATGTCGTGGGAGGGGTTCAAGCGGGCGGTATTCGCGACGCTCGAAGTGTCGTGCATGATTTTGCTGCTCGTCGCCGCATCGAACTACTTCGGCGCCGTTTTCTCGCGGCTTGGCAGCGCGAACCTGATCGCCGAATCGCTGCTCACCCTTTCGTTCCCGCCGACGGTCATGCTTCTGCTGATCCTCGGCATCATCTTCGTGCTCGGCTGGCCGCTCGAATGGGTGCCGATCGTGCTGATCGTCGTTCCGATTCTGCTGCCGCTCGTCACCAAGCTGGGCATCGACCTCGTGTGGTTCTGCACGCTGGTCGCGGTGTGCCTGCAGACGGCGTGGCTGTCACCGCCCGTCGCGTTGTCGGCCTACTTCCTCAAAGGCGTCGTCCCCGACTGGCCGCTCAAGGACATTTACGCCGGCATGATGCAGTTCATGGTGCTGCAGATCATCGGGCTGCTGCTCGTGCTCGCATTTCCGCAGATCGCGCTGTGGCTGCCGCAGCTGATGCGCGGCTAGCTGAAAACCAGGCAGACCCGCGGTCGGCCCCCTATTCGCCGCGGACTACGCGCCGATCACGCTTTCCGCGGACGCGTAACGCTGGCGCATCTCCAGCGCCTCCGCCACCGCGCGATAGGTGATGCGGCCGAGCGCGACATTGAGGCCCGCGCGCAAATGCGCGTCGTCGGCCAGCGCGCGCTTCCAGCCCTCGTCGGCGATCGCGAGCACGAACGGCAACGTCGCATTGTTGAGCGCGTAGGTCGACGTGCGCGGCACCGCGCCGGGCATGTTGGCCACGCAGTAGTGGACGACGCCGTCGACGACGTACGTCGGCGACTCGTGCGTGGTCGGATGCGACGTTTCGAAGCAACCGCCCTGGTCGATCGCGACGTCGACGACGACCGATCCCGGCTGCATTTTCGCGATCATCGCGCGGGTGACGATCTTTGGCGCGGAAGCGCCGGGGATCAGTACCGCGCCGATGACGAGATCGGCGCTCGCGACGTGACGCTCGATCGCTTCGGCCGTCGCGAAGACGGTCGTGAGCGGCGCGCCGTAGTGCGCCCACAGGCGCGACAACGCGTCGACGCTGCGATCGAGCACGGTCACGCGTGCGCCCATGCCGAGCGCGATCTCGATCGCGTGCGTCCCGACGACGCCGCCGCCGATGACGACGACCGAACCTGCAGCGACCCCCGGCACGCCGCCGAGCAGCATGCCCTTGCCGCCGCCGGGCTCTTCGAGATAGTGCGCGCCAGCCTGCACGGCGAGGCGGCCCGCCACCTCCGACATCGGCGCCAGCAGCGGCAATCCTCCCGACGCCGACGTGACCGTCTCGTAGCCGATGCATACGGCATTGCTCGCGACGAGGTCGCGCGTCTGCTCGGGATCGGGCGCCAGGTGAAGGTACGTGAACAGGATCTGGCCGGGGCGCAGCAACGTGCGCTCGGTTGGCTGCGGCTCCTTCACCTTGACGATCATGTCGCAGCCGCCGTAGACGTCCGCGGCCGTCGCCACGATCGTCGCGCCTTCGCGCACGTAATCGCGGTCGTCGGCGCCGATGCCGTGCCCCGCGGCGTGCTCGACGACGACCTGATGGCCATGATGCACGAGCTCCCGCACCGAAGCCAGCGTCAGCCCGACGCGGTTCTCGCGGATCTTGATCTCCCTCGGGACGCCGATACGCATGCCTCTCCCCTGGCAAGAACGCCGGGAGATTACGCGCGCGGCGCGGTGTCCGGTAGGGCCAGCGCGGTGCCCTCGCTGGTGTCAGAGCGCGACGACGAGCTGCGCAAGGGAGCGGTCGACCACGGCGCCGTGTTGCGCGGCGCCCTCCGGGAGACTGATACGATGATCGTCGTCGCATGGCCAACGCTCACCCATGCCCGCACCGTCGACGTCGGCGCTCGCCTTCCTCTTCACGGACATCGAGGGAAGCACACGCCTCTGGCAGCGAGAGCCTGAACGAATGCCGAAGGCGATTGCCTGCCACGACGCCCTTCTGTCGCAGGCCGTTGCGTTACATCAGGGGCGGGTCGTCAAAGCCATGGGCGACGGCATCTACGCCGTCTTCGATGACCCTCTCGACGCGCTTGCGGCTGCCGTCGCGATTCAGCGTGCCGTCGCCGATCCCGAAGCGACGGCAGGAATAGCGCTTCCTGTCCGTTGCGCCGTCCATGCCGGAGTCGCAAAAGAGCGCGATGGCGACTATTTCGGTGACGCGGTCAATCGTGCGGCGCGGCTCATGGCGGCATCGCATGGACGACAGATCGTGGTTTCCGACACCGTGTGCGCCGCGACGAAGGAGCGACTCCCGGCGGACGTGACGTTGCATGGTCTCGGGACCGTGCGCCTGCGCGACTATGCAGATCCGGCGACGGTGTACCAGCTTCATGCACCGGGGCTCAAGGCGAAATTTCCGGAGCTGCGCACGGCCGGCGCGGCGCCGCACAATCTTCCGGCGCTGGCGACATCCTTCGTCGGTCGCGAGCGATCCATCGCCGAAGTCGCGGAATCGCTCTTGTCCGCGCGCCTCGCGACCATTATCGGGCCAGGTGGAATCGGGAAGACGCGGCTCGCGATCGAACTGGCGCGCAGCATCCACGGCCGCTTCGACGACGGCGCCTGCCTCGTGGAGCTCGGCTCGCTGGCCGACGCCGAGTTGCTGTCCAACGCCGTCGGCAAGGCCCTCGGCATCCCCGAGGAGCCCGGCCAACCGCCCATCGAGACATTGAAGCTGTACTTGCGCCCGCGACGGCTGCTTCTGATTCTCGACAATTGCGAACACCTGTTGGCAGCTTGCCGCGAGCTGGCGCACGCGCTCCTCGCTGCCGCCCCCGAGCTTCGCATCCTCGCCACCAGCCGGGCGCCGCTCAACGCAGCAGAAGAGACGACCCATTCGCTACCTTCGCTATCGCTGCCCGACGAGCACGAGCCCGTCGACGTCCTGCGCTGTCGAGAATCGGTCAGGCTTTTCCACGATCGTGTCGCGCTTCGCAAGCCCCGATTCCGCATCGACGAGGCGACGGCCCCCGCCGTCGGTCAGATCTGTCGCCGTCTGGACGGCATTCCGTTGGCGATCGAGTTGGCGGCTGCGCGCGCCGGTTCAATGTCCGTGGACCAAGTCGCGCAGCGTCTGGAAGACCGCTTCGCGCTGCTGGTCGGAGGCGCCGGTGCGCCGCTGCCGCGACAACAAACGCTGCACGCGCTGATCGACTGGAGCTACGAATTGCTGTCCGCGCCGCAAAAGGCGCTGTTCGAATCGCTTGCGGTGTTCTCGGGTGGATGGACGCTCGATGCCGCCGAACGGATCGGCAGCGAGGAGCCGACGAGCGACATCGCTGCGCTGTTGAACGCCCTCGTCGAGCAGTCGCTCGTGACGGTCGATCCGAACCACGGCCGCTATCGAATTCTGGAAACAATCCGCGACTACGCTGCGAGGCGGCTCGCGGAAAGCGCATCGGCCACGTCGACGCGCGCCCGGCATACCGAGTATTTCGTGGCGCTCGCCGAGCAGGCGGAGCCGTTGCTTCAACGTGGTGGCGAGCAGGCCCGGTGGCTCGCGACGCTCGAGCTCGAACACGACAACATGCGCGCCGCGCTCGCGCAAAGCCTCGGTCCCGCTGGGGACGCGCGGCAAGCGTCGCGCCTGTGCGCAGCGGTGTACCGGTTTTGGGTTTCGCGCGGGCACCTTCGGGAGGGACGCGCGTGGTGCGAGCGGGCGACGACCCGCGATGGCAGCGCTTCGACGTTGGAAAACGCCAAGGCATCGCACGCGCTGGGAGCGCTCGCCTATCGCCTCGGCGACCTCGACGCCGCGCAAGCGGCCACGGAACACGCCCTCGTCGCGAGCCGCTCGATCGGTGACCGCGAACTGGAGGCGCGCGCTTCCATCAACCTGGCCATCGTTGCCAAGGATCGACGCGAGATCGTGCGGGCGCGCGAACTCTACGAGCAAGCCGCTGCGCTGGCTCGAGCGATCGACGACAAACCGACCGAAGTCATTGCACTCGGCAACCTCGGTCATCTATGTGTCCACGCAGGGGAGGCGGCGACCGGGAGCGCCCTTCTGGAACGTGCTCTCGCGCTCTGCAGAGAGCTCGGAGACCAGGCCTCGATGGCGTACGTGCTGACCTACCTGGAAGCTGCGGCGGATTACCAGGGCAATATCGGCTACGCGCTCGCGCTGAACGAGGAGGTTCGGTTGCTGGCGCAGGAGATGGAGGACCCGCTGCTCATCGTGCAGCAGCGGTTCGGACGGGCCGAGTTGCTCGTCAAGGCAGGAGATCTCGTAAACGCGCGCCGGGTGCTGGCCGAAGTGTTGCCCCGCATTCACGATCTGGATGATGCGTTCATGCGCGCTTGCAGCCTCGACGCCGCGGCCTGCGTCGCGATCGCCGTGGAGCGATACGGGCGGGCCGCCGTCCTCATCGGGGCCGCCGACGCGACATTGGCGTCGATCGAATCGCGACGCCCGGACATCGAACAGTCGTTGCGCGATCGCAGGATCGCGGCGTGCCGAGCGGCGCTCGGCGATGTCCGGACAGAAGAGAGCCTGGCGGCAGGGGGTGCAGCGCCTCTCGAAGCAACGATCGACGCAACGCTTCGCTGGCTGAGCGAATGAACGCGACGAATGCGTCAGGCCGGCGTTGCCACTTCCGTGCATACCGCGGCAAGCGTCGCGATGCCGGGCTCGATGCGCGTCGCATCGATCGACGCGAAGCCGAGGCGCGCGTAGTTGGCCGGCGCCGCCGCTCCCTCCTCCGTCGCGAAGAAGACGTCGCCCGGCTCGATCAGAACGCCGCGCCGCGCCGCGGCCGCCGCGAGGACACGCGTATCGACGTCCGCCGGAAACTCGAGCCAGAACGAAGACGCGCCCGCGACGGTGCTGAACCGCACGTCGGGCAGGTGCTCGCGCAACGCGAGCGCGACGCCATGCGAGCGTTCGGCGTACGCCTGGCGCAGCCGGCGAAGCAGCGCGTCGTGATGGCCCATCGCGAGGAAGAGTCCGACCGAGCGCTGGTTGTTCGCCGCGGGATGGCGAATCATCAGTCGCCGCAACGCACGCAGCTCGCGCACGAGATCGCGATGCCCGACGATGAAGCCGCTGCGGATTCCCGGCGCGAGCGTTTTCGACAGGCTGCTCACGTAGACGACGTGATTGCTGCGATCGAGGCTCGTCAACGCCGGGTGCGCGCGCCCTTCAAGGCCGAGCTCGATCTCGTAATCGTCCTCGATCAGTATGCGATCGTTCGTGCGCGCCCATTCGAGCAACGCCTCGCGGCGCGCCAGCGGCATCGTCACGTTCGTCGGGCACTGATGCGACGGCGTGACGTAGACGTAGTCGCAGCGCGCGAGCGCCGGCGACAGCGCGAGTCCGTGCTCGTCGAGCGGCAGCGGAACGACGTTCGGCGTGCGCGACGCGAAGATGTTGCGCGCGTCGGGGTAGCCGGGGTCCTCGATGCCGACGGTGGTGTCAGCCGTGACGAGCAACGTGGCGAGCAGGAACAGCGCGTGTTGCGCGCCGACGGTGACGAGGATCTCGTCGGGGGTCGCGAACACGCCGCGGCGCACCAGCAGGCGCGTCTGGATCTGCTCGATCAGCAGCTGGTCGTCGCCGTCGATCAGGTCGCCGGCCCAGCCGCGCACCTCCGACACCGAGGTCGCCTGCAGGCTGCATTCGCGCCATCCGGGCAGCGGGAGCAGACCGGGGTCGAACTGGCCGTAGATGAACGGGAACGGATAGCGCTGCCAGTCGCGCGGCTTCACGATGTTGCGCTGCTGCGCGAGCCCGCCTTTGACGCGCGCGGCCCAGTCGGTGCCCGCCGCCACGTCGCGCAGCGCCGGCGCGCGCGGCAGCGTGGCGCGCCCGGCGACGATCTCAGGATTGACGTAGTGGCCGCTGCGGCTCTTCGTGATCAGGTAGCCCTCGTTCACGAGAAGCTCGTAGGCGAGCGCCACCGTGTTGCGCGCGACGCCGAGTTGCGTGGCGAGCACGCGCGTCGACGGCAGCGCGACACCGACGGGGATGTGCCCGTCGAGAATCGCGATCACGAGCATTTCGCGGATCTGGGCCTGCAGCCCGACCTTGCCGTGGAAGGAGAGTTGGATGAGTTGGTTCCACATCGGGGTGTCAGAGGTCAGGGAACAGGAAACAGGATCGGTGCCCGTTTGCGCGGTGGTGTCTGGCCCACTGCACGGGCCGTGTCTGGCTCCTTGTCCCCCGCAACCCTTGGCGCTAAAAGGCATATGATGAACCCCTTGTCTGGCTCGCCTCGACCCTTGGCCGAGCGCCGGGCCTTCTTTCCCGACCCCCGTTACCCGAGACCTGAAATGGGCCACTCCGAATTCACGCTTCGCAACCAACCGTCGCAAAAGCCGCTGTCGCTCGACGAGCTGTGGATGCCCTTCACGCCGAACCGCGACTTCAAGTCCGACCCGCGCATCGTCGTGCGCGCCGAGGGCCTCTACTACTACAACGACCGCGGCGACAAGATCATCGACGCGTCGTCGGGCCTCTTCTGCGTCGCGGCCGGGCACTGCCGCAAGGAGATCGCCGACGCCGTGCATCGGCAGTTGCAGGAGCTCGACTTCGTCGCGCCGTTCATGCGCGCGCATCCGAAGAGCTTCGAGCTCGCCTCGCGCGTCGCCGAGCTGACGCCCGGCGATCTCAATCGGATCTTCTTCGTGAACTCGGGGTCCGAGGCGGTCGACACGGCGATGAAGATCGCGCTCGCGTACCACCAGGCGCGCGGGCAGACGGGTCGCACGATGTTCGTGTCGCGCGAGCGCGCGTACCACGGCGTCAACTTCGGCGGTGTCGCACTCTCCGGCATCGTCAACAACCGCCGCAAGTACGGCCCGGGCATCGCCGGCGTCGTGCACATGCGGCACACGCAGCTCCCCGAGAATCGCTTCGTGCAGGGGCAACCCGAGCACGGCGCGGATCTCGCCGACGACCTGCTGCGGTTCGTCAACCTGTATGGCGCGGAGAATATCGCCGCGTGCTTCGTCGAGCCGATCGCGGGCTCGACGGGTTGCCTCGTGCCGCCCAAGGGCTATCTCGAGCGGCTGCGGCAAATCTGCGACGCGCACGGCATCCTGCTCGTCTTCGACGAAGTCATCACCGGCTTCGGCCGCACCGGCCAGCCGTTCGCCGGGCAAAGCTTCGGCGTCACGCCCGACCTGATGACGATGGCGAAGGCGCTGACCAACGCCGCGCAACCGATGGGTGCCGTGGCCGCATCCGAGCGCGTGCACGACACGATCATGGCGGCCGCGCAGGAAGGCGCGATCGAGTTCTTCCACGGCTACACGTATTCGGGTCATCCGGCGGCGTGCGCCGCCGGTCTCGCCACGCTCGATATCTACCGCACCGAAGGCCTGTTCGAGCGGGCGCGCGAGCTCGCGCCATACTTCCAGCAGGCGATGTTCTCGCTGAAGGGCACGCGCAACGTCACCGACGTGCGCGGCTACGGAATGTTCGCGACGCTCGACGTCGAGTCCGACGGCGCGCCGGGCCGGCGCGGCAACCTGCTGCAGAAGAAGCTCTTCGACAACGGCCTCAACCTGAAGAACACCGGCGACGCGGCGCTGGTGGCGCCGCCCTTCATCGCCGAGCGCAACGACATCGACATGATCGCCGAGATCTTGCAAAAGACGGTCTCCATGCTCTAGGCTTGCCGACCCAAATTCATCGAGGAGGGAGTATGAAACTGTGGATCTTCGGCGCCGCCCTGGCCTTCGCGGCGGGTACGGCAGTCGCACAGCAAAAGGAAGTCACGATCGCCTACCAGGACATGCTCGACCCGTACCGGGTGTCGCAGGAGGCGAAGGATCTCGAAAAGGCAACCGGCTACAAGATCAACTGGAAGCAGTTCGGCGGCGGCGGCGAGGTCATCAAGGCGATGGCGTCGGGTGCCGTGCAGATCGGTGAAGTCGGTTCGGCGGGGATCGCCGCGGCGGTCTCGCGCGGCGAGCCGTTCGAGCTCTTCTGGATCCTGGACGACATCGGCGACGCGGAGGCGCTCGTCGCGAAGAATGGTTCCGGCATCGACAGCGTCAAGGATCTGAAGGGCAAGAAGATCGCGATGCCTTTCAACTCGACGACGCACTTCCATACGATGGTCGCGCTCGAGCAGGCCGGCATCAATCCGAAGGACGTGCAG
>Ga0207657_10003652_pt1 | contig 16379 bp, 19 predicted proteins | sample KBSC33metaG_FD_184316 | JGI IMG/M metagenome (GOLD analysis project Ga0207657, IMG submission 184316) | Corn rhizosphere microbial communities from Kellogg Biological Station, Michigan, USA - KBS C3-3 metaG (SPAdes) (version 2) | ecosystem: Host-associated > Plants > Roots > Rhizosphere > Soil ... | reverse complement strand
ACGGCGGCCGATGCGATCGCGGGAATCACGCGCTTGGCCATTGTCTCCACGGCAATTCCAACGATTGCGCCCTTCGCGCCCCTGTTTTTGCCGGCGAGCCGGTCGCCGATGATCGCCGCGGCGATTTTGCCAAGCATGGTCCTGCCTTCCTGATTCCTCTCCAGTCCTAAGCGCCGGCTCCGCGACGGGTTCCGCCAGGATTGGGAATTTTCGCCAAGGCGGGTTGGCGTCCCGTCCCATTTCCCGACCTGTCCGACCGAGGTCGCCTATGTTTTTGGCTGTTTTCAGGGATTGGCACATCTCTTGAATAGTCATGTTCATCGGCCCGCAAGCATGAACGCAGGCCAGAAAAAGGAGATTGGAAATGTCCGGTCAGCAGACCATCACTCGGACCCTCATCGCCGCCGTTGGCGCGCTTCTGATGAGCTCGGTCGCAGTTGGTTCGGCCATCGCTCCGGCGCATGTCGCCGTTGCCCCGACGCAGTCGACGGTCAATGCCTGAACTCGAAATCCTCGAGGCGAAGGTGCCGGTCCGCACCCCAGCGCTGGCGCGGGAGCCCGAAGGCGCAACATTGCGCATGGCTTCGGCAGCCGGCTGGTTCAGCGGACCAGTGTTCAGCCGCGCGAAGGACATTTTCGCGGCGAACATGACCGAGCTTCTCGACCGGGCGGAAGACCCGGCGCGGATGATCCGGATGATCATTCTGGAGATGGAAGAGACCCTGGTCGAAGTTCGCGCCACGGCAGCCCGTTCGATCGCCGACATCAAGGAAATGCGGCGCTCGCTTCTGCAGCTGGAGGACATACAGGCGAGCTGGACCGAGAAGGCGGAGCTGGCGCTGTCGAAGGACCGCGAGGACCTGGCCAAGGCAGCGCTGGTCGAGCGGCAGAAGGCCGCCGACATGGCCGACGGGCTGATCGGCGAGGTCGCGCAGATCGAGCAGGTTCTTCGCGGCTATGAGGCGGACATCGCCAGGCTGCAGGGCAAGCTTCGCGAAGCCCGGTCGCGGCAGAATGCGATCCAGCATCGACTGGAGAGCGCAATCACTCGCGCCAGGGCCAGCGAGCTACTGAATGGCGGCCGCACCCAGGACGCCTTTTCGAAGTTCGAGATCCTCGAGCGCCGCGCCGACTTTGCCGAAGGCCGCGCCGAAGCGCTCGCGCTGGGCGGCCCAAGGGACCTTGAAGAAGAAATCGCCGATCTCAAGGCCGCTGAAAAGGCGGACGCCGAGCTCGAAGCCATGAAGGCCGCGCTTGCGGCAAAGATGCAGTAGGAAGGGAAAGCGGGATGGCTCGCAAAACATATCGCTACTCACTCAACCGCCGCGATTCCAAGCTGGCCGGAGTGTGCTCGACCATTGGAGAGCAGTTCGGGGTCGATCCCACGTTCATTCGCGTCGGCTTCGTCGCCGCGGCCATCCTGATAAGCTTCAAGCTGACCCTCGCTCTCTACGCCGGCCTCGGCATTTGGTTCGTGATGCAGAAGCATCGGTCGGACAGCCGCCGGCATATCAGCGATTTCGAAAGGATGGAGCTCGCGACCAAGGTGCGCCCGTCGGTGCACAAGATGCGGACCGAGCTCGACCCGATCGACCGCCGGCTGATGGCGATCGAGGACCAGATTTCCAAACCCAATGATGAGCTGGCGCGCGAAATCGAAGCGCTGCGGGAGGTGAAGTGATGGACCCCGTCTCGATTGGACTGATCGCAGGTACCGTTCTCGTCATGATCGCGACTGCCGCCTTCGCCGGCCTCAAGGGCTGGAATGCATGGATCGAGCTGAAGCGGATGGAGATCACCCATTCGATCGCGGACGGCCATATCCCGCCCGCCGGCAACCGGATCGAGCTGGCCGATCTGCGCGAGCGGGTGCGCAAGCTCGAGGCGATCGCCGCGGGTATCGATCTATAGAATCCCCAGGCCGCGTCCTCCTCCCCTGACGCGGCACCAGGCGGCCCGGGTTTCACGCGCCCCGGGCCGCCTTTGCGCCGGGCCTAGAATTTCATCCGGGCCGACAGGCGGATGTCACGCCCGGCGAGCGGCGCAAAGTCCTTCAAAAGGCTCGTGCTTCGGCGGGCATCGACGTCAAGGATGTTGTTGGCCTGCAGGGACAAGGTGAGCTCCGGCTTCGCAGCGAACGGGTGCCAGTCCAGCGATGCATTCACCAGCGTGAAGCCGGGTGTCTCCGTCTCGATCGGAGCGGTGCGGTTATGGGCGAAGTCGCGTTCCACCTCGATCCGGCCATCGACCTGTCCGCGCGAGCCGGTCAGTGCGCCGATCACCCGCAGCGGCGGGATCAGCGGCGCGGGTCCGAAGCCCTTGATCGTGGCTCGGACGGCGTCCGTCACCAGCTCTGCGCCCCAGTCGATTCCGGCGAATTGGCCGAGTTTGGCGTCGCTCTGAAGCTCGAATCCATAATAGTCGGCCTTCCCTTCGCGGTAGGAGAAGACGGGCAGTGAATCGCGTACCTCGCCAGTGGGAGCCTGGAAAATGAAGTTCGTGAAGCGGCTGTAATAGAGGCTGCCCTGGACGTGCACCGGACCGGTCGTGTGGTGAAAACTGAGTTCGACCGAGTTGCTGGCTTCTTTTCCCAGGCCGGGATTGCCGACTTCGAACGTTTCGCTTCCGCCGTGCGGGCCGTTGGCGAACAGCTCATCGATCGCGGGTGCGCGCTCGCTGTGCGAGATCGAAAGACCCGCGCGCCAGCCCCGCAGGAACTCGTAGGTAGCGCCGAGCGAGCCGGAGATCGGAGTGAAGTCGCGCGAGATCGGGGCCGCTCCGATCGGTCCGCCGTTGGCGGCGATCTGCGCGTCCGCGTCAGCATCGAGATGCGCGGATTCGACCCGGGCGCCTGCTTCGAACCGGACTTTGCCAAGGACAAGCGACTGCAGAGTGAAGATGCCCAGCTGCCTGTTGATGCTGTCGGGCAAATACTTCTCTTCGCCAGAGAGGTGCACGTGCTGCTCAAGATATTGCAGGCCGGTGGTGCCGCCCCAGCCGCCGCGCTCGTTCTGCACGACATCGGCGCGCAATTCTCCGCCCTTCGTGAAGAAGCTCGAATCGACTCCGCCTTCGGGCGTCAGCTCATCGTGGTGATATTTCGAAATCCCTCCGCGGAACTCGAAAATCTTGAAAAGCCCGCCGATCGGAACGTTGACCCGCGCGTCGGCACGCGTTTGGCGACCGTCGATCGTCGGCCGTTCCGCTTCCTCGTCCGGGTCGAGCGAGAAACGGATCGGGACTCCGTAACGGAAGGTGTGATGACTGACCGAAACGCCGACGTTGAGGTCGCCGTCCACATAAGCGAGCCCGCCGGCGATGTCGCCGATCGTGCCGCCGGTGTTGGGCAGCTTCCCTTTCAAATTTGCAAGCGCGCGGATGTCGGGATCAGGGCTGGCAAGCGCCTCTTCGCGAAGCGGTTCCGATAGAACGAAGCCGCCGATGTGGAGATCGTCGAACTTCGAATAGGCGCCGTCGGCGTGAGCGACGAAATGCCCGCCGAGGGGAACATCGACGGATATGTTGCCGGAGCGCTCGTTGGCTGCCGAGCCGAAGTTGGCGAGCGCGTCCACTTCGATGGGCCCGTTTGGAACGCTGCGCGGGATTCGCGTGTCGATGACGTTGACGACGCCGCCAATCGCGGACGAGCCGAAGAGAAGCGCGGACGGGCCGCGAAGCACTTCGATCCGGTCGGCGGTCAGCGGGTTGATGGTGACCTGGTGGTCCGGGTCGGACGAGGACAGGTCGAGAGTCCCGATACCGTCGGCAAGGATCCGGACACGCTCGCCGGAAAGGCCGCGGAGGATCGGCCGCGATGCAGTCGGGCCGAAGCTGGAGGCGGTCACGCCCGGCTGCGAAGCCAGGGTTTCGCCGATACTCGTGCGGACGTCGTGCGTGAGCTTCTCCTCGTCGAGCACGGTCACTCCGCCGAGCACGTCGCCAGCCGCACGCCGGACTCCGGTGACGACGATTTCCTGGTCGGTATCCGGGTGGGCGCCCTTCGCCGAGCCCGGCGTCGGCGCCTCAGCCGCCACCGCGTTGGAGTCCGAAACTGCGGTTGCGCTGGATCCACTGGAGCTGGAGCCGCTGCTGTAGTCCGGCGGAGCGTCGCTTGCCCGGGCCGCAGTTGGCAACAAGGCGAAAACTGCCACCGTGGACAGCAGCGCGCGTATCATTTCTTGGAATTCCCCATCGTTCGCGAAGCTGCGCGCCGATAGCGTGGATGATACAACATAACAAGCAAGGAGCGCGGCGCTTCGGCGAACGGAGTTCCCCCTTCGCTGAACGGTTGCGGGGACGGTCGCGGGTTACAGTCGAAGTCCGAATCTCGGACCGAACCACGTCATCAGCAGGTAGAGCGCAATCGTCAGCGCGCAGCCTATCGCGAGCGATGCCCAGAACCCGACGCCGTTGCGAAGCAGGACCGGCATCAGGAGGAACATCGGCAAGGAGGGCAGCACGAACCAGAATGTCGACTCGACATGAGCCGCCATGTTGGGAACATCGGGCTTGTCACGCCAAAGCCACATCATGCCGAGCACCGAGACAAGCGGCAGCGAAGCGATGAGTGCCCCGAATCCCGGATAGCGTTTCGCAACTTCGGAGACGGTCGCCACGATTATCCCTGAGATTGCGGCCTTGATAATGAGATAGAGCATTATCTGTTGTCTCCAAGTCTTGCAGTCGCAATTGCAACGTCCGTCGAACGTTACTTTACAACATTACTAGAGTGCTTCCACGATCTTCATGGTCTGCACAATTTACGTTGTAAACGCCGGCCGCTCCTCTATCGCTTTTGCATGTCCCACCAACACGATCACGACCATCACACAGCCCGGCGCTTCGGACGAGCCTTCGCGATCGGTATCGGTCTCAACATCGCCTTCGTCCTTGCCGAAGTCATTGCGGGTTTCTTCGCCGATTCGATGGCACTGCTGGCGGATGCGGGACACAACCTTTCTGACGTGCTTGGGCTTGCTCTCGCCTGGGCCGGGGCCGCGATGGCCACCAGGCCGGCTTCCGATCGCTTCTCCTACGGCCTGAAGAAGGCGCCGATCCTGGCGGCTCTGTTCAATGCGGTCCTGCTGCTCATCGCGATCGGCGCGATCCTGACGGAAGGCGTGAGGCGGTTGTTCCATCCCGAGATCGCGAACGGCGGCATCGTCATGCTTGTCGCCGCGATCGGAATCGTCATCAACGCGGTAACGGCATGGCTGTTCGTGTCCGGTCGAAACCACGACATAAACGTTCGCGGCGCCTTCCTGCACATGGCCGCGGATGCCGCGATATCGCTTGGCGTCGTCATTGCCGGCGCGCTGATTATCTACACGGGCCAGGTGTGGATCGATCCTGCAGTCAGCATCGTCCTCGCGCTCGTGATCCTGATCGGCACGTTCGACCTCCTCAAGCAATCGACATGGATGTCGCTCGCGGCGGTGCCCCCGGGCATTTCGTTACCAGAAGTCGAAGGGACGCTCCTGAAAATCGAGGGAGTCGATGGGCTTCACGACCTCCACATCTGGCCGATGAGCACGACCGAGAATGCACTTACAGCACACCTGATCGTGCCGGGGCCGCAACGTCGCGAGGAGGTCCTGAAAGAGGTTCGCGAAATTCTGCACCACCGCTTTCACCTCGAACATGTGACAATCCAGGTCGAGAGCGAGGCAGTGGGCGATTGCGTCGACTGCTGAGCGGCCACTTGCGGGCAAAGCTGTGGGGGGCATAAGGCGCGGCAATGCCCGCAACAGACGACCCACTTTCCCTGTTTGACAGCTGGTTTGCCGAGGCGCGCGCGAGCGAGCCGAACGATGCCGAGGCAATGGCGCTCGCGACCGCCACGCCGCGCGGGCGGCCGTCGGTGCGGATGGTGCTGTTGAAGGGTCACGGGCCCGAGGGTTTCGTCTTTTACACCAACTGTGGGAGCCGGAAGGGCGAGGAGATCGCCGCCAATCCCGATGTCGCGCTGCTGTTCCACTGGAAATCGATTCGCCGGCAGGTGCGCGTCGAGGGCAGCGCGCACGCAGTCTCCGACCTAGAGGCCGATGCCTATTTCGCCACCCGGTCGCGCGATTCGCAGCTCGGCGCCTGGGCATCCGAACAGTCGCGGCCGCTCTCGGACCGGGCGGCTTTCGAAGCGCGATACGAGGAAATGAAGCGCAAGTTCGCCGGGATGGAAGTCCCGCGCCCGTCTTATTGGTCGGGTTACCGGGTCGTGCCGGAAGTGATCGAGTTCTGGACCGATCGGCCGCATCGCCTCCACGAGCGCAGGCTGTTCCGCCGCTCCGGCCAGGGCTGGAGCGAAGGACTGCTTTACCCATGAGCGGGAACCACGGCCCCATCGATCGCGAAGGCCGCTCGGCGCTGACATCGCGCGCCGCGCTGGCGAGCATAGCCATGGCGATCCTGCTGATTGGCCTCAAGAGCTGGGCGGCATTGCAGACCTCGTCGATGGCAATGCTTGGATCGCTTGCCGACAGCACGCTCGACCTTGTTGCGAGCCTCGTCGTCCTTCTCGGGGTCCGCGTCGCGGCACAGCCCGCCGACCGCGAGCACCGCTTCGGTCACGGCAAGGCGGAGGCGCTTGCGGCGCTTGTGCAAGTCATCATCATCGCGATTTCGGCGATCTTCATCGGGTTCCGCTCGGTCGAGCGGCTGATGGGCGGAGCCGAGACATCGGACGCGGAGCTCGGGATCGGCGTTTCCCTGATCGCGATTGTCTTCACGTTCGCGCTGATCGCCTATCAGCGCCATGTCGTGAAACGCACCGGGTCGGTAGCGATCGCGACCGACCGGCTCCATTATTCGTCGGACCTGATGCTCAACGGGTCGGTGATCGTCGCCCTCGCACTCGATCAATATGTGGGAATCGTGGGCGCCGACGCGGTGTTCGGCTTATTGATCGCCGCGTGGCTTGCCTGGGGCGCCTGGAAATCGTCGAGCCATGCCCTCGACCAGCTGATGGATCGCGAATGGCACGATGACGAGCGTGAACGGTTCGTCGCGGCGGCCCGGAAATATCCGGAGCTTGCAGGGCTTCACGACTTGAGAACCCGGACCAGCGGCACCCACCATTTCGTCCAGTTCCACGTGTGGGTTCCCGCCGACTGGACCGTGAAGGAAGCGCACGACCGCATCGACCGCATCGAGGAAGAGCTCGAAAAGCAATTCCCCGCGACCGAGATCCTCATCCACCTCGATCCGGAGGGCAACACCGACCGCGAAGGTGTTCTCCCCTCGCACATTGCCGAGAGAGCCGAATGACGACCCTGCCGTTCTTCCAGGTCGACGCCTTTGCTTCGGCTCCGCTGACCGGCAACCCGGCCGCCGTGATGCCGCTCGATGAATGGCTCGATGATTCGTTGATGCAGCGGATCGCAGCCGAGAATAATCTGAGCGAGACCGCCTTCGCCGTTCCGTCGGCGCGCGAGGATGCCGATTACGACCTGCGCTGGTTCACTCCGGCGACCGAGGTCGACCTGTGCGGGCATGCGACTCTCGCAAGCGGGCACGTTCTGATCACCGGCGAGGTCATCCGCTTCGCAACCCGCTCGGGAATCCTGACGGTCGGCCGCGAAGGGGACCTGCTCCGGCTCGATTTGCCTGCTTACGAGGTGCGGCCCGGTTCCATCGACGGCCTGGAAGCGGCGCTGGGCGTATCCGGCGAGAGCTTCACCGGTGAAGGCGGCAACAACAGCGCGATCGTGCTTCTGCCCGACGAAGCCGCGGTGCGGGCGGTCAAGCCCGATTTCGCCGCCCTGAAACGCTTTGACCGGCTGGTTATGGTGACCGCCCCGGGCACCAGCGCCGACATCGTCAGCCGGGTGTTCGCCTCCTATCACGGGATCGACGAGGACCCCGTCACCGGCGCCGCCCACGCGGCGCTGGTCCCGTTCTGGGCAAAGCGCCTCGGACGCCGCGAATTCACCGCCTTCCAGGCCAGCGCCCGCGGCGGCTTCCTGGATTGCCGCGATGCGGGTGAGCGCGTCCTTCTCGGCGGTCAGTGCGTGACCGTTATCACCGGGAACTTCCAGCTGTGAGGCCGATGCTGGGCCTGGCCGTGCTTGCACTGGTCGCGGCGCCCGCGCCTGCCGCAACCCCGACCCAGGAGCGCGCCTCGATCCTGCGCACCATCGGCCGGATGGAAGCGGCGTGGAACCGCGGCGATTTTCGCGGCTACATGGCAGGCTTCAGGAATCCGGACGTGATCTTCGTCTCCGGCGGCAAGTTCCAGGACGGATGGCAGGGCACGCTCGACCATTATATCCGCGACTATGGCGGCTCTGCCGAGCGGCGGGGCAACCTTCACTTCTACAACATGAAAGTGGACATCCTGGCGCCGGATGCAGCGATGCTCATTGGTCAATACCGGCTTGTGCGCGGCAAGCGTGTGACCGAGGGCGTGAACACCCGCTTGTTCCGGAAGGCGCACGGGCGCTGGCTGATCACGGTCAACCACGTCTCTGCTTACGACCTGGCCCCTACTGAGAGCGCGCCAGAAGCGAAATAAGGTCGGCTTTCCAGAATTTCGCCCAGGTGTGGGTTCCGTGGCCGTGGGTCTCGCTGCTCTCCGGGATCAGCCGGAAGCGGGCATTCTTCATGCGCTTCACCGCCTGTGCCGGGACCGGCAGGTTCCTGGGATTGATGAAATCGTCGGCTGAATTCACCCACATTACGGGCGCCGTGATTGTCTCGAGATTAGGCCACGGATTGTAATTCCTGGACGAATCGAACTGGTAGATCATGTCGTTGGCGTCGAGATCCTTCATTCCCTTCGGGACCGCCTGTTCGACATAAGCGGTCGCCGCCTCGCGGGTGGGATAGAGCTTCTGGAGGTTGAGCGGCGCGCCACCGGCAATGACGAGGATCGATTCGGCGGTCCTCAGCCCCTGTTTGGGCTCGGTCCGGTAATTGCCGTAGAGCCACGCCGGGTCGGCCTTGATCCCGTCGATCAGCATCTGTCTCCACATCCGGTTCAGTCCGGCGATCTCGATCGGTTCGCACGCGAGCGGCATCAGCGCATGGGCGAACTTCGGCCAGGTTTCGCCCCACATGAAGGCGTGCATGCAGCCCATCGACGTGCCCATGATGAGCCGGAGCTGGGTCACGCCGAGGCCTTCGGTGAGCATCCGGTGCTGCGCGTCGATCATGTCGGCATAGTCGTATTTGGGAAAGCGCATCCTCATGCCGTCCGACGGCTTGGAGGATTTTCCGTGGCCGATATTGTCCGGGAGGATGATCCAATATTTGTCGATGTCGAGCGGCTGGCCCGGGCCGTAGAGTTCATTGGCGAATTGGGGCCGGAGGAACTGATGCCCGTCGCCGCCGGTGCCGTGGAGAACCATAACGGCATTGTCGATGACTCCGGCCGAGTTCCGGTGCGGGGCGCCAAGCGCCGTGTAATGCATCCGAAGCTCGGGAAGCACCTCGCCCGAGCGGAAGCGGAAGTCCTTGAGCACAACGTCGGCCTCCTTCGTCGGCCAGGCCTTCGAAACCGCTGCGGGCGGTTGGGGCGCGGCCTGCGCGGCCGGTGCGGCGGCCGCCATCGCGGCAAGCAGAAGGAGCATCATCTTCACCTCAAGGACTGCAATCTGACTTCGAGCGCATCGAGAATCGGCAGCTGACTGGGAAGCATCATATGCCGGGCGCTATCGATACTCATCCAGCGAGCTTCGTCCACCTCCGGGAAGCGCTGGATCCTGCCCGTCCTCGGCGGCCATTCCATTTCGAACTCGAGACTGGTGAGAGCGGCCGGATCGAAATCGCCCTCGGCGGCGAAGACCTCGACGATCTTCCCGCCGGACTGGCGGATCCGGCAGAGATGGGCGGGCCGGCCGCCGACGGCCATCCCGGTTTCCTCCTGGAATTCGCGGACCGCGGCCTTCGCGGGCTCTTCGTCCTCGCCGACGCCGCCCTTCGGGATCATCCACGCACCGGCGTCCTTCTTTTCCCAATAGGGACCGCCGGGATGGACGAGCAGGACTTCGGAGTGACCGCCGGCCCGGCGGTAGAGGATGATTCCGGAACTAAGCGGCGTCGGCACAGGCGACGCGCGGATCGGCCGCTTGAGTCTCGGCGATCCAGCCGCCGCCGAGGACTCGCGAGCCGTCGTAAAACACCGCGGCCTGCCCCGGGGCGACACCATATTCCGGGCGGTCGAAGACGATCCAGCCATCCGCCAGCCGCGCCGGCACGGGCGGAGCAAGCGAGCGGACCTTAACGTTCACCTCGCGCTGGTCCTCGCCGAGCCAGGCCAGCTGCTCCACCCGCATCCGCTCGACCGCAAGCGCGCTCCTTGGTCCGACGACCAGCCGACGGGCTTCCGGATCGATCCGGACGACGTAGAGCGGCTCGGGGCTGCCGCCGATTTCGATTCCGCGCCGCTGGCCGACAGTGAAATGGACGACCCCGCGATGCCTGCCCAGAACCCGGCCGTCGAGGTCGACAATTTCGCCGGGCGCCTCCGTCCCCGGCCGGAGCCGCTTCACAAGCGAGGCATAGTCGCCGTCCGGGACAAAGCAGATATCCTGGCTATCGGGCTTTGAAGCGACGGAAAGTCCCGTCTCCAGGGCGATCCGGCGGACCTCGTTCTTGGGCAGGTCGCCGAGCGGGAAACGAAGGAAGTCCAGCTGCTCTCGCGTCGTGCCATAGAGGAAATAGCTCTGGTCGCGTCTCGGATCGGCTCCCCGGTGGAGTTCCGTGCGCCCGTCGTTAACGACACGGCGGACATAGTGGCCTGTCGCGAGGCAGTCGGCGCCGAGATCGCGAGCGAAGGCGATCAGATCCGTGAACTTCACGCCCTGGTTGCACAAGGCGCAGGGAATCGGAGTCCGGCCGCTCGCATATTCATCGACGAAGCGGTCGATTACGCCGGTTCGGAAGCGGCTCTCATAGTCGAGCACATAATGGGCGATCCCGAGCCGGCCGGCGACGGCGCGCGCATCGTAAATGTCCTGGCCCGCGCAGCAGGATCCGGTGCGCTTAACCGCCTCGCCATGATCGTACAGCTGCATCGTGACTCCGATCACCTCGGCGCCGGTGGAAGCGGCGAGGGCGGCCGTGACCGAGCTGTCGACGCCGCCGGACATGGCGACGACGATCCGGGTCTGCCGGGACGGCGAAGAAAGATCGAAGCTGACGGGCATTTCAGAGCGGCTCTTTACCCGAAGTTCACTCATCGCGGCTAGTCAGATGCGGACAAGGGCAATTCCGGGGGGTGCCGTGTCGCGTATCGACAGGAAAATCGGGGGAGAGGGCGACCAGCCGGCGGATGCCGCCGACATTCTGGCCGCTCTTGCCAGGGACGCCGGTGGCGTTGCCCGGCGGCGGCAGGACGCGGTCAGCTGCTACCTGTCGGCAAGCGAGGGGTGGCAGGAGGCACTGACGCTCCTTGGAGGTGCGTTCGCGAAGGAAGGAAGAGGGTTAAATTCCCCTAAGGATGAGTGAGCGGCAAATTAACCACCGGTTTTGAGAATATCTTCAACGACCGGGTTTTAAGACAGGCACATTGGAAATTGACGAAGCAGGTTCGACAATAATGCTCGAGAATCAGAAAATCAGGCCAGCCCAGGTCATCGGCCCGCTCGGTGAGCCGTTGACGCTCGACAGCCTGCCTCCGGCGAACACGAACCGCTGGGTCGTCCGGCGCAAGGCGGAGGTCGTCGCTGCGGTCGCGGGCGGCCTGCTTTCCGTCGACGAGGCCTGCCAGCGTTATTCGCTGAGCCTGGAAGAATTCACGAGTTGGCAGCGCGCGGTCGAGCGCAGCGGAATGCCGGGCCTTCGAGTGACCCGGATCAAGCATTACCGCGACGTCTACGAACGCCAGCAGCGTTACTGATCCGTTCATTACGGTCCGTAACCGAGCGGCGGAAAACCGCCGCTGACGCGCCTTCGCGTTAACCCAAAAGCTGGACAGCACCCCCCGAATCCGGAACAACGGGAACGCATCGGGCGTCTTGCCGATGCGCAAGGCCGCCGAGTGATCCTGGCGGCCGCGAACAGGAGGGAAGGCTCATGGGATTCATCGTTTGGCTTATCGTCGGCGGTATCATCGGCTGGCTTGCCAGCCTCATCATGCGCACGGACGCCCAGCAGGGCGTCATCCTCAACATCGTGGTCGGCATCGTTGGTGCAGTGATCGCCGGACTCATCTTCGGCGGCGGCAATATCAATTCGTCGAACCCGCTCGATCTGACGAACATCCTGTGGTCGCTGCTCGGAGCGGTCATCCTGCTCGCGATCGTCAACCTCATCCGAAGGGGCACCGTTCGCTAGGGGCGACAGGATCTTCAAAATGAATCGCCGCGCGGGCCCGTCCCGCGCGGCTTTTTCGTGACTCTACCCGGCCGCCGGCTGGGCGATCACTGCAGCTCGAACACCATCGACAAGGTGACCTGGAGCTTCTGCTCGCCCGGCTCGATCTTGGTGTAGGAGCGCTCCGCGGCCGCCATCATCGGCATGGGCGGCGACGGCGGCGGCACCGCATAACCGCCGTTCTCGCTGACGGAGACCACCCGGACCACCCGCATCCCGAGCGAGCGGGCGTAGAGCTCGGCTCGTGCCCGGCCCGCCGCGACCGCGTTCGACCGGGCCTCGTCAAGCGCCGCTTCGGGATGCTCGATCGTCATGCTGGGACCGCTGATCTGGTTGGCGCCTTCGGCGACCAACGCATCGAGAATTTTGCCGCTGTTGCGAATTTCGCGGAACTGGATCGTGACCTGGTTCGAAGCGGTGTAGCCGGTCAGCTGGGGCGACTGGTTCTCCGGATATCGATATTCCGGATTCAGGCTGATGGTGCTCGTCTGGATGTCGCGATCGGCGACCCCGGCGCGCTTCAGCGCGGCGATCACCCGGTCCATCCGCTGCGCATTGTCCTGAAGGGCGCCGGTCGCGGTGGGGGAGCGGCTCACGACCCCGGCGGAGATGATCGCAACGTCGGGAATTCGCGTCACCTCGCCGGTGACGCTGATGTCGAGGCGGGTTCCGGCGATCGCCTGGGTCGGCTGCCCTGCGGCCTGGGCAGCCGCCGGAGCGGCGGGAATCGCCGCCGCGATCAAAATTGCCGCAAATATCGTCTTCATCCGGTCAATCCCTTATTCACCTATGTTGCACCAGGGATTGCCGCACCGATATGGCTGAGCGGTGAACGGGGACCAGGGGTGGCAAGGCTATACACGACGCCGGACAATCAGCCGGTAGATCGCAAGGATAATGAAGGCACCGACGATCGCGGCGATGAAGCCCGCGCCCTCGCCAGTCCGGTACCAGCCGAGGGCATGGCCGAGCCAGCCGGCGACGAAAGCGCCCGCAATGCCCAACAGGATCGTGACGAGGCAGCCGCCGGGGTCGCGTCCCGGCATCAGCAGCTTGGCAATCGCTCCGGCGATCCCGCCGATAATGATCCACCACAGCCAGCTGTATGATTCCAACATGCTGATTCCCCTTTCATTGCGACAGCCCGATCGGGCCGGTGCCGTATCGATGCGCCAACGCGCCTTTGCTGTTCAAGTGCCGCGCTTGGTCGAAAAACGCTGGCAAATTCGCGGCGGCGAGGCTCTGACGGCGCTCTGTTGCCCTTGGTGACTTATTCGCGTAATACAGTGAGCATGAAGTGGCCGCTTGCCGCACGGACAAGGCGAGAGAATGTTTGAGATGAACCAGGAAACTCCAATTCGAAGTTCCGAATCGGACACGCTTGTCGTGGTCGATGATCGTGCTCGGCGCCGCAAGCGGATCGCCATCATCGGCGCGGGGCTGATCGCGCTCGTCGCCATCGTGCTCGCGCTGATGATGCTGGGCGGCGGCAAGGACGAGAAAGCCGCTGGTAACGATTCCGCCAGCGCCGGCCAGCTTCCGACCGTGTCCGTCGTCGTTCCGGGACGCACTCAGGCAGCGCGGGTCATCACCGCGAGCGGTGCGCTTGCCGCCCGCCGCGACCAGCCGATCGGGATCGCCGGCCAGGGCGGCCGCGTGACGCGGGTCTTCGTTGACGCCGGAAACTGGGTGAATGCCGGGCAGATTCTCGCCACGGTCGACCGCTCGGTCCAGGCGCAGCAGTCGGCGCAGCTGGCCGCCGAGATCGCCGCCGCGAAGGCCAATGCCGAGCTTGCCCAGGGCAATTACGAGCGTGCGCTCGCGCTGGTCGATCGCGGGTTCATTTCCAAGGCGGACCTCGAGGCCAAGAAGGCCGCCCGCGATGCCGCCAATGCCCAGGTCCGAGTCGCCCAGGCCCAGCTCGGGCAGACCCGCGCGCAGATCGAACAGCTCAATATCCGAGCGCCGACCAGCGGCCTCATCCTGCAGCGCAATATCGAGGTCGGACAGATCGTCAGCCCGGCTTCCGGCGATCTCTTCCGCCTCGCCCTGGGTGGCGAGATGGAGATGCGGGCGCAGCTCTCGCAGCAGGATGTGTCGGCGATCCATGCCGGAATGCCCGCGACCGTCACTCCGATCGGCTCCGGCCAGAGCGTTGTCGGAACCGTCTGGCAGGTTTCGCCGGTGATCGACCCGCAGTCGCGCCAGGGAGAGGTCCGGATCTCGATTCCCTATGCTCCGGCGATCAGGCCGGGCGGCTTCGCGGAGGCGAAGGTCACCGCCGGGACGACGGCGGCACCGCTTCTCCCGCAAAGCGCTGTGCTCAGCGATTCGAAAGGCAATTACGTCTATATCATCGACGAGAAGGACGAGGTCGTCCGCCGCGACATCAAGATCGGCACGGTCGACGACAATGGCGTGACCATCGCCGAAGGACTGACCGGGCAGGAGCGGGTAGTCCTCTCCGCCGGGCCGTTCCTGAACCCGGGCCAGAAGGTTCGCCCGCAACTCAAATCGGCGGCCGCGGTGCTGACCCAGGACAATGGGTAAACAGCAATGAATTTCCGCAACATTTCGGCGTGGTGCATCCGCAACCCGGTTCCGCCGATCGTCCTGTTCGTTCTCCTGCTGCTCGCCGGCCTCGTCGCCTTTTCGGGATTGCAGGTGAACAACAATCCCGACATCGATTTCCCGGCCGTCGAGGTCGACGTGTCGCAGCCCGGCGCCGCTCCGGCAGAAATGGAAATGCAGGTCACCCAGCGGATCGAGGCGGCGATCCGCGGAGTCAACGGCGTCGATGAGATCGACAGCTCGGTGCGCGAGGGCTCCAGCAGCACCTTCGTCCAGTTCCAGATCGGCACGCCGACCGACCGGGCGGTCAACGACGTCCGCAACGCCATCGCGCAGATCCGGAGCAACCTGCCCGAGGGAATCCTCGAGCCGCAGGTGCAGCGGATCGATATTTCCGGTGACCCGATCCTCTACGCCGCCGTCGAAACCAGCGACATGAGCCTCGAGCAATTGAGCTGGTACGTCGACAATGACGTGGCCAAGCAGCTGCTCGGCGTTTCGGGCGTCGCCGCAGTCGAACGGCTGGGCGGAGTCGACCGGCAGATCCGGGTCATTCTCGACCCCGTTGCACTGCAGTCCCAGGGAATCACTGCTGCCCAGGTGAACGCGCAGCTTCGCCAGAGCAATCTCAACGCGCCGGGAGGCCGCGCCGAAATCGCCGGATCCGAGCAGTCGGTGCGAGTCCTCGGCAATGCGACCAACGCCTATGATTTGGGCCAGACGCAGATCTCCTTGCCAGGCGGCCGCTGGGTGAAGCTGGCCGATCTCGGCGAGGTGAAGGACGCTTATTCGGAGCAGCGCTCGATCGCGAAGATGGACGGGCGGCAGGTCGTCAGCTTCGACATTCAGCGCGCGAAAGGCGCCTCGGAAGTCACCGTTTACGACGCCGCCTGGAAAGAAATCCACAAGATCGAGAAGGACGATCCGAGGGTTCATTTCCGCGAGATCATCAACAACGTCGACTACACCAAGCAGCAGTACAAATCGGCGATGGAAGGCTTGATCGAAGGCGCGGTCCTTGCCGTCTTCGTGGTCTTCCTTTTCCTCCGCGACTTCCGTGCGACGTTGATCTCGGCGCTTGCAATCCCGCTCTCCGCAATCCCCGCCTTCTGGTTCATGAGCCTGATGGGGATCACCCTGAACGGCCTGTCGTTGCTCGCTCTCAGCCTGGTTGCGGGCGTCCTTGTCGACGATGCGATCGTGGAGATCGAGAATATCGTCCGGCACATGCGGATGGGCAAATCGGGGTATCAGGCGGCGATCGATGCCGCCGACGAAATCGGCCTGGCCGTGCTGGCGACGACAATGGCGATCGTCGCGGTCTTCCTGCCGGTCGCACTGATGCCCGGGCTCACCGGCCAGTTCTTCAAGGCGTTCGGCTTCACCGTCGTCATCGCGGTGCTGATGAGCTTGCTCGTGGCGCGAATGATAACGCCGCTCATTGCGGCCTATTTCCTGCGCTCGCACGGCATCCAGCCGCACGCGGCCGGGAAAAC
>Ga0207657_10003647_pt1 | contig 16399 bp, 14 predicted proteins | sample KBSC33metaG_FD_184316 | JGI IMG/M metagenome (GOLD analysis project Ga0207657, IMG submission 184316) | Corn rhizosphere microbial communities from Kellogg Biological Station, Michigan, USA - KBS C3-3 metaG (SPAdes) (version 2) | ecosystem: Host-associated > Plants > Roots > Rhizosphere > Soil ... | reverse complement strand
CACCCCCGCGCTGTTCGCGGCCAACCTCATCGTCGCCCGCTGGGCGCAGGGTGCGGGCATCCCGCCCGTGTTCCTCGCGTTCGGCCGCTGGACGCTCGCTTTTCTGATCCTGCTGCCGTCGTGCGGCCCGCGCATGTGGGCGCTGCGCCATACGCTGCGCGCCAGCTGGCAGCGCATCCTGCTGCTGGGCGGCCTGGGGATGGGCATGGCCGTGGCGCCGCAATACGTGGGCGCGCGCCACACGAGCGCCGCGAACGTGGGCATCATCCTCGCCGCCTGCCCGGCGTTCGTGACCCTGGTCGAGACCCTCGTGTGGAAGGCGCCGCTGGCGCGCCGGCAGGCCGGCGGTCTGTTCCTGGCGATCCTCGGCGTGCTGGTCGTGCTGGCCAAGGGCGACATCGCCGCGCTGGGCCAGCTGGAATTCGGCCGCGGCGACCTGTGGGTCGTGCTGGCCGCGTGCGGCTGGTCGCTGTACACGGTATTCAACAAGCGCCTCGCGCTGCCGCCGCTCCCGGGCACCGTCAAGCTGGCCGCGCTGATCGGCGGCGGCGCGCTCGTGCTGGCGCCGTTCGCCGTGGCCGAAGCGGCGAGCGGCAACGTGGCCGACTTCGCCGATGGGCGCCTGTATGTCGCGCTGGCGTTCCTCGCGGTCGTGCCGAGCCTGGGTGCCTATTTCTTCTTCGACCGCCTCGTCGCGGCCGCCGGCCCGGCGCGGGCCAGCCTCACCGTGTACCTGATCCCGCTGTTCGCCACGCTGGCTGCCTGGCCGATGCTGAACGAGGCGCCGCACTGGTATCACGTGGCCGGCTTCGGCGTCATCCTGGCGGGCGTCGTCGGCGCCGGCATGCGGCGCCGGTGAGCGCGTCAGTGCCTGTGCCTGGCGACGTGCAGCGTGGCGCGCGCCGCGTGGCCGCGTGCCCGCACGTCGGCCGCAGGGGGCGCCACGGCGAGCGCCAGGTCGGCGCTGAGCCGGTGCAGGGCCAGCACGTCGCCCAGCGCGGCCAGCACCTGGCGCGCCAGCGCATGGTCGCCGTCTTCGATGTCCGGCAGTACGCGGTGCAGCGCGGACAGGACCACGGCATTCTCGGCGCGGTGCTCGTGCAGCTGGACGTAGCCCAGCGTCTCCATGATCAGTTCTTCGTGGCGGAACGTGGCCTCGACGGCGGCGACCAGCGCGACGAAGCCATGTGCAAGCGCGTCGTCCGGTCCGGCCGCGAGCGCGGCGATCTGCCGGCACAGCATCTTGCGCCCATGCCGCAGCGCGGTGCACAGGGCGCGCGGGCGGCTGGGGCTGGCGCGAGTGGTTGGCATCCCGATGTCCTCCTGATGGTGACGCCGGAAAGTCAGGATAGCAGAATATTCCTAGACTTTCGATAGCACGTAAACATCCCCGGCGTTTGATATCTCGCAACGTAGCCTCGTTGTGTTCGGTTAGTCTGGTTGACGGAATCCAACACGAAAGCGAGAGATGACTGCAGTAGAAGTTTTACGAGAGCAGGGTGGCCGCTGATGGGGGCACGTATCTTGTTGATCCAGGGCCACCCGGATTGTCATCGTCCGCACTTGTGCCATGCGCTGGGCCAGGCCTACGTGGAGGGCGCGCGCGCCGCCGGCCACGAGGTCGAGGTCGTCGAACCGGCGCGGATGAGCTTTCCTCTGCTGACCAGCCCGGCCGACTGGTGGCATGGCTCGCCGCCGCCGCAACTCGTTGCCGTGCAGGAGGCGATGCAGCACGCGGACCACATCGTCTTCGTTTATCCGCTGTGGATGGGTGACATGCCCGCACTGTTGCGCGGCTTCCTCGAGCAGGTCACGCGTCCCGGCGTGGTCGTGGACGAGCCCGGCCGGCTGTTCGGCAATGGCCGCCTGTCCGGACGCAGCGCGCGGCTGATCGTCAGCATGAGCATGCCGGCACTCGTGTACCGGTGGGGCTATGGTGGTTCCGGCCTCAAGACGATGCGCCGCATGGTCCTCGGCCGGGCCGGCATCCGCCCCGTGCGCACCACGCTGGTCGGGCGCACGCACGCGTTGTCGGCGGAACAGGTCGCGGCGTGGGGCGACCACATGCGCCGGCTGGGCGGATCGGCCGTGTGAGCTCGTGGCGTGCGGGTTTTGTGCGACATCCTGCCCGTGCCAACCGTGCTGTCCTTGACGCCCATCCGGTGAAAAGGCAAAGTTTCGATAGGGCAGCATTTAACATTGCTGCGCGCCGTCGACCCTTTTCCGAGACCAGATGCCCGTCATTTCCCAGCCTCCGCCCACGCCGCCTTCCATCACCGCCCCGGCACCGGCGGCATCCACGGCCAGCTTCGATGACGCCTACGCGCATGCGCGCGAGCTCGCCAACGGCGGCCAGCCCGAGCTTGCGCTGGCCGCCTACGACGCGCTGCTGGCGCGCTCGCCGGGCAATGTCGACGTCCTGCTCGGCCGTGGCATCGTGCATGCCCGCCTGGGACACTGGCAAGAGGCGGAACGCGACCTGCGCGCGGCGGCGGCGGCCTCGCCCGCCTATGCCGACGTGTGGTTGGCGCTGGGCAACATGTACGCGTGGAGCGACCGCCCGGAACAGGCTGCCGGTGCCTATACACGCCTGATCGCACTGCAGCCGGACGATCCCGCGCACTATATCGCCCGCGGCCGCGCCCTGCGCGCGCTGGGCCGTACCGCGGAGGCGCGCGCGGACCTGGACAAGGCCCGCGCCCTCGGCGGCAGCGGCGATGCGTTGGACGCGCTGGCGGACGCGCTGCAACCCCGCGCCGGGAATCCGGACGCGACGATCGCGGCCGGCTACACGTGGGCCGCGAGCCTGTCGTCGGGCTGGACGGACGTGGGCAACGGTCCGCGCTGGAACGACCAGACGGCCAGCGTCCGGCATTACACGAAGGGCGGTTCGCTCGCGTTCGAGACGCTGCGCGCGCACCGCTTCGGCGAGCATGACTATGCCTGGGCGCTGGATGGCTACGCGAACCTGTGGCCGGGCGCCTACGCGAACCTGCGCTACCAGCGCGGCGCCGCCGCGCGGCTGTTCCCTGCGAATGCGGGCCGCGCGGAGCTGTACCAGTCGCTCGGCAACGGCTGGGAGGCGTCGGTCAGCGACGACGTCCTCGGCTTCGCGGCGCGCGTCAACATTTATGGCGTCAGCATCGCGAAATACACGGGCGACTGGTACGTCCAGCTGCGCCACCAGAACATCGTCTCGGCCGGCTCGCACGGCACCGGCGACCGGCTGCTGGCGCGCTGGTATTACGCGGGCGATGCCGACACGTACGCGGAAGTGTCCGTCAACAGCGGGCGCAGCGACGATCCGCTGAGCCTCGTCGGCGGCCAGAGCCGCTCCGGCGGCGGCAGCGTCACGTGGGTGCGCTACTGGACGCCGGCGTGGGGCACGCGGGTGGGCGCGACCTTCTCGCGCGCCAGCGACGCGGACAACCAGCGCGGCGTTACCGTCGCCCTGTACCGCCGCTGGTGACGCCGTGGCGAGTCCTGCCCATCCGCTGCGCCGCCACGACGATCCGCCCGCCGGCCCGGTCGGCCGGTTCCTGGCGCGGCTCGGCGGCGCCATGGCGACCGCGTGCGAATGCCTGCCGGCGCTGCTGGCGGCTTGGCTCGTGCTGCGCATCGCCGAGACCTTGCACGCAGGCGCCGGCAACGTCGCGGTGTCGGTGCTGTTCGGCCCCGCGCTCGCGAACGACCTGCTGGCGCTGGCCCGCTATGCGTTCGTGTTCCTGCTCGGCGCCGTGCCACTGGCCGTGCTGCCGTACCGCCGCTGGCGCGTCATCGCCCTCGGCGTCGTGTGGGGGACCCTGCTGGCCGTGCAGGCGGGATTGATGCAATACCACTGGACAGCCGGGGTGCCGCTCGGCGCGGACCTGCTCGGCTATTCGCGGGCGGAGATCGTGACGACGCTGGGCGGCCGCGTCCGGCCGGGCGTGGGTCTCGTCGCCGGGTTCGTGCTGGCGCTGGCCGTGCTGGTCGTGGTGCTCATCGTGACCGGACGGCCGTGGTGGCCCCGCGCGCGCGGCCGCAGCGCTTTTGTTGCGGCCCTGCTGAGCATCGCCGCGTTCAAGCTGCTGCCCGACCACTATGCGCCGCCGAATGCCGCGACGGAGGCGAGCGTCGATTACCTGCGCAACAAGATGGCGTTCTTCACGGACCGCAGCGTCGATTACGTGGTCGGCGAGCGCGGCATGCCGACCCGCGAACAGGCGAAGGGCCTGCCGTGGACGGGCACGGATCCGCGCTACCCGTTCGCGCACGCCGAGCGTACGCCGGATACGCTCGGGCCGCTGTTCGAGACGCATCCGGTAACGCCGCCGAACCTCGTCTTCATCATCGTCGAGGGCCTCGGCCGCAGCTTCTCGGGCCCGGGCGCGCGCTTCGGCAGTTTCACGCCTTTTCTCGACGAGCTGGCCAGCCGCAGCCTGTACTTCGAAAACTTCCTCGCGGCCCAGGGCCGCACGTTCGGCGTGCTGACGACCGTGTTCGGCTCGCTGCCGTTCGGCGACAACGGACTGGCCGCGCTGGGCGAGCGCATGCCGCGCCACCAGTCCTTGCTGTCGATCCTGAAGGACCAGGGCTACCACCTGGATTACTACAGCGGCTCGAACCTGGAATTCGACAACCAGGGCCAGTTCCTGCGCGGCGAAGGCGTCGATACGCTGGTCAGCGACGCGGATTTCAAGCCGCCTTACCGGCGCAGCAATTACTGGGGCTATGACGACCGCGCGCTGATGGAGACGGCGCTGGAACGCCAGCGTGCCGACACGCGTGCGCCCGCCTTGCGCATCATCCAGACGACCAGCATGCACGACCCGTTTACGTTCCCGGACCAGCCGAAGTATATCGAGAAGGTCGGCGAGCGGCTTGCCGTGCTCGGGATCGCACCGGGATCCAATCCGGCCTACGCGGCGCAGCGGGAGGTCTTCGCCAGCATCCTGTTCGCGGACGACGCGCTGCGCCTGTACTTCGAGCGGGCTGCGCGGCTGCCCGGCTACGACAACACGATCTTCATCGTGACGGGTGACCATCGCCTGCCGGAGCTGCCGATGGACACGCGCATCGAGCGCTACCACGTGCCGCTGATCGTGTTCTCTCCGCTGCTCAAGCGCGCACGGTCGATCAAGGCGGTGTCGTCGCAGTTCGACATCGCGCCGTCTCTGCTGGCTTTCCTCGGCCACGGCTACGGCCTGCGCGCGCCCGAACAGGTGACGTGGCTCGGCACGGGGCTGGACACGGAACCAGCGTTCCGCAACCTGCATGCGATTCCGCTCAAGCAGACGAAGACGGAGCTGTCCGATTTCGTCTCCGGTACCGTCTACCTGGCGCAGGGCCGGTTGTATGCGCTGGCCGACGGCATGCGCACGGACCGTGTGACGGACGACGGCGCGCTGGCGCTGGCGCGCGCCCAGTTCGACGCCTTCCTCGCGGCGAACCGCGTCGCGGCAGGTGCGCCCGCACTGGCGCCGGGGAACGCCGCGCTGACGGCGTGGCACGAGGAAGGGCGCAAGCTGCGCAGCGTGGACCTGGCCTCGGAGGCGGGCCAGGTCAGCGTGAGCGGCGTGCGCCGCCGCCCGGGCGCGGAGGGCGTGGTCGAGGCGACCATCGTCAACCAGGGCACGACGGCGTCGGCGGCGTTCGTGCCGCTGCTCGTCATCAGCGACGCCGGCGGGCTGGAACTGGGCGAGACGGCCGGCGAACTGCAGACGCTCGCGCCCGGCGCGTCCGTCCGCGTCGCGCTGCGGGCGCAGCTCGGTCGGCTGCCGCACGGGACATATTTCGTGTCGCTGATCCCGTCTCATCCGGAAACGGGCCGCTCCATCGGCATCGGCCAGTACCACGTGGAGATGCCGCTGTGAGTGCGCGTCTGCGGCGCGCCTGCGCGGTGCTGCTGCTGACCGTGTCCGCCTGCGCCCTCGCGCATGCGGAAGCGGACAACGCCCGGCCGGGTCCGCGCGCGATCTGGATCTGGGAAGAGGCATCGTATGCCATGCTCGATGGCGAAGCGCAGGCCCGTGCCGGCATCGCTTTCCTGCGCGACAAGGGGATCGCGACGGCCTATCTCTATGCGGACGCGTACGCCGGCCGGAACCTGATCGCCGCGTGTCCGCAGCGCTACCGCGCCCTCGTGCGGCGCATGCATGCGGCGGGCCTGCGCGTGGTCGCGCTGCTGGGTTCCGGCTACCTGCATACCGAGCGTTACCTGCTTCCCGAACACCGCCGCGACGCCCGGGCGATGCTGCAACGGGTCCTCGACTACAACACGGCCGCCGCGCCGGACGAGCGCTTCGACGGCATCGGTCTCGACATCGAGCCGCACATGCTCGACGGTTGGGCCAGCCGGAAGATGGCGTTGCTGGGCGATTTCCTCGACATGTCGGAGGCGTTGATGCGCCAGAAGAACGCGGTGGCGCCGTCACTCCCGATGGGGCCCGCGATCCCGTTCTGGTACGACGGCATTCCGATCGAATGGAAGGGCCGGCGCCAGGCAATGAACGAACACGTGCAGGACCTGTACGATTACGTGGCGCTGATGGACTACCGCGACCACGCGGCCGGCGGCGATGGCCTCGTCAGCCATGCACGGGATGAACTCGAATACGGGAACCGGATCGGCAAGCCGGTGCTGATCGGCGTCGAGACGGCGCCGAACGCGATCCGCAAGGTGTCGTTCCATCACCTGCGCGAGGCGGACATGGAACGTGAACTGGGCGAGACGGCTCGCGCCCTCGGCCGCATGCCGGCGTTCGGCGGCTTCGTCATCCACCACTACGCGGCCTACCGCCGCTGGCTCGGCCTCGACCAGGGTTCAGTGCACGACCAGAACCGGTAGATTGCAGTGCGTAAGCACCCGCTGCGTCTCGCTGCCGAGCAGCCGCGCGGCCATGCCGTGGCGGCGGGTCGAGCCCATCACGATCAGGTCGCAGTGTTGCGCGCGCGCCGTCGCGATGATGCCTTCCCACGCCGGGCCGGCCGGGACGAGGACTGTTTCGCACCGTACGCCCGCGCTGTCGGCGCACCGGCCGACGTAGGCGAGGGCATCGTTGCCCTGTTGTTCGGCCTGCAGGCGGAATGCGTCGTACACCGGCAGGCCGGTACCGCCCGTCTCGACGAACGGCGATTCGAGCAGCACGTGCACGGCCACGATCGTGCCGCCGGCCAGCCTGGCCTGGCCGAGCGCGGCGTTGATCGGTCCGCAGGCCCGCTCGGTCCCGTCGGTGGCCACGAGGATGCGCTGGTACATGGCCGTCTACTCGTGCGTGTGCGGCTTTTGCGGGCGCATCACGAGCACGGGGACGTGCGCGTCGGCCAATACCTTCTGCGTCACGCTGCCGGCCATCAGGCGCGACAGGCCACGCCGGCCGTGCGAGCCCATGAAGATCAGGTCGCAGCCCTGGCTGTCGGCGGTCGCGACGATGGCTTCGGCGGGCGCATAGTCGAGCATCGCCAGCGGGGTGCACGCCACGCCGGCGGCGGCGCATGCATCCGCCACGTGCTGCGCCCGTTGCCGGGCGGTCGCGAGCAGCACTTCATCGTCGAGGCCGGGATCGATGGCCATCGCCGCCTCGGCGGAAGCGAGCGGCGGCTGCGGTTGGCCGATGGCGAGGGCCACGATCTCGCTGCCGTGCGCACGCGCGAACGCGATGGCGGCCTTTTCGGCGGCGGCCGAGATCTCGGAACCATCGGTGGGAACGAGGATGCGGTCATACATGGCGAACCTCCTGGACGTCGGTGGGGTTGACATCAGGATGGCGAATTCGCCATGCAAATTCTTTGATCTAGCTCAAATCGGAAGTGCGAAAACTACCCTCAGCGACGACGCGACCGCCGCCGCCGACGGCAAAACTGCCTGCGGCCAGGTCGGCGCCCAGGAAGAGTTCGCTGCCGAGCGGCGCCGGCGCGCGGAAGCGGCCCTCCAGCGCGAGGATGCGGCGGCCGCAGGCCTGCTCCAGTTCCGCGCAGGCGCGCGCCAGCGTGTGCATGCCGTGGATGATCGGCCGTTGCAGGCCCATCAACTTTGCCGACCACGTCCACAGGTGGATCGGATTCCAGTCACCCGAGATGCGGGCATAGGCGCGGCCCATGCCGCGCGGAATGCGCCAGCCGGTCAGCACCGGCAGGTCGGCCCTGTCCTTGCGTGCCCGGCGCGGGTTGCGCTGGCCGCGCACGAGCAGATACGTGCTGCGGCACGTGAAGATGTCCGTGCCCTGCTGGCGGGCGACGGTCTCGAGCTCGGCGATCACGGCGCCGTTCTCGGCCGGCGGCCGGATGTTGACCGAGGTCGACAGCACCAGCGGCACGCCGGGCTGCGGCTCGGCCAGGGCGCGCAACGAATTTTCCGTGTGAACGGTGCCGGGTAGGCGGAATGGAAAGGCATCGTCCAGCATCGTCGCCACATGGGCGCGCTGGGCCAGCAGGTAGTAGTAGGTGAGGGGGATCCCTTCGCCGCGGAACCCGAGGGCCTGGCGGTAGCGGCGGAGCTGGTGGGGATCGATGCGGTCGAGGGTATAGGTGGTGCGCGGTGTCGGTACGCCGTTCAGCCGGCGCGGGTGTTTGAACATGGCCCGCAGCAGGACAGCGGCGCCCAGCCGGGGAAGCGGTGACGGTGAGTCGGCGTTCATCGAGGTCTTCGGAGATGCAAAACCCTATTGTGCCTGAAACTTTGCGCCCGGTAGCAAGACTTGTGGGTTTGGCTCATCCACGATACCCTATCTTGTGGAATAAAGAATCACTGCTTTAGATGAGGATGGAATGAAGAAACAAGCGTTGTGCATATTGGCATTGTCCGCCACCGGCTTGGCCACGGCCCAGGAGACTGTGAAGATTGGCCATGCGGCGGCCATCACGGGCCCGGTCGCCCATTTTGGCAAGGACAGCGAAAACGGCGCGCGCATGGCGGTCGACGCGCTGAACGCGCGCGGCGCGACGATAGGCGGCAAGAAGGTCAAGTGGGTGCTCGTGCCGGAAGACGACGGCGGCGACCCCAAGGCGGCGACCGCGGCCGCGCAGAAGCTGGCCGACGCGAAAGTCAACGCTGTGATCGGGCACGAAACGTCGGGCACGACGATCCCGGCCGCCAAGATCTACAACGACGCCGGCATTCCGCAGATTTCGCCGTCGGCCACGAACCCGAAGTACACGCAACTGGGCTACAACACGGCGTTCCGCGTGGTGGCCAACGATGTCCAGCTTGGCCGTGCACTCGGCCGCTATGCGCTGGGAACGATGGGCGCGAAGCGCATCGCCGTCATCGACGACCGCACGGCCTATGGCCAGGGCCTCGTGACGGAATTCACGAAGAGCCTGGGCCAGCAGGGCGTGCAGCCGGTCGCGCGCGAGTTCACCAACGACAAGGCGACGGACTTCGCCGCGATCCTGACCCGGATCCGCGCCAGCAATCCGGACCTCGTGTTCTTCGGTGGCATGAACGCCGTCGCGGGCCCGATGCTGCGCCAGATGAAGCAGCTGGGCATCAATGCACGCATGATGGGTGGCGACGGCATCTGCTCGGACGCCATGCAGCCGCTGTCGGGCAACACGATGACCGATGGCCAGGTCGTGTGCGCCGAGGCCGGTGGCGTGGAAGAGAAGGGCAAGGCCGGCATGGACAGGTTCCGCGCCGATTACAAGAAGCGCTATGGCATCGACGTCCAGATCATCGCGCCGTATTCGTACGACGCCGTGATGGCGATCGCGGCGGCGATGGACAAGGCCGGCTCGAGTGTTCCGGCAAAATACCTGCCGGCGCTGGCGAAGGTGAGCTATCCGGGCGTCACCGGCACCATCGCATTCGATGCGCACGGCGACATCCGCGACGGCGTGCTGACCTTGTACACGTTCAAGGGCGGGCACCGGACGCCGATCGGCGTCACGAAATAGACTTGACCGCGGCCGGCCTGGCGGCAGTCAGGAGCGGCGGCCGCTCGTCCGTGTCTGCGAGCATCAGTTCGTCCAGCACACGGCGGCTGGCCTGGAGCACCTGGTCGGACACGGCCGGGTTGCCCCTGGCGGCGCCGCGCGCGACCGCGAGGGTGCCGACCATCGTGGCGACGACGACCATCGCGCGCGACAGCGCGTCGCAGCCCGGGTCGTTGACCGCGATCTGGCGCTCGAACGCACGCACCATCACCATATAGCCTTCCGTAAAGCGGGCGCTGATGGCCCTGTCCTGGCGCCCGATCTCGCTGGCCGATGCGGCCATCGCACAGCGGTCGCCGTACTCGTCGCGGCTGTCGGGCGAGAGATACTGGTCGAGGAAGCGCGCAAGGTCGGGCATGCCGTCCACGGTGGCGGAGAACATGCGCGCATTGGCCTGGTCGAGCCCATACGACAAGGCTTCCAGCGCCAGTTCTTCCTTCGAGCGGAAATGCGCGTACAGGGCGCCGTGCGTGAGGCCGGCTTCCTTGCTGATCTCCGCCACGCCGACACCGTCGATGCCCCGCTCGCGGAACAGCTTGCTTGCCGCACGGATCAATGCGGCGCGGTTGTCGGCGGCCTTCTCTTTGCTGATTCTCATGCTGTGCTGCCCGGCATTGCGCGGTCGGGAATAATGATTGTGGCTGGGAGTATAGCGCTTCGCTTACCCAGTGCGCGTAGCAAAATTGTTGACAAAGCCACGATTTCCATCGGCGGATGGCAGGGGCTGCGCCATTTTCGAGTGCGACCACATGTTACATTGTGATCGCCACGTTGTGGTTGCAGCGCGGCATACGGACGTGGCGTCGGCGCTGGAATTCGGTACGCTCATAGCCTAAAGTGTTTTAAACAGGAGGAAGTCCATGTCAAAGCTCAATCTCACACGCTACGCTGCATTGATTGCCGCCTTATCGGCTTTGTCAGCAGGCGCGGCTCTGGCGCAGGATCCAGTCAAGGTCGCGCCGGAGGTTTACAAGGTCACGTCGGACAACCAGTATGTGCGCGTGCTGGATGTCCACTTGAAGCCCGGAGGCAAGTCGCCGATGCACTCTCACCCCGGTTACGTGGCGGTTGCGCTGACGCCTTGCAGGGTCCGGTTTTCTGCTCCTGACGGCAAGAGCCAGGAGGTGGAACTCAAAGGAGGCGAGTCGAGTTGGCGTGATGCCGAGAGCCATAGTGTAGAAAACATTGGCACGGCTGACTGCCATGTCATGAATATCGAGGTAAAGAACGCCAATAAGGAAAAAAAGAAATAGACATGCTGCCTGGCGGGCAATGAGCCATCCGACCCGCCGAACCGATGTCGTTCCCTCAGTCAGACACGGGCTGGTCCGCGCCCGCAGCCTCGAGCCAGTGTTCGAGCGCCTCCAGCGGCATCGGCCGGGCCATCAGGTAGCCCTGCACCTCGTCGCAGTCGGCCGCGCGCAGGAAGTCGAGCACGTCGGCGGTCTCCACGCCTTCCGCCACGACGGACAGGCGCAGCGCGTGCGCCATGTCGACGAAGGCCTTGACGAAGTCGAATGCACTGATGCGGCCATCCGCCTGCAGCACGAACGAGCGGTCCAGCTTGAGCACGTCGATCGGGAAGCGGCGCAGGTAGGTGAGGGCGGAGTAGCCGGTGCCGAAGTCGTCCACCGCGAGTTTCACGCCCAGCAGGTGCAGTTCGTCAAGCATCGCCGCGGTGCGGGGAATGTCTTCGATCAGGGCGCTTTCCGTCAGCTCCAGCTCCAGGCAGGCGGCGGGCAGGGCCGATTGCGCCAGCGCGGCGCGCACCTCGTCGACGAAGCCGGCCTGCGCGAGCTGGCGCGCCGACACGTTCACGGAGACGCGGATGGCGCGGCCGTCGCGGTCGATCAGCCGGCGCGTCTGGCGGCACGCCTCGTTCAGCACCCAGCGGCCGATGGGCACGACCAGGCCGGTCTCCTCCGCGATGCCGATGAATTCGCCCGGCGAGACGCGGCCCAGGTCGGCGCTGTTCCAGCGGATCAGCGCCTCCAGCCCGACGACGGTCATGCTGCGCAGGTCGATGCGGGGCTGGTAATGCAGTTCGAACTCGTTGCGCGCGAGCGCGGGCCGCAGCGCCATCTCGAGCGCCATCCGGGCCTGGGCCGCGAGGGTCATCTCCGGCTCGAAGAAGCGGTAGCGGTTGCGGCCCGCACGCTTGGCGCCGTACATCGCGGTGTCGGCCGTCTGGAACAGCAGCTCGCGTGTCGACGCATCGTGCGGGAACAGGCTGATGCCGATCGAGGCGCCGGCCGTGACTTCCTGGTTCCCGACGCGGACCGGCACCGCCAGCGCGTCGAGCAGCTTGGCGGCGATCGCCTCGGCGCACGAGGGGCCCGTGCACTCGGCCGCCACGACGAATTCGTCGCCGCCGAGGCGCGCGATCACGTCGCCTGGCCGCAGCACCTTGCGCAGGCGCGCCGCCACTTCGCACAACAGCATGTCGCCCAGATCGTGGCCGAACGAATCGTTGACCTCCTTGAAGCGGTCGAGGTCGAGGAACATGACGGCCACCGCGCGCCCTTGCGGGCAGGCGTCGAGCATGCGCTGTACGCGTTCCTGCAGCAGTGCGCGGTTCGGCAGGCCGGTCAGCGTGTCGTGTGTGGCCAATTCGTGCAGGCGGCTTTCGGCCTGCTTGCGGCCCGTGATGTCGCTCATCAGGCCCGTCAGGCCCAGCACGTTGCCCGCCTCGTCGCGTCGTACGCTGCCGTTGAACAGTACGTGCACCCGCCACCCCTGGGCATGGCGCAGGATCGCTTCGATGCCCTGTACGGCACCGGCGGCGTCGTGCGCGGCAAGGCAATCCCACGGGAATTCGACGAAGAGGTCATCGAGCGCCCGCCCGACGAGCGCGGCGCGCGCATGGCCGGACAGGCTGCACAGCGCGGGATTGACGTCGAGGACGCGGCCGTCGGCGCCCGCCAGCACATAGCCCGCGGGCGTCATCTCGATCACTTCGCGGAAGCGTTGCTCGCTGGCGCGCAGCTGGCGTTCCGCCTCCTCGCGCTCCGTCAGGTCGCGGATGATCGCCTGGAAGTATTCCTGGCCGCCGTCCTCGAACCGGGAAATATGCACCTCGGCCGGAAAGCTGCTGCCGTCCTTGCGCCGCTTGGCGATGCGCAGCAGGTGCGTCTGGCCGGCACGCAGGCTGTCGAGCATGCCCGGCGTGTAGGCGTGGTTGCCATCGATGGCGCTCACGGGCAGGCCGAGGAATTCGTCTTCAGGGTAGCCGAAGTGGGCGCAGGCGCGGCCGTTGGCGGCGACGATGCGCAGGTCGCCGTCGGCGATGACGATGCTGTCGCCCGCCTGCTGGAACAGGTTGCGGTAGCGCTTCTCGCTCTTGTGGACGGCGTCAAGCGCGGCGCGCTTCGCCGTGATGTCGTGGAAGTACACGGACAGGCCGTCCGCCGTGGGATAGCAGCGCACCTCGACCCAGGTGTTGGACGGTTCCCAGTACGCCTCGAAGAAGCACGGCTGGCCGCTGTTCAGCGCCTGCAGGTACTGTTCGGCGATCATCGTCCCTTCCAGTGCCGGGGCGACGTCGAACAGTTTGCGGCCGACGTTCGGCGCCACGTCGACGCCGATGAAGGCGCCTGCCTTGCGGTTGGCGTAGGTGATGCGCCAGTCGCGGTCGATGGCAAAGAAGGCGTCGCCGATGCTCTCCAGCATGGCATTCATCCGCTCCTGCGAATGCTTCAGCTCTTCGCGCGCCATGCGGTGCGCCGTGACGTCGCGGGCGCTCGCATAGACGAGGCGCGCCTGCTCGGACCAGCGCGCCGACAGCGACAGATAGATCTCACGGCCATCCTTGCGGCGCCAGCGTAACTCGCGCTCGCGGCACGGCCGGCCCGCCAGCACTGCGGCGCCCAGCGCGTCCATGGCGGCATGCTCGTCCGGATGGAGCATCTCGCGCACGCGGCGTCCGGCCAGTTCGTCGGAGGCATAACCGAGGATGTCGCAGGCGGCCGCGTTGGCGCGGACAATGCGGCCGGACGTGTCGAGCACCACCATCAGTTCGAAGGCGAGGTCGATATGCGCGATGTAGTCGGCGGCGGAGGCGGGCAGGGCCGGCGCGTTCATGTTGGGCTTCCAGTGGCGCCGGGGACGGTGAGGATCGGGATGCGCGCTCGCGTGGGATGCGGCGCTCCCCCCGGCACGCGCGCGCGGATCCAACGATTATATCATTCCACTGGGCAACTTTTTCGGCGATGCGGCGTAAATGCCACGTTTCGGTGCAGGAAACGGCCCGCCGCGGCGGGCCGGATGTGGTGGAAAGCGCTGCGGCGTTACATCGAATCGTCGAGGTCGTCGCGATTCAGGTTGCCGGACTGGCTGCTGCCCCGGTTGCCGCTCTGCTGGTTCTGGTTCAGGTTGCCGCCCTGGCGGCTGCCCCGCTGCGAATTGTCGCCCGGCCCGCTGCCGAGGTCGGATTGCGACTGGTTACCCTGGCCTGGCCCGCCGCTCTGGCGGCTGCCACGGTCGCCGCGCTGGGCGTTGTCGCCCGGTCCGCTGGCCAGGTCGGAGTTCTGCTGGTTGCCCTGGCCGCGCCAGGACTTGCCCTGTGCCGGCGTGCCGCCCGGCTGGCCACGGTTGGCCGACTGCAGGTTGCCCGCGTCGCCCAGGTCGGGCGTGCCGACGCCGCCGTCGCGGCCGCCGTCGTTCAGGTTGCCCGTCGTGCCCGTCTTGCCGGCGCTGCTCGTGCCCACGCCGCTCAGTTCGTCGTAATTCCGGCCTTTGTTACCCTTGCCTTTGTATTCCTGGTTGCTCGGCATAATCGTCTCCTTGATCGAACGTGAATCGCCATGGTAGGCGCCCTGGCGGAGCCGACAATCGGCGTTTTGGACGGAGGCCTGTAGGACGTATCGCACACGAAATGACCGGCGGCACAATACGGCGAGGATCGCTAAACGCCTTTACAAACATTGACAAAATATCCAATCCATGGCGCAATCCATGGTCGGCCCGCATAGCGGCCAGAAAATACGAAAAAACAATGAGCAGAAGCAGTGCAGGTAAGGTAAGGGGTACGGGACGGACCACACTGGAAGAGGTGGCGGCGCACGCGGGCGTATCGACGATGACGGCGTCGCGCGCGCTGAGCCAGCCGCAGCTGGTATCCGAGGCGACGCGCACGAAGGTGGAGCAGGCCGTCGTGGAACTGGGCTATGTGCCGAACCGCGCGGCACGGGCGCTGGCCTCGGCCCAGTCGCGCGTGATCGTGGCGCTCGTGCCATCGCTGTCGAACGTGGTGTTCACGGCGGTGCTGGACGGGATCCACGATGCGATCGAGCACGGCCAGTACCAGCTCCTGATCGGCAATACGCGTTATTCCGATGCCGAGGAAGAAAAGCTGCTGAGCACCTACTTGCAATCGAATCCGGACGGCATCCTGCTGTCCGGCATGACGCACAGCCCGCAGGTCGAGCGCATGCTGGCCGGCTCGCGCATGCCGGTCGTGTCGATGATGGACCTGGCCGACGATCCGGGCGAGCTGTCGGTCGGTTTCTCGCAGCACGACGCGGGGCAGGCCATCACCCAGCACCTGCTGGAGCGGGGTTATCGCCGCATCGTGTTCGTCGGCGCCCAGCTCGACGAGCGCACGCTGCGCCGCGCCGACGGCTACCGCCAGGCGATGCAGGCGGCCGGGCTGGCCGATCCGAAGCTGGAGATCATGGTGCAGGATCCGTCCACGATCGCCCTCGGCGCCGAGCTGATGCGGCAGGCGCTGGCAACGCTGCCCGACTGCGACGCCGTGTTCTTCTGCAATGACGACCTGGCGCATGGCGCGATTTACTACTGCCAGCGCCATAACATCCGCGTACCGCAGGACGTCGCCATCGCCGGCTTCAACGACCTGCCGGCGTCCGCGTGGATGGTGCCGTCGCTGACGACCATCGACACGCCGCGTTACCGCATCGGGTATGAGGCGGCGTCGTTGCTGCTCGAGGTGATTGCCGGGCGGGAGCCGAAGGAGCGGAGGATCGATCTCGGGTTTACGTTGCGGGAGCGGGAGAGTACCTGATCGGGAAAGGCGCGCGACCGTCGAGCACATGGCGCCAACATTGTCTGCAGGCGGTAACCGTCGCGTACGCCTGAGTGAAATGCGGCCCGAACGCAAAAAATCATCCTGTTGAGCTTTACATTTTCCGCCAAAACGATACACTGTCCATATCGTTTGGTAGCGCTATCAATCTGTGGTGCTGGCATCCGATGCGGGTGCGCGGGGGGCTGCGCACTCTTCAACAATCTCCTCTTCAGGGCTGGGCGCAGTTGTGCTCCCGGCCTTTTTTTTGGTTCTACGCAGGTCGAAAAAAAGCCGGCTCGTGGCCCAATGCCAGTCAGTTAGAAGCTGCTGAGTCGAACGTAGGGTGGGCATTTGAGGCCGGGGGGGATTGATGCCGGGGGCATCAATCCAATGAAGCGTGCCCACCCTACGGTTCTCGTTAAGTGACCGGCATTAGCTCGTGGCCGGCTTTGCCGTTGT
>Ga0207657_10003646_pt1 | contig 16399 bp, 11 predicted proteins | sample KBSC33metaG_FD_184316 | JGI IMG/M metagenome (GOLD analysis project Ga0207657, IMG submission 184316) | Corn rhizosphere microbial communities from Kellogg Biological Station, Michigan, USA - KBS C3-3 metaG (SPAdes) (version 2) | ecosystem: Host-associated > Plants > Roots > Rhizosphere > Soil ... | reverse complement strand
GCACAATGACACTCGGTCCGAATGTCGGCAATGGGTGGAAAGCGGACATTGCATAGGTCATGCTAACCGCATGTTCTTGTCCCGCGTAACCACCGCTGTAGCGCCTGCGCTAAGCGTGCCGTCCTGCGCTTCCAACCATTGTGCCCTCCCAGAGAACTGGGTGATGGCGACTGCGCTAAGACCCTCGCCTGTCTCTTACACCCCCAAGCCCGTGTTATATGCTCAAGAGACGCGACCCGGCGTTTGGATGTGGCAGAAAGCCGCCATCGCTCACGAGCAGTTATTGCAGGATGTAGCGGCTGCGAGCAGCTTGAACCCGCAACCTTTACTCCTGTTTGACTTCGCTAAAGACCAGAGCTGCCGCCAACTAAATGCGACCCGCGCAGCCATCTCGAAAGCCTCGGGATGCTCGAAGGACGATAGTCCCTGCGTTCAAGGAAGCCCCGACCAGCTTCAATAAGCGCTTGTAGTGCAATGTCTGCTTTGGGTCGAAAGCGGACATTAGGCTGTCGGCGCGAAATCGCTGTCCTACAGAGCCGCCGATATGCTTGGCTCGATCCGATTTCTGCAAACTCTTTGGACAAGCTGTTTTGATTCTTCTCTGCCGCCCCCGTCGCCCGGCTCGATCCAACGACTGGACGAACGCCAAGGCTGTCACCTTCATTGTCACCCTCGCCGCGACCCGTTCTGTTACCCTCGCCGCCCGCGCGGCGGGGATGAGCCGCAAGGCGGCTTACGCACTCCGCGACCGGGACGCGCGCTTCGCCGACGCCTGGCGGCAGGCATTCGCCATCCAGACAATTCGCCGCCAGGGTAACAAAGTAGAAGAAGTGGAAGACCCCCCGTTTTCACGGGGTCAGGGCAACAACGGCACGCTGCCGATCCGCCGTGATCGTGGCGGCGACGACCGGCTGCACGCCGCACATTTCGAGCGGCTCATGCGGTCTCCGCGACTGGACCCGGTCTTGTTGCAGCGGATGAAGCCGCTATCCCGTTAGCGAAGCCGAGGGGATGGACAGGGTGGCGAGCGCAGCAGAGCATCAGGAACACAGCCGCGGGTCGATGGCGCGGATCATCATTGCCTCGTCCGCCGGTACGGCGTTCGAATGGTACGACTTCTTCATCTTCGGCAGCCTCGCGCCGGTCATTTCCAAGGTCTTTTTCGCGGGCCTCGATCCCACTGCCGCATTGATCGCCGCGCTCGCTTTGTTCGCGGTCGGTTTCGCCTTCCGGCCTCTCGGCGCGCTGATCTTCGGCGTCGTCGGCGACAAGCTCGGCCGCAAGGGCGCGTTCCTCGTCACCGTCAGCCTGATGGGCGCCTCGACCTTCCTCATCGGCCTGCTGCCGACCTACGCCCAAGCCGGGTCGCTCGCCGCGGCTCTGCTCATCTTCCTGCGCATCTGCCAGGGCGTTGCGCTCGGCGGCGAATATGGCGGCGCGGCGATTTACGTCGCCGAGCATGCCCCGGCCAACAAGCGCGGCGCGGCGACGGGCTGGATCCAATCGTCGGCGTCGTTCGGTCTGCTGGCCGCCCTGCTGGTCATCGTCACCACCCGGCAGGCCATTGGCGTGGACGCGTTCAACGACTGGGGCTGGCGCATCCCCTTCCTCGTTTCCGCCGTGCTCCTCGCGATCTCCGTCTGGATGCGCGCGAAGCTCGCCGAGAGCCCCGAATTCACGCGGTTGCGCGAGGAAGGCGAGATCGCCAAGGCGCCGCTTCGCGAAGCGTTCGGTGAGCGCAAGAGCCTGCAGCGCGTGTTGATCGCCTTCTTCGGCATCATGTGCGCGCAAGGCGCCGTCTGGTACTTCACCTTCTTCTACATGCAGGTGTTTCTCGAACGCTCGCTCGGCGTCCCGGCGGGCATGAAGGACATGCTGCTGATCGTCATGACGCTCGTCAGCGCCCCGCTCTACGTCTATTTCGGCTGGCTCAGCGACCGCGTCGGGCGCAAGCCGGTGATGATCGGCGGCATGCTGCTTGCGCTGGTGCTTTACTTCCCCGCCTCGCATTGGATCGCCGCGGCCGCAAACCCGCAACTGGTCGAGGCGCAGCAATCGACGCCGATCTTCGTCGACACCAATCCCGCCACCTGCAGCGTGCAGTTCGACCCGGTCGGCACGGCCAAATACGCCAGCGCCTGCGACATCGCCAAGTCAGCGCTGGTCACCAAGGGTATCAATTTCACCACCCGCCAATCCGCGAGCGGTCAAACTTCCGTGGTGGTCGGCACCGAGCGCGTTCCGGTCAGCGGCGGCGAAGCCCTTGGCGCCGCGGACCTGAAGGCGCTTAAGGCGTCAACGACCGATGCGCTCTCGACCGAGTTGCAGGCTGCCGGCTATCCCAAGCAGGCCGACCGGGCACATGCCAACCTCACCTTGCTCGTCCTGCTTCTGCTGGTGTTCGTCGTCGCCTCCACCGCGCTCTACGGTCCGCAGGCTGCCGCGCTGGTCGAGATGTTCCCGACCCGGGTGCGCTATACCGCCATGTCCTTCCCCTACCATGTCGGCACGGGTTGGGTCGGCGGTTTCCTGCCGGTAACGAGCTTCGCCATCGGCGCCATCACCGGCAACATCTACTCGGGCCTGTGGTATTCGGTGATCTTCACCGCGATCTCGGTCGTGGTCTCCCTGTTCTTCGTCAAGGAAACCGCCGGCAAGCACCTCCGCGAGGTCTAAGGCCTCACGGGCACCAGTGGATGTCGATCGGCTGCTCGGCTTCCGCAAGCACCCGTCCGATCGGCAGCCGCGAGCTCTGACCGTCGGCGATCGCCTGCTCCAGCAGCTCGCGCTTCTGCTGGCCGGTGATGGTGATCGTCACGGTGCGCGCCGACAGGATCGCGGCGCGGGTCAGCGTCACCCGCGGCACCGGCATGTCCGCCGGCATCGGGTCGGGCGTCACGCCGACCGCGCGGCGGGCCTTGGGCGCATCGAGCGCGTCCTGCATGTCGGGCCCCGCGAAGATCGAGGCGGTGTGGCCGTCGCTGCCCATGCCGAGCCAGACCAGGTCCGGCGGCCACGGCAGGTCCTGCAGCCGGGCGTCGGCCGAATTGCCGGCGAGCTTGGGGTCCTGGATGTCGGCGGCGATGGGGACGACCCGGGCGCCGAGGGGGAGGAAGGTCTTGGCGATGCCGCGGATATTGCTGCGCTCGTCGTCCATCGGCACCAGCCGGTCGTCGGTCGGGACGATGGTCAGCTTCTTCCACGGTAGTGACTGCTTCGCCAGCTTGGGGAAGATGGCGGGGCCGGTTGATCCACCGGGCACTGCGATGAGGGAGGAACCGCGAGCGTCAATCGCGCTCTCAATGATGAATCCCACATCGCCGGCCACCGCGTCGGCCAGCTCGTCCACGGAATCATATTCCCACCATTCGACTTCAGTCATGCGAATCCTTTTTGGCTATCGCGGCGCTGGTTGCGCGTATCCGAACCATCCTGCAACCGCCTGTCCGCTTCGGTTGACCGCAGGGCGAAAGCGCAAGCGGTCGTGGGCAATGTTGCACAAGGCATTGTCGATGAACGGCAGGCCGGTGCCGCGGTCCACGGTACATTCGATGACCGCGCCCCGCGCGTCGACTCTGAGCCGCATGAATACCGTCGCTCCGCCGGGCCAGCGATCGGTGATCTCGGACGGGAAGTCTCGGCCGCGAAGAACCGGCGAGATCAGGTGCGGCGGGTCGGCAACGCCGCCGCCACCGCCCGGTCCGTCTCCGCCACCGCCGCTACCGGTTCCGCTGCCGCTTCCGCCGGCACCCGTCCCCGGCCCACGGACATCGGAAGCCCCCTGGGTCGGCGCTGTTCCCTGCCTCGGCGTCTCGGCGGCGGTGATCTTCTGCATCGGCGGCGTTTCGATCTTCGGCAAAGGCGCGACGACTGGCGTCGCCTCGCTGCGAATGTTCTTCGGCGCCGATCCGCCCTCACGTTCTTTCGGTTTGGCGACCCGCGGAGGGGGTGGCGGTGGTGTTGGCGGAGTGCGGAAGTCGAACGTCTTCATGACGGTTTGGGGATCGGTGAGGTCGATCCGGCCGGAAAGATGAAGCAGCGCGAACAGCAAGGCGGCGTGGATGGCCACGACTGCCGCGATCGCCCCGCCGCGGTCCCGGGCATCGATGTCATTGCGATAGGCCACCAACGCTCAACGCCGGTGGTCCTTCTGTGTTGCGCATCCGAAACGTCATGGGCGAAGATTGATTGTGGTTAAGAAAACGTTCATCGAAATTGGGTGAATCCCCGGACATCCGGTATTAAAGCGTTTCGACTCGAAAACTTCATCGGGGAGGGGGCACCCCGGATATGCTGGACGACGGGCAGATAAAGCCAGGTTGGCGTTCGATGCGATTCACCGTGAGCGGAGCTGTCTGCGGAGCATTGCTCATGCCTGCGGCGGCTTCGGGACAGTCGGTGGCGACGCCGTTGCCGCCAACGCGAGAAGAAATCACCCGGCCAGTCGCCCCACCGCCGCCGCCGCAGAGCCGTCTGCAAGTCGAAGGGGGCATCGAGCGCGCACCGTGCGCGCTGGACGGCTCCGAATATCGCTCGATCCACTTCATTCTGCGCGGCGCCGAATTCGAGGGGCTGCAAGGCCTTACCCGGGCCGATCTCGCCCCCGCGTTTGGGCCGATGATCGGGCAAGACGTTCCCCTTTCCACGGTTTGCGAGATCCGCGACCGAGCGGCGACCATCCTCCGCGACGCGGGCTACATCGCCGCCGTCCAGGTGCCCGAGCAGCGGATCGGCGACGGTATTGTCCACTTCCAGGTGCTGATGGCCAAGCTGACCCAGGTCCGGGTTCGCGGCGAAGCCACCGGCGCAGAGGCCGCATTGGCCGGCTACCTCGGCCAGCTGACCAAGCGCCCGCTGTTCAACCGGTACGAGGCCGAGCGCTATCTCCTGCTCGCCAGCGATCTGCCGGGCTACACGGTTCGCCTGACGCTGCGCCCTGCGGGGACGGCGCCCGGCGAGGTTATCGGCGATGTCACCGTCCAGCGCCTGCCTGCCTACGCCGACTTTATCCTCCAGAACGGCGGCTCGAAGTCGCTCGGCCGCTGGGGGGGATTGGTTCGCGGGCAGCTGTTCGGCTTGACCGGCCTCGGCGACCGCACCTCGTTGTCCGTCTTCAGCACCGCAGATTTCAAGGAACAGCAGACCGTCCAGCTTAGTCACGACATGCGCATCGGCCCGCAGGGACTAAGCCTCGCCGGTGCATTTACGTACGCTTGGGCGCGTCCGGCGGTGACGGGCGCCGACGTTCTTGCAAAAACGCTGCTCGCCACCGTTGAACTTGGCTATCCGTTCGTCCGCCGTCAGGCGCACACGATTCGCGGCTCGGTCGGCATGGACGTAATCAACCAGGACGTCTGGTTCGATCACGCAAAACTGACCCAGGACCGGCTTCGCGTTGCGTTCCTGCGGCTGGGCCTCGACGCGGTCGACACGGATTTCGGAGCAAACTTCTCCGCGGCTGAGCCGCCGTGGCGCGCCACCTCCTTGCTCGAGCTTCGGCAGGGCATCAACGGCCTGGGCGCGACCGGTGCCTGCGGACCGGGGGGAATCAATTGCCTCGGACCCGGGATTGTACCGCCGACGCGGATCGAGGGCCGCGCCGATGCAACCGTGCTCCGCTGGACCGGCTACGGCGAATTGCGGCCGATTCCCAAGCTTACCTTGGCTCTCGGCCTTCGCGCCCAATATGCCTGGCAACCGGTGTTCAGCTTCGAAGAGTTTGCGGCCGGGAATTACACGGTCGGTCGAGGCTATGATCCCGGAGCGGTGTTGGGCGATCGAGGCTTCGGCAGCCAGGCCGAGATCCGCTACGGAAGCCGCGTCCCGATCAGCGCCAAAAAGCCGGCGATGGAAAGCTATGTATTCTGGGACCAGGCGCGCGTCCGCAACCTGGACAACGTCGTCGCCAGCGTCGGGCGCCTTCATCTCAATTCGGTCGGCGCGGGTGCGCGCATCACCTGGAACCGGTTTTTGCTCGACGCGACCATGGCTTATCCGCTGACGCGCGTCGGGCCGCTCGATCGCCGTCCAGGCCCGCGTATCCTGCTGTCGCTGACCACGCGCTTGTGGCCCTGGAAATACTGATGTTGGACAACTTCCACAAAGCGACGACGCCGCCGTCCAACGCCGGAGGATGAGATGAGTAAATCAACAGCCCTCGCAATGTCCGCCGGTGTCGGAGTCCTGATCATCGGCAGCGCGTCGTCCTGGGCGGCCACGCCCCTAAGCGTTCGTGACAGCTGGCGCATCGGCAATAGCGGGACCAGTTTCTGTTCCGCCCAAAGCCTGACGGTGGATAGCGCCCTGACAGGCATGTTCGACGGCGGCTATTCAATCACGTGCCGCGATGCTGTCTTGCCGGTCGGCAAGCTCTTCAAGCTGCGCGAGACGGCCGATGCCCTGGCGCGCGTCGCCGCCGACCGCGGCAAAGTCGCGAGCTGTGAAGCACCGGCGCAAGGAAATATTGCGGGCATCGGTCCCGTCCAAGTCGTCGAGTGCCGGCTGAAAGAGATCAATGTCGGGTACCGCGCCTATGAAGTCCGGCGCGGAAAGATTGTTTATGCCGCGCAAGGCCTGGCAGGGTACGACAGTGCGCTGCAGCTTGGCCTGCGCAGCCTCATCGCCGACCAGCCGGTCAAGGGCGAGATTTCGATCGCCACGACCGGCGCGGGCGACCCCGCCGCATTTGCACGCGTCCAGGCCGGCACGCTGGCGGCCGACAAGGCGCTCGAGGAAGCCTATCGCCGCAACAATGCCGGCAGTTACGCGGAAGCCGCCGAATTCTTCGCCGCGGCCAGCACGAACAGCGGCGATACGCCGGTCAGCCGCGGCGAGGCGCTGGTCAACGAAGCGCTCCAGAAATCCAATCTCGGCCGGTTCGCCGAAGCCGACGCACTTTTCTCCCGTGCCGCTCAATCGGTCGGCAACGACCCGATCGTCGCGCGGCGGCTGCGCAATTACCGGGCGATCCACGATCTCAACCAGGGCGAGCCGCAGACCGCGCTGGACGAGCTCGACAAGCCGCTTCCGAAGACGGTGGTCGAAAGTCAGCGCAACGCCAGCGCACGGCTGGAAATCGACGAAGCGCTATCCCACCGGCTGAACGCCGACTCGCGGTTCGGTCAGCAGCTTCATGCCCAGGCCGATGAACTGTTGCCGGAAGAGAAGGCCGCCATTCTCGACGGCCAGGCGCTGCAGTTGCGGGGGACCTCGCTGCGCCTGCTTGGCGACAGCAAAGGCGCCCGCGATGCGCTGCGGCGTGCCGATGGCGAGCTGCTTGCGGTGCGCGCCGGCAAAGTCGCCTCGATCCTGTGGATGCGGGCGCAAATCTTCGGCGATCTGGGCGCCATTGCCGAAGAGAGCGGCCAGACCGGGGAAGCGAGCCGCCTGTACCGGTCCGCCGTGACGCTGCTTGAAGTCAATTATCCGGGGACGGCCGTGCTGCTCAACTCAAGAGCGCGACTGGCCGGCTATCTCGCGCGCAGCGGGCAGATTGCGGTCGCGCAAAAGATGTTCAGCGACATCGTGCACTCGCAGCCCGACACCAGCAACTTGCCACCCAGCTTCGCCAACGTGTTGCGGCCCTATGTCGACCTGTTGCTCAAACGGGGCGACGATCCGGCGGCGCAAGCAGAGATTTTCGCGGCCTCCCAGCTGATGGTTCGTCCGGGCCTGGCGCAGACGCAGGCGGTCCTCGCCCGCGAATTGACGGGCGGCACCGACGAGGCGTCACGGCTGTTCCGGCAGTCGGTGACTCTTACCCGTCAAGTAGAACGCAATCGCATCGAGCTGGCGCGTTTGCAGGATTTGCCCAAGCCCTCGCCGGAAGAAGCCGTTCGAGCCCGCGTTCTTCGCGCCTCGCTGGATTCGAGCCAGAAGGAGCAATTGACCACACAGGCAGCGCTGGGGAGCTTTCCACGCTATCGGGCGGTATCCAGCGACACAATCTCGCTCGCCGATCTTCAGAAAATCCTGCGACCTGGCGAAGCCTATTACCGGATGACGATCGTTGGCGATCACGTCTACGCGATGATGGTCACGCCGGCCGGCGGGCACGCGGTAAAGCTGGGCGTGACGGCCAAACAACTCGACGAACAAGTCAGCGCTCTTCGCGACACCATTTCGAAAGTCGAAGGCGGGCAGCGGACGACCTATCCCTTCGATGTCGCTCTGTCGCACCAGATATACGTCGAGCTATTCGGCCCCTTCGCGGCGACGATTCCGCCGGTTAAGCATCTCATCTTCGAACCGGACGGCGCCATGCTTCGGCTGCCCATCAACCTGCTGGTGATGGACCAGCCCTCGGTCGACGCTTACGCCGCCCGTGCCAAGTCAGACGACGATGCCGCCTACGACTTCCGCGGCATAAGCTGGCTCGGCGGCGACCGCGACATCAGCACGGCAGTTAGCCCACGCTCCTTCGCGCAATTGCGGAGCGCACGGCCATCCGCGGGCCGCAAGGAATATCTTGGCTTGGGCGAGAACACTCCCCCGTCCGCGGCCGCGGAAGGCAAGGTCCCGGCAACGGCCGATCGCGATTGCCTGTTGCCGCTGTCGTCGTGGAGTCATCCGATATCGGCCCGCGAACTGCAGGTGGCAGCATCGATCCTGAAACAATTCGATCCCAATGGCGTGGACATTGTCACGGGTGATCAGTTCACCGACACCGCGCTCGAGGCGCGCGGCAATCTCGACCAGTATCGTATCGTCCATTTCGCGACGCACGGCGTCGTCACCGCGCGAGCCGCCAAATGCGCGGCGCAGCCAGCGCTGCTGACCAGCTTCGGCGGCGAAGGGTCGGATGGATTGCTCACCTTCCGCGACATCTTCGACCTGCACCTTGATGCCGACGTCGTCATCCTCTCGGCCTGCGACACTGCGGGCAAGGCGAGCGCCGCAGCCACCCAGCAGGCGGGCCTGTCGACTGGGGGCGATGTCGCCCTCGATGGCCTGGTACGCGCCTTCGTCGGCGCGGGGGGACGCCTCGTCATCGCCAGCCATTGGCCTGTTCCGGACGACTATAATGCGACCGAGCGATTGATGACCGGGCTGTTCTCCGCACCCCCGGGCACGCCAACGGTCACCGCCCTCCGGCTATCGGAACGCCAGTTGATGGATGACGCACAGACATCGCACCCGTTTTACTGGTCGGCGTTCGCTGCCGTGGGCGATGGTGACATTCCGATCGTGAGAGCCCACCCGGCGCGCATTGCGCAGGCGGGAAAATAACGCGGTTATCGTTCGTCCGGTTCGGGCGCGGGCAGCGGATCGCCGCATCGGCATGTGGTGATGCGCGGTGCGACTCGCTTTGCGGGCATCGGCCGGTCCGGGGCACCGTTCGCGGCTGAAGCGGGTGCCGGTTCGGCGGAGGCGAGCATTACCTGCGGCAACTTCTTCGCGTCCTGAATGCGATCGGACATTTGACGCGCGGTCGGCTGCTGCTGAGCCATCGTGGTCCCGGCCATACCAACCAGGCTCCCGATCAGGAGTGCGAGACGAACGGCGCCGTTCATGGATGTCGACGCTAGCGCTGCATAGTTTCGGCATGGTTTGCGTAAATGGTTAAAAGCATTGGAAGATTCGCGCCGCAGAAGCTTGCGGGGCCGGAAAAGCAAAAATATTTCAATGATATAACAACACCGACGCCGAATGTTCGGTCGCCGACTTTCGTTGACTTTGCATTAATAAAAGCGCAATTTGTCCGTCTTGACTGGGTCAAGGGGGCACATCGATGGCAACTCGTCTTTCGACTACCAATTCCAATCGCAAAATGATTCTGAGCAGCGTGGCGGTTCTCGCCGTGGCGGCAGGAGCTTACGGTCTCGGCCGGGTCTATCCGCCGCTCGGACCTAGCGCAGGCACGATCGCGCCGGCCGACCGTTACGTTTCGGCTCAGGTCGGTGAGAATGACGTGCAGCTCGGCGACACGGCTGTTCCCGAGCTGATGCAGACCGACGCCTTCGAGTTGATGGTCAAGGATCCCAATTTCCGCGCTCTGGCGGCCAGTCCCGGCTTCCAGGCTTTGGCGTCGCAGCCGCAGGTGATGGCGGCGCTGCTGGCCAACCCGCAGGCGTTCAGCGCGCTCGCGGCAAACCCGCAGGCGTTCGCCAGCATGGCCAAGGCTGCGCAAGACGCGGCGGCATCAGTGGCGCAGTCGCATCAGGCCAGCGCTCTGATGATGAACGCGGTGGCCGGCCATTCGGCAGCGATCCAGGCGTTGGCGTCGCAACCCGAAGCGTTCGCCTCGATCGCTCGCAACGCCAGCGCGTTCAGCAGCTTCGCGTCGAATGCAAATGCGTTCAGGTCCGCGGCCGCCAATGCCGCGGCCGATGCGCGCCTGTCGAGCAACGCGGCCGCGTTCAGGCAACTGGCGAGCGACAATGCAGCGATGAACGCTTTGGCGGCCGACCCGGGTGTCTTCGCCTCGCTGGCCGCGAACGCGATGGTTTTCCGATCCATGGCCAGCCAACCCGCGGCTCTGGCCGCTGCCGCCAACAGCGCCGCCAGCATGGCGAGCCAATTGCGCCTTGCCGGCGTGTCGGATGCGGCAATGGCGTCGATCGCTTCGAACAGCGCGGCCTTCGCGGCTCTGGCGAGCCAACCTCAGGCGCTCGCCGCGGTCGCCGCTCATGGCGATGCCTTCGCCGCCCTTGCCTCGCATCCGCAGGCGCTGGCAGCGATCATGGCCGACGCCTCGGCTTTCGGAAGTTATGCGTCCAATGCCAGCGCGTTCCAGGCCGCCGCATCGAAAGCCTCGGCCAATTCGCAAATGGCGGCGAACGCCGTCGCATTCCGTCAGCTGGCGAGCGATAATGCGGCGATGAAGGCGCTCGCCGCCGACCCGCAGGTCTTCTCGGCCATGGGGCGCAGCGCGGTGGCCTTCGGCGGGCTTGCCAGCAACGCGCACCTGATGAGCGCGCAGCTCGCTTCCTCGATCGGGCAGAACGCTACCGCCTTCTCGAGACTGGCGAGCAACGCGTCGCAACTCAGCGCGGCAGCACGGGCCGCCCAGGCCTTCAATGCTCAGGCAGCCACTGCTTCGGCGGCGGCGGCCGGGCATCTCGATGCCGTCGCCTCGCGCGCCGCGCTCGCCAATCCGCAAGCCTTTTCGGCGATGATGGCCAATCCGCAGGCCTTCGCGGCGGTCAGCCGGCAGGCCGCGGCGATGGCCACGCTGGCGGCCAACTCCAAGGCCTTCGCAGCGCTGGCCGCGCACCCGAATTTGGCGGCCGTCATGGCCAATCCAAGCTTCGCCGCGGCGGCCAATCAAGCCGGCGTCATGCAGGCCCATAACGACTAACGCCGCGGTCGCGGGGGCCGCGCATGGGAGTACAAGCGTCTAATGATCGCCAGCGCGCCTGGGGTGCGCTGGCGGTTGCTCTGACCCTCGCTTCCACCGCTGCGGCTGCGCAGACACCAGCCAAGCAAGCTCCCCCGCCGACCCCGCCGGACACGACGAGCGTTGTCGAAAAGCCGGACGCCGTTCCACCCACGCCACAGGAACCGGCAGGGGAGCCGGTCCAGCCGGCCCCAACAAAACCGAACGCGCCTGCACCGACCGGTCCCGAGCATGTGCCGCAGGACGCGTCCGGCTTCCATCTGTCGACGCTGGAAACGCGCAATCTGTCGCTGCTCTATCTTGACCCGATCCAGACCTATCTGACGCCCTACCTGGGCCGCGCGTTTGAGAACGCGCTCGCCTTTCACGAAAAGCAGTTTCACTGGAAGCCGTGGGACCGCACGACGATCCTGCTCAAGGATTTTTCGGACTACGGCAACGCCGCCGCGCTGGGTTCGCCGAGCAACATGGTGATGCTCGACGTCGCGCCGCTATCGCTGTCGATGGAGACCTTTTCGCCCGGCGAGCGCTTCTTCACGCTCAACAACCACGAACTGGCGCACGTCGCGGCGATCGACGTCTGGAACAAGCGCGACGCCTTCTGGCGGCACTTCCTCGGCGGCAAGCCGATGCCGCTGCAAAAGCATCCCGAATCGATCCTCTACAACTTCCTCACCACGCCCCGTAACCTGACTCCTCGCTGGTACATGGAAGGCAGCGCGGTCTTCTTCGAAACCTGGATGGCGGGCGGCCTGGGGCGGGCCCAGGGCGGCTATGACGAGATGGTGTTCCGCGCCAAGGTCCGCGACCACAAGCGCTTCTTCTCTCCGCTGGGCCTGGAGAGCGAAGGCACGCAGATCGATTTTCAGGTCGGCGCCAATTCCTACCTCTACGGCACGCGTTTCTATTCCTATTTGGCGCTGACGTACGGCGTCGATCCGGTGCTCGAATGGCTCCGGCGCCCGGACGATTCCAAGGCTTTCTACGCCGGCCGGTTCAAGCAGGTTTTCGGCAAATCATTGGACTCGGTGTGGGCCGACTGGATCGCGTTCGAGCATCGGTTTCAAGAGGACAATCTCGCCGCGCTGGCCAAATATCCCCTGAGCGAGCCGCGCCACCTGTCTCCGCGCGGCCTGGGATCGATGTCACGCGGGTTCGTCGATGAGCGCACGAACAGCCTGATCGCGGCGTTCCGTTACCCCGGCCGGATCGGCTTCCTCGGCCGCATGGACCTCACCACGGGCAAGCTGACGCATCTGACCGATCTTAACGGCATGATGCTGTACAAGGTTACCAGCGTCGCCTTCGACCCGGCGTCGCGCACCGCTTTCTACACCGACCAGAATTACGCCTATCGCGACCTCAACGCGATCGACGTCGATACCGGCAAGAAACGGCGGCTGCTGACCGACGCGCGGATCGGCGACCTGGCGTTCAACCGCGCGGACAACAGCTTGTGGGGAATCCGTCATCAGAACGGGTTCGTGACGCTGGTCCGGATCCCGCCGCCGTACACCAGCTTCAACCAGATCAAGACGTTCCGCTACGGCGAAATCCTGTTCGACCTCGATGTTTCACCTGACGGCAATCTGATCTCGGCATCTTACGGGACAGTGGACGGCAAGCAGTCGGTCCGGGTGTGGAAGCGCGCCGACCTCGAGCAAGGATTTGCCGACAGCCCCGTGGCCACCCTGTCGCTGCCGCCATCGGTGCCGGAGAATTTCACCTTTACCCCTGACGGCAAGACGCTGCTGGGCAACTCTTACTACACAGGCGTGTCGAACGTCTTCCGCTTCGACATTGCCAGCGGCAAATATGACGTGCTGACCAATGCGGCGACGGGCTTCTTCCGGCCGCAGCTTCGCCCCGATGGCTCGCTGTTCGTCTACGATTACACCGGCGACGGGTTCAATCCCGCGATCGTCCGGCCGGAAGTGCGCGACGACCTGGCGACGGTGCGCCTGCTCGGCACGGAAGTGGTCAAGGCCCGGCCCGAGCTCAAGCAATGGGGCGTCGGCTCTCCGGCGAGAATCCCCCTCGATCAATTGATCACCGAACGCGGCACTTACGAACCCGGCAAGAGGATGCGGTTCGATGCGCATTATCCGATCATGTCCGGCTACGCGCGGTCGCCGGCCTTCGGCTATTATTTCCACCTCGCCGACCCGCTGCAGTTCCGCCAGCTTAGCGCCAGTGTCGCGATATCGCCGTTCGACAAGGTCCACGGCAGCGAACGGGTGCACCTCAACGTCGAATATCAGACGCCGATCTGGAAGCTCACCTACTGGCATAATCTGGCGGATGTGTACGACCTCGCCGGCCCGGTGCTGCGCAGCCGCAAGGGCGATGCCTTCATCGTCGATTACTCGAGGCCGCTGATTTACGACCCGCCGCGCCAGCTCGATCTGTTCGGCTCGGCCGCCGCCTATTTCGGCCTTCGCACGCTTCCCGGCGCGCAGAATATCGCCAGCCCGAAGGAAATTCGATCGGCCGACATCGGGCTGCGCTACACCAATACGACCAAGGCGCTGGGCGGCGTCGATCACGAAAAGGGCATCGCCGGGCGCATCGTCGCGGCGGCCGATCAGGCCCAGGGCGAGGTCTTCCCAAAAATGTATGGCGGCGTCGACGTCGGCACCGCGCTTCCGTGGGCCAACAGCTCGGCCTGGCTCTATGCTCATGCGGGCTGGGCGGGCGGAGAACGCACGAGCCCGCTCGGCGCTTATTACTTCGGCGCATTCCGCAACAACTATGTCGATGACCGGCCGGAAAAACGGTATCGCGAGATGGAGAGCTTTCCCGGCTTTGGCATCGACGAGATCGCGGCGCGACGCTTCGCGCGGCTGACGGGGGAGATCAATCTGCCACCTATCCGCTTCGCCGAAGTCGGCACGCCGGCCTTCTACCTCAGCTATATCCGGCCCGCGGTCTTTGCCGGGGTCATGGCGACGCATGAACCCGATCTCACCAACCACCGCTACGCCGATCTCGGGGCGCAGCTCGACCTCAACTTTACCGTCGCCTTGCGATTGCCGATGGTTTTGTCGGTCGGCGCGGCGGCGGGCTGGCGCGACGGCCATTATCGCAAGACCGAATGGCTCGCATCGCTGAAGATCCTCTGAGGCGATGACTTCGTTGATCGTGGAGAGCCTGCACTGGGGCATCGCGCTGGTCCCCGTGCTTGTCCTGCTCGGCCTGTTCGTCTGGCTCGACGCCTTCGCGCTGATGAACCGTCGCGAGATCGCGATGTTGCTGGCGCTGGGCGCGCTCGGCGCCCTCTTCGCCTGGCCGATCAGCGGACGCATGCTCGACACGCTGCCGATCGGCTTCTCGCTCTACAGCCGCTTCATCGCCCCATGGATCGAAGAGGCGATCAAGGCGGCGATCATCATCGCGTTGTTCCGCTTCAACCGCATCGGTTACAAGCTCGACGCGGTCATCTCGGGCTTCGCGATCGGCGCGGGCTTTTCGGTGGTCGAGAACATCTTCTATCTGACAATCTTCCCCAATTACGGGACCGGCACCTGGCTGGTGCGCGGTTTGGGCACTGCCATCATGCATGGCACGACCCTCGCCTTGCTGGCGGCAATCGCGCACGAGTTCGCGGAGCGGGAAACGCGCGGCACCGCGTCCGACTATGACTTCAATCTTCTCTGGTTTGTCCCGGGCTATGGCGTCGCCGTCGCGCTGCACACGGCGTTCAATCAATTCCCGAACCAGCCACTTGTCGCGATGATGGGAGCGCTGATCATTGCGCCGATCGCCCTTATCGCCATTCTCAACTTCGGCACCGCGGAGGCCCAGGGCTGGCTCGCATCGGAATGCGCGGAGCATCGCGCGCAGGTTCAGGCGCTTCGCAAGGGGCTGTGGCCGAACGGCCCGGCGGGCGACCGGATCGCCAGGCTCGCTGCCCGGCTCGATGAACAATCGAAGGTTCGCGTACGGCGATATTGGGAGCTGCAGGCATGGCTCGTCGCCGAAGCCGAGGAAACGCTGATGGAAGAGGCGGCGGGGGATGCCGCGTTCGACGCCGCGGAGGTCCGGTCGGCGCTCGCCGAGCTTGATGGCTTGAAGAGCGCTCTGGGACCCAGCATTTTCGCCGCGCTGCAGCCGCTGCTGCCGTTCAGCAAGAACGATTTCTGGGAAGTCGCCGAACTCAGGCAACGCTTGGTCCATCGCTGACCGAAACGGTTACACTTTCTTAACCATCGGTGCCCACTGGCTTGGTCCAGGAGACGCACCGATGGCGATGCAGGCCTTTTTCGAAGATGTGACCGCCAAGCACGAGCGCCGCCGCTATTTGCGCCGCGCGCTGAGGCTGGGCGTCGCGACCGGCGCGGGCGGCGAACTGGTCACCGTCCACGACCTGTCCCTGACGGGAGCATTGCTCGAAACTTCGGTGCCGATGCTCGTCGGCGCGATCTTTGAGATCGAACTGCCGCACGCCGGCAGCGTGGAAGCCACCGTCGTCTGGAACAGTGGCGAGTTTTACGGCTGCCAGTTCGAGCTGCCAATCGCGCCCGCCGCGCTCAGCGCAGCATTGCTGCAAGCGCAGCCCCAAACGAACTCCGCCGCGCCAAAGGACCCGGTCGCCGAACTGCGCGAGCTGAATGCCGAAGTCGAACACCTGGCGCTCCGCATGGAGAGCGCGCTGACCCGGCTAACGCGCAAGTAATCAGGCGGGTTGCTGGCGGAGAGGGTGGGATTCGAACCCACGGTACGGTTGCCCGTACGCCGCATTTCGAGTGCGGTGCTTTCGACCACTCAGCCACCTCTCCGCGGAAGTCGCGCGGGCCGGTCAGGTTACCGGCCCCGGTCGGACGCGGCGCTCTAGCAGCGGGCATCGGCGTTGCCTAGATAGTAAGCATGACGCCTTTTCATTCCGTCACGCGTTCCACCGCCGTGACACCGCAAATCGACATCCCCGTCGCCCGTTTCGCCATCGGCGAGGTGGTCCGCCATCGCCTGTTCGACTTTCGCGGCGTCGTTTTCGACGTCGATCCGCAATTCGCCAATAGCGAGGAATGGTATCAATCCATCCCCGAGGACCTGCGTCCTGCC
>Ga0207657_10003645_pt1 | contig 16400 bp, 16 predicted proteins | sample KBSC33metaG_FD_184316 | JGI IMG/M metagenome (GOLD analysis project Ga0207657, IMG submission 184316) | Corn rhizosphere microbial communities from Kellogg Biological Station, Michigan, USA - KBS C3-3 metaG (SPAdes) (version 2) | ecosystem: Host-associated > Plants > Roots > Rhizosphere > Soil ... | reverse complement strand
CAAGCGGGTCGGCACCGTGGGCGACGTAGCCACTTTCAGTTTCTATCCCACCAAGAATCTGGGCGCCTTTGGCGATGGTGGTGCCATCATCACGAATGACAAGTCATTGGCTGAACGCTGCGGGGCGATCCGTCAGTATGGCTGGTTCAAGCACTATCTCAGTGACGTGGTCGGCCTGAACAGCCGACCGCAGGGGCCCGCTGGGGAACCGCTCCTCCTGGCCGAGGAGCGATCAGGGCTACGGTGGTCGGGTGCGGTTGATGGATCGGTACGCCGAAAAGCGGGCGCTCCACCAGGTCCTCGACAGCGCACGGGCTGGGATGAGCGGCGCGCTGGTCCTGCGGGGGGAGCCCGGAGTGGGGAAGTCGGCGTTGCTCGACTACGCGGTCGAGCGCGCCGAGGACCTGCAGATCGTCCGGACGGTGGCGGTTGAGTCGGAGATGGCCATGGGCTTCGCCGCCGTCCACCAACTGCTGCCGATAGGCGTTGTTCACCTCGTAGCGATGGCGATGCCGCTCGGAGATCACCGACTCGCCGTAGACCTCGCGCGTGCGTGTTCCTTCGCCGAGCTCGACGGCCTGCGCGCCGAGGCGCATCGTCCCCCCGAGGTCCTCGACCTCCTTTTGCTCCGGCAGCAGGTCGATCACCGGGAACGGCGTCTCGGGGTCCATCTCCGTGGAGTTGGCGCCGTCGAGGTCACAGACGTGGCGAGCGAACTCGGAGACCGCGACGTGCATGCCGAGGCAGATGCCGAGATACGGGATCTCGTCCTCGCGTGCGACGCGGCAGGCGAGGATCTTGCCTTCCCAGCCGCGTGAGCCGAAGCCGCCGGGCACGAGCACACCGTCGACGCCCGCGAGCGCGGCGCGTGCTTCTTCCAGGCTCATGTCCTCGGCATCCACCCAGCGCACGTGGACGCGCGCGCCGTTGTGGATGCCTGCGTGCTTGAGCGCCTCGTGGACCGAGAGATACGCGTCGTGCAGCTTCACGTACTTGCCGACGAGCGCGATCTCGATCGACTCGTTGCGCTGGTTGATCCGCTTGGTCAGCTCCAGCCACTCGCCGAGTTCGGCGGGCGGGGCCTCGATGCCGAGCTTGCGCACGACCAGCTCGTCGAGCCCCTGCTCCTGCAGCGCGAGCGGGACGAGATAGACGTCTGCGACATCGGGATTCGTGATCACCGCGTCGACGTCGACGTCGGCGAAGAGCGCGATCTTCTCGCGAATCTCGCGCGGCAACGGCTCGGTCGAGCGGCACACGAGCACGTCGGGGTGGATACCGATGCGGCGGAGCTCGTTGACGGAGTGCTGGGTCGGCTTCGTCTTCAGCTCGCCCGCGGTGTCGATGTAGGGAACGAGGGTGACGTGCATGTAGATGACGTTCTCGGGGCCGACCTCGCGCCGGAACTGGCGGATCGCCTCGAGGAACGGATTGGACTCGATGTCGCCGACGGTGCCGCCGATCTCGGTGATCACCACGTCGGTGTCGGTCGCCTCGGCCACCGAACGGATGCGCGCCTTGATCTCGTTCGTGATGTGCGGGATCACCTGCACGGTCGAGCCGAGGTACTCACCCTTGCGCTCCTTGCGCAGCACGCGGTCCCAGACCGCGCCGGCCGTGTGGTTGGCGGCGCGCGACAGGTTCTCGTCGATGAAGCGCTCGTAATGGCCGATGTCGAGATCAGTCTCTGCGCCATCCTCGGTCACGAACACCTCGCCGTGCTGGAACGGGCTCATCGTCCCCGGATCGACGTTGATGTACGGGTCGAACTTCTGCACCTGCACCTTGAGCCCGCGCGCCTTGAGCAGGCGGCCGAGTGAGGACGCGGTGATCCCCTTCCCAAGTGACGACATCACGCCGCCCGTGACAAAGACGTACTTCGCGCTCATGACCCCGGCCCCCATTCGTCGACGCGGCGCAGCGCCGGCGTCCGTTCGCTGATCTGAACCTGAAAAGCCTGCTCGTCGAGGCCGACGAGGCCTGCCAGTGCGATGGCGTTCCGGCGGCCTGGGCCCGTGAGACGATTCACGGAACTCCATCCTACCAGCGGTCTCGGCCCGTTCCCGAAAATCGTCACCCGCCGATCGTAGGCGGCGATCAGGACGGCGCACTCAGAGCGTCGCTGCGGTCTGCACGAGGTCGTAGAGCCGCTTCAGCGCCGCGCTCGCGGATCCGTTGCTCACGACGATTCTCACCTCAGTTCGCGCTTCATCGATGCTGCGCAGGCGAATCTCGACATCGGTCTTCGGCCGGAGGAGGTGCCATGTCCAGCGTTCATAGGGATCGATCTCCCGGATCAGGAGCATCGTCTCCGTCGGCCGCGGCCCGATGAAGACATTCCGCTTCGTCGCGATCACCTTCCAGCGCGCACCGGGAGCGAAGCCACGGCGATCCGGCTCGATGCCCGTGATCCCCGGCCACCAGTCCGAGAGGTGGTAGGGCTCGGCCAGGAACGACCAGACGTCTTCACGCGGCGCGAGGAGCTCGAGAGTGGCCTCGGTCACCGCTACTGCCGTTCGATCGAAGCGAGGAACTCCGCTCCGCCGAGCATCCGCTCGATCTCATCGCGGCGCTGTGCGTCGTCGAGCGGCTCGATCTGCGTGTGTGTGGGATCGCCCGGGACCTTTTCGACGCTGAAGTGCTTGTCGGCGACCGTGGCGATCTGCGGCAGGTGCGTGATCGTCACGACCTGCGCCCGCTCAGCCAGGCGCCGCAGTGTCTCCGCGACGCCGTGCGCGGTCGTGCCGCCGATGCCGGCGTCGATCTCGTCGAAGACCATCGTCTCGCCGCCCGCGACCGCGGCGATCGCGAGGGCGACGCGTGACAGCTCGCCGCCCGAGGCCGTCTCGGCGACCGGCCCGAAGGGCAGGCCTCCGTTCGGCCGGATCAGGAACGCGACCTCGTCGGCGCCGGTCGCTCCCGGATCGCGCTCGGTGAGCACGACCTGGAACTCGCCGTCGCCGAGGCCGATCCCCTGCAGCTCGGCGGCCACGGCCTTGGCGAACGGGTCGGCTGCCTTCCGGCGCGCCTTCCGCAAGGCCGCATGGATGCGGTCGACCTCCCTTTGCGCCTGTTCGAGGGCCAGCTCGGCTGCACGCACGGGGTCGTGGCCCTCCTCGAGCGCAGCGAGCTCACGACGCGCCTCCTCCCCGCGCTCGAGCAGCTCGGCGAACGTCTGCGCCCGATGCCGGCGCCGGAGGTCGGAGAACGACTCCAGCTCGCCCTCGACCTCTTCGAGGCGCCCCGGCTCGGCCTGCAGCGAATGGAGGAACGCCTGCAGGTCGGAGGCCGTCTCTCGCAGCTGAAGCTCCGCTTGGCGCAGTGCGTCGCCGGCAGCCTGAAGCTCGGGGGCCAAGCGCTCCAGCGGCGCGACCGCGCGCTCGGCCGCGCCGGTGAGATCCGCTGCCCCTTCGCCGTCCTCGGGCGTCAGTGCGGCCGCCGCCGCCGCGGCTCCCTCCGCCAGCTCGCTGACGTGGCGCAGCCGCTCGCGCTCGGCGCGCAGCTCGTCTTCGCGGTCGGCCTGCAAGCCGTCGGTGTCCTCGGCGAGCTGCCGTAGCTCTTCCAGCCGGGCTTCCGCCGCATCGGCGTCGCGCGTCAGCTCGTCATACGCGCGTCGCGTCGCCTGCAGCTCGCGCCAGGCGCGCTGGGCCGCGCGCACGTCGGTCCCGGCGAATGCATCGAGCACGCCGCGCTGGTAGGCCGGCCGCGCGAGCCGCCGCTGCTCGAACTGGCCGCTCATCGCGATCAGCGCCTCGGCGGCCGCTGCCACGTCTTCGCGGGCCGCGCTGCGTCCCCAGGCGTAGGCGCGCGTGCGCCCGTCGGCGAAGATCCGCCGCGCGAGCACGAGACCGTCCTCCCCCTCCGGCCGCAGCTCGGCGAGCGCGCCGAGGGCGTCGTCGTCGACACCGTCGAACTCGGCCTCGACGTACGCCTCATCGCCCGCCGCCCCGATCAGCGCCGCGTCGCCCTTTGCACCGAGCAGGAGCCCGATCGCGTTCGTGAGGATCGTCTTGCCCGCGCCCGTCTCGCCGGTGATCGCGTTCAGGCCGGTGGCGAGGTCGAGCTCTGCCTCACGGATGAGGACGAGATTCGAGATGCGCAGGGACCGGAGCACCCCACCATCGTAGGGAGGGCACCTGCGGGCGTCATCGTCCGGAACGGCGGGCTTGGACCTTCCACGCATCGAGCCGCGGTCTGCACGAGCCCGGCCGGAACCGCGGAATGCGCTCGGCGCACCCGGCAAAGCACCCTCCAGTCGATGTCCGAGCCCGCGATTGAACGCGCGGAAGTGGTTGCTCTGCTCTTCGACGTGAGCGACATCGCCGTCATGTTGAGGGTTTCGGGCTGCCCAGCGCAACGGCTCGAATCTGGTTCGGCCTGTGCGTCACCGGCGGTGCGGATGCGCCGGGCACCGCCGAATCAGGTTCGGCCTTGTGGTTCCGAACCTGATTCGCGCCACCGAACGCAGTCGCCGCGTCGCCTCAGGCGATCTGGCGCGAACCAGATTCGAGCATTCCGGTCGCTCAACGCATACGCGAACGCGCAATGCGGAATGTTCCCTGAGCGCGCCGGCCGCGTCGAGCGTCAGGTGGGGCTCGCTGGATAACGCATCAGGAGGGCGGGCGCTGGTGGTGGCACATCGACTTTCGTGCCTATTGCGAGGTGACTGCCGCCCTCAACCTTGCGCTCGACAACCAGTCCGTGACGCTGGTAGAAGGCCTGCGCGTCCGTGTTCGCCTCTGCGACGAAAAGGACGTACTGCCTACCGGGCGGCAGGCGAGCGTGTAGCTCTCGCATCAGAGCGCTGCCCACACCACCTCGCTTCCGGCCAGGATCGACATAGATGCGGTGGAGTTCGGGCTCGGGCCCTTCGGAGTCGTAGTGCAGGTAGCCGATCACGTCGCCGTCCTGTTCGGCGACCAGGAATTCCGCGTCGATGGCGGCCGTGCACCGCGTGATGCATTCCGTCAGCGCCTGGATCGAGTACGTCTGCTCGACCACGACGGCGGCGAACTCAGGACCGACAACATCGTTGTGCACCGCAGGGAACGCGACCCGCCCGATTGCGGCGACCGAGGGCGCGTCAGCCATCACGGCCGTGCGAACAACGAGCGTTGCGCCGGGCTTGGTCATCAGCGTCTTGCGCCGAGAGTACAGCCTCGCCTGGGCCAGTGTCCTACCGCCCGAACGTCGCGGCGTACCGGCTGAAGAAGGTGACCTCCGGGAGCGTGGCCAGGAGGCAGTGCTGGCTCCCCACTCTCACGACTACCTCTTCTCCGCTCGCGAGCGTCCCGACGGGCTGTCCGTCGACGAGCACCGTCGCGTCGAGGTCCGGCGTGAGGTTGTGGATCATCACGTCCGGCCCGCGTGGCACGACTAGCGGCCGAATCACGAGCGCGTGCGGCGCGACGAAGGTCAGCACCAGTGCGTCGAGTCCCCAGACGAGCACCGGGCCGCCGTTCGAGAGGTTGTACGCCGTCGAGCCGGTCGGCGTCGCGCAGATCAGCCCGTCGCACGGCTGATGGCCGAGATCCTCGCCGCCGATCGAATAGCCGATCTCGACCATCCGTCCCAGCGTCCCTCCAGCAACGACGACGTCGTTGACCGCGACCTTGGTCGTCCCGTTGACGGTTGCCTCGAGCGTCGAGAGCTCCATACACCGGTACTCGCCGGCAAAGACGCGCTCGACGCCGGATTCGAGCTCGTCGGCCGGGATCGCGGTCAGAAAGCCGACGCGTCCGTAGTTGACGCCGATGACGGGGACGCCGGTCCCGAGGAAACGTGCGAGTGCACGCAGCATCGTCCCGTCGCCGCCCAGCACGATTGCGATGTCCGCGTCGTCTCCGTCCACGAGGTCGACGCCATTGCGCTCTGCAACGGCGCGTAGCCGCGTGAGCGCTTCGTCGGCGCCGTCACGCTCGATGGTGACAACGGCAGCGCGCTTAACCGACGGCATCGGCGATCCACCGGTCGAGATCGGCCGGTCGTTCGGGGTGCTCTCTGTGGACGAGGTAGAGGACGAACTCATGATTTCCCTTCGGACCGGGCAAGCCAGAGTCTATGACCCCGCGCGGCTCACCCCCGCTCGCGAGCAGCGCGTCTGCAACTTCCGTCACGACACGTCGCTGGACACCGGCGTCCCGCACGACGCCTTTCGGCGTTTCTGCGCGGCCGGCTTCGAACTGGGGCTTCACGAGCACGAGCGCTTGCCAACCGGGCGCCGCGAGCGCGAGCGCCGGTGGCAGCGCCAGCTTGACCGAGATGAACGAGACGTCGCACGTCACGAGCTGCGGCGCAAACGGCAGCTCCGTCAGCGAGCGAGCGTTGACGCGCTCGAGGACGACCACGCGCGAGTCGTCTCGGATCTTCGAGTGCAGCTGCCCGTAACCGACGTCGAGGGCGATCACCCGCGCCGCGCCGCGCTGCAGGAGCACATCGGTGAACCCGCCCGTCGAGGCGCCGACGTCCAATGCATCGACGCCGGTGACGTCGATCCCGAATGCGTCGAGCGCGTTCGCAAGCTTGTGCCCTGCGCGGGACACGTACGGCGGCGGGGCGTCGACCTCGAGCGGAATGTCATCCGCAACCTGCTCGCCCGGCTTCGAGTGTCCAGGCACGCGGCCCGCCATCACGAGCGCCTGCGCCTGGGCGCGGGACTCCGCAAGCCCGCGCTCGACGAGCAGCAGGTCCAGCCGCTTCTTCATGCAGCCGCCGGCTCGGGCTGTCGAATCGTCCAGACCACCGGCTGAGCGACCACCAGCAGGTTCGTCGCCACGGTGATCACGCCCGATGCGATCAACGCCTCCTTGACGCCGATTGCGCCCGCGACCGGCCCGGCGGCGGCTGTGCCGAGGGGAATCAGCACGAACGAGCCAAGGGCGTCGTATGAGCTGACGCGCGAACGTGCGGCTTCGGGCACCTGCTGCTGGAAGACGGTGAACCAGAGCGCCAGATGGATCGCGAGCCCGATGCCTGCCACGAACTGCGCCGCGAGCAGGACGGGCAAGGGCACGAGGAACGCGATCATCCAGGCGCCGAGCCCGAACGGCAGAGCACTGAGGCACGAGACCAGCAAGGGCCGCGCCGGGCGCCAACGCAACACGACCAATCCGCCGATCACCATCCCCGCGCCGAACATCCCGAGCACGATGCCGTAGGTCGACGCGCCGTTGTAGTGCTCCTTCATCACGAGTGGCGCGAGCACGCCCCACGCCTGCCCGGCGAAGTTGCCGATGCCAAAGAACACGATCGTGTTGAAGATCCAGCGCTGCCGGCGGAACTCGGACCAACCTTCCCGCAGCTCGCGCAGGAACGGCTCCGGTTCGACGACATCCTCACGCGGCTCGACGCGCACACGTGCGAGCAGCACTGCGGCGACGGCGAAGCTCGCGGCATCGATCAGGATGGCGCCGCCGGGGCTCCCCGCCGCGACGAGCAGACCGCCGAGCACCGGTGCCGCGAAGCCAAGGATCGAGCGGCTGAGCCCGAGCAAGGCGTTCGCCTGCTGCAAGCGAACAGCGCTGATCACCGCCGGGATGAGACCGTTCTGTGCCGGGATGACAAATCCGTCCGCAAGGCCGTAGACGACGCCCAGCCCTGCAAGCAACCCCACCGTCGCGTGGCCGGTCACGAGCAGCGCGCCGACGATCGCCTGCACCACCGCCTGCACGCCGGCCACAGCGACCAGGACGGTGTGGCGGGGAAGGCGGTCGGCAAGGACGCCGGCCGCGAGCGCGATCGCCGCGGCTGCGACCTGACGGCACGCGAGCACAACGCCGACCGCCGTGGGCGAGTCGTGCGCGATGTGCAGCACCGCGAACACGAGCGCGATCGACGCGACGCCGTCCCCGATCGCCGAGATCGTCGTCGAGGAGAAGACGAGCCGGAAGTTGCGCTCCGCGAGTGCGCCGAGCCTGCCGCTCAGTTGCATCGCGCGAGCGTAGACGCTCTAGTCGCCAGGGCGAACGAGGCCTGTTTCGTACGCGAGCACCACCGCCTGGACGCGGTCACGAAGGTCGAGCTTCCCGAGGATCCGGTTCACGTGCGTCTTGACGGTAGCGCCGCTGAGAAAGAGCCGTTCCGCGATTTCGCCGTTGGAGAGCCCGCGGGCGATCAGCGCCATCACCTCGCGCTCGCGGTCGGTCAGGGCCGCGAGGCGCTCGGGCGAGGAATCACCGGGTGGCGGCCGGCGGACGAACTCCTCGATCAGCCGCCGCGTCACGGTGGGCGCGAGCAACGCCTCGCCCGCGGCCACCGTTCGCACGGCATCGACCAGCTGCACGGGCGGCGCCGTCTTGAGCAGAAAGCCGCTCGCGCCCGCCGCCATCGCGTCCCAGACGACTCGGTCCTCGTCGAACGTCGTCAGCACGAGCACGTGACTCGCCAGTTGCTCCGACACGATTACCCTGGTCGCCGCAATGCCGTCCAGCTCGGGCATGCGGACGTCCATCAGCACGATGTCGGGCCGGAGTGAGCGTGCCGCTTCGATCGCCGCGCGCCCGTCATCTGCTTCGCCGACGACTTCCAGGTCCTCCTGGGCATCGAGGATCAACCTGAACCCGCCGCGGACGAGCGCCTGATCGTCGGCGAGCAGAACCGACGTCAAACGGTTCCCTCGAAGGGAAGGAGAGCGCGGACCGCGAAGCCGCCGCTCTCGCGAGGACCAGCTTCGAACGTTCCCCCGAAGATGCCGACGCGCTCGCGCATCCCGATCAACCCGTGCCCGCCGGGCTGCTCCGCGCGACCAGGCCCCTCGTCTGTCACCTCGACCGTGAGGTCGCGCTCGCCGTAGCGAAGGGTGACGAGCGCCGCGGCGGCGCCGGCGTGCTTCAGCGCGTTCGTCAACGCCTCCTGGACGACGCGGTAGGCGGAGAGGTCGACCCCCATCGGGACCGGGCACGGCGTCCCTTCGATGCGAAGTTCGACCCGCAAGCCAGCATCGCGCATTCGCGCGACGAGTCGTTCGAGATCCGCCACGCCCGGTTGCGGCGCCAGGCCGATCTCGTCGTCGTGCTCGCGCAGCATCCCAACGAGGCGTTTCATCTCGACGAGCGCCTGGCGCCCGGTCTCCTGCACCGCACGCACAGGCTCGGCCGCGCGGGCGGGATCCACCTTCAGCATCTCCTCCGCCGCTCCGGCCTGCACCGTCATCACAGAGACGGAGTGGGCGATCACGTCGTGGAGCTCCCGCGCGATCCGCGCTCGTTCCTCGGCGATCGCCTCGCGTCGCTCGAGCTCCAGGTGCAGCGCTCTGGCTTCCGCCTCACGAAGGCGACGCGTTCGCGAGCCGAAGAGGATTCCGAGGACACCCGGCAGGAGGAGCAGCATCCCGATCCACGGCACGTCGGTCGGGGTGTATCGGTCGGTGCCACGAAGCACGTCGATGCCCATCGAGAGCCAGACCGCGCAGACGAGAAGCGCCAGGCCGAGTACCGCGCGGAGGCGCTCCTCATAGGCGCCGATCGACCACGAGGCGACGAGCAGAGCGATCACCGGCGCGACCGCGGTGTGCAGCGACATGCCGAACGCCGCCTGCAGCACGCCCATGCCCCCGACGGTCGCCCCGACGAGGATCGGGTACGTGCGACGCCAGGCAAGCGCGCCGCCGCCGACGATCATCAGCGCGGCACTGGCTGCTTCGGGATGCAGATGCTCGGCGACCACCTCGAAGACCATCGCGGCTGAGAGGGATGCGGCCAGGACGACGTCCAGCTTCCTCATCGGTCGGACGCTATCGCTGCTGCCCGACGATCGCATCAACCCGAGGGCCGAGTTGGATCAACCCGTGTGCCGACGACGATCGGAATGCGGCCTCCTATCGTCGGCCGAGTCAACAACAAGGAGGGAGTATGCGCCCGCTCTACAAGGTCATGATCGGTATCGCCGTCCTCGCGGTCCCGCTGTTCGTCCTCGGCGGCGTCTTCGCAGATGCCCATGGGTTCACCGGCGTGCTCGGCGGAATCGGCTGGTTCGGCTTCCTCCTCTGCGTGCTGGCGCTGATCGTGCTTTCCCTGGTCGCGCTCGGCCGCGGCGTCTACCGCCGCACGACGACGGCCTAAATGGTGCGGGTGGCGAGGTCGTCGACGATCGAGGCGAGCACGTCGGTGTCCGCGTCGATCTCGGCGAGCCTCGCCTGCGCCCGCTCGGCGGCTTCGTCGGCGAGGTGCCGCGCGCCTTCGCCTCCAACCTCGAGCACGTAGCCGTCGCCGTCCAGCAGGTCGTCGACGATCTGGAAGAGCAGCCCGAGCTCGCCGGCGAAGATACGCCATGGCTCGTGCTCCGTGATCGGCACGTCGGCCGCCCAGAGCGCGCACATCACCGATGCCGAGAAGAGCGCCCCCGTCTTGAGCGAGTGGAGCTGCTCGAGCTGCGCGCCGCCCTCGAGGTCCATCTGCTGGCCGCCGATCATCGCGAGCGTCGCGTGAACGAGCTCGCGCGCGACCGCTCCTGTCGGATACATGAGCGCGAGGCGCATCGCCTCGACGAGCAAGGCGTCACCGGCGAGGATCGCCGTCGCCTCGCCGTACTGCGCCCACACCGACGGCTCGCCGCGCCGCTCTCTGTCGTTGTCGAGCGACGGCAGGTCGTCGTGCACGAGCGAGAACGAATGAACGAGCTCGACCGCGGCTGCCGCGGGCAGCAGGTTCTCGATCGTCGTCCCGATCGCGTCACCGGTTGCCAGACAGAGCACCGGCCGCACGCGCTTCCCGCCGAGCGCATGGCGCATCGGCGCCTCGAGCGACCCGAGGTCGGGCGTCAGCGGGAGCTCGGAGAGATATGCCTCGACGAGCGTGCGGAGCTGCTCAGTCCGCTGCGGCATCCGGATTCGGCGGCGCCGCCGCCTCGGTCTCCGCGGCGCGCTTCGCGCGCTGCAGCTCGGCCTCGACTTCCTTGGCGAGCTCCGCGAGCTCCTGCAGGATCTCGATCGCCTGATCCGGGTCCTGCGTCTCGTCGAGCCGTGCGCGGGCGGCCTCCAGGCGTGCGAGGAGGTTTTCCGCGTTGTTCAGCGATTCGTCGGCGCTCATGCTGCCTCCTCCCGTTGGATCTTTCCGAGTATCCCGTTGACGAGCCGTGCGCCGTCTTCGGATGCATACCGCTTGGTGAATGCGACCGCCTCGTTGATGGCGACCTCCGCCGGAACCTCACCCGTCTGCAGCTCGTGCACCGCGACCCGCAGCGCGCTCCGCTCGACTGTGCCGAGCCGATCGGCCGTCCACCCTTCCGAGGCGCCCGTGATGCGCGCATCGAGCTCTTCCGCGCGCTCGGCCACCGATTCGGCGACACCGCGCGCCCACGGATCGATCTCGCCCGCGTACTGCGAGCCGATCGTCTGGCCGGAGAGGTCCCACTGGTAGAGGAGGAACAGTGCCTGCCGGCGCGCCTGGCGACGCGACACGGTCATGCAGCCACCTCCGCGCGCAACCCCTCGAGCGTCGAGGTCGAGTAGTCGCCGCTGCGGAACGGCTCGCTGCCGAGCACTTCGAGCGCCAGGTCGCGAGTCGTCGGGACGCCAACGATGGTCGTCTCGAGCAGTGCACGCTCGGCGCGCGCGATCGCGGCGGCGCGATCGTTGTCCCAGACGACGAGCTTCGCGATCATCGAGTCGTAGAAGGGCGGGATGACGGTGCCCGACTCGATGAAGGTGTCGACGCGCACTCCCGGTCCTTCCGCCGGCTTGAACAACGAGACGAGCCCGGGTGACGGCCTGAAGTCGTGCTCGGGATCCTCGGCGTTGATCCGGATCTCGATCGAATGACCGCGCCTCGGTGCGCGCCCGATGACGGACAGCTGCTCCCCGGCTGCGACGCGCAGCTGCTCGCGCACGATGTCGATGCCGGTGCACATCTCGGTCACCGGATGCTCGACCTGCAGGCGTGCGTTCAGCTCGATGAAGTAGAAGCTGCCGTCGGGGCCGAGCAGGAACTCGAACGTGCCCGCATTGCGGTAGCCGACCGCCCGGCACGCCCGCTCCGCCGCGGATTCCATCGCCTCGCGCGCCTCCGGGGTCAGCGCGGCCGACGGAGACTCCTCGATCAGCTTCTGGTGGCGTCGCTGGATCGAGCACTCGCGCTCGCCGAGCGTCAGGACGTTGCCGTAGTGGTCGCAGATCACCTGGATCTCGACGTGGCGCGCGGGAACGAGCGCCTTCTCGACGTACATCGTCGGATCGCCGAACGCCGCGTCCGCTTCGTTCGCGGCCATGCTGAACGCGTCGTCGAGCTCCTCGGCCGCACGCACGAGCCGCATCCCCTTGCCGCCACCGCCCGCCGTCGCCTTCAGCAGCGCCGGAAAGCCAATCGTCTCTGCCGCCGCGCGCGCCGCCTCTGCGGTCGTCGCGCCCTCGGTGCCCGGCACGGTCGGGACGTCGGCCGCGCGCATCGCCTGCTTCGCGGAGATCTTGTCTCCCATCATCGCCATCACGCCCGCAGGCGGGCCGACGAAGACGAGCTCGTTGTCGACACACGCCTCGACGAACGCGGGGTTCTCGGCGAGGAAGCCGTAGCCCGGGTGGACTGCCTCACAGCCTGTCGTGTTCGCGGCGGCGATCACGCTGGGGATGCGCAGGTAGCTCTCGGTCGCCGACGGCGGTCCGATGTGCACGGCGTGGTCGGCCAGCTGCACGTGCAGCGCGTCCTTGTCGGCGGTCGAGTAGACCGCGACAGCCTCGACGCCGAGCTCGTGCAGCGCGCGGATCACCCGGACGGCGATCTCCCCCCGATTCGCGACGAGAACTCTGCTGAACATCAGACGGCGTCGAGGGGCCGGCCGTTGATCGGCTCGAGCTCGAACAGGAGCTGGCCGTACTCCACCGGCTCCCCGTTGCCGACGTGAATCTTCCGGACGATCCCCTCGATCTCCGACTTGACCTCGTTCATCAGCTTCATCGCCTCGAGGATGCACAGGGTCGACCCTGGTGCGACCGCGTCGCCCTCCTCGACGAAGGCCGCGGAGCCAGGCGCGGGAGCGCGGTAGAACGTGCCGACCATCGGGCTCTCGACCCGCACGTTCCCGTTGTCGCGCGGCGCCACGGGCGGCGGCTCGCCTTCGGTCGTCGGGGCCGCCGGTGCGGGAACGAAGGTCTGCTGCTCCGCGGTGCGGCGGACGCTGACGCGCGTCCCGTCCTCCTCGATCGTGATCTCGCCGACCCCCGTCTCCTGGACGATCCGCACGACCTCGCGGATGCGCTCCGCACGTGCGCGGTCGACACCACCCGCGGCGAGCGACTCGTCACCGCCGGCGCGCTCGCGGATCGACTTGAGCAGCGGCTCGGCCTCCTCACCGAACAGCGCGAGCAGCAGCAGCTCCTCCTCCGAGGCCGCGAGCCCTCCTGCCTCGCCGCGGAGCTGGTCGAGGTCGACTCCTTCGGCCTCGTCGTGGCTGCTCTCGAACAACTCGACTGCACGCTGGAGCGCAGGATCGACCGGCGCCGGCGTGCGCCCGAAGCGCCCTTCGACGAGATCGCGCAGCTCGTCGACCATGGTCGAGTAGCGGTTCGCAGTGAGAACGTTCAGGAGCGCCTGCGAGGCAACGATCTGCCCGATCGGCGCGGCGAGCGGCGGTGAGCCGACTTCCTCCCGCACCTTGTCGACCTCATCGAGCACCTCGTCGAGGCGATCGCCCGCGTCGCGCGCACGCAGCTGCACGTCGAGCGCGGCAATGACGCCGACCGGGAGCTTGCGCTGGGCGGCTCGCACCGCGATGCGCGGCGGGACGGGCGCGACCGGCTCGTCGCCGATGTGCTCGTCGACGAGGTCGGCAGCGGCCCAGAGCTTGTCGAGATCGATCCCGGTCGCGAGCCCGAGCCCTGCGAGCGCCTGCGCCGCGGCCTCGGCCGAAACACGATGCATCGTCAACGCGACCGGGTAGACGGCGACCGCGATCACGTCGGCGCCGGCACGCGCCGCCTCGAGCGCCGCAGCAAGCGCGTTGCCGCCCGCGCCCTGGGCATAGAGGCCGACCGGCAAACCGGAGACGTCGCGCAGCTCTGCCACGAGCTCGCTGGCGCGGTGCGGCTGGAGGACGGCGGCCGGGTCGTTCAAGAGGATACGCGCAGCGCCCAGCTCCGGCAGCCGCTTCGCGGCGTCGACCAGCGCCTCGTGGCGACCGCTTCCGTAGAGCAGTCCCGCCTCGAACTCCGCCCCTGATGCGACGATCGCCTCGGCCGCTTCGCGCAGGTTGTCGACGTCGTTCAGCGGATCGTGGAGCCGGAAGACGTCGATTCCGCTCTGGGCGGCGCTCGCGACGAAGCGGCGGGCGAAATCGCCGCCGACGGGGCGCGAGCCGACGAGGAAGCGGCCGCGCAGCGCAAGTGCGAGCGGTGTCTTCGTCCGGGACTTCAGGGCGCGGATCCGCTCCCACGGGCTCTCGACACCGCGGCGAACGGCGGTGTCGAAGACGCCCCCACCCGAAACCTCCAGGTACGCGAAACCGGCTCCGTCGAGGAGCTCCGCTAGGCGCAGCAGATCCGCCGTCGGCATGAGGCCGGCGAGCGGCTCCTGGCTGAGGACGCGGATCGTCGTATCGACGAGACGCGGCATGGGTCAGGAGATTACCCTGAGTGCGGATTCGGCCCGAATCGGTCGAACCGGACGCTGCCTGCTGCGTGGCCGGCTACGCGCGCTGGATGTAGCGCTTTTCGCGTGGATCGAGCTTGATCTTGTCGCCGACATTCACGAAGAGCGGCACCTGGATCACGGCGCCCGTCTCGAGCGTCGCGGGCTTCGTGACGTTGGAGACGGTGTCGCCTTTCACGCCCGGTTCGGTGTCGGTCACCTCGAGCACGACCGAGGCCGGCAAGTCGACGCCCGAGGGGCTCCCGCCGACGAACATCACCTGCACCGTCGACGACGCCTGCATGAAGGGCAGCTCATCCTCGAGCAGGGCGTGCGGCAGCGCAAGCTGCTCGAACGTGCCCTCGTCCATGAAGACGACCTCGTCGCCGGAGTCGTAGAGGTACTGCATGTTCTTCTGCTCGGTGCGCACGCGAGCGAACTTCTCGCCGGCGCGGAAGGTCTTGTCGACGACGGAGCCGCTGGTCAGCGACTTGAGCTTCGTCCGCACGAACGCGCCACCCTTACCGGGCTTGACGTGCTGGAACTCGACGATCCGCCACGTCTGCCCTTCGAGCTCGATGTGCATCCCGTTGCGGAACTGGTTGGTGGAAACGACCTCGGCCATCGGCGGCTGAGGGTACCGAACCCATCGCCCTTTCAGCCACGACCGGCGTCTGACCCCGATGTAAGCGTCCTTGGACTGGGCGCCATCGGACCTGGTGCCCTGCAATTCCGCATAACTGCGGTCTCCGATGTCCCCGGCGGACATCACCCGCGTCTGACCCCGCTCGTGTCGCGAGCGAACAGTCTCTAGCTGACTTCGATCAGCTCTTTCGGGAACGACGTCAGCAGCTCGACGCCGTTCTCGCGCACGACGCCGAGGTCCTCGATCCGCACGCCGCCCAGGCCCTCGAGGTAGATGCCCGGCTCGATCGTGATGATGTGGCCGACGGCGAGCGTGTCCGTCGACTCCGTCGAGAGGCGCGGCGCCTCGTGCACGGCGAGCCCGACGCCGTGGCCGAGCCCGTGGCCGAAGTTCTCGCCGAAGCCGGAATCCGTGATCGGGTCGCGCGCGAGCGCGTCGGCCTCTACGCCCGTCAGACCGGCTTTGATCTTCGCGCACGCGCGCTTCTGCGCCGCGAGGCACACGTCATACGCCTGGCGCAACGTCTCGGACAGTCCGCCGGTCGAAACCGTGCGCGTGCAGTCGCTGCAATAGCCGTCGACGCGTACGCCCCAATCGACCGTGACGAGGGTGCCGCGCTCGACGATGCGATCGGTCGGATGCGCGTGGGGCATCGCGCCGTTCTCCCCCGACGCGACGATCGTCTCGAACGACAACTCGTCGGCGCCGTGCGCGTGCAGAAGCTCGCGCAGGCGCCAGGCGATCTCGCGCTCGCTCCGGCCGACGAAGGTCTCGGCGGTCAGCGCCTCGAAGCCCCGGTCGGCGATTCGCGCCGCCTTCGCGATCTTCGCGATCTCCTCCGCGTCCTTGATCGCGCGGATGCTGTCGACGAGGCCTTCCGTCGGCACGAGCTCCGCCGCGCCCGTGCTCAATCGCTGCCACTCGAGATACGGCAGGACGTCGGCCTCGAACTGCACGCGGCCCTTCAGCCGCCCGCCGACGTCCGCCATCATCGCGCGCTTCGTCGTCTGCACGTCGACGTCGGGAACAGTGCGCGCCGACTCGGCGTAGCGGAAGTCCGTGTACAGGGTCGCGCCGCCGCCGGGCTCGACGAGCAGCGCAGCGTTCGAGCTCTCGAACCCCGTGAGATAGAAGACGTTGGTCAGGTTCGTGACGAGCAGCGGCGCGTCGAGCTGCGCGCTCAGCGCCTGAAGGCGGTTGCT
>Ga0207657_10003644_pt1 | contig 16404 bp, 12 predicted proteins | sample KBSC33metaG_FD_184316 | JGI IMG/M metagenome (GOLD analysis project Ga0207657, IMG submission 184316) | Corn rhizosphere microbial communities from Kellogg Biological Station, Michigan, USA - KBS C3-3 metaG (SPAdes) (version 2) | ecosystem: Host-associated > Plants > Roots > Rhizosphere > Soil ... | reverse complement strand
CGGCTTCTGCTGCGGGTTGTTGGACGGCCTGCCGGACAAGTTGAGTTGCGTCATATATTCCTCCTGGGTCGCTGCCCGCCAGGGGAGATCGCACGAGGACAGCCATCACGGAAGTCATTGACTGACTGTGGGTTACGGGCGGCCAGATCTTCGCAGAACGTGGACTGTAAGGCACAGTGTGGGTGGAAACCCACGTTGGAGCTGCGAACTTCGGATGCCTCGTCATTTTGGGCGATGGTTTGTCACGATGGTTTGTCATCTTGAGCGGTCTTGTCACCCCTCATCGATGCCCTGTCATCTTGAGCGGAGGGAAGGGGCTCGCTTGCGAGTCCCTTCCCGAAGTCGAAAGACGTGCTTTTGTCTGAATCCGCGGACGCCGGGTAGTTCCCATCTGCCGGCAGAAAGCAGGTCCCTCGACTACGCTCGGATGACAAAGTGGGGAGGACGGAACTAAGGTACACAACGGAGACCATCATCAAAACCGTCAACCTCAAAACCGGAATGCCGACGGTCCCTGAAGCGCTGCAACACTTGGACCGCGAACTCGCCCGAGCCCGTCAAACGCACTGCACCGTCATCAAGCTCATTCATGGCTATGGATCGAGTGGGGCCGGCGGCGACATTCGCCTCGCAGCGCAAAGACATTTGGCCCAGATGGCAAGTCGAGGCGACATTCATGCCTGCATTTTCGGCGAGAACTGGTCTAAGTCCGACGAGCAGGCGTGGGCCCTCATCAAGGCCCGGCCGGAACTGAAGCAGGATACCGATCTGGGCAAGCGAAACCGGGGGATCACCATCGTAGTGCTCTGATCTCCGCTGGCTCTTGCCTAATTCCCTTCCCGCCGACGATACTGGAACTACACAATCATGAAAACTAATCTTTCCCTCTCCAATCCTGCCGAAGTGGAAACTGAATGCCTGGTCGCGATCGTGCTCGACAAAGCAGACAAGAACCGCGGCGATAAAGACAAGCCGCAAGTATCGATTGAAACCGCAGACGCCGCCGTCAAGGACGCGGCCGCGGGCGTGATCGCCGGGGGCGAGGTGACCGGCAAGCCGTTCGAAACCACGCTGCTGCATCAGCCAGAGAAACTGAAAGCCAAACGGCTCTTACTTCTGGGCGGCGGCAAAGCCAAAACTTTTTCCGCCTTCGACCTGCGCCGCCTGGCCGGCGCTGCCGTGCGCACACTCAAAGCGAAGGGCTTGCGCAGCTTTGCCTTGGTCGCCCCGGAGGCAGGGCTGAAACCCGATGACGCGGTCAGGGCGATCGTCGAGGGCGCATTTGTCGGCAACTTCGATCCCGACTACTACAAGAGCGATCGCAAGGACCAGAAGATCGATGCCCTCACCGTCGTCGCCCGCGGTGATCAGGCAAAATTGGAGCGCGCGGTGGACGAGGCCCGAATCGTCGGCGAGTCGCAGAATTTTACCCGCGACCTGGTCAACGAACCTTCCAATCGCATGACGCCAACCATCCTCGCTGATCGCGCGAAGAAGATGGCGGCGGAAGTCGGACTGAAATGCGACGTTTACGGCGAGGCCAAGATCAAGGAACTCAAGATGGGCGCATTCTGGAGCGTGGCCCAGGGCTCCGACGAACCGCCGACGTTGATCGTGCTGCGCTACGAACCAGCGGGCGCGCCCGAAAAACCGGTGCTGGGGCTGGTGGGAAAAGGCATCACCTTCGATACCGGCGGAATCTCCATCAAGCCCAGCGACGGCATGGAGAAGATGAAATACGACATGGCGGGAGGCGCGACGATGATCGGCGCCATGCGTGCCATCGCGCTGCTCAAACCCAAGTTGAAGATCACGGCCATCATTCTGGCCACGGAAAATATGCCGTCGGGCAAAGCGCAAAAACCGGGCGATGTTCAGATCGCGATGTCGGGCAAATCGATTGAAATCATCAACACCGACGCGGAGGGCCGCCTGGTTCTGGCTGACGGCCTCTTCTACGCCCGCCAGCTCGGCTGCACCCACCTGATTGACGCCGCCACCCTCACCGGCGCAGTCGTGGTCGCGCTGGGCTCGATCAACGCCGGCATCTTCGCCAACGATGATGCTATGTACAACCGCTTCAGCAATGCTCTCGACAAGGCGGGGGAGAAAATGTGGCGTTTGCCGCTCGACGACGAGTACAAAGAAATCATCCGCTCCAACATCGCCGACATCGTCAACTCCGGCGGACGCTGGGGCGGCGCCATCACCGCCGCCATGTTTCTGAAAGAGTTTGCCGAAGAGACGCCCTGGCTGCACCTCGATATCGCCGGCACGGCATGGACGGAAGAGCAGAAGCCCTGGATCGCTAAAGGGCCCTCTGGAATTGCCCTGCGCAGCCTGGTGGAGTTTGCCCGGGATTTTGCCGATAGCAAGGGGTGAGAAGCATCCCGTTCGTCCTCGACCGCATCTTAAGCGGCCGATGGACGCTCGGGTCCATGCACTCAACTCTCAATCTGGAGGCTTCTAATGAAGGCTCTATTTGTAGTGGGGCTGGCAGTTGTAATCCTGGGAATCCTTTCGTTCTTCGTTGCGATTCCGCATTCGGAGAATCACGGCATCAAGGCGGGCGACGTAAATATTGGGGTTCAGACCCACGACAGCGAAAAGGTTTCGCCTGCCATCAGCGCCGTGCTGCTGGTAGTCGGTGCCGGACTCATGATCGCCGGCCGCGGCAAGAGCTAACCCGCCGTCAAATTCCCCCCACAAACTACGTAGGGGCAGATGTCCCCATCTGCCCGGTCGAGCGCAGCTCGACTATGGTTTTGCTTAACAATTTAAAGATAGCGGAGCTTCGCTCCGCCGGGCAGATGAGGACATCTGCCCCTACGCGTCTCGTGCAGATCACCACAGATCTGGCAACGGCTGGGCCGCTGCGGGCACATCGTGCGGATAGTCCTTGCCCAGCAATGCTGCAACCGTCGCCGCAATCTGCGCCTGCGTGACCGTTCCACTTTCTTCGCGTTCGCCCCGCGCAGGAGTGTCCGGGCCCATCACCGCGATCCAGATATTTTCCGATCCCTTTTCGTCCACTCCGTGCTCTTTCCACTCGACTAGTCCGCTGCCGCGGCCGTGATCCGTGGTAAGGATGAAGGTCGTCTGGTCGCGATACTCCGGCATCGCCTGCATGGTTTCCCAGAGCTGCTGCACCAGGTGGTCGAAGCCGTGCGCGCTCTCCAGAACAAGATCGTAGCGGCCCTGGTGGGCCCAGTTGTCGGTCTCTCCGTAGCCTACGAACAGCACTCGCGGATGAGATGTTTTCACATAGTCGAGCAACGGTACCTGAATAAATGAATTGTAAGTGTCCTCTTTATCCAACGGCGTGGTGGTGCGATAGAGTTCGTTGATCAGTTCCTGGCGCGGGCTGAGCTTTCCCTTCTCTGGTAAGTTCCATCCGGTTTGCATGATTAAGCGGCTGCGTTTTTCGTTGAAGATGTCCTGGAACACATTCCAGGTTCCGTATACCGCAACCTTGCCGCGGAATTCCGGCATGCGGTTGAGCCATTCCAAAACGGTGACATTGGGATTCGGGCCAAATTCGTTGCGATCGATTTTCGGATCGGGGTGGCCGGTCAGCATCTCGTTGTAGCCAGGATATGAAAATGCCATGCCATTGGTGACGTTGGCTACGCTGCCCTTGGTCTGGTTGCCGAAAATCTGCCCCTTCTTGGCCACTACGCTCCAGAGGAAAGGAAACAACAGCTCGCGCCGCTCTGAAACATCGTCGCGCCAGAATGCCTGTTTAAGCTCCTTCGCGTCGGCCCAGATGCCGCCGTGTTCGCTGTTCATCAGGGCGGAATCGGCGCCCGTGAAAATTTCCTGCCAACGCAGCCCATCGCTGACGATCAGCACAACGTTGCGGGTTTTCAGGCGCGGGCGAGTTTGTGCGGAGGCAAACGGAAGCGCCAACGTCAGTGACCAGCACAAGAGTCCAAACAGGAGAACTGCTCGGCTAAGTTTGTTCACGATCTCTCCGGGAACGCGGGTTGCCATTGTGCAACGAGCGGCTACCGTCAGGCAAACACCGACAAGAAACCAGGGTCGCTGGCGAGACTATAAGTCGTCCACCATCCTCCCTCTTTGTCATTCTGAGCAGAGCCAATCGTTTCGCTTGCGAAACGGTTGGCGTAGTCGAAGGACCCCTATAAGCTGATCAGTTGTTGGCCAGGTAGGGGTCCCTCGACTTGCTATCATCGCGCCAGCGCGCTCGATCGCGCACTCGGGATGACAAACCAAAAATAAACCGCAGCAAAAAGAAAAAACGGGCGGGGACGCCCGTTCTCCATGTTGTGTTTGAGGGTATTAGGCAGAAGCTAGGAGCCAGAAGCTAGAAGCTGCTCGTCAATTGATATCAAACTGCTCCTGATGCAGCGCCGGATCGCTCTTCACGATCACCGTCTTTTTGGTCATCTCTTCCATCTCGATCAGGGCCTTGCCGTTGTTGGTCTTGAGCGCCTTGGCCACGTCGGGATTGACCCGCAGCATCACGTCAGCATGCTCCAGGTGTTTCGCGATTTTGCGCATCTCGAGATAGATCTCGTTGCACACTGTGGTCACCGATTTCACGAAGCCGGTGGACTGGCAGTAGGGGCAAGGCGAACCTATGGTGCGCTCGAGCGACTGCTTCACCCGCTTGCGGGTTATGGCCACCAGTCCGAAATCGTTAAACTGAAGAACCTTGGAGGGTGCGCGATCGCTGCGCAGGGCTTCTTCCAGCGCCTGCATGACCTTCTGCCGGTTGCGGCGTTCATCCATATCGATGAAATCGATGATGATGATGCCGCCCAGGTCGCGCAGCCGTATCTGGCGCACGATTTCCTTGATCGCATCCACGTTGGTTTTGACGATGGTGTCTTCGAGACGCGTGGTCTTGCCTACGTACTTGCCGGTGTTCACGTCGATGGCGACCAGCGCTTCCGTCTGGTTGATGACAATGTAGCCGCCACTCTTCAGCCAGACTTTCGACTTGAGCGCCTTGTTGATTTCCTCGCTCAGACCGAATTGTTCGTAGAGCGGCGTTTCCTTGCTGTAGAGCTTGACTCGCTTGACCAGCGCGGGCTGGAAGCGGTTGGCGAAGCGCAGGATGCGTTCGTATTCCTCGTCGCTATCCACCCAGATGGCGGAGAAGTCGGAGGTGACCTGATCGCGCAGCACCCGCTCGACCACGTTGAGGTCGTGATAGATCAGTGTCGGTCCCTTGCCGGCATCGGCTCGGGACTTGATCTCAGTCCAAAGACCTTTGAGGAACCGGATGTCGGCACGCAGGTCTTCTTCCGCGGCATTCATGGCCGCGGTGCGGACGATGAATCCGCCATGGCCGTTTTCGCGCTCGCTCTGAATGATGCGCTTCAGCCGCTGGCGCTCTTCTTCGGAAGCAATCTTGCGCGATACGCCGGTGTGATTCACCGTTGGCATGTACACCAGGAAGCGGCCGGGCAGCGCGATGTGGCTGGTGATGCGGGCGCCTTTCTTGCCGATCGGTTCCTTGGCAATCTGAACCAGAATCTCCTGCCCTTCCTTGAGCAGGTCGGTGATCAGCGGCATGTTGCGCTGTTCATTGCTGCGGGAACGGCGTCCACCACCGCCACCGCGTCGGCCGCCGCGCTGGGGCCGGCGATTGTATCCCGGACGCGGGGCGCGCTGGGTATAGCCAGCGGTGCCTGCCGGAGCGCGCACTTCGGCGCGAGCTTCGGTCATTCCCGTGCCTCCGGCTTCGGCTGCCAGGACCGCTTCCGCTTCCGCCTGGGCCTCGTCCAGTTCGGCTTCGTCTTCGGCTTCTTCGTCCACTTCATCCGCCGCCGCTACATCGATCTCTTCCGGAGAAACAGGTTCCGCGGAGAAGGGTACTGCGTCCGCCGATGAGGGTTCGGCGGAGGCCGCGATTTCCCGCGCCGGCTGTTCATGCTCTCCGGCAGCGTGAGTCTCTTCTTCGAGTTCCTCAAAGGCAGCATCTTCCTCGAGGTCCTCGACGTAGTGGGCCAGATCGGCTTCTTCCTCTTCGATCTCTTCTTCCTCAACCGTGCCCGCCGCCGTAGTGGACGCAGCTTCGGAATGCTCGGCAACGACTACGAGCCTGTCGTCTGATTCGTCAGCCCTTTCCTGGTCGTCATCGTCGTCTTCCGCCGCTTCACCGCCGAACACCGCAGCCACGTTCATCTGGTGCAGACGCTGCTGTTCGCGGTCCCAGTCGCTGGAGACTTCGTCCACCTGCGACGGGACAGGCGGGGCTGAAATTTCTTCATGAGGCTGCGTTTCCGCAGTGGCAGGGGGAGCCGCAGCAAAGATCGGCTCATCGTCTGCGAAAATTTCGGCGATTGGCTGGGCCGGCTGGTCCGGAACCGGAGTCGCCGCTCTTTCGCTCGCGGTCAGCGGTGCAGGCCGGGTCTGGTTCAGCCCTCGATATTTGGAGATGGACTCGCCGGGCAGAATCATGGGCTGATATCCCGGCGGCGGTCCGTATTCAGAGCGCTCCGGCCGGTCGGTTCTCGCCGGGCGTTCAGATCGTCCACCGCGATCGGAAAATTCCGGCCGCTGGGTCCGATCACTTCGTTCGGGGCGTTCGTTTCTTTCAAAGCGTTCGGGGCGTTCGACGCGGGAAGCCTCGCGCGGCGCCTCCGTGGCTGGGCTGGCAAACTTCGATTCCGGCATGCGCTCGCCGCGGCGTCCGCGGCGGCGGCGCCGTCCGCGAAAACCTCCGCGATTGTCGCGCAATTCGCCGACGGCAGGCGCCTCGCCATTTCCCGTCCCTGCCTCCGAATATTCCGGCGCTTGGGGCTCTGTCGCTGGAGCAGCAAATGTTTCACCGCCATGGGGTTCCGCCTGGGGCTGCGCCTGATAACGCTCGGGCACGGGACGGTTGGCGGGAACTTCGTCAAGGTCCTCGGAATCTTCCAACTCCATAAAGTCGGAAACGTAAAGGAAAGCGTCGCGCTCCAGGCCAATATCCACGAATGCCGACTGCATTCCTGGGAGGACCCGAGTCACGCGCCCTTTGTAGATGGAACCTGCCAGGGTGTATTCGTTTTCGCGTTCCAGGTAGATTTCAGCGAGCAGATCGTCTTCGACCAGGCCCACCTTGGTTTCGTGGGGCGTGGAAGACACAAATAATTCTCTTGTCATGCGAACTCCGGTCCCGGGCCGTCAGGCGGCCCCAGGGATCACCGGATGGAAGGCAGGGAAAGACTGGGAGGATCAAGCGCTGCGATAGCCGCCCTGGACAAGGGACAGCCCGGGCCCCGGAGTTCTCTCCGTGACCGAATCCGTTGCGTAAGCTTAGGAATCTTTTGCACTTATCGCATTGCGCTTCGCCAGGTTTGTGACCGCTCTCTCAACTCTGAGGGGGCCGTTACCGGCCTGGCAGCGCCTTTGCCTGATCCTGCCCGGCTCTAACTGCTTTTCTAGCCGGCGTGTGCCCTCTTTACGCGAGGGCGATCGTAATTAATCTTGTTTTTCCCGCGGATGGCAAGCGCGGGCTAACCCCCTGCCATTCTTCATCCTGCGTCAGTTCACGAAACGGCGCATGCGGACATTCATTACGATGCCCAACGCCAGAAACATAAACAGGACAGAAGACCCGCCATAACTCATCAGCGGCAGGGGTATTCCGGTGACCGGCATAAAGCCAACCACCATGCCGACATTGACCAGGATATGGAAGCTGAGCACCGCCACCACACCCATGACCACGAACGTGCCGGCGCGGTCGGGCGCCGTTTGCGCGTTCTGGGTCAATCGCATCAGCACTATGAAGTATAACAGCATTACCGCCAAGGCTCCTACAAAACCATGTTCCTCGGCGAAAGCGGCAAAGATAAAGTCCGTTTGTGGGACGGGCAAGAAAGCTAAATGGGTTTGGGAACCCTCCGAATTCCCCCAGATACCGCCCGAACCGACGGCAATCAAAGACTGGTTGACCTGGTATCCGGAACCCTGACTGTCGGCCTCCGGGTGCATGAAGCTGGTAAGACGGTCGCGCTGATAGGGCTTCAAGGCATGCCACGCCAGCGGCAACAGCAGGGCCGCCGCTATGGTCACGATGGCCGCCTGCTTGAAGCGGACCCCACCCAGGAAAAGTCCGATAATTGCGATCGGCAGGTAAGTGAGACCGGTGCCCAGGTCGGGCTGCCTTAGCACCATCAGCATAGGCACCAGGACGATGGCGCCCGCCTTCATGAAGTCCGGCCAGGAAAGCTCCCGCTGGTGCAGATCGGCGAAGTACTTGGCCACCGCCAGAATCAGGATCAGCTTCACCCACTCCGACGGCTGAAAGTGGGCGCCTCCCGGCAGCTTGATCCAGCGCCGCGCCCCCAGGTACTTTTGCCCAAAGAGCATCACGCTCATCAGGGAAACGATGGCCGCAATATAGAGCCAATGCACCCGGTCCAGCAGCTTCTGGTAGTTCACCAGGCTGACCAGGAACATGCCGATGATGCCCCCTAAAATCCAATAAACCTGCCGGATATGCGCCCCCGCGAATTTGGTATGCGAGGTGGCGCTGCGAATTTCCATCACCCCCAGCCCGCAAATCATCAGCACAAAGATGAAGAGCAGCCAGTCAAAATCGCGGAATGAAATATAGCGGGACATGAGATTCAGTCGTCGGTCGTCAGTCTTCGGTCGTCAGGAAATTCGTCGTTGGCCCTTGGTCCTCGGTCGTTGGCCAATCCCTCTTTTCCCTGCCCGTAGGCAGTGTTTACTACCCTGATTCCTCCCTATGTCATCTTGAGCGGAGCGTGAGCGCTCGCTGGCGAGCGGTCATGCGGAGTCGAAAGACCCCTATTCCCTCCAAGTTCACTCGGCGGGATTGCCTGGCCAGCCACCACTGCGCGCATCCCCTCCGGTGTGAGGGCGGGACGCCCTCACGACAGCCGGCAAGATGCCGGCGCTACTCCAAAAACGCTACTGTATTCCTGGCGCCGCTAGCGCCAGCGGCGCACGCGGCTTCGATACTTCTAAATCAAAACGCCCGGCGTGAAGCTGGTTGTCATCTTCCGAGCCGGTAGTCCAGACAGCCCCGACGTCCACTTTGCCGGAGCTTGCGACCTTGGTGGGCTGCCGGCGTTGCTTGTCCACGTAGGCCTTAATGACCTGGGCCGCAGCTCGGGCCGCGAGATATCCGTGTTCCCCTTCTTCCAAAAGAGTGCACACTACAATTTCAGGATTGCGCCTGGGCTCGACTCCGGCAAACCAGCCGTTGTCCTTGAAGTTGGCCTTGCCGGCCGCCCCCATCTTGGCCTTCAGCGCGTTGCTGATGGTCTGCGCACTGCCCGTTTTTCCTGCAAAATCGATGCCCTGCAAATGCGACAGGGCAGCCGTGCCGCCCGGATTCACCACGCCGGCCATGGCGTCGGTAATGGTCTCCCAGTTGGCGGGATCGATCGGAATTTTTACCTGATCGGGCACATTCGACGCCGGCACAATCCCTGGCGGCAAGTCCCGCGGATCGGTGACATGCGGCCGCACCAGCAAGCCTCCGCTGGCAATCGCTCCGATCGCCCGGGCCAACTGGACCGGCGTTGCCGCCACAGCGCCCTGTCCGATGCCCACTGAAATGGTTTCGCCGGCATACCACTTTTGCTTGTAATTGCGGATCTTCCACTCCTCCGACGGCATGATCCCGCTCACTTCCTGTGGTAAATCAATTCCCGTCTTTTGCCCCAGGCCGAACGCCATGGCGTACTTCGCGATGCGCTCGATGCCCAGCTTTTCCGCCAGGGTGTAAAAGAAAACATCACAGGACTGGTAAATGGCTTTGCTGATGTCGGTAATACCGTGCGTGCGGTGCTCGGCCACGACCCAACATTTGAAGTAGCGGCCGTAGAATGATGCCCCGCCGGTGCAGTTCACTTTCATGTTCTGCGCGATGCCTTCCTGCAGGCCGGCGGTAGCCATGATGATCTTGAACACTGAACCCGGGGCCAGTTGCGCCTGAATGGCCTTGTTCAGGAGAGGATGATCCGGATCGTTGACCAATTTCATCCATTGGTCATTCGAAATTCGCACCGCGAAATCATTGGGATCGTAAGTCGGACGGCTGACCATGGCCAGGATTTCGCCGGTTCGAGGGTCCATCGCTACAATGGCCCCGTTCCTCCCGTTCAAAGCCTGTTCCGCCGCGATCTGCAGGTCGATGTCGATCGTCAGCTTGAGCTGCTTTCCGGGGACTGCCGGCTTCTGGTCCAGTTCCCCCATTTCCTTCCCCTTGCTGTTCACCAGGACCTGGCGGGAGCCATTCTTTCCCATGAGGATCGCGTTATATTCCAACTCAACCCCGGACCGGCCGACCACGTCGCCGGGATTGTAGAGCTCCCAGCGTGGCTGGTTCAGCATTTGTTCACTGACTTCTCCCACGTAGCCTACGAGGTGGGCCATAAACCCGTTGCGCGGGTACAGCCGCCGGTGGGCGACGATGGTGTCCAGTTCGGGCAGTTCGTTGTGGTGCGATTCGATAAAAGCCAGTTCGTCCGGCGTGATGTCTTCCTTGAGATAGATGGGCTGGTACTGCGGAGTGCCGGCAAACTTGTGCAGGCGCTCCCGGACTTCCTTGGGATCAAGGTGGAGGCCCTGCGCGATTACGTCTGCATCCCCGGAAAGATCGCGGGTAGAGTCGCGCAGCAGCAATGCCGTAAAGGAAGGATAGTTGTCCACGATGACGCGCCCTTCACGATCAAGAATCTTGCCGCGGGGCGCAAGAATAGGGACTTCACGGGTCTTGTTCTTCTCCGCCAGCGCCGAGTAGAAGTCGCTCTGCACCACCTGCAGCCGCCACAATCCGTAGGCCAAAATCAGAAAAACGCCGAGGATGATGTATTGCACGGCGGTCAGGCGGGTTCCCGATACTTTTTCGTCGCGGCCAAACATGGGAAGCAGGCGTCAGACCTCGGACGTCGGACCTCAGACGTCAAAGACGAATTTACAGCGCCAGTACATCCTTTCACGTGAAGTTAACTTGATTGTAACGCGGCCGGCAGGCGGCCAGTGTTGCGCTTTGAGTGACGGAAGGGCACCAACTTCAGACGCTCGTGCATCGGGCGGCTGCGAGCTTGGAAATTCAAAGCCAGTGGCAGGGTCGGAAGTCTGAGGTCTGACGCCAGAGAGGGCCGAGGTCCGAAGTCCGACGACCGCCTCACGCTCTCTGCTTAAACCGGTCCAGCAGGGTAAACAGTATGGCCGCGGTTGCAGCGTTGAGCAGGGCGCCTCCGATCTCGTGGCCCCAACTCCACTGCAAGGTCAGTTTGACCAGCCCGCGGGCCACGGTGAAATACACTACCTCGTGGACAGCGTAGAAGAACAGAGTCACCAGGAAGCGGGCGCCGACGTTTTCGACGTCGAGCTTGGCGCCCAGGGACGAGGCGCCAAAACCCACCACCGTGTTTGCGATCCCGTAAATCCCGATGGGCTGGTGGGTGAGCGAATCCTGCAACAGGCCGATCAGCGCCCCGGTCAGCATCCCGGAGACCTGGCTGCGCCGCGCCACGGCGAAGAAGATCACCACCAGCAACGGCAAGTCGAACAGCGAAAAGAAATGCAACCGCAGGGGGAGGAATGCCTGCAAAAAAAGCGCAACCAGCGGAATGAGGATGGCCGCCGGGGCGCTGAACCGGTAAACCTCTACCTGCTCCTGAGATGTGTAAGTGATGGGCACGCTAGTGCGGTTTGTCCTCCGCAGTCCCAGGTTGCGACGGTCCGGGTTTGGGTGGCACAGCGGACGAACCAGGCGACGAAACTGCCGGTTGCGAAACTGCACGCTCGGGAGGCGCGCCGGTTGCCGGCCTGGCGGTCGTGGGCTTGTGCCCGATCACCGGCTTGACGACCCCAGGGACCGCGGGAGCGCCGGCTGACTTGTCCACGACCGCCGCATCTTTGCGCTTGGGTGTGGCGGAACCCTCAGGTGTGGACGGCTGGCTGGCCTCCGCCAGCGGCTTGTCAGGGACCGAAGGCAGACGCTGAGTCAGAATATCCACCGCCCGGACTGAATTGGTCTCCGCCACCGAAGGCGCGCGATCCTCTTTTTTCGTGATTACCAGGACTTCCTCGAGACGGCTCAGGTTGGCGGAGGGCTTTACCCGGATATTGAGAAACAGGTCCGCTCCCGGAGTAACTTTCATCACCGTTCCCACCGTGATGCCCTTGGGAAAGATCTGGTCGCCGCCGCTGGTTACTATGCGCTCGCCCGGCGTCACCTGTTCGTCGGTCATCACCTTTTCCACGACCACTTCGCCGGACGCCGTCCCTTTGATGACTCCCTGCAAGCGCGACTTGTCCAGAATCACACCCACGCCGCTGCTCTGGTCGTTGATCAGGAGCACTTGCGCCGAGGACCCGAAGGCCCGCAATACCCTGCCCACCAGGCCGTCGGCGGTAATTACCGCCATATCTTTGTCCACCCCGGCCGATGTTCCCTTGTCGATGTAGATCGACCGCGATTGCTCGCTGCCGCTGGAACCGATGACCTGCGCGGCCACAGTTTTAGCGATGTAGGTTTCCTTGAAGCTCAGCAAAGCCTGCAGGCGGCGCGCCTGCTGCGCATCGTCGGAGAGCCGCACCTGCTCCAGCCGAAGGCGCTCGATCTCGAATTTCAGCTCGCGATTTTCCTGCCGCACGCCACGCAGGTAAACGTAGTTGCTCCAGATACCGCCCAGGCCGTTCTGGCACCAGACCAGGGCCTTCTCCAGTGGAGTCACCGCGCTGACCGTCCACAGGCGAATCACCCGGGTGGATTCGTCGGCGCTGGACCGCCGCTTGACCTGCACCGCCAGCCCCAGCACCTGCACAAACAGGATGGCCACCAGGATGGTGACGTTACGGTAGCGGCTCATCAGGTTTTCCATGGAAATACGGTTTCTAGTTTCCAGTTTCTGGTTTCAGGACGCTGGCTGCACTATCGGTCGTTGCGGAGACTGGCGCGGGACGGGCGAGGACGCCCGTCCTCCATTTCAACCCACTGGAAACTAGAAACCAGAAACTTGACACTATTCTATAGAAATTTTGCGCAGCAGCTTGAAATCGCTGAGCATCTTGCCCGTGCCCAGCACCACGCTGCAGAGCGGATCGTCGGCGATCGAAACCGGCAACCCGGTTTCCTCGCGAATACGTTTGTCCAGATTCTTGAGCAGCGCCCCTCCTCCGGTCAGCACGATGCCGCGGTCGCTGATGTCAGCGGAGAGTTCCGGAGGGGTGCGTTCGAGCGCCACCCGGATGGCATTCATGATGGTCGAAACACATTCGCTCAGGGCTTCGCGAATTTCACTGTCGTCCACCGTTATGGTTTTGGGCACGCCTTCGATCAGGTTGCGGCCCTTGATTTCCATGGTCAGGGGCTTTTCCAGCGGATAAGCAGAACCAATCTCCATCTTGATCTGCTCGGCCGTGCGTTCGCCAACCAGCAAGTTGTATTTCCGTTTCAGATAGTTCATCACCGCTTCGTCCATCTGGTTGCCGGCCATGCGCACGGAACGGGAATAAACAATGCCGCTGAGAGAAATCACTGCGATGTCGGTGGTGCCGCCGCCGATATCCACGACCATGTTGCCGCTGGGTTCGGTGATAGGCAATCCGGCACCGATGGCCGCCACCATGGCTTGCTCCACCAGGTACACTTCGCTGGCCTTGGCGCGATAGGCGGAGTCCATGACGGCGCGCTTTTCCACCTGGGTAATTTCCGAAGGCACACCGATCACGATCCGCGGATGCACCAGCATCTTGCGGTTATGCGCCTTCTGGATGAAATAATTGAGCATCTTCTCGGTGACCTTGAAGTCGGCGATGACGCCGTCCTTCATGGGCTTGATGGCCACGATGTTGCCGGGTGTGCGGCCCAGCATCTCTTTGGCTTCCTTGCCCACAGCCTCTACTTCGCCGGTGTTCTTGTTGATGGCGACGATGGAGGGCTCGTTGACCACGATGCCCTTGCCCCGTGCATACACCAGCGTGTTGGCCGTCCCCAGGTCGATGGCAAGATCGCTGGAAAAAATGCTGAACAGCGATCTCAGGTTGTGCAGGCGCGTCGAAGAATGGAATCCGTTAGATGACATACGCGATTTAGCTCTCTCGAACCGCTGTCATTACCGGGCGAACCCGGTTGCTTCCGTGCGGGTGGGGGGCCGTGCCCTAATTCTATGGGATAATCCCCGCTTCGCCCTCAAACCAAAGTCCCGGCACCTCGGGTGTTGCTCCCAAAATCCCGGCTTCTTACTGGCTGAACCCCAAATCTATCGGTCTGTGTGGTCGCGGGCGACTCGCCCGCGAGACTTCGAGTCAAAGTCAAAAACCGCGGGCGAGTCGCCCGCGACCACACATGCGGCGCGATCTACTGAATCACAATCTTTTTCTGGACGGTATTGACTCCGCCCTTGGCATTCTGGGCCGTGATCGTGATCAGACTCTCGCCCGGCGGCAAGGGAGGCATAAAGTAGTGAAAGCTGCCATCGGAGCCGACCACCGGCACTTCCCTGCCATTGACCATCACTCGCGCCCCGACCTCAGTCTTTCCGGTGAGTTCAATTACTTTCCCGTGCTGCATAAAAGGATCCAGCTCCAGGTCGATGGCGGTCGTATTCTGGCCTTTAGGAATAATGGTGAAGCGGTTCTTCTGGCTTTCCACCGACTCCTTGCCCCCGGCATCGTAGGACTGAACCAGCCAGTAGTATGCCCCTTCCTCTAAACCGGACACGATCACGTCAGCCGTGGTTACCCGGCGATCCACGATGGTCGAAGAGAAATAGGGATTGTGCGAAATGCGCAGCCTGTAGCCTGTTGCGTTGTTCATCGGCGTCCACGAAAACTCCACCGGTCTGGACGCACCCGAGGTAAAGATAGGCATCATGTTGGCCGGCGAAATCGGCGTCGGCGGCCCGATTTCCTTCAACTTCGCCATGCGCGGAGATTGCGACTGGAAACCGACTCTCTCCCACTCCGCCAGATGAACCACCTCGCCGTTGCGGGTGATTTCTCCAGAACCTTTTTTCACCAGAATCTCGTGCTGGTCGGCCTTGGGGTCGTTGCGCACCATGGCCGCGCTGTCCGGGGCCAGAGAGGCGGTGGCCCCGGCCACGATCACCTGCGACTTCGATCCCTGGACGTAGGTGGCGGTAGTGAGGTCCACGGTTCCCGTGCTCACTGCCACCGACACGTTGGTCTGCTGCTGGTCATTGGCTGAATTTTCCTCGACCACGATCAGCGAATCCTGTTTGACCGTGTAGTTGGTGCCATCGCCGAAGACGATCTTGGCCATGCCTTCGGAACCGGTCTGGACCACATCGCCTTTCTCCAGCGGGACGTTGTAATCGGCAGTCACCCAACTGTTGCTGGTGGCTTTCTTGACCCGCACCGTCCCGTCGAGCGCCGTAAAATGGGCCTGCTGGGAATTGAGCGAACCCGATTTCGCCTTCCCGCCGGCTCCCGCGATTATCTCCAGCAGACTGCTGCCCAGCTTGTTGACCGACTTCACTCCCTTTTGGGTGAGTTGCGGAAAAGCAAAATTCATCCCGATTAAGAGGAAGACGACGACAAACAGCACCACCAGAGCCACGCTGCGGTAGGTGACCGTCTTCCACGCTAAATGGATCCCAGGCTTGCTAGTTGAAGAAGACACAAAGGCACCGGACGCCAGTCAAACCCTAAGAATATGGGGTATTTGCGAGAGTATCACAAGGATAACTGGCAGAGCACAGTTGATTACCTTGGGTACCACCTCCAGCGGTCATGTACTGCGGTGTAGCGAGGACACAGGTCAGCCATGGATCGCGGCGGCCTTTCTGTACCATTTTCAGGATGTTCTGAGCAATCGCTGGATTCGGGATCTCGGCCGGTTTTGTCGTGAATGGCCCCCGGGGCTACGGTTTTGCAGGAACTGTAGAGGGTGGGCCTCGGGACAGCGATTAACTATCCTTGCGATAGAGCAGCGTGCGCATCGCTTGTCTCCGAGCCTCGTTTGCTTCACGCACTGTCTTGCGCTCATCCGCGTCCATGGGGCGCCGAGTCGCAGGGGCACTTGGTTCCGGAGCGCTGCACGCAGGGCAGCAGTTGGCGAAACCGGGCTTGTCCGGTTTCAGTTCGAACTCCTCCGCGCAGACAGAGCAGATTTTGAGGGGGAAAGCCATTTGAGTTTTATGATACGACGGGCATGAAGCTCCAGGAAAGTCGGCTGTCCGCCCACTCGAGTAAAGGCATGGTCGCACCGCAATCCAAAGATTGTCTCCTTGCTAAGGTTGGACGGTAACCTCGACCATGTTGTCGTCGGGCACGCGATCGATCAGCAGTAGCAGCGGGTCGATGCCGGCTTTGTCCGGCTTTTCATCGGTGGTAAAACTGTAGGTCGCTTTCCCAGTGATCATGTGCACCCGCTCGCGGTGCAGGACCTTGCCAAATCGTTTGCCCTTCTCTGGTGCGGCCAACGCTCCAACT
>Ga0207657_10003643_pt1 | contig 16405 bp, 11 predicted proteins | sample KBSC33metaG_FD_184316 | JGI IMG/M metagenome (GOLD analysis project Ga0207657, IMG submission 184316) | Corn rhizosphere microbial communities from Kellogg Biological Station, Michigan, USA - KBS C3-3 metaG (SPAdes) (version 2) | ecosystem: Host-associated > Plants > Roots > Rhizosphere > Soil ... | reverse complement strand
ATCTGCTGGTCGAATATGGCCCGATCACGCTCGATCTCGAATTGCGCCTGCGTGTTCATGCCGCCACCGTCGCGCTCGCGGCGCTCGATTTGTCGGGAATCCTCGACATCGTTCCCGGCATCCGGTCCTTCCAGGTGCATATCGATGGCGTGCGCCTCAAACAGGATGCTCTGCTCGAACGGCTCACGGCGATCGAGGATGAGCTTGGCGACCTCAACGATTTCACGATCCCGTCGCGGATCGTGCATCTGCCCTTGAGCTGGGACGATCCCGCAATCCACCAGACGATCGAGCGCTATATGGCGGTGGTGCGCGACGACGCGCCCTGGTGCCCCGACAATATCGAGTTCATCCGCCGCGCCAATGGACTGGCCAATGCGGACGAGGTCCATCGCATCATCTTCGACGCGAGCTACCTCGTCTACGGTCTCGGCGACGTCTATCTCGGCGCGCCGGTGGCGACACCGATCGATCCACGCCATCGCCTGGTCACGACCAAATATAATCCCGCGCGTACCTGGACGCCGCCCAACGTCGTCGGGATCGGCGGTGCCTATATGTGCATCTACGGGATGGAAGGCCCGGGCGGTTATCAGCTGTTCGGCCGCACGATCCAGGTGTGGAATACCTATCGCCAGCCGCCCGCTTTCTCGGACGGCAAGCCCTGGCTGCTGCGTTTCTTCGACCAGATCCGCTTCTTCCCGGTCAGTCATGAGGAATTGACCGAGTGGCGCCGGGACTTCCCCCTCGGCCGGCGCGACATCAAGATCGAGCAGACCGAGTTCCGGCTCGCCGATTATCGCGCATTCCTGGCCGAGAACGCCGCGTCGATCACCGAGTTCGAAACGCGCCGCAACGGCGCCTTTGCCGCCGAACGTGCCGATTGGGAGCGGCGCGGCGAATTCGATCGCGTCGCCAGCCTAATCGAGGAGGTGGGAGACGAGCCCGCCGACGCCATCGCGTTGCCAGAGGGTGCGGAACTGGTCGAGGCGCCCTTCGGCGGTAGCGTCTGGAAGTTGATGAAGGGCCTCGGCGATGCCGTCGCGGCCGGCGAGACGATCGCGGTGCTCGAAGCGATGAAGATGGAATTTCCCGTCCTCAGCCCCGCCGCCGGAACCGTGGCGGCGCTGTATGTCACCGAACGCCAGACGGTTACGCCCGGCGCGCCGGTGCTGGCGCTGGTACGCGCGTGACCGCGCTCGATCGGCTGTCCGTCGACGCGGTCGCGGCCGACGTGCAATCGGGCCGGCGCAAGGCTGTCCAGGTGATCGAGGAGGTGCTGGAGCGCCTCGCTTTCTACGACAGTATCCAGCCTGCCGTCTGGATCTCGCGTTTCGATGCCGCCGCGCTTCGCGCCGCCGCCGCCAAGGTCGATGCGCGCGTCGCCGCGGGCGAAGCGCAGCCGCTGGCCGGCGTTCCGTTCGCGGTGAAGGACAATATCGATCTGGCCGGGCTGGCCACGACCGCCGCCTGTCCTGCTTTCTCCTACATGCCGACACGGTCGGCGACGGTGGTCGAGCGTCTGATCGCCGCCGGGGCGATCCCGGTGGGGAAAGCCAATCTCGATCAGTTCGCAACCGGCCTCAACGGCACCCGCAGCCCATACGGCATACCGCGCAACGCCTATAATCGCGCTTGGGTGAGCGGCGGGTCGAGTTCCGGTTCGGCGGTCGCGGTGGCAGCCGGACTGGTCGCCTTCGCGCTCGGCACGGATACCGCCGGATCAGGCCGCGTTCCGGCAGCCTTCAACCATCTGGTCGGCTTCAAGCCCACGCGGGGGCGCTGGAGCAACCGCGGTTTGGTCCCCGCGTGCCGGACGCTCGACTGCATCACCGTCTTTGCCGGTTCGGCAGGCGAAGCGGGACTCGTCGACGCCATCGCCGCCGGTTTCGATCCGGAAGATGCCTTTTCGCGGTCGATCGCCGACGCCCCGCTCTCGACGTACCGGGTCGGCATCGTCAGCGGCGACCAGCGCCGTTGGTTCGGCGATATCGAATCCGATTTCCTGTATCAGCAAGCATTGAATGGCCTCGACGCGGAGTTGGTCGAGATCGACATGGCGCCGCTCAACGAAGCGGCCCGGCTGCTTTATGACGGCCCCTGGGTTGCCGAACGGACCGCCGCGCTCCGGGCGATGCTCGACGGGAATCCCGACGCAATTCATCCCGTCGTGCGCGAGATTGTCGGGCAGGGTCGCACCTATAGCGCGGTCGATGCTTTCGAAGGCAGCTACCGGCTTGCCGAACTCGCGCGCGCGGCGGAGCGGATCTGGGCCGACGTCGACCTGCTCGTCCTGCCCACCGTGCCGACCTCTTACCGCGTCGCGGAAATGCTCGCCGCGCCGGTCGCGCTCAATGCGAGCCTCGGCGCTTACACCAATTTCGTGAATCTGCTCGACATGGCCGCAATCGCGGTGCCCGCCGGCGGCTACCAGAGCGGCGTCGGCTTCGGCGTGACCCTGATGGGTCCGGCCGGAACCGACCGTGCCCTGATCGACGCCGCAAACGCGCTTTTTCCCGCGCCGGCGCCTCCGCCGCCGCTTGACCTGGAGGGACGGATGGAAACCGTGAAACTGGCCGTCGTCGGCGCGCATTTGAAGGACATGCCGCTGCATTGGCAGCTGACCTCCCGCGATGCCCGCTTCGTCGGCGAGGCGAAGACCGCGCCCACCTACCGCCTCTACGCCATTGCGGACAGCGTGCCGCCCAAGCCAGCGCTCGTGCATAGCGGCGAAGGTGCCGCGATCGCGCTCGAAATCTATGAGCTGGACATGACGGCGTTCGGCAGCTTCGTCGCGGAGGTCCCGCCACCGCTTGCTATCGGCACGGTGACCCTGGAGGATGGCAGCCTCGTCAAGGGCTTCGTCGCGGAACCCCGCGCCGTCACCGACGCGGAGGACATCACCGCACTCGGCGGATGGCGCGCCTATATCGCGCGATGAGCCCACGACGCTGACTCCCGGCGCCGCGCGCTGCCAGATTATAGTGGCGCGGCTTGGCTGTCATCTGGCACGTGTCCGCAGGATCGTGGCGGCGCAGACCGCCGGAACCAGCGGAGAGAGCGAATGGCGGCGAGCGGAACCGAGCGGCCCGAAATAGCGGCCGCGGCGGAAAGGATCGGCCGCTATCGCTGGGTGATCTGCGCCTTGCTGTTCGCGGCGACCGCGATCAACTATGTCGACCGCCAGATGATCGGCGTGCTCGAGCCCGATTATCTGCGCCCCGAATTTCACTGGACGCCGGGCGATTATGCCAACCTCGTCTTCTATTTTCAGTTGGCCTACGCGATCGGCTATCTCGGTTTCGGCAAGGTCGTCGACTGGATTGGCGCCCGGCTTGGCTATGCCGCGGCGGTCGCGGTGTGGACCGTGTTCCACGTCCTCCATGGCGGGGTGACGTCGATCACGCAGTTCGCGATGGTGCGCTTCGGCCTTGGCATCGGCGAATCCGGTAATTTCCCCGCGGGCGTGAAGGCGGTGACCGACTGGTTTCCGCAGAAGGAGCGTGCGCTCGCGATCGGGCTGTTCAACGCGGGAACCAATGTCGGCGCGATCCTGACCCCCTTGATCGTACCCGTGATCGCGATCCGTTATGGCTGGCGCGCCGCCTTCGTCGCGACCGGCATTTTGGGCGTGCTATGGGTGATCGCCTGGCTGACGCTGTACCGCGATCCGCACACGCACAAGCGCGTCGGCGCGGCGGAGCTAGCCCATATCCGCCAGGATCCGGCCGACCCCCAGGTGAAACCCAGAGGCCTTTGGCTCACGCTGCTGACAAGGCGCGAAACCTGGGCGTTCGCGCTCGGCAAATTCTTCATCGATCCGATCTGGTGGTTCTATCTGTTCTGGCTGCCGCCTTTTCTCCACGACACCTATCATCTGAACCTTGTCGGCTTCGGCCTGCCGATCGCGGCGATCTATCTGCTGTCGGACGTGGGCAGCGTCGCGGGCGGTTGGCTGTCGGGGCGTCTGATCAAGAGGGGCATGACAGCCAACAAAGCGCGCAAGCTCACCATGCTGATCTGCGCCTGCGCGATCCTGCCGGTGGTGCTGACCCGCTATGTCGACCATGTCTGGATCAACGTGCTGATCATCGGCATCGCCGCAGCGGGGCATCAGGCCTTCTCGGCCAACCTCTACACGCTGCCGTCGGACATCTTCCCGCGCTTCGCGGTGGGATCGGTGATCGGCATCGGCGGCACGGTCGGCGCGATCGGGGGCATGCTTTTCTCGATGTATATCGGCAGGATCCTCGACGGCATCGGCAGCTACGCGCCGATCTTCGCGGTCGCGGGCGGGGCTTATTTCGTCGCGCTTCTCGCAATCCACCTGCTCTCGCCGCGGCTGAAGCGGGCGAAAGGCTTTTAGACCAGGTTCGCGCCTTCCAGGCGTAGCACCGGCACGATCTGGCCCGGCTTAGCCGGGGGCAAAGTGAACAATGCCGCATCGGTGTCCTGCCGGACTTCGACCGATCCGCCGCCGAGCAGGGTCGCCCGCGCGATCTTCGCGCCCTTGAGCGCGGCCGTGCCGAGCGAGGGCACGCGCACCGGCCCGGCAGGCCATTGCAGCATCGCCATGTGCAGCACGCCGCCCTTGACCGTGAAGCGCACGTCCTCCGGTTGGAAGCCGTTGAACTTGGCTTCGCCGAACATGCCGTCGCCAAGCTTGGTCGGTCCCTCGCCATAGATGCGCCAGGGCCGCGAGCCGTGGATCGCCGCGCCGTTGACGTCCATCCAGGCGGTGATGCCCGCGACGATCTTCTCCTCCTCGCTGTCGATCGTGCCGTTGCCGCGCACGGGGATCGAGAGGAGCAGGTTGCCGTTCTTGGAGACGACGTCGCACAGCCGCTGGATCACCTGGATCGCGGGCACGTAGCTCTTATCGAGGAAGCGCTGGCGGTTATAATGCCAGTCGCCGATGCAGGTGCAGGTCTGCCACGGCTCCTCGCGCAGATGGTCGCTATAGCCGCGCTCGATATCCTCCATCACCGCGCGGCGCTGGATGTCGGTCAGCTTCTTGCCGGTGATCGCGACATCGACCTTGCCGTGCCATTCCTTCGACCGGTCGTAATAATGCGCCACCGCCGCGAGGCCGGTCTGGCCGAACGGGATGCCGGTATCGTCGAGATAGACGATGTCGGGCCGATATTTGTCGACCAGCTCATTCTGGCGCGCGAGCCAATTGGCGACGAAGCCGGCGGGCGCGGGCGGGCTATCCTCCAGCCATTGTCCGTCATGCGCCTCATGCCAGGCGTCCATCGCCTTGATCGAGGTGATGCCGTCGGGCGCCGCATACCAGGAACCGGTATAGAGGTCCTGCGGATCGAGCCCCTCCCACCAGGTGCCCTTGCCGTCGGCCTTGCGCAGCTTGAACGCATCGTAACGTTGGCCCCGGCGCGGTCCCTCGGCGTCATAGCCATAAGCGGTCTGCCACCAATGCCAGGCATGCGAGCTGTGGTTGCTTACGCCGAAGCGCAGGCCCGCGGCGCGCACCGCCTTTTCCCAGGTGCCGATGATATCGCGCTTGGGCCCGATCCGCGTCGTGTTCCATGCGTGATGACTGCTCGCCCAGGTGTCGAGATTGTCGTGATGGCTGGCGAGCGCCATGAAATATTTGGCGCCCGCTTTCTTGTAGAGCGAGATCAGCGCCTCGGGATCCCATTCCTCCGCCTTCCACGCACCCTCGATCTCAAGGAAGCCATGGTCGGCGGGATGGCCATAATGGTCGAGATGATGCTGGTAGGTGGGGCTGCCTTGAACGTACATCAGCCGCCCATACCAGTCGCCAAATTCGGGCACGCATTGCGCGCTCCAGTGCGCCCAGATGCCGAACTTGGCATCGCGGAACCAGTCCGGCGCCTGATAGACCTCGCCGAGCGAAGCCCAATCGGGCTTGATCGCGCCGGACGCGCGCGCGGCCATCGCCACGGCGGCGCTGCCCGCCATGAAGGATCGGCGACCGACCTTCATGCCGCGCTCGCCCGGGCAGACGGATGCAGGAAGCGGGTCAGCGTGGCAGGTTTCATTTCGATCGAAAATCCCGGTTCGGTTGGAGCCTGGTAGGCCGCATGCTTGACGACGCAGGGGTGCACGAAATGCTCGTGCATATGATCGACATATTCGGCGATGCGGCCGTCGGTGGTCGCGGCGAAGCAGAGATAGTCGATCATCGACAGATGCTGGACATATTCGCACAAGCCCACGCCGCCGGCATGCGGGCAGACGGCGAGGCCGGCCTTGGCCGCCATCAGGAGCACCGCCAGCACCTCGTTGACGCCGCCCAACCGGCAAGCATCCAGCTGGACGATGTCGATCGCGCCGCGGCTGATGAACTGTTTGAACAGGATGCGGTTCTGGCACATCTCGCCGGTCGCGACCTGGATCGGCGCGACGGCTTCGCGGATCGCGCGATGGCCTTCGATATCGTCGGGACTGGTCGGCTCCTCGATGAACCAGGGATCGGCGAAGGCGAGATCGCGCACGCGCGCAATCGCCTCCCGCGTCTCCCACACCTGATTGGCGTCGATCATCACCTTGATGTCGGGACCGACCACCTCGCGCACGATCGTCAGGCGGCGGCGATCATCCTGTGCGTCGGCGCCGACCTTGATCTTCACGTGGCGGAAGCCCTCGGCCACCGCCTCGGCGCACAGCCTGCGCAATTTCTCATCCGAATAGCCGAGCCAGCCCGCCGACGTCGTGTAGCAGGGATAGCCGCGCTCCATCAGCGTCGCGATCCGCTCCGCCTTGCCCGGCGCGCGCGCCTCGAGCAATGCGACCGCTTCCTCGCGCGTGATGAAATCGGTCATGTAGCGGAAGTCGATCTGCGCCACGATCTCGGCCGGGGTCATATCGGCGATATAGCGCCAGAGCGGCTTGCCCGCTTCCTTCGCGAGCAGGTCCCACACCGCATTGACGATCGCGCCGGTGGCGAGATGGATCACGCCCTTTTCCGGCCCGATCCAACGCAACTGGCTATCGCCCGTCATGTGCCGCCAGAAACGCGCGCCATCCTCGCGCACCCAATCCAGGTCGAGCCCCTTCACCAGCGGTGCCAGCGCCTCGATCGCCGCGCAGCAAATGTCGTTGCCGCGGCCGATCGTGAAGGTCAGACCGTGGCCTTCCAGGCCGCTATCCGTATCGAGGATGCAATAAGCGGCCGAATAATCCGGATCGGGATTCATCGCATCCGACCCATCCAGCGCAAGCGCGGTCGGGAAGCGCAGATCGAACACCCTTATGCCGGTGATCCTGGTCACGCGCAGACCTTTTCCGCGCGATATGCGTCGCCCACTCGACTCTCCCTTGAGAGCGGCGCCTACCCCGCTCCTTTGACCTTCTTCCAGTACGCACTTTGTTTGCTGGTGGCGAGAGTTTTCATATGTGTAGATGGTCGCGATGGCGAGAGTGCCGCCCGTTAAATCCGGCTGTCGCTATCGATCAATTGGTCCGCGATGGTGAGCGCCGCCTGACAGACGCGCCGGGCAGCCTCCGCTTTGGGAACTTGCGGCCCCAGTTTCTCAAGAAAGGGCACGGTCAGCGCGGCCGCGGCGACGCCGCCGCGCATCACGGGCGCGGAGATGTCGGTCACGCCCGCGACGAACTGACTCGGAGTCAACTCAACCTCGCGCTGGCGGATTTCATCGGCGTGCGCGCGCCATGCCGCGAGCGCTTCCTCGTTAAGCGCCGGACTGAACATCTGCTCCCAACGGCGGCGGATATCCTCGGGCTGAAAGGCGTAGAGAACCGCGCCAGAGGCTGATTTCACGAGCGGCCGACGGTAGCCGACACGAACCGAGAAGCCGAGCTGCTCGCTCGATTCCATCCGCGCCACCACGACCATATCCCCCATCGAATGCAGCGCCAGATGGCAGGATTGGTCGAGACTCTGAGCAAGCTGGCGCATCACCGGCAGCGCGACTTCGATCAGGCTGTGCGTCTTGGGGCGCTGGATGCCAAGCGAGAAAAGCCGGTCGGTCAACAGGTAGCCGTCAGCCGTGGGATCCTGTTCGATATAGCCGCGGAATTCGAGCACCTGGATCATGCGGAACAATTCGCCGTGCGAGCGGCCGAGATCGTTGACGATCGCCGTCAGCGTCATCGGCGACGAGGTCGTGGCGAGCAGTTCGAGAACGTCCAGCCCTTTCTCGAGCGCCGGCGCCTTATAGCGACGGTCTTCCTCTTCCTCGTTCATCGCATCGTCCCGCTTTGATCCAATTGATCGGCCTTGATATTGCACTTTGGGGCGGCGGAAAGCCCTCATGATACGACCCGCCCAAATGCACATGCCGGCCTATGCCGCGCCGCATGCGGGCGCTTGACCTGAGCCGATCGTGGTTCATCATGCCGTTATTCAGCCGTAAAAACCACGCGCAAGCGCAGTGACATGAGTGAAGTGGTTCGAGGGACCTTCAGCGTGCCCTAAGCGCGCGATCGATTGCCGGCTGCGCGATCCGAGCCATCAGCTGATAGCTGGCCGGCAGCGGGTGCAGGCCGTCGCGGGTGAGATCGGCGCGGAGCAGTCCGTCAGCGTCTACCGACGCCTTGTAATAATCGGCATATTGCAACCCGTGACTCCTGCAAAAGCCGGCAAGCCAGGCATTCAAAGCGCGGATGCGCTTGGGATCGCGATCGAGCAGCGTGGTGCGTGCATTGTCGGTGTAATTATTGACCGGCATGATCGAGGCGAAGACGACCTTGATATGGTGCGCCTGCGCCATGTCGGCCATCGCCTGCATATTGGCCTCGATCCCCTCGTCGCTCTCGCGCTGGAGCGCGCCATGGAGATCGTTGATGCCCGCCAGGATCACTACCGCGGCGGGCTTGAGCGCGACCACGTCCTGCTGGAAGCGCACGACCATCTGTGCGGTCACCTGCCCGCCGATGCCGCGGTTGATGTACGGCTTGCCCGGAAAATAGCGGGCGAGATCCCAGAGGTCGGTGATCGAATCGCCCAGGAAGACAACCCTCTTCTCGCCCCGCCGGGGCGGCGGCAGCGCTTTGTCGGCCGCCGCATACAGATATTTCTCGCCGAAATCCTGCTTCATCGCCGACCAGAGCAGCGCGTAATAATCGCCCTCCAATTTGCCGTAGGTGCGATCGTCGTGGAACGCCCGCCGTTCCGGCGAACTCTGATAACGCGGCGGTTCCGCAGCCGCGGCGGCGAGACCCAGCAATAGAGCGATCATGCGGCGTCGGCCGGAAAGACCCCCTTACGCGCGGCGAAGCGGGCGAACAGGCGCGGCCATTCGGCGGCAGGCATCGCGGCGGGCAAACGTGTGCCGAACCCATGGCCGCCTTCGTCGAACAGATGCATTTCCGCGGGCCTTTTGTGATCGAGCATCGCGCGATACAGGTCGATGCTGTTCAGGACCGGCACCGTCCCGTCATCCTCGGCATGGACGATAAAGAGCGGCGGCGTCGCTGCATCGACGCGCTGGTCGACCGAGTGGCTGCGCCTGAGCGCCTCGGGCGCATCCTTGCCGAGCAGATTGTCGCGCGAACCGCCGTGCGCGGCAGGGCCGGCCAAGGTGATGACCGGATAGATCAGCCCGGCAATATCCGGTCGGGCCGGCAATCGGTCGGCGGCGTCGACGGGGGCATAGACCTGCTCGGCATGGCGCGTCGCGAGCGATCCGCACAAATGGCCGCCGGCGGAGAAGCCCAGCGCCGCGATGCGCTTTGGATCGATCGCATATTTCGCCGCATCGCGCCGGATGACGCGCATAGCGCGCTGCGCATCCTGAAGCGGGGCATCCGCGCGATGCGCCCAGCCCTCGGCGGGCAGGCGGTACATCAGCACGAACACGGTCACGCCGCGCGCATTGAGCCAGCGCGCCTGTTCGGCACCTTCGTTATCGAAGGCGAGGAATTCGTAGCTCCCGCCGGGAATGCACAAAACCGCCGCGCCATTGGACTGTTGCGGCCGGAAGACGATCAACTCGGGACGAGGCACGCCATGGATCCAGCGGTCGGGGTGCGCGTCGGTCCCCGAACGGCGGTCGATCCATTGGACGATGGTCGAGCCGATGTCGCCGGGTATCTTGCCCGGCCAGAGCGGCACACGCTCCTGCGCCTCCATCAGTTCCGCCGCGCGCGCCGCCACCGGCGCCAGCATCAAGGCCGACCCCATGCGCAGCAGGGTCCGCCTCGTCCATCCGATCATCCTCACTCCCTTCTCGCCTTTCCAGGGGCATATGCTGTCGATGCACCAATGAAAACGGCTTTTATATTTCGCAGACGCGCGTTGCGCGCTATCGTTGTTGCGCAGGCCGCGAAGATGGTCGGGCACGAAGCAGAGGGATTATATGACTGAGCGCGCGACAAGCCGACGGGCCCTGATACTCGTCACCGGCCTTTTCTTCCTGTGGGGGGTGGCCAACAATCTGAACGACATCCTCATTCCCCATTTCCGTAACGTCTTCCGCCTCAGCGACCTTCAGTCCGGGCTGGTGCAGTCCGCATTCTATCTGGGCTATTTCTGCTTCGCGATCCCCGCATCGCTGACGATGGTCCGCTTCGGCTACAAGGCCGCCGTGATCACCGGCCTCGGACTGTTCGCCTCGGGAGCGGCGCTGTTTTGGCCGGCCGCGTTGGCGATCAGCTATCCTCTGTTCCTCCTCGCCTTGTTCGTCATCGCGAGCGGACTGGCCTTCCTCGAAACGTCGGCCAATCCGATGATCGCGAGCCTGGGCCGGCCCGAGCATGCCGAGCGGCGGCTGAACTTCGCGCAGGCGTTCAATCCGCTTGGTTCCATCACCGGCCTGGCGATGGGTACCTACCTGATCCTGCCCGCCACCCAAGGTGAAGGCTCCGGCGCGGTGCAAAACGTGCTGGTGCCGTACAGCATCATCGCGCTGGTCGTCCTGTTCTGGGCATTCCTGCTTGCCCGGACGCGCTTTCCCGCGGTCGCGACCGAGGAGCGGGAAACGCATCCGTTGTCCGATTTCGGTGCGTTGCTCGGCCGTCCCCGCTATCTTTTCGGCGTCTTCGCGCAATTCGCCTATGTCGGCGCGCAGGTCGGCGTGTGGAGCTTCCTCATCCGCTATATCGGATCGGCGCTGCCGCATCTGAGCCAGCGCGATGCCGCCAAGCTCGTCATCGTCTCGCTCGTGCTTTTCATCCTGGGCCGCTTCAGCGGCACCGCATTGCTCACCCGGATGCGCGGCGCGCCGCTGATGATGGGCTATGGCGCGATCGGCACCCTGCTTTGCCTGGTCGGCGCATTGGTCGGCGGACCGGTAGGCGTGGCGGCTTTGGTCGCGACCAGCTTCTTCATGTCGATCATGTTCCCGACGATCTTCGTGCTCACGCTGCGCGGACTGGGGCCGCTCACCAAGAGTGGCGCGGCGATGATCGTGATGGCGATCATCGGCGGCGCGGCCTTCACCGCATTGATGGGGCTGATATCGGACACTACGCACTCGATCGCGACGGCGATGCTGGTGCCGGCAGCATGCTTCGCGGTGGTGGCGCTGTTCGCAGCGTCACATTTGCGCGACCGCTTCGCGCAGTGATCGACGCCGTGCGCGCGAACCGGCCGCGTTGGCCGGGGAGGATATGAGACTATGAGCGGACGGCTCGCGGGAAAGACCGCGCTGGTGACGGGGGCGGGTCAGGGCATCGGCCATGCCTCGGCCGCCTTGTTCGCCGCCGAGGGCGCGCGTGTGATCGCGACCGACCGCGTGCCGCGCTTGCTGGAGGATCTGGCCGATTGCGAGCAGCATGTGCTCGACGTCGCCGATCCCCAGGCGATCCTCGCGCTCGCCGCCGAAGTCGGGCCGGTCGACATATTGTTCAACGTGGTCGGCCATGTCCATTCGGGCACGATCCTCGATTGCGACGAAGCGGCTTGGGCGGGCTCGCTCACGGTCAACATGACGGCGATGTACCGCATGATCCGCGCCGTGCTGCCGGCGATGCTCGCCAAGGGCGGGGGCTCGATCGTCAACATGTCGTCGATCGCAAGCTCGGTGAAGGGCATTCCCAACCGCTTCGCTTATGGTGCGACCAAGGCGGGCGTGATCGGGCTGACGAAGGCGGTGGCGGCGGATTTCGTCGGGCAAGGCATACGCTGCAACGCGATCTGCCCAGGTACGATCGATACGCCCTCGCTCCAGCAAAGGCTGCACGATACGGGCGATTATGAGCAGGCGCGCCGCGCCTTCGTCGCGCGCCAGCCGATGGGCCGGCTCGGGACAGCGGAAGAAATCGCGCAGCTCGCGCTCTATCTCGCCAGCGACGAATCCGCTTTCACCACCGGCGCAATCCACGTGATCGACGGCGGCTGGATCAATTAGGAGACCATATGGGACGCCATATCCTGCTGCTCGATCTGGTCGACGAAGCCGATGCGATCGCGCGGTACGAGGCGTGGCATGCGGCGGGCGCGGTTCCGCGCGCGGTGATCGCCAGCATCCGTGATGCGGGCATCACCGCGATGGATATCTACCGCACCGGCACCCGGCTGGTGATGGTGATGGAGACGGACGCGCGCTTCGACGCCGCGCGCAAGGCGGCGGCCGACCGCGCCAATCCCGCGGTCGTCGCCTGGGAAACGCAGATGAACCTGGTCCAGCGGCCCTTGCCCTGGGCCGCCGCGGACGCGAAGTGGACCGAGGCGCCGCGTATCTTCTCGCTCTCGGAACAATAAGCCGGCCGAGTCGCGCAAGAAATGCAGGTGCGCTTGCGCTGGCGGAGTAAGTGCGGCAATCGGCGCCCGCTTTCGTCTTAAGGCGAACGCAGGGAAAGGGTGTCGGGTCAGGGCATGGAAGCGCCGGTCTTTTACGATCCGAGCGGCCGACGCCGCCGCTGGTCGAAGCGCATCCTGCTCGGCCTGATCATCGTGCTGGTGGGCGTCGCCTTCGGGTTCGGCGCGACCATCCTGAACGTCCCCGCCCCCGATCCGCTCAAGCTGGGGATCGAGCGTGAGCAGCCGCGCGCTCTGCCGAGCCAGGTCGGCCATCTCGGTCGCACGGTTCGCCGCCAGGCGCGCGCGCTGACGTCGTGGCTGCCAGGCGCCAACCGCAAGGTGGTGCCGGTCAACCAGGTCGTGGTCGGCTTCTACGTTCCGTGGGACGACGGCAGCCGGGTCAGCCTGATCCGCCATATCAACGATCTCGACTGGCTCGCGCCCGCGCTCGGCAGCGTGGTCGGGCCCGATCACGATTTCCAATGGTTCGCCGACCGTCCGCTGCATGCGATATTGGCCGCATCGGCGCATCGTCCGTCGATCCTGCCGGTGGTGCAGAATATCCGCAACGGCCAATGGGACGGCGCGAATATGGGCCGCCTGCTGCTCGACAAAGCGGCGCGCGCGAAACTGCTCGGCCAGATCCAGGCGCAACTCGATGCGCAGAACGCTTATGGCGTGGTGCTCGATTTCGAGGACCTGCCGGCCAACTCGCTGCGCGCCTATCAAAGCTTCATCGACGAGGCCAATCGCCGCTTCTCGCCGCGGCTGGTCACGGTCGCGGTCCCGGTCGACAATGAGGATTGGAACCTCCGCGCCTTCGCGCGCGTCGCCGACAAATTGTTCCTGATGGATTATGACGAGCATTATGCCGGTGGCGAGGCAGGCCCGATCGCGTCGCAGCCCTGGTTCGTCCAGCATCTGCACTCGGCGCTGGCGCAGGTCCCCGCCGACAAAGCGATCGTGGCGGTGGCGAGCTATGCCTATGACTGGCCGGACGGCAGCACCAACGCCGACATCCTGACCATGCAGGAAGCCTGGCTGTTCGCGCACGACAACGGGGTCGCGACGCGCTTCGATCCGGCGAGCGGCAATGCGACGTTCGACTACAAGGACGACGACGGCAAGTTGCGCCATGTCTGGCAGCTCGACGCCGCCAGCGTGTGGAACCAGCTGCGCGCGGTAAGGATCTCGAACGCGTCGGGCATCGCCTTGTGGCGATTGGGTAGCGAGGATCCGGGCGTCTGGAAGGATTTCAAGGCGATCAAGCTGGGCACGACCCCGCCCGTGTTCGGCGTGCTCAACTCGATCGGCAAGAACGACGTCCAGGGCGATGGCGAAATCCTGCGCATCACCGACACGCCGACCACGGGCATGCGCACCGTCACCGCCGACAAGCGCGGCCTGATCCGCGACGAGCATTTCGAAAGCTATCCGACGCCGTTCGTGGTCACGCGCACTGGCTACAAGCCCAGGCAGATCGCACTGACCTTCGACGATGGTCCCGACGGGCAGTGGACGCCCAAGATCCTCGACATCCTCAAGGCGAAGGGGGTGCCCGCCACTTTCTTCGTGATCGGCGAGAATGCGCTGGCGCATCCCCTCCTGCTCAAGCGCATCCTCGCGCAGGGGAGCGAGATCGGCAATCACAGCTACACGCACCCCAATCTCGCGCTCGTCTCGCAACGCGGCGCGCATATCGAGATCAATGCCACGCAGCGGCTGGTCGAGGCCTATACCGGGCGATCGATGCGGCTGTTCCGCGCACCCTATTTCGGCGACGCCGAGCCGACCACGAGCGACGAGCTCGAACCGGCCCTGCTCGCGCAGAATTCGGGCTACGCGATCATCGGCCTGCATATCGACAGCGAGGATTGGCAGCGGCCGGGCGTGCAGGCGATCATCGATAATACGATCCGCCTGGTGCAGGATTTCGATCCGCAGGAAAACGGCACCGCCGACGACGAACCCGGCAAGCGCAAGACGGGCAATATCGTCCTGCTTCACGACAGCGGCGGCGACCGATCCGAGACGGTGGCGGCGCTCCCGGTCCTGATCGATCGGCTGCGGGCGATGGGTTATACATTCGTGCCAGTGTCGGCGCTGGCCGGGCTGAGCCCGGCGCAGGTCAATCCCGAGATCAGCGGATCCGACCTGGTCGCGGTCCGGTTCGACGTGTCGATCTTCCTGATCCTGGCGGGGCTGAACGCCACGCTCAAATTCCTGTTCTTCACCGCGATCTTCATCGGCACCGCGCGCGCGGTGCTGCTCGCGGTCCTGGCGGTCCGGTCCAACCTGAAGCGCAACCGCCCGGTACCACCCGAAATCGACCCCGGCCGGTTCGTGTCGGTGCTGATCCCCGCGTTCAACGAGGCGCGCGTGATCGCGGAATCGGTCAAACGCGTGCTGGCGAGCGAGTGCGTGCGGCTGGAAGTGATCGTGATCGACGACGGATCGCAGGACGAGACATCGGCGATCGTCGCCGAGGCGTTCGGAGGCGATGATCGGGTGCAGCTGCTCACGCTTGAAAATGGCGGCAAGGCGCGCGCGCTCAACAAGGGGCTGGAGATCGCGAGGGGCGACATCGTCGTCGCGCTCGACGCGGATACGCAGTTCGAGCCGATGACGATCGCGCGGCTCGCGCGCTGGTTCGCCGATCCCGAGATCGGCGCGGTCGCGGGCAACGCCAAGGTCGGCAACCGCATCAACCTCGTCACACGGTGGCAGGCGGTCGAATATGTGACCGCGCAGAATCTGGAGCGGCGCGCGCTCGACCGGTTCGATGCCATCACGGTAGTACCGGGCGCGGTCGGCGCGTGGCGGCGCGCGGCGCTCGACATGGTCGGCGGCTATCCGCACGACACGCTGGCGGAGGATCAGGATCTGACGATCGCGATCCAGCGCCGGGGCTGGCTGGTCGAATATGATGTCGATGCGGTCGCGTGGACCGAGGCGCCGGAGAGCTTCGGCGCGCTCGCCAAGCAGCGCTTCCGCTGGGCGTTCGGCACGCTGCAATGTTTGTGGAAGCATCGCCGCATCCTGCGCGAGCGCCATCCGGCGGGGCTGGCGCTGGTGGGCATCCCGCAGGCATGGCTGTTCCAGATCGGCTTCGCCTTGATCTCGCCGCTGATCGACCTCGCGCTGGCGGTGAGCATCGTTTCGACGATCGTGCGCGTGCAGCAGCATGGCTGGGCGCAGACGCAATCGGACGTGATCCGGATGCTGTTCTACTGGATCGCCTTTACGGGCATCGACGCGATCTGCGGCTGGATCGCCTACAAGCTTGAGCCGCGCGAGAAGCGCTTCCCGGTATTCCTGCTGCTCGCGCAGCGCTTCGTCTATCGCCAGATCATGTATTCGGTGGTGGTGCGCGCGGTCACCGCGGCGATACGGGGCCCGTGGGTCGGCTGGGGCAAATTGGAGCGGTCGGGGCGGGTCGCGTCGCCGCAGCAATGATACGTCGCTCCGGAAAGAAGAAGCGGGATCCCGGGTCAAGCCCGGGATGACGAGGGTAGGTGATAAGGGACGTGCCCTCACCCTCCCACCGCTGGCGCGGTGGGCCCCTCCCTCTCCCTTGCGGGAGAGGGTTTTGGGGGCGCACGTTTCCCATGGCTTGAGGGCAAGCTTGTGTGACCGGCGCGGTTCCGCACACCTGCTCGGCAGCGGGGAGGCTGCATGCTGACCTTGGACAATCAAGTCCTGGATACCGCCTGTAGG
>Ga0207657_10003642_pt1 | contig 16408 bp, 17 predicted proteins | sample KBSC33metaG_FD_184316 | JGI IMG/M metagenome (GOLD analysis project Ga0207657, IMG submission 184316) | Corn rhizosphere microbial communities from Kellogg Biological Station, Michigan, USA - KBS C3-3 metaG (SPAdes) (version 2) | ecosystem: Host-associated > Plants > Roots > Rhizosphere > Soil ... | reverse complement strand
GGATGATGAGTGCCGCGATCGCATCCACCACCGCGGCGTCGGCGTCGGTGAAGGTATGCCACTCGCTCGTGTGCGGGGCCGGCGCACACGAGAGCAGCGTGCCACTCGCGAGCTCGCCCGCGGCAGCCGCGAGCCACACGCCGGTGACGGCGTTCGCCGAGAGCCGGAGGAACTGTCGTCGCGCAATGTCACCCTGATGCATGACTCGTCCGGATCCGAGGTCGTGGGAATGGCGGAAGGAATGGCGCCGCCAACATACGGCAATCGTGTCGCGGCGTCCAACCGCGCGAGACGGACCGGAGGTGATTGCAGTTTTCGATGCGTGCGAGCAGGATCAGAGCACGTCAACACGGTGACCCAAATGCTTTCGACCATTCAGTGGTTGGCGTTCGCGGCGCTCGGCTTGATCGCGGGCCTGTCGTTCGTCATGCAGCAGATCGTGAATACGAATCTGAAGAGCGGACTCGATTCTCCGCTCTGGGCCGCGTTCGTGAGCTACGCGGGTGGCACGCTGCTCGTCGCTCTGCTCCTGCTCGGGACGCAACAGGGAGTACCGTCGCGACAGGCGGTTGCCGGCACCTCGTGGCCATCCTGGCTCGGCGGCGCGTTCGGACTCGTTTACGTGCTGCTGTCGATCGTTCTGATCTCACGCGTGAGCGCCGCCACATTCATTGCGCTGATCGTCGCGGGAGAGATGCTGACCTCCCTCACGTTCGATCACTTCGGGCTGCTGGGGCTCACGAAGCATCCGATCGACGCGATGCGAGTGGTCGGAGCGCTGCTGTTGCTGGCAGGCGTCGTGCTCATTCGCAAATGAGCGGCACGGAGCGTGATCGTTCGTCTCGTCACGGCCACAGGAACGCCGTGACCAGGGCGGCGATCGCCGTGCCCGAGAGCACCAGCGCGAGGACCGCGAGCGGTATGAACACTCCGCACAACAGCAGGCGCCACTTCCATCGGCGCCGGTGCCGCGCCAGGACGACGGCCGTGAGCGTGCGCGGCAGCTCCGCGCCGAGCGAGCTCGCGAGCGCGGCGTGCGACTGCAGGCAGAGCTCCGCCGCCTCGCGCAGCTCGGCATCGAGCGGTGTGCGCTGGTGGTCTGCGAGACGGAGCTCCCGGATCTCGTCCGCCGAGCCGGTGAGGAGCTTCTCTTCGGCCAGCGCGGGAGAGAGCGTGAATACCTGGCGCCGGACGCTCGAGCGCGCCTTGAACAGACTCGCCCGCAGCGTCACGGGCGCGAGCTCCATCAGCTCCGCCGCCTCGGCAGGGGTGTAGCCCTCGAGATCCACGAGCGAGAACGCGGCACGCTGCTGCGGCGGAAGCCGGTCGTAGCACTGCCGCACCAGCGTGGTGAGACGATCGCGATCCACCCGGCCGCCGGGATCGGTCTCGCACACGCCGCCCGCGACATCCGCGTGCGCACGCACGTCGAGAGCCTTTCGCCGGGCGAACGTGCGGCGGCGCTGCACGGCGGTGCGAGTAGTGAGGCGGTAGAGCCAGACCGCGAGCGGCGACTCGCTGCGAAACTGTCCGATCTTTCTGTAGACCGCGACCAGCGCCTGCTGCGCGATGTCATCCGCGTCATCGACGTCGGTGGCGTTCGCGAGCGCCCATCGATAGAGCACTGGATGAATCCGGGCGAGCAGCAGATCGAGCGCCGCGGGATCGCCGGCGCGCCACCGGGCAAGGAGTCGCTCGAGCTCTCCCCACGTCTGGGCCGATGCGGCGGTGGCGCTGTGCGTCGGATCGGGTGGTGCGGGGAGACTCATGTCACAAAGATGCCATCATCGGCGCGCCCGTTTACCTCGCCTACTCCCCGGGTTTCGGAATGGCGCCCTGAATCTCGAAGCTGGCCTCTTCGTACGCTCGCGTGACGGCGGGCACCGGATAGAAGCTCTTGAAGGCGTCGGTCCGCACGACGTCGCCCTTGCCGAAGCGCTGGATGAACGGCTCGAAGTCGATCCGTTTCTGCAGAGTGTCCAGGGGCACGCCGCGAAGAACGGCCTCGCGCGCCTGATCGCGCGTGAACGTGAGCAGCTCGCGAACCATGTCGATGTACGCGTAGTCGTGTTGCACATCTCCGTGTCCCGGCACGATCACCGAGGCGTGGAGCGCCTTCAGCTCGTCCAGATCGCGAATCCAGTCCGCGAAAAAGGACGTGCTCGGAAAGGGGCCGGGTACGGTGACGAGATCTCCGGTGAGAAGCACGCGCTCATCGGGGAGAAAGATGTACGTGTCTCCGGCGGTGTTGCCTCTTCCCGGGCTGATGATCTGCACGCGTCGTCGCCCGAGATAGATGGTCAGGCTGTCATCGGAGATGAGATCGGGCGCAGAGGGCGTCGCCCGCAGGACCTCGGGCATGAAGTCGGCGTAGTCCCTCACCACGAGCGTCCACACCTGCCGCACGTTGTCCGGCATCGCGCTGCCGTCGCGCATTCTGCCCGTCGAGAGCCGCAGCTTCATGAGCGAATCGGTTTCCGCGAAGCCCTTCATCTGCCCGAAGTACGTGGGCACGCGCTCGAGAATGCCGGCCCGCGTGGCCGAGGTTCCGATGATGCGGACGCCGGGAAATTCCGCGCGGTAGATGCTGTTGCCGAGGTTGTGATCGGGGTGCCAGTGGGAGTTGACGACGTAACGCACGGGACTGCTCGTGAGCTTCCGGATCTCCGCGATCTGCCGGCGCGTCGATGCGGGGATGTTTCCACTGTCGAACACGAGCACTCCATCATCGCCGATGATCGCGACGGAATTTCCCGACTGGAATCCGGTGCGCTCCTCGGGTGTGATGAAGGCGTACACTCCGTCGGCAACCTTGACGGTGCGATAGGAGAGAACGGAGGGGTAGGACGCGGAGCCCTGCGCGCTCACGGTGCCCAGCGAAAGGAGGGACGCGACACCGATCGATGCGAGTCGGCGAAGCGCAACGAAGCGAGCGATGGCTCTCACAGGCTGTCCAGGATGACAGGGTGAAACCGCCGATCCGAATCGCGGGTTCGGACGGGTGAATCGCACATGAAACGAGCTTAGCGCGAAAGTGCGCGGGAATTGTTCGAGTTTCGTCATGAGCGCCGGAATGACGGTCCGTGTGTTTCAGCTGAGCCCGTCACGGCTCGAGAGCGGATGTTCAGGCTTTCGCGAGTGGCATGCTTCCTGACGTGTTCACCGTTCGCACGAGCTCATCGTGCTGTGCAGCTCTCGCGCACTCGATGCTCGTCGGCGCGTGCGAACGCCCGCGCGCTATGCGGCGCGCTCGCTGGTCAGGCTCTCATTGAGGACACGTGCATGTCAGCTCGCGCCGGATCGAAACGCCTTGCCGCCATCTCGCTCGCGATCGCCACGAGCGTCGCCTTCGCCTGCTCGAGCGACAGCACCCGGCCTGTCACTCCCCCGGGCCCCAAGTTCGGCGCGCCTCAAACCATCGAAGCCGGCGAGGTGATAGGCGCTCCGACCTACGCGGCGGGCGACAGCTCGGCGGGCGGGCAGGGCGCGCCAGTGGACGGGATCGCGTGCGACACGACCACTCCCGTGCAGCACATCCACGTGCATCTCACTCTGATCGCCAACGGGCAGCAGCGCGCGATCCCGATCGCGGTCGGTGTCGGCAACCCGTTCATCATTCAGAACTTCGTGGTGGCCGCGGGTTGCTACTACTGGCTGCACACGCACGACGCCACCGGGATCGTGCACATCGAAGCGCCCGTGACGACCACATTCAACCTCGGCCAGTTCTTCGACATCTGGGGACAGCCGTTGAGCTCAGGTAATGTCGCGGGCTTCACCGGCACCGTCACCGCCTACGTGGACAGCACGCTGTACACGGGTGACCTCGCAGCGATCGACTTTCAGGAGCACCGGCAGATCACGCTCATCGTCGGCACGGTGCCGGACACGATTCCGATGTACGCGTTCCCGGCGGACTACTGACCGTGCGCCTGGCGCCACGCGCGAATGGCGTTGGTGTGCACGGGATAGTGACCGAACGTATCGAGTCGTAGGCGCCGGCGAAACGTCGTCTCACTCACCCAGAGATCCTCGGGCGCCGCACGCACGTACTCCACGAGACGCGCGTGCACTTCATCGTGCTGCGCCAGCACCTCGTCCAGCGAGAGATGGCTGCGCTTCACCGTCATGATCGCGTTGAAGTCATCGATACCGCCGTACTTGTCCGAGTAGCGGGGTGGCCGCTTGCCCTGCAAAATGACGGGCATGTGCTTGAGCGCCTCCTCCTCCCACCACGTGACGTGCGCGATGATGTCCCGAATCGACCACTTGCCGGTGACGTTCGGAATCAGGAGCTGCTCGCGTGTCAGGCCGGCATACGATTCCTCGAAGTCCTTCCACGCGCGGTCGAGCTTCTCCAGCACCTGCTGCGTGTCCATGGGTTGGTCTCCGGATCGGCGAGGCACCAAGAATAGCATCCGATCGGTGATGCCGCACGCGCCATGAGCACGCCCGCACGGCTGAGCTATCACGCGCCGTTCGACTGGCCGCGCATGCTGCGCTTTCTGCGCGCGCGCTCGGTGAACGGCGTGGAGATGGTGCGCGACGATGTCTATCTCCGAACCATCCGGCTCGGCGCGCACGCCGGCTGGGTGTCCGTACGAAACGAGCCGGACGAGCGTTCGCTGATCGTGGAGAGCGCGCCGTCGCTCGAGCCCGAGCTGCCCGCGCTTCTCGCTCGCCTGCACGATCTCTTCGATCTGCACGCGCGCCCCGACCTCGTCGCTGCGCACTTCGCCCGCGATCCGCTGCTCGCCGCTGCCGTGTCGACGCGCCCGGGTCTCCGCGTGCCGGGAGCATTCGACGGATTCGAGCTCGCCGCCCGCGCCATCCTCGGCCAGCAGATCACGGTGAAGGCTGCGACCACTATTGCCGGGCGCTTCGCTGCGGCGTTCGGCGAGCCGATCGAGACGCCGCACGCGGAGCTCGGGCATCTCTCACCTGCGGCGCATCGCGTTGCGGATGCGACGATCGACGAGGTCGCCTCGCTCGGCATCATCCGGATGCGTGCGCGGAGCCTGATCGCCATCGCACGGGAGATGGAGAGCGGGACGCTGCGGCTCGACGCGGGTGCGGACCCCGGGCCGGTGATCGCGCAGCTCGTCGAGCTTCCCGGCATCGGTGCGTGGACGGCGCACTACATCGCGATGCGCGCCCTCAGGTGGGCGGACGCATTTCCCAAGGAGGACATCGCGCTGCGCAATGCGCTGGGCGGAGTGAGCGCGGGGCGTGCGGAGCAGCTATCGCAACCGTGGCGGCCATGGCGCAGCTACGCGACGATCCATCTGTGGTGCGAAGCGGGCGAGAGCGCGAGCGCGCCGGCCTTCCCCGGGTGAGCGGAACGATGATATTCAGACGAATGAATTCCCTGTCCGCGTGCGCGCTCGCGCTGCTCCTCGGCACCACCGCGTGCGCATCGACTCACAGCGCACCTGCCGCTCCTGCATCGATGCCGGCTGCGTCCGACTCGCTGCCCAACGACGTGAAATGGGTGCGCGGCTCGGCCGAGTATCGGGCGCTGACGCGAGAAGTCTATGCGCTGGCGGGCGAGCGGCTTCCCGAGCTCGTGCGCGCGATGCCTGCGCAGCGTTGGGCCGTGATTCTCGACGCCGACGAGACGGTGCTCGACAACTCCGAGTACCAGCGCCGCCTCGCGATCGCGCACGCGCCGTTCGACGCCAGGAGCTGGACCGCGTGGGTGAACGAGCGCGCCGCCCCCGCGGTACCGGGAGCGCGCGCGTTCACCTCGCTCGTGCGGTCACTCGGGGGCCGAGTGGTGATCGTCACCAATCGATCGATGGCGGAGTGTGATGCGACGCGAGAGAATCTGCGTGGAGTGGGAATAGATGCGGACGTCGTGCTCTGCCAGCCGGCGGGTGAGGCGGACAAGAATCCGCGCTTTCAGCGCGTGCAGAGCGGCAGCGCGGCGCCGGGGATGCCCGCGCTCACCGTGGTGGAGTGGCTGGGGGACAACATCCAGGATTTCCCGTCACTCACGCAGGCGGTGCGGGCGGATTCTGCCGCACTCGGAGAATTCGGCAAACGATATTTCATTCTTCCGAATCCGATGTACGGATCGTGGGAGCACGTGCACTGAGGTGGCCATGCAGCCGATGCGATATCCGTTCACCGCCGTTCCGGACGAGAGAATTCCGCGGGCGAGCGATCCCGCGTACCAGCACATGCTGGACACGTACGCGAGCGAGACGAACAAGGTGGCGTCCGTCTGGCGCGAGTTCGGCGACGAGGATCTCGCCTTCCGTCCGCATCCGCGCTCGACCACGGTGGGCGACATTCTGAAGCACCAGCTGCTCTCCGAGCGGCGATTCTTCGGAGAGTTCCTAGGCTCGCCGGAGCCGGCGCCGGCGGACGTGCTGCCGTCGCAGCTCACCGTCGATGCGGCCATCGGTCGCCTCACGCAGCTCGCGGTTGCGCGGCTGGCATTCCTGGCGGGGCAGCGTCAGGAGTGGTGGCTCGTGCGCGTGCCGTTTTTCGAGGTGGAGCGCGAGCGGCTCTGGATATTCTGGCGGCGCGTGCTGCACACGGCGCATCATCGCACGCAGCTCACCGTGTATCTGCGCCTGATGGATCGCAGCGTGCCGCCCACCTACGGCCCCACGGCGGACGTGAAGTGGGATGGCGCGGATCCGACGAACAGCGTCGCTGCGGCGGGAAGAAAGTAGCGAACGGAAAAGCGCGCGAGCACATGGCCCGCGCGCCTTCCCTTTCTGGCGTGCGATCGACGATCAGTCCTTCTTGTTCGCCATGAGGCGTTCCGCGAACTCCAGTCGCTGCTCGAGCTCCGCGATCCTGCTCTCGAGCGACTCGACGAGCGTTCTGTCGGGCTGCGCGAGCGGCTGTGGAATCGCGGGCGCCTGCTGCTGCTGTTGCTGCGCCCACTCCGCGTCGCGTGAATAGCCCCACGGCGCCCAACCGAATGGCGCGTAGCCGAATGGGCCGTGCATTGCCCAGCGGCGACGCATGAACCGGCGCTGTGACCTGAACAGGAAGAAGAGCGCTACGAAGAGCCAGAAAATCGGGTGAAATCTGAACATCGGTCCCTCCGTCGATCGATCAGGTCGAGCTGTTGGGGTTGGGGTTGGGAGTGGAGCTCGGAGCAGAGGGCGGATTGAACGCCTCCTCGATGTCCGCCGCGGCCTTTCGAAGGATTTCGGCCGCGCGCGCCAGGGCAGGATCATCCGGACCGCGACGCCACGCGCGCTTGAACGTCACCGCCGCCAGGTGTGCGAACGCCTGGTGCATGTCTCCGCTCGAGCCGCCGGTGAATTCGCGCACGGTCTCGCGCACGCGATCGAAGATCTCGTCGAGCACGCCGCGATGCTCCTCGAGGTACTTCGCGCCCTCGGGCGTCACATGATAGACCTTTTTCCCATCGGTCTCGACCACGCGTACGTAGCCCTCGTCCTCGAGCAGCTGGAGCGTGGGGTAGACCGTGCCCGGCGACGGCGTATAGAGGCCGCCGAACTTCTCCTCGAGTGCGCGGATCACTTCGTAGCCGTGCCGCGGCTTCTCGTTGAGCAGGCGCAGGATGACGAACTTCACCTCGCCCGACTCGAACATCTGGCTGCGGCGGCGACCACCGCGTCCCGGTCCGCCGCGACCGCGACCGCCCCAGGCACCCGACCATCCGCCGGGTCCGCCGAAGGGGAATCCGGGGCCGAAGCCCCAATCATCTCGTTTGCTACACATACGCTCCTCCGATATATCGTACGACAACACTCGCGATATATCGTAAGATAGTACTGACGTAATGTCAAGAGGGAGTTACGGCGCTCTCCTGCGGTGCTAACTTTTGAGGGCTACCGTGAGCAGCTCCGTGAACTCCGCCGAACGCTCCACGTTCGAGAGATGCGCCGCCTCCAGCACCTCGAGCTCCGCATTCGGAATGTTGTCGCGCAGGTACCGTCCGTCCGCCACCGTGGTCGATGGATCCTCGCTCCCCGCAATCACCAGCGCCGGCACCACCACCCGGTGGAGATCGCGCCGGAGGTCCGCATCCCGCAGCGCCGCGCACGCCGCGACATAGCTCTCGAGCGGGCAGGAGCTCGCGATCGCGTGGAAGCGCGCCACGACATCCGGCCGTCGCCTGCGAAATTCACTCGTGAACCACCGCTCCATCGCATCGCTCGCCGTCTTCTCCATGCCCTGCTCGCGCACCGTCCGCATGCGCTCGCTCCAGCCCTCGCTCGTGCCGATGCGCGCCGCGGTGTTCGCGAGCACGAGCCGCTTCACCCGGCGCGAGGCGTGCTGGGCGAGCCAGATCCCCGTGACGCCGCCGATCGAGATGCCGCACACCGCAGCATCCGGTGCGCCCGCCGCATCGAGCACCGCAAGCGCGTCGCCGCCGAGCTGCGCGATCGTGAGCTCGCCCGCCCAGGGAGTCGAGCGTCCATGCCCGCGCATGTCGTAGCGAATCACCAGGAACGATGTCCGGAGCGCGGGCATCTGCTCGTCCCAGAGCTCGTGCGAGGTGCCGAGCGAGTGCACGAGCAGCACCGGCGGCGCGCCGTCGCGTCCCTCCACCGCATACCAGATGCGTGCGCCGTCGATCTCGATGTCCGGCATGCTGGCCACTCTCCGCAGGAGCCTCGCGCCGCGCGCGAGATGCCACGGAATGTAGTGCGTGCATGCGATGGCGTCATCCGTGCTCTGGCATGAGCGGATGCCACACGCCCTCGATTCGGATTTCGTGCGCGAGCAGCTGGAGCTGCGCGCGGTGCCGCTCGCCAAGCGCGCCCCGACGCGCGGCGACTACGTGCTCTACTGGATGGCGAGCACGCAGCGCTTCGAGGAGAACTGGGCGCTCCGCTTCGCCACCCTCGAAGCCGACCGGCTCGGCCTTCCGCTGCTCATCCATCACGGACTGGATCCGAGCTATCCGTACGCATCCGATCGCGTGCACACGTTCGTGCTGCAGGGTGCCCGGGAGCTCGGCGCGAGGGCGCGCGAGCTCGGACTCACGTACCGGTTCGCGCTGCGACGGGCGCGCGACGACGACCGGCGTGTGGTCGATCGCATCGCATCCCGCGCCGCGCTCGTCGTCACGGATCTCTTTCCGACCGCGGGTGTGCTCGAGCGCACGCTGCGGTTCGCCGATCGCGTGGCGTGCCGGGTGGTGATGGTCGACAGCGTGGGCATCGCACCGGCCGCGGAGTTTCCGCGCGAGATGTCCGCCGCCTTTCAAATGCGCGCGAGACTGCTGAAGGGGCTGGACACCTTCCTCGAGGAGGTGGCGGATCGCGCCCCCCGGCGCGCGCTCCGGGAGTCGGAGCTCGCCTCGCTCGACGTCGAGTGGCTGGATCTCGAGCGGCTCGACATCGCGCGCGAGATCGCGCGATGCGAGATCGATCACACGGTGCGTCCCGTGACGGACGTGGCGGGTGGCCTGCAGCCCGCGCGCGCACGCCTCGAGGAATTCGTGGCCGATGGTCTCGACGCCTACGACGAGCGCCGGCGCGAGCCGTCGGACGAGGGCGGCTCGAGCCGGCTCTCGCGATGGCTGCACTTCGGCATGATCGCCTCCGCCGAGGTGGTCCGGGCGGCGCGCGCGCACGCGCCGCCACCGGCGCTCGAGTCCTTTCTGAACGAGATCGTGGTGTGGCGCGAGCTCTCGCTCAACTTCTGTCTGCGCCGCACCGACTACGCGAAGCTGCGCGCCACTCCCGACTGGGCGCAGCGATCGATGGCGACGCACAAGGATGACGAGCGAGCGGTCACGTATTCGCTCGAGGAGCTCGAGACAGGGACGACGGGCTCCGATCTGTGGAACGCCTCGCAGCGGGAGCTCGTGCAGTCGGGCACGATGCACAACGCCGTGCGCCAGCTCTGGGGGAAGTCGGTGATCCTGTGGAAGCGCCGCTATGGCGACGCGTTCCGCACGCTGCTCTATCTCAACGACAAATACGCGATCGACGGCCGGGATCCGAGCGGCTTCGCCGGAATTCAGTGGTGCTTCGGAAAGTTCGATCGCCCGTTTCCCGAGCGCCCGGTGTGGGGAACGATCCGTCCGATGTCACTGGAGCGCGCGCGCTCGAAGTACGACACGCGGTCGTACATCGAGCGGTGGGGCGGAGCGGGGCGCTCCTCGGCGCAACTGGAGCTCTGAGCAGACGGCTACGGCTGCCGCACCAGATGAAAGTCGTACTCGAGCCGGATGGTGTCGGCCACGCTGAGCAATATGGGAACACTCGGCTGCGCGAGCTGCACATCCGCGAAGGTGAAATTCGTCCAGCCGGTGCCCGTGACATCATTGCCGCTGCTCTTCGCGGTGACGTGCCAGATCGTGGGCTTCGTCACGCCGTGCACGGTGAGATTTCCCGTGACATCGAAGCTCTGCTCCGCGCTCGAGAGCGGCAGCTTCGCACCGGTCACCGCGGTCGGAACGAAGTCGACCGTGGGATACCGCGCGGTCTCGAGGGTGCGATGCGCAACGTAGCCATCGCGGCGCTGCTGGTCGCTCTCGAGTGACGTGACGTCGATCGTGATCTTCGATGCGGCCGTATCCACCGCGCCGTCCGGCGCAACCGAGATGCTCCCCGTGATCGCAGTAGTTTTCCCCACGGCATCGTTGGGAAGATCGTGATGCATCAGCTGCTCCCGCACCCGGTAGCGCGCCTCGTTTCCGTCCGGTGCCACGGCGTAGCGGAGCAGTGCCGGCGCGCGCTCCGCGTGCGCGCGGGCGCGCGCTGCGGGAATCGCGAGCACGGGTATCGCAATCAGTGCGGCGAGCGACATCTTCATCATTCCTGCAATCCTCCGGAGAGCCCATGGGTTCGATGCACATCATACGCGTCAGGGGCTCGTGGCGTTCAACGGTGAGATGCGGCACCAGATGAGCCACTCCCCGGTTCTCATCGTCGGTGCGGGTCCCACGGGCCTCGTGCTCGCCCTCTGGCTCACGAAGTCGGGCATCGCCGTTCGCATCATCGACAAGGCGCCCGAGGCCGGGACGACCTCGCGCGCGCTCGCGGTGCAGGCGCGCACACTCGAGCTCTACCAGCAGCTCGATCTCGCGCGCGCAGTGGTGGATGCGGGCGTCAAGGTGGCGGCGGTGAATCTCTGGGTGAGCGGCGCGCGCGTGGCCCGCGCGCCTCTCATGGACATCGGACATGGCTCCAGCCCGTTCCCCTTTCCGCTGATCTATCCGCAGGATGCGCACGAGCAGCTGCTCGTCGATCGGCTCGCCGCGCTCGGAGTGCCGGTGGAGCGGCGGACGGAGCTCGCGAGCTTCGAGCTGCGCCCGGACGGGGTGAGTGCGCTGCTCCGGCGCGCGGACGGAACCGAAGAGCGCTGCGATGCATCCTATCTCGCGGGCTGCGACGGTGCGCACTCGAAGGTGCGCGAGGGGCTGGGCATCGGATTTCCCGGCGGCACGTACGAGCACATGTTCTACGTCGCCGACGCGCAGGCGACGGGGCCGGTCGCCGACCACGAGCTCCACGTGGACCTCGATTCGTCGGACTTCATTGCCGTGTTCCCGATGAAGGGCGAGCATCGCATCCGGCTCATCGGTTCCGTGCGCGTGCCACTCGCGGGCGACCAGCGCGCTCCGACCTTCGACGATGTCAGCGCCGCGCCGATCGCCCAGATGAAGATCGAGATCGGGAAAGTGAACTGGTTCTCCACCTATCGCGTGCACCATCGCGTGGCCCTCTCGTTCCGGCGGGAGCGCGCCTTCCTGCTTGGCGACGCCGCGCACATCCACAGCCCGGTCGGCGGCCAGGGAATGAACACCGGGATCGGCGACGCCGTGAATCTCGCCTGGAAGCTCGCCGCCGTACTGCGGGAGGAGGCATCTCCTCGCCTGCTCGACAGCTACGAGCCCGAGCGCATCGCCTTCGCGAGAAGGCTGGTCGCGACCACCGATCGCGCGTTCACGATCGTGACGAAGAGCGGCCCGCTCGCGGCGTTCGTGCGCGAGCACATCGTACCGGTGATCGTGCCGTGGCTCTTCCGCTTCGTGCCGATGCGACGTTTTCTCTTTCGAACGGTCTCGCAGATCGGCGTGTCGTATCCAGGCAGCGCACTCAGTGCGGGACGCGCGGGACGCGTGCACGGAGGCGATCGACTCCCCTGGGTGCCGCTGCGCGATGGCGAGGACAACTTTGCGCCGCTCGCATCACTGGCCTGGCAGGCGCACGTCTACGGCGAGGTGCGCGCGGGCGCGACAGCGGCATGCGGCGAGCTGCACATCCCGCTGCACGTCTTTGCGTGGTCCGCCGCCGCCGCGCGCGCGGGGCTCGAGCGCTCGGCGCTGTATCTGGTGCGTCCCGACGGCTACGTCGCGCTGGCGGACAGCGATGGCGACGCGCGCGGACTGCGCGAGTATCTCGCCGAGAGGGAACTCGCTCCGCGCGGGACGCGTTCGACTCCATGAGAGGCAGAGAAGCAACGTAGAACCGCGCCTCGAACCGAGGTGATCGCTTGAGCACACGACGAATCGTGATTCTGGGCGGAGGGTTCGCCGGAGTCACCACTGCGCGGAAGCTCGAAAAGCAGCTGCGAGCCGACCCCGACATTGAGATCGTCCTCGTCAGCCGCTCCAACTTCTTCGTTCTCACGCCGCTGCTGTTCGAGGCATGTTCGGGAACACTCGAGCTGCGACACTGCGCGCAGCCGATTCGCCCGGTGCTTCGTCGCTCCCGGTTCATCGAGGCCGATGTCACCGCCGTCGAGGCCGAGCGGAATGTGGTGCATCTCACGACCGAGGGAGTCGAGAGCGAGTTGCCGTACGATCAGCTCGTCGTCGCCCTCGGGGCATCCACGAACTTCAGGCTGATACCGGGATCCGAGAGCGCCTTCACCTTCAAGACGATGGCGGATGCGCTGGTGCTCAGAAATCATTTCATCGAGCAACTCGAGCGCGCCGATGCCACCTCCGACCCGGCGCTGCGTGCGCGCGCGCTCACCTTCGTCGTGATCGGCGGTGGCCTCGTCGGCATCGAGCTGCTCGGCGAGCTCACCGCGTTCGCCGACAACATTCTCCGCTTCTATCCACGCATTCGACGCGAGGAGCTCCACTTCCACCTCTTCGAGGCGACCCCGCGCATCCTGCCGGAGGTAAACCAGAAGCTCGCGTCGATCGCCACGCGCGTGCTCACGAAGCGCGGCGCAGACCTCCGGGCCTCGACGCCCGTGCGCAGGATCGAGCCGGAGCGGGTGCACATCGACGGCGAGGTCATCGACGCGAGCACCGTCGTGCTGGCCGCCGGCATCGTTCCGAACCTCACCGTCGGCCGCATCGACGTGGCGCACGACGCCAAGGGACGCATCGCCGTGGACTCCACGATGCGCAGCACCAGCCACCCCGCCGTGTGGGCACTCGGCGATTGCGCCTCGATTCCGGGTCCGGACGGCAAGCCGTATCCGGCGCTGGCGCAACACGCCGTTCGCGAGGCAAAGCAGCTCGCGCGCAACATTACCGCGGTCGTGCAGGGCCGCCAACCCGAGCCGTTCATCTTCCGCATGCTGGGCACGATGGCATCGCTCGGTCACTCGCGCGCCGTCGCGCAGGTCATGGGCGTGCGACTCACGGGGTTCATCGCCTGGTGGTTCCGTCGCACCTACTACCTGCTTCAAATGCCGCGCTGGGATCGCCGGCTGCGGATCGTGCTCGACTGGACGATCGCGCTCTTCTTCCGTCCCGACATCACGAAGGTCGATCTCTCGGTGGAGCACGATCAGCTGCTGCGGGACGGCAGCGGCGATCGCGAAGCACTGGTCGAGGACCGCGCCACGAATCGCCTGCAGGAGAGCATCGCGTGACGGCACCCGCGGCGCCGCAGCGCGTCCTCGTCACAGGCGCGACCGGCGTCGTAGGCGTGCACGCAATTCCGCTGCTCCTCGCGCGCGGATTCGAGGTGACGGCCATCGGACGCTCCGAGGCGAAGCGCAGGGAGCTCGAGTCGCTCGGCGGGCGCGCGATCGCGCTCGACATCTTCGACGAAGCCGCTGCGCGTGCTGCGCTCGAGGGGATCGATATCGTCATCAATCTCGCCACGCACATGCCGGCGTCGGCGATGAAGATGCTGCTGCCGTGGTCGTGGAAGGAGAACGATCGCGTTCGGCGCGAAGGATCGGCCGCTCTCGCCCGAGCCGCGCGCGCGGCGGGCGTCCGGCGATTCATGCAGGAGTCGTTCGCCCCGATCTACGAGGATGGAGGCGATCGCTGGATCGATGAGAGCTGGCCGCTGCGGCCGGCGCCGTACAACAAATCCATTCTCGATGCCGAGCGCTCGGCTATGCGCTTTTCGGAAGAGGGCGGCGAGGGCGTCATCCTCCGCTTCGCATCGTTCTACGGGCCGGATGCAATGCTGCGCGAGCTGATCGCCACCGCCCGAAAGGGACTCTCGCCGATGGCGGGCCCGCCGAGCGCGTACTGGTCGTCGATCGCGCACGAGGACGCGGCGAGCGCGGTTGTCGCGCTGGTCGATGCGCCCGCGGGAATCTACAATGTGTGCGACAACGTTCCACTCACGCGGCGCGAGTGGCTCGGCGCGCTGTGCGCCGCCGCCGGAATCAAGGTGCCGCGTCCCATGCCGAAGATCATGGCGATGCTCGGCGGCAAGACCGTCGAGCTGCTCTCGCGATCGCAGCGGATGAGCAATCGCAAGCTCAAGACGGCAACCGGATGGTCGCCGAAATACCCGAGCGCGAGGGAAGGGCTGCCCGCTGCGGTGCGCGCGCTGGATTCGGCAGTGAAGTGAAGCTACGCCGCCGCGATCACTGGCGCGACGGCACCCGGCTCGAGCATCGCATCGCGCTGCGTCGCTGGCGCCAGTCTGTGTCCCACACGTATGAGCGGGCGCTCGACCAGGTAGTAGCTCGCGGTCGCGCACGCGACGGCGGCGATGATATTCACCGGGAACGTCTGCCACACGCCGAGCGTCGTCGGCACGCCGGGGTAGTACACGAAGAAGAATTCCCAGAGGTAGAGACTGTAGGACAGTCTTCCGATCCACCGCAGCACGGGATGCTCCAGGACGCGCCCGAGCAGGCTGCGCGGCCGAAACACCGTGCCTGCGATCAGCACGGGAACGATCGACGCCTCCCAGAACGTCGGGCGCGTGCCGTAGCGATACGTGATCATGGCGTACAGCGCGACGAACGCGAGATATACTATAGTACTGAGATATCGCTCGGCCATCGCCCGGACCTCGGGACGCGAAAGCGCGAGCGCGGCAACGACGCCCCACATGATCGAATCGATTCGTGTGTCGGAGCGCGCGAAGTACGTCGGCTGAATCGCATTGTAGAGCATGATCTCGCGCCACGCCTCGACGTGTCGCCACACCGCGATCAGCACAGCAATCGTGATCGCGACAGGGAGCGCGCGTTTGCGTCCCGCGAAGAGCAGCAGCGCGGGCCAGAAGAGATAGAAGTGCTCCTCGACGCCGAGCGACCAGTAGTGCGACGTGAAAAATCCCGCGCCGTGGGCGCCGAGTAGCGGCGGAAGATAGTTGCGAAAGAAGAGCGTGGCCGCAACGAGCTCCTCGCGCACCACGGGCAGATAGCCCAGAACGCCGAGCAGCGCCACGCACGAGAGATAGAGCAGCGCCGGCGGAAGAATCCGAAACGCGCGCCGAAGATAGAATCGCTTGAGCGAGATGCTCCCCGCGTCGTCCCACTCCTCGAGGAGGCGCGACGTGATCAGCAATCCGCTGATCGCAAAGAAGAGATTGACGCCGTGTGTGCCAAGGGCGAAGCGATCGAAAACGCTCTCGCGACCGAGCGCGGCAGAATAGCTGTGACCGGCGTGACTCACCATCACTCCGAGGATGGCGACCGCTCGCCAACCGTCCAGAGTGGGGATATAGCCCTTCAACGTCGATGTCGGAGCGGTATCGCTCATCTGTTCGTTCGGTAGCGGACTTTATGTCGGCGCTTCATCTCTAAGAACGATCCAGCCATCCTGACCGCCACGGATTTCTGCTGCTCGGCGGCCTTCATCGTGCATTGGCAGGGTGGTCCGTTCCACTCCGGAGCGCGACGACCTCCTACGGGACCGAGCCGGGAAGAGTTGCCAATGATCGGCGCAGTCGAGATCGAGCGGGAATTCGCGAGCTTCGTGAACGATGCCAGCTTCTCGTGCCTGGTTGGAAAAGGCGTGGTGCATCAGCACGGGCACATCGTTCGGGGGTACCCGCCGCTCGGCACTCGCGCGGCGGCGCGTGCGCTCGCCGCGGATCTCGCAGCGTTCGGGGCGGGCGAGCACGACCCGCTGAAGCTGCGCGCATTCGTCGCGGTGTTCCCGGATCGCGCGCCTCGAACGGAGCTCGCCTTCGAGTCACGACTCTGGGCGCAGCTGCAGCGCCTCCATGAGCACGACGATCCCGACGCGGGATGGGATCCGCGCGTCAGCGATGATCCCGACGATCCGATGTTCTCG
>Ga0207657_10003640_pt1 | contig 16411 bp, 12 predicted proteins | sample KBSC33metaG_FD_184316 | JGI IMG/M metagenome (GOLD analysis project Ga0207657, IMG submission 184316) | Corn rhizosphere microbial communities from Kellogg Biological Station, Michigan, USA - KBS C3-3 metaG (SPAdes) (version 2) | ecosystem: Host-associated > Plants > Roots > Rhizosphere > Soil ... | reverse complement strand
GCAGGCTCGTCACCAGCGCGGACAATTGACGCATCAGCGGGCTCTCCGCGTCGAGACCGGCGTCGACGATTCTGTCGGACAAGGCCTGCCGGCCGTCCCACCAGCCCACGGCCTTTGCCAGCCGGTCCACTTGCGTCAGATCGAGCCCCAGCGCCTTGCCGACGTCGCGCAGCGCCGAGCGCGGGCGATAGCAGATCACCGTCGCCGTCAGCGCCGCGCGGTCGCGGCCGTATTTGCGATAGATGTACTGGATCACCTCCTCGCGGCGCTGATGCTCGAAGTCGACGTCGATGTCGGGCGGCTCGTCGCGCTCGCGCGAAATGAACCGTTCGAACAATACTTCGGTGCAAGACGGATTGACTTCGGTGACGCCCAGGCAGTAGCAGACCGCCGAGTTCGCTGCCGAGCCGCGTCCCTGGCACAGGATGCCGTTGTCGCGCGCGAATTTGACGATGTCGTAGACGGTGAGGAAGAAAGCTTCGTAGCGCTTTTCGGCGATCAATGCGAGCTCGCGCTCGATCAGCGCGCGCACCTTGGCCCGGTCCTTCGGCGGCGTGACGGCTGCGGGGAAACGTCGCGCAAAGCCTTCCTCGGTCAGCCGCCGCAGGTAGGCGGCCGGCGTTTCGTCCGCGGGAACGATCTCCTCCGGGTACTCGTAGCGCAGCTCGTCCAGCGAAAATCGGCAGCGCGCGGCGACCACCAGCGTCTCGGCCAGCCACGATGCAGGGTAGATGCGCTCGAGCGTGGCCAGCGGCCGCAAATGGCGCTCGCCGTTCGGATGCAGCGCACCACCGGCTTGCGCGACCGTAGTCTTGAGCCGGATGGCAGTCAGCGTATCCTGCAGCGCACGGCGACCGCGGGCATGCATGTGGACGTCGCCGGCGGCAACGAGCGGCAGCCCCAGCGTCGCTGCGATTGCGGCGAGATCGGCGCAACGCGCCGCGTCGTCAGCCTCGAGCAGCCGCTCGACGGCGATCCACAACGCCTCGCGAAAGCGCGGCTTGAGCCAGCGCGCTTCGTCTGCATCGGGCACCCGGCCTGGCAGCCACAGCGCGAGACAGCCGGCAATGCCGTCGCCCAGATCGGCGCGCGACAGGCGATAGCTACCCTTGACGGCGCTGCGCCTGCCGCGCGTGATCAGCGCCGCCAGGTTGCCGTAGCTTTCGCGATCGGTCGCCAGCAGGACCAGCCGCAAGCCGTCATCGAGGCGAAACTCGCTGCCGATGATCAGCTTGAGGCCGCATTTTTTCGCTTCGATGTGCGCCCGCACGACGCCGGCAAGCGAGCATTCATCGGTGATCGCCAGCGCCGCGTAGCCTTCCTCCCGGGCGCGCGCAACCAGCTCTTCCGGATGCGAGGCCCCACGCAGGAAGCTGAAGTTGGAAATGCAGTGCAATTCGGCGTAAGCCACGTCGGATCCACATCAGGCGAAGATGCCGTGCACGAACCACTGTCCGCCGCGATCGCGAAAGAGCCACAGCTCGCCTCCCTGCGCATCGCTGCCGACGAAGTAATCGCGGCCGATCTCGCCGCCATCCCACCAGCCGCTTTCGATGCGCTCCGGGCCGGACAGCAGGCAGAACTGTGCGGACGCGGGATCGCCGCCGAGCGGACGCGGCCGGGGCAATAGCCACAGCGGCCGTCGCGGTGGGTCGGCCGGAAGCGACGCCGCGCTTGCCGGTGCGTCGCCGCGATAGCGCCACGCATGCTCGGGACGATGATCGTCATGGAGACAGAGCTCGCGCACCGATTCGTCGCCGAGCCGTGCCCGCAAGCGCTCGATCCACTGTGCGCCGCTCTCGCCATGACGATGGGCTCCGGCAAAGAGATCGCCATCTTCTCCCGGGAGCGGCGCGATTTCTTCCGAGACCAGACGGATCGCCTCGACCCGGTCGGGCAGCTGTTCGCGCGCCAGGCGCTCGCGCAGCACATTGACGATGTGCTCGATTTTGCGCGTCGCGGCAAGGCCGAGCACGATCGCGGTCGGTTGTGCGTCCTCGTGTATCAGATCGCAGCGCAACCGCGTGACACCGGCGCCGCGTCCCTGCAGGAATCCGGCGAGCTCGACGACCAGCCGCTTGGCGGCGAACAGCAGCGCCTCGCTTTCGGCCACCGGCACAGGCAATTCCAGCTGGCCGTGATAGCGCTCGGGGGCCACGAACAGGGGTCGCGGATCGGGCTGGAGGCCACGCGCACGATCGATGTCGTCGAGCAGCCGCTGCCCGAACCTCCGCGCCACACCGTCGCGCGGCAGCGCCAGCACGTCGCCTATCGTATGCACACCGATGCCGGTCAGCGTGTCCAGCACGGCGCGTGCGCTGTCGAGCAGCGCGATGGGCAATGCGGTGAGCCGCGGCTCGAGATCCGTCGCATGCTCGATCGCAATCGCCTGGCCGGCTTGCGCCAGCATGCGGGCGGCAAGCGCAGTCGGCGCGGTGGCAACGACGCCGGAAAATCCCAGCGCGCCCAGGCCGCCATCGATGCGCGCGAGCAGTTTGGGCAAGCCTTCGAAATAATTGAGACAGGCGGAGATTTCCAGCAGCACGATCGCCGGCGGTTCGATGCTGATCGTCGACGTCCATTGACCGGCCCACAAGGCGATGCTTTTGAGCGCGGCGGCTTCCGCGCGTTCGTCGCGCAGATGAATCGCGATCTCAGGATCGAGCGCCAGCGCCGCCGCGATCGACAAGCCGGGAGTGATGCCGCGCCTTTTCGCGGCGTCGTTGGCGGCGACGACATCGGGACGATGACTTGCGCTGCTGACGACCGCGGCAACCGTCCCCGTGCCGGCGCGCGCGAACACGGAAAGCGGAAGGCCGGGAAAATAAAGCGCGGTCCAGAGCATGGCCCGACAACAGCAAGCTACGCGGCGTTGGCGGAACGGCCGGCGCTGCGGTCCACGATGTCGTCGTGCGTGTAATGGCGGGAACCCGCTTCGCGCGGATCCGGCCTCGATCCTCTCCTGCCTTCATCGGCGCGCGCCAGCGCACGATTCCAGATCAGCGCCGGCGGACCGCCGACCGGATAGTGCGGCTTGAAGCTCACCCTTCGGATAGCCGCGGAACGATAGCTGGCTGCCGCTGCGCCGCCGGTGGCGTCAAGCGCCGGCCGATGCCCACCCCCTGCAATGGACGCGGCGGTGACATCCAGCAACAAAGGCCGGAGCATGACGCCGCCGCGGCGCTTGAACACATCGACGCGCAGGCGGTTCTTTTCCGCGGCCAGTCGCAAGCGCAGCGGCGATGGCGAAGCCTGGGCCGCGCACGCCGTGCCGGCGAACAGGAAGGCCAGCGTGTCGCTATCCTGCGCGGCAAGCTGCAGGCGCCGCAAACGCTGTTCGTTGAAACTGCCGGGCCAGAAAAGGAGCGCGCCCACGCTGTCGGCGCGCAGCACCTGCTCGGCCGACCACCAGCGATCCTTGCCCTCCGCCGCGGCGACGACGAACAGGCGGGCCGGCCCGATGCCGGAAGCGGCGAATGCGGGCGCATAGGGAAGCTGCGGCGGAGCGACCAGGACGATTGCCTCGCCGGAGCGGGCAAGCCGTGCCAGCGCCGGCAACAGCAGGCGCAATTCACCGATGCCCTGGGCATCGTGCAACAGCTCGGTCAGCGCCCTTTTCGGCCAGCCGCCGCCCGGCAACTCGCCATCGAGCTCGGGAAACCCGCTGCAAACGGCGTCGTCGGAACGCGCCAGCTGATCGCCGCGCCAGACGAGCGGATTGTGCAGCAGCGCAGCGAGGGCGGGCTTCATCGGATGAACCGCAAACCGGGCCCGCCCAGGCGAAAAGCCTGGACGGGCGACGGTCAGACAGGAGAGGACAGTCTATCGAACGATCGTTCGATAAGTCAAGCCCTAAAGCCGCTGCAAGCGCTCGGCCGCGGCCAGCAGCGTCTGGTCGCGCTTGGCAAAGCAGAACCGGATCACGCGGTGATCGGTCCCGTCCTGATAGAACGCCGACAGCGGGATGGTCGCGACACCGAATTCCCGGACCAGCCGCTGCGCGAACGCCAGAGCGGATTCGTCGCTGACCCGGCCATAGCGGGCCAGCTGAAAATAGCTGCCGCGGCAAGGCAGGAGATCGAGCGGCGTCGCCGCCAGTGCGGCCCGCAGGAGGTCGCGCTTGGCGGCGAAGAACGCCGGCAGCGTTTCGTATCGTGCCGGCTCGCGCAGGAACTCGGCCAGCGCATGCTGGACCGCGCTGTTGACGGTGAAGACCGTGAATTGATGCACGCGCCGGATTTCATCGCTGATCTCGCGCGGCGCCAGTGCGTATCCGACTTTCCAGCCGGTGGCGTGAAACGTCTTGCCGAACGAGGCGATGACGATGCTCCGCGCGGCGAGCTCGGGGTCCCGCGCCAGGCTTAGGTGCTGCGCGCCGTCGTACACCATGTGCTCGTAGACCTCGTCGCTGACGAGCACGATCCCGGTGCCGCGCGTCAGCGCCGCGAGCCGCGCAATATCGTCGGCCGAGAGGATGCTGGCACCGGGATTGTTCGGAGAATTGAGCACGATCATTCGCGTGCGCGGCGTAATCGCCATCGTGAGCGCCGGCCAGTCGATCGCGTAGCCGGGAAAGGTCAGCGGCAGCGTCACGGGCGTCGCGCCGGCAAGCCGCACGGCGGGAACGTAGCTGTCGTAGGCGGGCTCGAACACGATCACTTCGTCGCCCGGATGCGCGAGCGCCTGGATCGACGTGAATATCGCCTGCGTCGCTCCGGTGGTCACGGTGACTTCGCGCTCGGGATCGTAGGCATGGCCGTAGAGGCGTGCCACCTTGGCGGCGATCGCTTCGCGCAAGCGCATGACGCCGGCCATCAGCGGGTACTGATTGTGGCCGGCGCGCATCGCTGCGTCGACCAGATCGATCAGCGCCGGGTCGATCGCATAGTCGGGAAAGCCTTGCCCCAGGTTGACCGCGTCATGCTCCTGCGCAAGGGCCGACATCACGGTGAAGATCGTCGTGCCGGTAGCCGGAAGCTTGGAGCGAATGTCGAGTGTCATGACAGGCAAGTTTAGCAGCGGCGCCCTTGTCCTTATGCTCGCTCGCGGTTTGACGCCGCCGACTCAGCGAGCGATGCTTGATGCTCGCAAGGCCCAGACGACGTTCATGGCCACCCTGCCCGCAACCTCCCGCAGCGATCCGGCGGTGCTCAACCTGATCGGCAACACGCCGCTGGTCGAATTGACGCGCCTGGATACCGGACGTTGCCGCCTGTTCGTGAAGCTGGAGAGTCAGAATCCCGGAGGCTCGATCAAGGATCGCATCGCGCTGGCGATGATCAACGCCGCCGAGCAGGACGGCCGGCTCAAGCCGGGAGGAACCGTCGTCGAGGCGACCGCGGGCAATACCGGACTCGGCCTGGCGCTGGTCGCCCGCGCCAAGGGTTATCGCGTGTTGCTCGTGATCCCGGACAAGATGTCGAGCGAAAAGGTGCTGCATCTCAAAGCGCTCGGTGCCGAAATCCGGATGACGCGCTCCGACGTCAACAAGGGACATGCGGAGTACTACCAGGACATGGCGGCCGCACTGGCCGCGAATATCCCCGGTGCTTTCTACGCCAACCAGTTCGGCAATCCTGCCAATCCGATGGCGCACGAGCGCACGACGGGGCCCGAGATCTGGGAACAGATGCAGCATCGGGTCGACGCGGTCGTCTGCGGCGTCGGCTCGGGCGGCACGCTGACCGGACTGTCGCATTATTTCGCCCGCGTCAGCCCCGCCACCGAAATGGTGCTCGCCGATCCGGTCGGGTCGGTGCTGGCCGGCTATGTGGAAACCGGAAAGATCGGCACGGCGGGCTCATGGGTGGTCGAGGGCATCGGCGAGGACTTCATACCGCCGATCGCCGACCTTTCGAGAGTCAGAAAAGCCTATTCGATTTCCGACCGCGAGAGCCTCGCGACCGCACGAGCCCTGCTCCAGTCCGAATTGATCCTCGGCGGCTCGTCCGCCGGCACGCTGCTCGCCGCGGCACTGCGTTACTGCCGCGAGCAAAGCTCGTCCAGGCGCGTCGTCACTTTCGTGCCCGACACCGGGAGCAAATATCTTTCCAAGATGTACAACGATTTCTGGATGATCGACCAGGGCTTCCTCGAATTGCCGCGCTACGGCGATCTGCGCGACCTGGTGTCGCGCCGCTACGAGGACCGCGCCGTGATCGCGGCCAGCGCGGATGACACGCTGCTCGCCGCGTTTCAGCGCATGCGCATCGCCGACGTGTCGCAATTGCCGGTGCTCGCCGACGACGTCGTCGTCGGCATCCTGGACGAATCCGACCTGCTGCTGCACGTCTACAAGCAGCCCGATCGATTCCACGACAAGGTCGCGACGGCGATGACGCAGCGGCTCGAGACCCTCAAGCCGGATGCGAGCTTCGCCGAGCTGCTGGCCGTACTGAACAAGGATCGTGTCGCGATCATCGTGCACGAGGGCCGTTTTTTCGGCCTGATTACCCGCTATGATCTGCTGACGCACCTGAGGAGAAGCCTGCCGTGAACGATTCGACCGTCAAGTCCGCCGCCGCGGCGATGCAGGGATTCTCCACCCGCGCGATCCACGCCGGACAGGAACCCGACCCGGCGACCGGCGCGATCATGACGCCGATCTACGCCACGTCGACCTACGTGCAGACCAGTCCCGGCGTGCACAAAGGCTACGATTACGCGCGCACCGGCAACCCGACGCGGACCGCGCTGGAAGCCTGCATCGCCAGCCTCGAAAACGGCGCGCGCGGATTCGCCTTCGCCTCGGGGCTGGCGGGTATGGCGACGCTGGTCGATGCGCTGGACGCCGGCGCCCATATCGTCGCCAGCGACGATCTGTACGGCGGGACTTACCGGCTGTTCGAGAACGTGCGCAAGCGCTCGGCCAACTTGCGCGTCTCCTTCGTCGACATGGCCGATCCGCAGAGGCTGCGCGCGGCGATCGCCGCCGACACCAGGATGATCTGGCTCGAGACGCCGAGCAATCCCCTGCTCAAGCTGATCGATCTGGCCGCCGTCGCGAGGATCGCGCGCGAATACGATTTGATCGCGGTCGCCGACAACACCTTTGCCAGCCCGTGGATCCAGCGGCCGATCGAGATGGGCTTCGACGTCGTCGTGCACTCGGCGACCAAGTATCTGAACGGCCACTCGGACATGATCGGCGGGGCCGTGGTGATCGGTGGAGAAGCCCGCCACGCGGCGCTCGCCGAGCGCCTCGCCTATCTGCAGAATGCCGTCGGCGGCATCATCGGTCCGTTCGACAGTTTTCTTGCGCTGCGCGGCCTGAAGACGCTGTCACTGCGCATGGAAAGACATTGCGCCAACGCCCTCGATCTCGCCGGCTGGCTCACCGGGCAGCCGGAGGTCGCGCGCGTCCACTATCCGGGCCTGCCTTCGCACCCGCAGCACGCACTGGCACGGCGTCAGATGCGCGCCTTCGGCGGGATGGTGACGATCGTGTTGAAGACCGATCTCGCCGGGACCAAGCGCTTTCTCGAAAACTGCCGGCTGTTCGCGCTGGCCGAAAGCCTGGGCGGCGTCGAGAGCCTGATCGAGCATCCGGCATTGATGACGCACGGCTCGATTCCCGAGCCGATGCGTGCGACGCTGGGCATCGGCGATTCACTGGTGCGGCTGTCGGTCGGCATCGAAGACGTCGACGACTTGCGGCGCGACCTGCGCAGCGCGCTCGACGCGATCTGATCGCCGGCGACGGTTCGAGAGCCGGGCTTTTCGCGGGGGCGCGAAGGCCGTACCTCCCCGATCCAACGCCCGCTTAACCCGCGGCGGTCACCGCCCGCGCCGCAAGCACCGACACCAGGTGCGCGCGATATTCGGCCGAGCCGTGCAGGTCGGTGTTGAGCGCATCGGCCGGAATCTTCACCCCCTTGGCCGCGTCGGCGGTGAAGCTCTTTGCCAGTGCGGCCTCGAGCGCATTCGAGCGGTGCACGTGCGAGGCGGCGCCGGTCACCGCGACACGCATACCGGTGGCGGTTTGCGCGACGAACACGCCGACCAGGGCGAAGCGCGACGCCGGGTTCGGAAATTTGACGTACGCCGCTTTTTTCGGCACCGGGAAACTCACCGCCGTGATGATCTCGTCGGCCGCCAGCGCGGTTTCGTACATGCCCTTGAAAAAGTCGTCGGCGGCGATCTTGCGCTTGTTGGTCAGCACCGTCGCGTTCAGCGCCAGCACCGCCGCCGGATAATCGGCCGCGGGATCGTTGTTGGCGATCGAGCCGCCGATCGTGCCGCGGTTTCTGACCTGCCGGTCACCGATGCCTTCGGCGAGCGCGGCCAGCGCCGGGATCGCCTGCTTGACGACCGCGGAGGATGCGACCTCGGCGTGCGTGGTCAACGCGCCGATGACGAGAGCCTCGCCTTCTTTTTTGATGCCCTTCAATTCCGCGATCCCGGACAGGTCCACGACGGTCCCCGGATTGGCGAGCCGCAATTTCATCGCGCCGACCAGGCTCTGGCCGCCGGCGAGCGCCTTGCCGCCGCTGCGGGCGAGCGCCGCTGCGGCATCGGCGACCGATTTGGCGCGCTGGTATTCGATGGCGTACATGCGGGTGTCTCCTTAAGAACGTCGCGCCGACTTTAGCGCGCTCCATACGCGGTGCGGTGTCGCGGGCATGTCGATGTAGGTGACGCCGGCGGCGGACAGGGCGTCGTGCACGGCGTTCATCAGGGCCGCCGGCGCGCCGATCGCTCCCGCTTCACCGCAGCCCTTGGCGCCGAGCGGGTTGTGCGTGCACGGCGTGACCTTGGTCGCGACTTTGAACGAAGGCAAGTCATCGGCGCGCGGCATTGCGTAATCCATGTAGCTGCCGGTCAACAGCTGCCCGGTATCCTGGTCGTAGACGCATTGCTCGAGCAGCGCCTGGCCGATCCCCTGCGCGAGACCGCCGTGCACCTGCCCTTCGACGATCATCGGATTGACGATATTGCCGAAATCGTCGCAGGCGCTGAAGTTGACGACCTGCACGACGCCGGTATCGGGATCGACCTCGACTTCGCAGATGTGCGTTCCGGCCGGAAAGGTGAAGTTGGTCGGGTCGTAGAACGCGGTCTCATCGAGTCCCGGCTCGAGCTTGTCCAGCGGGTAGTTGTGCGGCACATAAGCCGTCAGCGCGATCTCGCCGAAGGTCTTGCTGCGATCGGTGCCGGCAACCGTGAACTTGCCGTCGCCGAACTCGATGTCCGCCTCGGCGGCTTCGAGCAGGTGCGCGGCGATTTTCCTTCCCTTGGCGATCACCTTGTCCAGCGCCTTGACGATCGCGGTGCCGCCGACGGCCAGCGAGCGCGAGCCGTAGGTGCCCATGCCGAACGGGACGCGCCCGGTATCGCCGTGGACGATCTCGACCGACTCGATCGGGATGCCCAGACGGCTCGCGACGATCTGCGAGAACGTCGTCTCGTGCCCCTGTCCGTGGCTGTGCGAGCCGGTGAAGACGGTCACGCCGCCGGTGGGATTGACGCGCACCTGTCCCACTTCGAACAGGCCGGCGCGCGCGCCGAGGGCGCCCGCGATGTTGGACGGCGCGAGCCCGCAGGCTTCGATGTACGAGGCATAACCGATGCCGCGCAGCTTGCCGCGGCTGGCGGCCTCGGCCTTGCGCGCCGCGAACCCGCTGGTGTCGGCCATCTTCATCGCCTCGTCCAGACACGCGTCGTAGTCGCCGACGTCGTACAGGAGCGCGACCGGCGTCTGATGCGGAAATTTGCGGATGAAATTGCGGCGGCGGATCTCATCCTGCGCGATGCCCATTTCCGCCGCAGCCGCGTGCACCAGGCGCTCGACGACGTAGGTCGCCTCGGGCCGTCCGGCACCGCGATAGGCGTCGACCGGCGCCGTATTGGTGAATACGGCGGTCACCTCGCACCATATCGCCGGCGTCGTGTACTGGCCGGCGAGCAAGGTCGCGTACAGAATCGTCGGGATGCACGAGGCGAACGTCGACAGGTACGCCCCCATGGCCGCGATCGTCTGCACCCGCATCGCCAGAAATCTGCCGTCCTTGTCGAGCGCGAGCTCGGCGTGCGTCACATGGTCGCGGCCGTGCGCATCGGAAAGAAACGCCTCGCTGCGGTCGGCCGTCCATTTGATCGGCCGGTTGACGCGTTTCGACGCCCAGACCAGCGCGGTCTCCTCCGGATAGAGATAGATTTTCGAGCCGAAGCCCCCACCGACGTCGGGCGCGATGACGCGCACCTTGGTCTCGGGCAGGCCGAGTACGAACGCCGTCATCAGCAGGCGCTCGACGTGCGGATTCTGGCTGGTAACGTAGAGCGTGTAGCTGTCGTCGGCGCGGCTGTAGCTCGCGACGGCCGCACGAGGCTCGATCGCGTTCGGGATCAGCCGGTTGTTGACGATGTCCAGCTTGGTGACGTGGGCCGCGCCGGCGAACGCGGCGTCGACCGCGGCCTTGTCGCCGAGCGCCCAGGTGTAGCACTTGTTGCCGGGCGCGCCATCATGAATCCCCGGTGCGCCGGACTTGAGCGCGTCGACCGGATTGACGACTGCCGGCAGGACTTCGTAATCGACGGCGATCAATTCGGCGGCATCCTTGGCCTGGTCAGGCGTTTCGGCGATCACCAGCGCGACGCCGTCGCCGACGTAACGGGTCTTGCCCTGCGCCAGTATCGGGTGCGGCGGTTCCTTCATCGGCTGGCCATCGGTGCCGGTGATCAGCCATCCGCACGGCAGTCCGTTGACGCCGGTCAGGTCATCGCCGGTCAAAATCGCGATGACGCCGGGCGCGGCTTTCGCCCTGGCGGTATCGATGCCTCGTATGCGCGCATGCGCGTGCGGCGAGCGCAGGAACCATGCGTGCGTGTGGTGCTGCGGATTGATGTCATCGGTATATTGGCCGGTGCCGGTGAGAAAACGATAGTCTTCCTTGCGGCGGACCGATTGGCCCACGCTGTTCAGATCGCTGGCACCCATCGCTATCTCCCCATCGCCTGCGCGCCCTGCTTTACCGCCTTGACAATGTTCTGGTAGCCGGTGCAGCGGCACAGATTGCCTTCGAGCTCGGCCCGTATCGTCTTCTCGTCGGCATCGGGATGGCGCTGCACCAGGTCGATTGCGGACAGCACCATGCCCGGCGTGCAGAACCCGCACTGCAGCCCATGACAATCCTTGAAGGCGGCCTGCATCGGATGCAGCTTGCCGTCGGCCGCGGCGAGCCCTTCGATCGTCGTTATCTTCGAACCGTTCGCCTGCGCGGCCAGTATCGTGCACGATTTGACCGCGTTGCCATCGATCAGCACCGTGCAGGCGCCGCATTGCCCGGTGTCGCAGCCGACGTGCGTGCCGGTCAGGCCCAGCTCATTGCGGATGAAATCGACCAGCAGCGTACGCGCATCGACGTCGGCTGCCGCCGGCTTGCCATTGACCGTGAGTGAAAGCGAGACGGGCACGAGCTCCTCCTTCGGATTGGGCACCGTCGCGGGAATGATCGCTGGCGGATCGCATGGCGGCGGCGATGGTAGGATACTCCGCGCGAAAGCGCGCGGCAACGTAGCGCTAGTATAGATTGCCGATGTATTGCGACAGATTCTCGATGTCGGCGTCCGACAGCGTGGCGGCTATGCTGGTCATGTTGCCGGCATCGTTGGTTCGCCGCCGCGCCTTGAAATCGGCCAGCTGCTTCTTGATGTACTGCGGCCATTGGCCGGCGACACGCGGAATCTCGTTCTGGCCGACAAAGCCGCCGAGGTGGCACATCGGGCACAGGACGGCGTCGGAAGTCTTGCGGCCCGCCTCGACTTTCGCGGGGTCGACCTGGAATTTGATCGGCGCCTGTTTCTGGGCGGCGAAAAACTCGCCGAGCAGCATCATGTCGTCGGTCGAGAGCTTCTCCGCCACCGGCGACATCTGCTCGTCGCTGCGGCGGCCCTCTTTGAAGTCCTTGAGCTCGATGTAGATGTAGCGCCAGCTCTGTCCGGCGAGAATCGGATATTCGCCGACGGTCGAATTGCCGTCCGGGCCGTGGCAGGCAAAGCAGACCTGGGCCTTGGCCCTGGCCGCTGCCATTTGTGTCGCGTCGAGCTGCTGCGCGTGGGCGGAGACCGCGCAGGCCAGCGCAGAGAGGATCAGTATGGGTTTCAGCATGTCGATTCAAACAAAACGGCCACTTCGCGCGAGCGAAGTGGCCGTGCGGGCCGGGAACCGCGGCTAGGGCAGCGCAAACACGAATACGCTGTTGCCGCGCTTGGCGTCGATCTGGTTGTTGCCTCCGGCAGCGACCGCGACGTACTGCGTACCGCCCACCATGTACGAAACCGCGGGTGCGTTGACGCCGGCGCCGCAGTTGAATTTCCACAGTTCGCGGCCATTCCTGGCATCGTAGGCCTTGAACCAGCCATTCGCCTCGCCGTTGAAGACCAGGCCGCCTGCGGTCGTCAGCACCCCGCCGATGAGCGGCTGCGGCGTTTTCGCCTTCCACGCGACCTTGCCCGTATCGAGATTGACGGCAACCAGTTGGCCCCACTGCTCTTCACTCGGGATCGTCTTGAACGCGCCGCCCAGCCAGAGCTTGCCACCGGGGTAGGGCACTTCCTCGACGTGGTAGGTCATCGGCTGATGCAGATTCGCCGCATAGGCCATGCGGGTCGTCGGATTGACCGCCAGCGGTGACCATTCGACGCCGCCGTTCGCACCCGGGAGCATGCGCGCGCCCTCCTTGGTCGGAAGCACCCACATGTTCTCCTGCGGGATCATGGCCTCCGAGAAGCGGATCAGCTTGCCGGTGTTGCGCTCGTGGATGTAGACATGACCGGTCTTGCCGCCGTGGATGACCACGTCGACCATCTTTCCGTTCGCGTCCTTCGCCTGCGTGAGTATCGGCGGGCTGACCGAGTCGAGATCCCATACGTCATGGGCGATGTACTGGTAATGCCATTTGTAGGTGCCCTTGTCCAGGTCGATCGCGACCATCGAATCGGTATACAGGTTGTCGCCGGGACGTATCGCGCCGTACAGATCGGGCGACGGATTGCCAACGACGAAGAACACGGTCTTGGTCTTCCGGTCGATCGCCGGCGTCATCCATACGCCGCCGCCGAGCTGCTGGTAGAACGAGCTGTCCTTGGCCAACGCCGCCTTTTCGGCGTCGATGTTGCGGTGCATGTCGCGGCCGGTCGCATCCTTTGCGGCCCAGACGCCCTCATGACCCTTGTCCGGGATCGTATAAAACGTCCAGATCAGCTTGCCGTCCTTGGCATCGAACGCCTTGACGAAGCCGCGGATGCCGTATTCGCCGCCGTTGGTGCCGATCAGAATCTTGCCATCGACGTACGCCGGCGCCATCGTCTCCGAATACCCCTTGTCCGGATCGGCGATCTGCGTCTCCCATAGCAGCTTGCCGGTCTTGGCATCGAGCGCAACCAGCTTCGCATCGATCGTTCCCATGTACAGCTTGCCTTCGGCGATCGCGACGCCGCGGTTGTTGTTGCCGCAGCAGACGGTCACGATCGGTCCGAGCTTGTGCTTGTAGTGCCAGTACTCTTCGCCCGTCTTGGCGTCGATCGCGTAGACGTGATTGAACGACGTCGTCAGGAACATCACGCCGTTATCGACGATCGGCGCGGTCTCCATCGATTCCAGCACTGCGGTCTGAAAAACGAACGCCGGCTTGAGCCGGGCGACGTTCTTCACGTTGATCTGCTTGCCCGTGTAGTAGCGGGTCTGGTCGTAGCTTCCGTTCGAGTGCAGCCAGTTCCTGCTGTCGTTGGCCGCGCTATCCAGCATCGACTGCGTCACGCCGGTGAGGGCCGGCATCGGCCGCGTCGTCGTGGTCGCGCCACCGGGCGCTTCCTGCGCGGCAAGCGGCGCGGTGAAGCCGCAGGCCAGCGCAAGCACCGCGACCAAACGCCAGGAATTGCAGTAGTGGGACGCCATGATGTTCTCTCCAGGAGATTTATTTTCATTGCTCGCACCGGCGCTGCGCCCGAATCCGGCGGCCACGCCAGCTGCCGAGGAATTGAGTTATAGTCCAACCGAAATGGAAATGCAATCTGTGGGCGACAACTCGGAAAGCGTGGTGCGCGCTCAGCGCTGGCTTCTTTGCAGGGCGGTCATGCATCGCATTGCCGGCCTCGTCCTGACGGCACTTATTGCACTGCCACACGCCGCCACCGCGCAGGACTGGTCGATCAACGCGAGACTTTTGTCGGCAGCGCGCAGCGGCGACGAGGCCGGGCTGGTACGCGCGCTGGCCGACGGTGCCGCCGTCAACGCGCGCAGCCGTATCGGCGAAACCGCTCTGATGATCGCGCTCAAGAACGACCACCCTGCGCTGGCCTTGCGCATGCTCGATGCCGGTGCCGACGTCAACCTGGCGGCGGTCAACGGCGTAACGCCGCTGATGGCCGCCTCGCACGCCGGACAAACCGACATTGTCAGGCGCCTGTTGGCCGGCGGGGCCGATGTTTCCCCTGTCGACCGCCTGCAGAAGACCGCGATGACTTATGCCGCGGGCCAGGGCCGCACCGATATCGTGCTGCTGCTGTTGCACGCCGGCGTCGATGCCAACGCGGTCCTCGCGCACCAGCTGACGGCGCTGATGTGGGCCGCCGGATACGGTAAGACCGACACGGTGCAGGCACTGCTCGCGGCAGGCGCCAAGCCGGGCCTCAAGGACGATCGAGGCAAGACCGCGCTGGATATCGCGCGCGAAGGAAATTTCCCCGACACGGTCAGGGTGCTGGAAACCGCGCCGAAAGGCTGACGGACAGTTTGCGGCAGGCGCTTCAATCCGCGCTGCGCACGCCGGCGCCGCGCCGGCGCTCGCCGATCGGCCACATCCGCCACAGCAGGCCGTCGCGCAAGACCCACTGATGATAGATCGTGGCGGCAACGTGCGCGCCGATGGCGACGACCAGCACCCAGTTGCTGACCAGATGGATGACGCTGCATGCGTCCTTGACCGCCTCGTTGGCCCCGGTCCATGCCGGGAGCACCCAGCCGAAGAATTTCACCGGATAGCCGCTGGTCGCCGAGCCGACGTAGCCGCTGAACGCAGCGATGAACATCAGCGCGTACAGCAGCAGATGGACGGCCGTGGCGGCGTGCGCCTGCCATCGCGGCAGCGGCGGAAGCTCCGGCGGGCGGTGCGAGGCGCGCCAGGCGAGCCGCACGGCCATCAGCAGCAGCGCGACCAGCCCGATCGACTTGTGCAGGTTGTAAGCGTCGGCGCGCGGCCCGACCGGCTGCTTCGGGATCGTCTGCATCCACCAGCCGAGGACCATCAGCCCGACCACGGCCGCGGCGATCGCCCAGTGCATGACGATCACTGCCGCCGGATAGCGCTGGCTTGCCTCAGAGCCTGACGTTCGCACTGGCGCCGATCAGGTAATTGCGCCGCGCCGCCGGCTCGAAGAAGCGTCCGTTGGTGTCCCCGACGATCACCGAGCCGACGTAGTTGCGGTCGGCGAGATTGTTGATGCGGGCGAATTCGCGCAGCGTCCACCTGCCGACGCGCTGCTCGAAGCCGGCGCGGACGTTGGCCACCGTGTAGGCCGGGGCGGCGTCGGTATTGCGCTCGTTGACATAGAGCTTGGCCGCGTACTGCGCTTCCAGCGCGACCGAGAAGCCCGCCCACGCGGCGCGTGTCCAGGCGAGCTCGGCATAGGCGCTGCTCGCCGGAACGGCCGGCAGGCGCGATCCCGAAGGCACCAGCAAGGGTGGCGTGCCGGTGGTCGTATCCTCGGCGAATCGCGCCGACAGGTAAGTGTAGGCCGCGTAGCCGGTCACACCGCCGCCGAGCGCACCTTCCCACTGCGCCTCGACGCCGCGGCGCCGGGTCTTGCCGGCGTTCTTGTACGTCGTCCGCCCGCCGGTCGCGGCGTCGATGATGATCTCGTTCGACGTGTGCGTGACAAAGGCCGCGAGATTGACGCGCTGCGTCTCGGCGAAGTAGGCCTTGACGCCGATCTCCGTCGAACGGCTGATCGCCGGGCGCAACGCGAAGTTCAGGCCCGTCCCGCTGTTCCGGTAGGCAAGCTCGATGAAAGTCGGCGTCTCGAAGCCCTCGCCCCAGTTGGCATAGACGTTGACGTCCTTCGCCGCGCGCCAGACGATGCCGCCGACCGGACTCGCATGCGAGAACGCCACCCGCCCGCTGTCGTCCGGGTTCAACGCGGTGATGTAGTGGTCGATCGAATCGAAGCGCACGTCGCTGTAACGCGCGCCGGCAAGCAGCGACCAGGCGTCCCGCGGGGACCATTCGGCCTGGGCATAGGCATCCTGATTGCGGACCGTATCGTCTTCGTCGCGGCGCAGATCGCCCAGCGCGCCGTTGTTGTTGACGAAGCCCTTGCGCGCCTGTCGCTGCCGATCGTAGGCGGCGCCGACCGTCAAGGTCAGCGGCCGTCCCGCGGGGGCCAAACGCGTCGTCGCGCGCAGGTCGACCCCGGC
>Ga0207657_10003635_pt1 | contig 16418 bp, 15 predicted proteins | sample KBSC33metaG_FD_184316 | JGI IMG/M metagenome (GOLD analysis project Ga0207657, IMG submission 184316) | Corn rhizosphere microbial communities from Kellogg Biological Station, Michigan, USA - KBS C3-3 metaG (SPAdes) (version 2) | ecosystem: Host-associated > Plants > Roots > Rhizosphere > Soil ... | reverse complement strand
CTGCGAGCGGCACAACGGAACCAGCAGCACGGCGGGCCGAAGGAAGTGCGGCTGCGCCCTCGCATCTCGACCCACGACTACGCGTGGAAGCGAGACCAGGCAGTCGAGTTCCTCCGCAGCCGTGACTCGGTGAAGGTCGTCGTCTTCTTCCGAGGACGGGAGCGCGAGCATCCCGAAGCCGGCCGGAAGCTGCTCGCACGCCTCGCAGAGGACGTCCGCGAGGTCGGCCACATGCAGGGCCGCGAGACGTTCGAGGGCCGCACGATGACCGTCATCCTGTCCCCGAACGGGGCCACCGCGTGACGCGCGAGCGTCAGGCGCTCGCGATGGCGCGGCTCGTTGTCGCGTCAGTCGAGTCCGAGACGCCCGGACAGCGGAAGCTGCGTCGCTCGCACCTCCGGTGCGCGGCGGAGCGGCCGGACGAAGAGCTCGCCCGCGAGCTGGGAGTGCTCGAGCTCATCGACGCGGCGCGCGACGCACACCTCGCCGACCTCGACGCCGACGAGGGGCTCGCCGCGCTCTGTGTCCCGTGGCACGAAGTGGTGGCAGAAGCCGTGGACGTCCTCGACCGGCGACCGAGCACCTGCCCACGCTGCGGCGCGCGGCTGTCGCGGCGGCGGCCCATCTGCGGCCGCTGCCGCTCACCCGTTCCGCGCTAGCCGTGAACGCCCATCGCAACGGCGCCGACGTAGCCGGCGCCGTTGCGGGCCAGCTTCACCATCCCCTTGTCGCCGCCGTTGCGATAGATCGCGTCGCTCGCATTCACGGTGTCGGGACGCGCGCCGTGACTCTTGTACGGCGCCGTCTTGTAGACGGCATTCGTGATCGCAGCCGGGAAGAAGAGCTGGCCGGTGTGCACGACCGCGCCGCCGACGTGCACCTTCACGTGGATGTGCACTGCACGGCCCGGGTACCAGCCGGGATAGATCGTCTGGAAGGTCGCGACACCGTTCGCGTTCGTGCGCTGCGCGCCGCGGAGAAAGTTCGTCCCGGGGTTGTTCGCGACCGCACCTGAGTAGACGCCCTTGGCGTCGCAATGCCAGATCTCGACCGTCGCGTTCTGGATCGCCCGGCACGTTGCGACGTTCAGCACCGTGAGCTTGAGAAGCAGCGGCATCCCTTTCTTGCCTTCGGTCACGTTGCGGCGCAGCTTCTCGCCGGACACGTAGTACGGGCCTTCCGTCAGCTCCGGCGTGAGCACGCACGCGACCGCGCCCGACGACACTGCCAGCGGGCCGGCGCCGTCGGCGCTCTGCAGCTTCCACGCAGCGCCGCCGCCCGCGGCCGCAGCGAGCCCGAGGAAACGGAGCAGCGATGCGCGCCGGGTGAAGAGGTTGGTCATGTCGCCAAGGTAGTCGTGCTGCCTCAGAGCCAACTTAGAGATTCCTACTTACTGACCATACTGAGGGTCGTGCGAATCCTCGTCCGGTTGACCGCTGCGGCGGCATGCATGCTCTTCCTGGCGAACTGCGGTAGCTCGAACGACCGCCCTGCGCCCAGGAGGCTGATCGTCCTCGACCAATCGATCGGAGGGGTGGCGCTGAGACAACACCGAGCCGTGGTCGACGGCCTGCTCGGACGCGGCATCGTGCGCAGCAAGCAAGATCAGCGGCCGCCTGAACCACCCGCGCATATTGAGGACGTCATCTATGCGAACGGGCTCGAAGTGATCTTCGTGTCGCGCGACGCCGCGTCGCGCTCCCGTGGCCGAGTCGTCCTCTTGCGCACCTTCTCACCGAGTTTCGAGACGCGATACGGCGTGCGCGTCGGATCGCAGGAGACCGCAGTTCGGTCAATCGCGGGAGTGACGTGCGGAAGCGTCCTGAATCACGGCTGCCAGCACGGCGGACACGTCCACAACCAGCCTGGCACGTTTTTCGAGTCGAGCGGCCCGAACGGCAAGATCGTCGCGATCACGATCGCCTACGCGGACTGATCGTCGCGAATTACAACTCTGCGGTCGGCTTGGGCCTGCCGTAATGAAAGCCCTGTGCGTTCTGGACGCCCAGCTCCTGCACGACCTCGTCCTGCTCCGACCGCTCGATCCCTTCGGCGACGAGTCGTGCACCGACCGCGGTGCCGAACCCCACGATCGCGTTCAGCAACGCTTTCCCACCCTCGTCCTCGTCGATGTCGGCGGTGAAGCTGCGGTCGATCTTGACGATGTCGATCGGCAGCCGCTGCAGGTACACCAGCGACCCGTAACCGGTGCCGAAGTCGTCGAGTGCGATCTTGATCCCTTTCGCGCGCAGCCCCTCGAGTCGCACGTCGACGTCGCTCGTGTCGATCAGGACGCTCTCCGTGATCTCGAGCACCAGCCGCTCCGGCGGGAGGCCCGACGCCATGAGCGCCTCCTCGACATGCGACACGAAGTCCGGATGCTGCAGCTGCCGCGCCGACACGTTGACCGCGATCTCGATCGTCCGGCCCGCGCCTCGACCGAGCTTCGCCGCGTACATGCACGCCTCGCGGAGCACCCAGCGGCCGATCGGCACGATCAGCCCCGAGCCCTCGGCGAGCGGGATGAACTCGTCCGGCGGCAAGAGCCCAAGCTCCGGATGCTCCCACCGGAGCAGCGCCTCGTAGCCCTCGACCTCGCCGGTCGCGAGCGACACGATCGGCTGGTAGTGGAGCCGCAACTGGTCGCGATCGATTGCCTCGGCCAGCTCGCCGATGCGGCGGAAGCGAATGACCGCGGCCTTGTCCAGCTCCGGGTCGTAGAAGGCGAACCCGAAGCCGGGCTGCGACTTCGCGCGGTACATCGCCGCGTCCGCCTCCTTCAAGAGCTCGGCGGGATCGTCGCCGACGGAGATGCCGATCGACGTCTCGACAGAGAGGCGACGCCCTTCGATCTCGATCGGCTCGGCAAGCGACTCGTGGATCCGCTGCGCAACGATCGAGATGTCACCCGGATCGACGACCCGCTCGATGATCACCGCAAACTCGTCGCCGCCCAGTCGCGCCGCGGTGTCGGCCGCACGGATCACCGTCTGCAGCCGGTCGGCGAGGGCGCACAACACGGCGTCGCCGATGTGGTGGCCGAAGCGGTCGTTCACGCCCTTGAACCCGTCGACGTCCGCGAACATGATCGCCGTCTTCTCGCCCGGCTGGCGAACGGCCGCAATCGCACGCTCGAGTCGGTCGTTGAAATGCGCACGGTTCGCGAGGCCGGTCAGCGGGTCGTAGAGGGCCTGCCGGCGCAGCTGCTCCTCGGCCTCCCGCTCCGGCGAGATGTCGAGTAGATAGCCCTGGAGGTACATCGGCGTGCCGTCGTCGTCGGTGACGACGACACCGGCGTCGCGGATCCAGACGTAGTGGCCGTCGCGCGCCTTCAGGCGATACTCGGTGCTGAGCGGCTCGTGCGTCGCGTGCGTGTGCTCGTGCGCTTCGAGCACCCGCACCTTGTCCTCAGGATGCAGGAGCTTCACGAACAGGTCGCCGTCGTCGCGCCAATCCTGGACGGAGTACCCGAGCAGCCCTTCGATCTGGCGGCTCGTGAAGATGTTCGAGCTCGTCGCGTCGAGTGCGTCGACGTAGATGACGAGCGGCAGCTGCTCGACGAGCGTGCGATAGCGGCGGTCGAGCTCCCGGCGCTCACCGGAGGCGGCCTCGCGCTCGAAGACGATGCTCGCGACACCTGCAGCCATCTCCACCACCTCGAGCTCGCGCTCGCTCGGCCGGCGCGGGACGCCGTAGTAGAGCGCGAAGGTCCCGGCGACCTCACCGTCCGTATCGAAAATCGGAGTCGACCAGCACGCCCGCAGCCCGTGCGCCTCCGCGAGCTCGACGTAGTCGGCCCAGAGCGGATCGCGCGCGATGTCCTCGACGACCACCGTCTGCTTGGTGGCGGCCGCAGTCCCGCACGACCCGGCCGTGTCGGTGATCGGCACGCCGTCAACCGCGGCGTTGTACGACTCGGGCAGCCGCGGCGCCACGTAGGTGTGCAGCGTCTGCGTCTCGCTGTCGACCAGAAGCACGGAGGCAATCGCCCCGGGTGCCTGTGACTCGATCAGGTCGATCAGCAGCTCGAGCACCGAGCGCGTTTCCGCGCCGGCTGCGACCTCTGTGAGCAGCACGCGCTGCATCTGAAGCAGCGTCAGGACGTGATCCGAAGGATCGTGCGCAGGGGCCACCGAAGCCACGCTTCTGCATCGGTGGAATCGGGGCCGCGCACGTCACCCGGAAGGGTGAGTGCCCGCCCGAAAACCCACGTGTAGGCACCCCGCCACGCACCTGGTCGCACGATGTTCCGGCGAAACGCCCTCTCGTACGTTCGACGCAAGGCCCGCGACGACCGCGGGCGACACGAGAGGAGTTGTCAATGCGGATCTACAGGCCACCTACTGCGATCGCCGCGGCTGCGGTCGCGATCGCGCTGGCCGTCCTGGCCGGCGCGCAGGTGCGCGCCGCGCACGCGGTGCTCCCGCCGGGGAACACCGTGGCGCAGTGGGACAAGATCGCCGAGGACACCGTCGTCGGGTCAGGCGCGTTCCAGAACGAGGGGCTGCAATACATGGCCTACACCACGAACGCGATGTACCGCTCGATCACCCCGGGCCGGCGGCTCGGACAATCGCCTGACGCCGCGGTGATCGAGTCGGCGTACACGGTTCTCTCCCACTACTTCCCGGCACAACAGGCGAACCTCGACGCCCTGCACGCCGAGGCGCTCGCCGCGCTGCCGGACGACCAGACGAAGACCGTCGGCATGCGGTACGGCCGGATGGTCGCGCTCGACGTGATCTCCGAACGGGCCGGAGACGGCCTGGTGACACCCATCGGCTCGACGTCGTCGTTCCCGACGCTGACGCCGGGACCAGGGGTTTGGCGGCTCACGCCGGCGGCGTTTGCTGCGCCGCAGACGCCGTGGATCGGGCAGATGGAGCCGTTCATCCTCACGTCCGCGAATCAGTTCCTGCCTCCGCCGCCGCCCTCGCTCGCAAGCACCACGTGGGCGAACGCGTTCGCGGAGATCAAACAGGACGGGTCGAGCACCAACCCGAACACCACGGAGACCAACGTCGCGAAGTTCTGGACCGCGAACGTGATCCGGCAGTACAACCAGCTCGCACGCGACGTCGCTGCGGCGCAGGGCTCGGATCTCGCTCAGACCGCCAGGCTGATGGCGATGGTGAACGTGGTCGGTGCCGACGCGCAGATCGCGGTGATGAACGCGAAGTACCACTATCTGTTCTGGCGGCCGGTGACGGCGATCGATCCGACGTCGGTGAAGGCAGGCGGCGACGGGTTCGGCCCTACGCCCGGCTTCAACGACGGGAACGCAGCAACCGCCGAACAGGCAGGTTGGCGGCCGCTCATCGCGACACCCAACCACCCCGAGTACCCGGCGGCGCACGGATCGCTGACGTCCGCCGAGGCGGCGGTGTTCAGCCGGTTCCTCGGGACGAACGACATCGACGTCACGATCCACGGGTTCGACCCTGCCGGTGCGGCAGGGAACCTGAACGCGACACGCCACTTCTCGACGGCCGCCGATCTGCGGGCGGAGATCGTGAACGCGCGTGTGTGGGGCGGCGTCCACTACCGGTTCTCCGGTGAGGCCGGCGCGGCTCTCGGAGCGCAGGTCGCCAACTACGACCTCGCCCACGCCTTCGCGGGCAACGGCGACAAGTAGCGCTGTTCGGGCCGTGTCCAGGGACAGCCCCTGGGCACGGCTCTCAGCGCACGTAGCTCGCGACCGTCGCCAGCAGCTCGCCGATGTCGACCGGCTTCGAGAGGTACCCGTCGAAGCCCGCAGCGAGGAAGCGCTCCCGGTCGCCGTCCATCGCCTGCGCCGTCAAGGCAAGCACCGTGATCCCGATGGTGCGCGCGTCCTCCCGGATCCGGCGAAGCGCCTCCACTCCGTCGATGCCCGGCAGCTGGACATCCATCAGGACGAGCCGCGGCTCCTCCGCAAGCGTGAGAGTTACGGCCTCCTCCCCGCTCGTCGCCTCGAGGATGCGATACCCCTTCGCCGTCAGGACGTCGCGCAGGAGCTTCATGTTCTTCTCGTTGTCCTCGACGAGCAGGATCCTGCTCATACCGGCAGCGTGAACACGAACCGGCTGCCGTGGCCGAGCTCGCTCTCGAGCCAGATCCGGCCGCCGTGCAGCTCGACCAGGCGCTTCGAGAGCGCGAGCCCGAGACCGGTGCCTTCGTGCCGCTCTCCGAGCTCGGTCTGCTGGAACTCGTGGAACACGCGTTCATGGTCGACGCGCGCGATGCCCGGTCCGGTGTCCTTGACCGAGACCTCGACTTCGTTCCCCACGCGGCGCGCTCCGACCACGACATTGCCCCCTCCCGGCGTGAACTTGACGGCGTTCGAGAGCAGGTTGAACACCACCTGTCGAACACGTCGCTCGTCTCCGCGCACCACGTCGACGTCAGGCGCCTGCTCGAGCGTCAGGTCGATCCCGTTCCGGCTCGCACGCTCGCGCACCATCACGACACCTCGCTCGAGCGTCTCACGCAGAGAGAACGGCGCGGGCACGAGCTCCATCTGCCCCGCTTCCACCTTCGACAGATCGAGCACGTCGTTGATCAGCGACAGAAGGTGATTGCCGGACGAGAGGATGTCCTCGAGGTACTCGCGCTGCTTCTCGTTGACGTCCCCGAAGATCTGCTCCTGCAACACCTGCGAGAAGCCGATGATCGCGTTCAACGGTGTCCGCAGCTCGTGCGACATGTTCGCGAGGAACTCGCTCTTGTGCCGGCTTGCCGCCTCGAGCTCGCGGTAGAGGCGCTGCAGCTCGTCGTTCATGTGATTGACGTTCGCCGCGAGCGCGCCGAGCTCGTCGCGGTTCGAGACGTCGAGGCGCTCGGAGAAGTTTCCCGACGCGATCTCCGACAGCCGCGTCTCCGTGCGCCGGATGGGCTCGACGAGCGACCACGAGATCGTCAGCCCGAGGAGGAGCGCGAGCACGACCGATCCCGCCGCAACACCGACGAGGAGATTCCGCGAGCGCGAATAGAGATTGCCGTTCTCCGTGATCAGCTGGTTCGTGGTCGTCGACGTCAGCTCGGCCAGCGATCGAGCTCGCGTCTGGAGATCGATCGCGAGGCCTTCCGCCCGCGCATGGAGCGCCACCGACGGCTGAGCCGTCGACGTGATGCGAGCGATGACGCCGAGCAGCGAGGCGTACAGCCGCTTGATCTCAAGGACCCGTTCGTTCTCGTCAGCCGTAGGCGTGAACTCGAACCGTGTCGCCTGGCCGAGCAGTCCAAGCACCGAGCCGACTGTGCGATCGGTCTCGCGGAGGCATGCCTTCGTCGTGTCCTTCGCGGGGCGGCCGCCATTCGTCCACTTGGCCGCGTCAGCGCCGCCCGCACAAAGCCCGAGCAGCTGTCGCATCTGCGTCGCGTCGGTCTCGAGCTCCTGATACGCGGCCGCGCGCACCTGGAGCGCCCGCAGGCTTTCGGCGCGCGAGTTGGACTGGCCGAGGACGCGCAGCCCGAGGAGTGCGACTCCGACCAGCAGGAGGGCGATCGCGAGGAACGCGAGGACCAGCTTCGTGCGGACGGTCGCGGGGACGCGGCCGACCGCACGGGTCAGCGGGTTGTCGAGCCGGGCGGCGATCAGGGCCGGAACGCCGGTGTCGCGGCCACCCCGTTCGTGATGAGCCACTTCCCGTCGATCTTCTGGACGTTCTGGTCGGCGCTGACGACGATCATCAGCTTGGCGGTCGCCACGTCGACGTAGTGGCACTCGAAGTAGAGCGTGCCCTTGTCGCCGTTGACGGTCGTGCGCATCTTGTACGCCGGCGTCTCCGACACCCAGTGGTTCTGGGGCTGGAAGGGTCCCGCCGCCTCCAGGACCTTGCGCACCGCCGCCTTGCCGACTGCCGTCTTGCCACTGAACGTGAAGGTCGCGTCCGGCGCCCAGATCGTCATCATCAGATCGATGTCGTGAGTCGACGCTGCCTTGTGCCAGGTCTGCTCGAGCTGGTCGATCTCGTACAGCGCCGCCTTCTTCTGCATCTCGACGCTCGCCGTCCCGCCGCCGGAGCTACCACAGCCGGCGAGCGCCACCAGCGCCGCGGCCGCTGCCGCGACCGCAACCGTCCCCGCCACGAGAATCCGCACCTGTCCGCCCTCCCTTGCCTGTTGTGCCGATCGTGACATGGGAGTCAGGTGCCCGTCCAGGGGGCCAGCATCCCGGCGGCCGGGAGGGCAGCCGCCTATGAGCGGCGGCGGCACGGTCGTATCCTCGTCCCGTGGCACTGCGCCTCGTTCTCGCGGACGACCACTATCTCGTGCGCGAGGGTCTCCGCCGACTGCTCGAGGCGCAGCCCGGGATCGAGATCGTCGCCGCCTGCGGCGACCTCGGCGAGCTCCTCGACGCCGTCGAGGCCGAGCGGCCCGACGTCGTCGTCACCGATATCCGCATGCCGCCGACCGGCATCGACGAGGGGATCCGCGCGGCCGAACGGCTCCGCGAGACTCATCCCACAGTCGGCGTCGTCGTCCTCAGCCAGTACTCGCAGCCTGCCTACGCGTTGACACTTCTCGACACGGGCACGGAGCGGCGGGCGTACCTCCTGAAGGAGCGGATCAACGACGTCGAGCAGCTCGTCGGTGCGATCCACGCGGTCGCCGCCGGCGGGTCCGTGATCGACCCGAAGGTGGTTGAGACCCTGGTCGCCGAGCGTGCGCGTCGCGAGGAGTCGCCGCTGCACGAGCTGACGCCCCGCGAGCACGACGTCCTGCGCGAGATGGCCGAAGGGAAGAACAACGCTGCGATCGCTGCGTCACTGTTCCTCACGGAGCGCTCGGTCGAGAAGGTGATCCATTCGATCTTCCTCAAGCTCGGGCTCGGCTTCGAGGCCTCGGTGCACAAGCGCGTGAAGGCGGTGATCCTCTACTTGAGCGAAGGCCGCGCCGACGGGATCGCCGCCGAGACGTAGGCCCGCTCGGCGGCGGGCTCGACCCGTAGCTCGCCGCCGAGCGCCTCGATCCGCTGGCGCGCCGCGGTGAGGCGATCGTCGGCCGGTGTCGCAAGGTCGAGGCGGACGACGAGCGCGTCAGCGTCGAATCGGAGCTCCACCGACGCCTCCGCGGAGCCGGCGACGTCGCGACAGAAGAAGTACGCCGCCGCCTCGACTGCAGGCGAGAACCGCCCGATCCCGTTCGCGGTGACGTGATGGCCCATGGCGCGCAGCGCCTCGACGAGTCCGAGCGGCGAGAGCAGTGACGGGTACACGCTGTCCGCGAGGCGCCTGACACGGTCGAGTGCGTCCTCGACGTCGCGCCCCATGTCGTCGAGCAGGCGAACGGCGGCGGCGGGATCGTCGTCTGCCACGCGGCGCGCGAGCTGGAGCCGAACCGAGAGCGCGATCAGGTCCTGCTGGACGCCGTCGTGCAGGGCGCGCTCGATCGAGCGCCGCTCGGCGTCCGCCGCTTCGACGATGTTGCGTTGCACACCACCATTAGGCCGTCTGACCGGCAGCGGGGTCAAGGGCGCTGGCAGGCTGATTGCGGGACGGTCTGCGCCTTCGCCGCCACCATGCTGCAGCGATCAGGACGATGAGCCCGCCGAGTGCGGCGAGCACCCATGGGCTGACGACGATGACACGCCTCGTCAGCACGATTTCGCGCGTCTCGGCGGCCGTCCGGCCCGGATAGGTGACGCGCGTCGTGACGGTGACGATCCCGACCGGCCAGCGCGGCTTGCCGCTGACCGCGATCGAGCGCGACCGTCCGACCGGCAGCAGCGACGGCCCGAGACGCTGCTGCTGGAACGCGCCGCCCGGCGCCGAGGTCGTGTCGTTCTCACCCCACATCGTCACGGACGCGTGGCCGAGGTTCGTCACGCGCATCTCGCCGCTCGCCTCGGAGCCGAGGACGAACGTGGGCAGGTGAAGGTGGCCGGTGAGCAGGCGCAGGCGCGGGCCAGGAACGTCGAGCGTCAGGAACGAGCCGATCTGGTTCACGACCGTGAGCGAGCCGCCGCCCGTCGCGACGGGCGTGACGAGGAAGCCGACGAAGTAGAGGTCAGGGCTCAGATGCGGAACGCTGATCGACAGCGGCACGTTGCGATAGCTCTGTGCCGGAATGCGAAGCGGGGTTCGCGGGAATCGGACCCGCCCCGCCCAACGCGGATCCGCCCCGCTGCCGATCGACACCTTGCCGTTGTCGCCGAGCGCGAGCGTCCGGCTGCGAATCACAACCGTGACCGCGAAATCGTTCGGGTTGACGACGCGGATCAATGTCCGCGCGACGCCGCCCGCTCGGGCGGGAACCGGGTCGGCGGGGACAGAGACGGCCAAGGCGCGTGCACCGCCGACGGCCTTCGCCGACCCACCGGCAGCCGCAGTGCTCGCGACGGCCAGAACCGTCGCGAGCAACGTCGCGACCACAGCGAATCTCACGTCAGTTGTAGTTCGGCGTCGCCGTGTACGTGATGGTGTCGGAGTACACACCCGACGCCGACGTGTAGTTGATCGCAACACGGTTCGCGATCGAGATCGTGTCGGCAGACCCGCCGGTCGTGCCGCTACGTGTCGCGATCGTCTCGCCGCCGGACGTGTACCCCGCGTACTTCGAGCCGGAGAACGCCGGGTCGATCGTGGCACCCGTACCCGTCACGGTGTACCCCCAAGCCGGTGCACCCGGCCACGCGACCGACGTCGCCTTGCCGGTCGAGACCTTCGCGATCACCGGGTTGCCGGTGCCGCTCGACTGCAGACCGGTCGCGTTGTCGGCGACCGCGAGCGTGTAGCCCGAGTTCGCATTCGTCTGCACCGTCAGGCCGACCGTCGCCGACTGGTCGGCAAGCGCACCGAGGCTCGGGTCCATGTCGAGCTCGAACGCGGTCGTGTCGACGGTGAACGTGAGGCTCTTCGCCAGGTTCACCGTCACAGCCGTGTTGTTGGCCGCGAGCGTCACTGCCGGCGTCGTGCCGTTGTCGATCGTCGCCGGAACCGCCGACAGCGTGGTGATCGTCGTCGTGTAGCTGCCCGCCGTCGAGCTGTTCGTCAGACCGCCGAACTCGATGTAGATCGGGATGCCCGCGGGAATCGCGGCGGCGGTCGTCACGGTGTAGGTGATCGTCTGGCCGGCGCGGGCGACCGTGCCGGCGCCAATCCCATACGCACGAGTGATCGTCGGCGTGCCGGCGAGGCCTGCGCCCGAGACGGCGAACGTGATCGACTTGATCGTGCCCGCCGTCGTGGTCTTGAACGAGTACGAGTACGACGTGTTCGCCGCCGAGACCTGGTTGTTCGAGACCGACCAGCTCATGTTCGTCAGCGTCGCTGCGCCTGCCGGCAGCGCCGTCAGCACGAGCATGGTCGCGCCGGTGGCGACCGCGCCCAGGGCAAGCCGGGTCAACCGTTTCCGGGGCCGCATGACCGCCCGATTCGCCGTGCGTAGGTTCATGTCCTTCCTTTCTGGGAGGCGGCGGGCGGAGCAATCGCCGGAATTCCGGTAGCCGCCTCGGTATCGGGGAAGCCAGGGATCACTGCCACCCCCGGATGAGGGATTCGGGTGTCACCCCTTCCCGCAAAAGCGGGAGCCGCCGAGCTCAAGAACGACGACGCTCCGGCCGATCACGCGTCTTGAATGGAAGAGATGGCCACCGCAGGCGATCCCGCCAGGCTGCTCTTCGAGCGGACCGACCGCTTCGTCTGCACGGTCGACCTGCAGGGACGATTCACGTCGATCAACCCTGCGGGCGAGGCGATCAGCGGCTACCCGGCCGAAGAGCTGATCGGCCGCTACGCGAGCGAGTTGATCCCGCCGGAGCAACGAGAGATCGCAGCCCAGCGCTTTGCTGACCGTTTAGCAGGCAACCCGAGCGACGTGACCGAGTACGAGCTGGTCCGGCGCGACGGTACGCGCATCCCGGTCTCGATCTCTTCGACGGTGATCGAAGAGCACGGCAAGGTGATCGGCGCGCTCGGGATCGTCAGCGACATGTCCGAGCAGAACCGGACGAACGACGCGCTGCTCGAGAGCGAGCGCCGTTTCCGCGGATCGTTCGAGTCGGCATCGATCGGGATGGCGCTCGTGGCGCTCGACGGCCGCTTCCTCGAGATCAACCGCGCCTTCTGCGAGCTCGTCGGTTACTCGGCCGACGAGATGACGTCGCTCGGGTTTCAGCAGATCACGCACCCCGACGATCTCGCGCGCGACCTCGAGAACGTCGAGCGCACGCTCGCCGGCGACTTCGACTCGTACCAGATGGAGAAGCGCTACATCCGCTCGGATGGGAGCGAGGTGTGGGTGATGCTGAGCGTCACGCTCGTGCGAGGCTCCGACGGCGCGCCTCTCAACTTCGTCGCGCACGCGCAGGACATCGACGCGCGCAAGCGCGCCGACGAGCGCTTCGCAGCTGCGGAACGGCGCTACCGAACACTCGTCGAGCAGCTTCCGCTCTGCATGTACATCCGCTCACTCGACCTGACGGCACCGAACATCTACGTCAGCCCGCAGGTCGAAGCGATTCTCGGCTATCCGGTCAACGACTGGCTGACCGACCCGAACCTGGTCGAGCGCATCGTGCATCCCGACGACCAGGAGCGTGTGTTCGGGGAGGCCGCGCGCGTGCGGCGCGGCCAGGGCTCCTTCAAGGAGGAGTACCGCTACATCAAGCCTGACGGCAATGTCGTCTGGGTGCAGGATGAGATGCACCTCGTCCGTGACGATCGGGGCGAGCCGCTCTACGTGCAGGGCTTCGTGCAGGACATCACCGAGCGGAAGCTGACCGCGGCCGAGCGCGATCGGTTGCGTGACGAGCTCCTGCACGCCCAGCGTCTGGAGGCGCTCGGCCGGCTCGCAGGCGGTGTCGCACACGACTTCAACAACATGCTGACCGCGATCCGCGGCTACGCGGAGTTGCTCATCGGCGACCCGAACGCAGGAAGCTCGACGCGCGACAACGCAGCTCGCATCGTCCAGGCTACGGAGCAGGCGGCTGACCTGCCGCGTCAGCTGCTCGCGTTCGGCCGTAGGCAGATTCTCGAGCCGGCGATCGTCAACTTGAACGACGTCCTCGCGTCGATCGGAGGACTGCTCGAGCACGTCATCTCAAAAGCGATCACCGTCGACATCTCACCGGCGGCGTCAAGCCCTTGGGCGCTCGCCGACCGGAGCCTGCTCGAGCACGCACTCGTCAACCTCGCGCTCAATGCCAGCGACGCGATGCCGCGCGGCGGCTATCTCGAGGTGAGAACCGCAAACGTGACGATCGACGAAGACGACGCGACTGAGCCGGACGCCCATCCTGGGTCGTATGTCGTGGTCCGGGTCACCGACACCGGCGTCGGGATGGACGACGAGACGCGCCGTCGCGCGTTCGAGCCGTTCTTCACAACGAAGCAAGAGAAGGAAGGCTCCGGTCTCGGCCTCTCGAGCGTCCACGGCACGGTCGCGCAGAGCGGCGGGTTCGTGCTGCTCGAGTCGGAGGTCGATGTCGGCACGACGTTCTCGCTCTACCTGCCGGTCGCGGCCGCGCCGATCGAGGCGAAAGCGCGGACGATCCTGCTCGCGGAGGACGAGGAGATCGTCCGCGACCTCACCGAGCAGATCCTGAAGAACGCGGGCTACGACGTGCTCACCGCGGGCGACGGCGCCGAAGCGCTCGTGCTGTACGAGGAGCACCGCGGAAAGATCGACGGTGTCGTGACCGACATCGTCATGCCCGGTCTCGGCGGCCGCGGGCTCGCGCGGCAGATCCGCGAGCGCGACGCCGAGCTGCCGATCGTCTTCATCTCAGGCCACCATGCAGAGACGCCCGAGACCCTGCAGCTGGGGACGGGCGCCGCGCTGCTCCAAAAGCCGTTCTCCGTGAGCACGCTCGTCGACACGATCGGCCGCCTAGTCGGCGAGGAGACGACGCCGGTGCTCGTCGAGCCCAAGCGCGCGCCGACGTGCGTGCTTGCCGACGACCATCCGGCCGTGCTCGACTCGGTCTCCCGGTTCCTCGAGATGCAAGGCGTGCGCGTGTCGCAGGCACGCAACGGAGAGGAAGCGCTGGCGACGATTCGGGCGACGCAGCCTGACGTCGCGATCATCGACGTCGGCATGTCACCCGTCTCGGGCATCGACGTCGCACAGCAGGTCGGCGACATGAGCCCGGAGACGAAGGTGATCCTCTACACGGGCCTCAACGACCGCGGCCTGCTCGACCGAGCGCTCGAGGCGGGCGCGCGCGGCTTCGTCCTGAAGGAAGGGTCGCTCGATTCGCTGGAAGACGCGATCCGCACCGTCGCCGACGGCGGCACCTGGGTCGACTCGGGGCTGGCGACCGCCGTCGCGTCCCCGGCGACCGTCTCGGCGCTGCCGCCGTTGACGCCGCGCGAGCGCGAGATCCTCAGCCTGGTCGCGAACGGGCTCACCAACGACAAGGTCGCGACGATGCTCGAGATCTCACCCGAGACGGTTCAGTCGCACGTGCGAAACGCGATGGTGAAGCTCGAAGCGGACACGAGGACGGAGGCCGTCGCCACGGCACTCCGTCACTCGCTCATTTCATAAGACCTACTGCGGCTGCGGGACGATGCGGATGTAGGGCTTCGGCGCGTCCCACGTGCCGAAGAGCTCCTTGGCCTGCTCGTCGTTGACCGAGCCGGCGATGATCACGTCGTCGCCCTGCTTCCAGTTGACCGGTGTCGAGACCTTGTGCGTCGCGGTCAGCTGCAGCGAGTCGATCACCCGCAGCACCTCGTCGAAGTTGCGCCCCGTTGTCATCGGGTAGACGAGAACCAGCTTCACCTTCTTGTCGGGGCCGATCACGAACACGTTGCGGACCGTCTGGTTGTCGGCCGCAGTGCGGTCGGCCGGATCGCCGGAGACGTCGGCGCCGAGCATCCCGTACGCCTTTGACACGGCGAACTCCGTGTCACCGATGATCGGGTAGTTGGGGCGCGAGCCCTGCGTCTCCTCGATGTCGTTGGCCCAGCCCTCGTGCTTGTCGGTCGGGTCGACCGAGAGACCGATGATCTTCACGTTCCGCTTGTCGAACTCGGGCTTGATCTTCGCCATGTAGCCGAGCTCCGTCGTGCACACGGGCGTGAAGTCCTTCGGATGCGAGAAGAGCACCGCCCACGAGTCACCGACCCAATCGTGGAATCCGATGCGCCCCTCCGTGGTGTCCGCCTCGAAGTCCGGAGCAGTGTCGCCAATCGTCAATGCCATCCCAATCCTCCCTGTCGTGTTGCCGCGGGTCCTATCTACACCAAACGCGCGGCGACGTACAGATCTTCCGTAGCCTGCCCCGCATGACCAACGCAACCATGCAGACAAACCACGGACCGATCGAGATCGAGCTCTTCCCCGGCGAAGCGCCGAAGACGGTCGAGAACTTCACGAAGCTCGCCGGTGAGGGCTTCTACGACGGGATCATCTTCCACCGCGTGATCGAGGACTTCATGATCCAGGGCGGCGACCCGACCGGCACCGGCTCGGGTGGCCCCGGCTATCAGTTCGAGGACGAGTTCAACGACCACCCGGTCGAGCGCGGCTCGCTCGCGATGGCGAACGCCGGCCCGAACACGAACGGCTCACAGTTCTTCATCGTCACCGCGGACGCGTGCCCGTGGCTCGACGGCAAGCACACGGTCTTCGGCCGCGTCACGTCGGGGATGGACGTCGTCGACGCGATCTCGAAGCTCGACACCGGCCCCGGCGACCGCCCGCGCGACGATGTGCGCATCGAGGGCATCACCCTGGGCTAACGTGGCCGGGTGGCCGAGGAACCCGAGAACGAGACGACCGAGGTCGTCTGCCCGCACTGCAAGAAGACATTCGCGGCGAGCCTGATGACGGGCGACGCCGAGCGGTACCGCGGGTACAAGTGCCCGCACTGCCGGCTGTTCGTACCGGCGAATAGGACGTGAGGAAGGTGCCAGGCACAAGTGCCTGGCACCTTGTTGACGTCAACGAACCCGAAGCCGGAGGCTGTACAACCGCTGCTTGGGCGACCACACGCGGAGCAGCGAGCCCCTCTTCAGCCGGATCGTGCGCACGAAGACACCGTTCGCATTGGTGAGCCGAACACCGGCGATCGGCGTCCAGGCGTTCTTACGCAGCACCTGAATCTCGTATTGGCGCCGCCCCGGCTTCCCGTCGCGAAGCTGGCCCCACACCACGGTCTCGACCCCGCTGCGCTTCATCTCCGCGAACGGCAGCCGGAATCCGTTCAGTGACGGCTTCGGCTTGTCGTCGACGTACACGAGCCCGGTCTGGAACCGGCTGAGCTGCGGCTCGTCGCGGTAGAGGTACTGGATCAGCATCGTCACCCGCGCGAGCCGCCACGCGCGCATCGCCGCGAGGCTGAGAAGCGTGGCCTGCTGCCGCGGCGACACCCCGAGGAACTGGTCGGGCGGATTCGTCTGGTAGCCGTACTCGGTGAGCCAGACCGGTTTCGGCCCCCAATACCGCCGAACGAGGATCAAGAGCTTGGGCAGCGTCGCCATCGT
>Ga0207657_10003633_pt1 | contig 16422 bp, 13 predicted proteins | sample KBSC33metaG_FD_184316 | JGI IMG/M metagenome (GOLD analysis project Ga0207657, IMG submission 184316) | Corn rhizosphere microbial communities from Kellogg Biological Station, Michigan, USA - KBS C3-3 metaG (SPAdes) (version 2) | ecosystem: Host-associated > Plants > Roots > Rhizosphere > Soil ... | reverse complement strand
CGGTATTCCCGCTGGCCTACGCGGTCGTTTTTCCAGCCCTCTACATTCCGCTGGTGATCATGCTGCTGGGGCTGATCTTCCGCGGCGTCGCCTTCGAGTTCCGCTTCCGCACCACGCGCTGGCATAGCCTGTGGGATTGGGGGTTCGGCATCGGCTCGACCGTAGCAGCGCTGATGCAGGGCATCGCGCTCGGCGCGCTGGTGCAGGGCATCAAGGTCACCGGCCGCACCTATTCCGGCGGCTGGTGGGACTGGCTGAGCCCGTTCAGCATTCTCACCGGCATTGCGGTCGTGGTGGGCTACGCGCTGCTCGGCGCCTGCTGGCTGAACCTCAAGACGCATGGCGAGATCCAGGTCAAGGCACGACGCGTCGCTGCCGGCGCCGGCATCGGCACGCTGGCGCTGATCGGTGTCGTCAGCCTGTGGACCCCGTTCATCAACCCCCTCTATTTTGCCCGCTGGTTTGCTTTCCCCACGGCGGTCTTCTCGGTGATCGTGCCGGTATTGATTGCCGGCTGCGCCTGGCTGTTCTGGCGCGGACTCGTTGGCGACAAGCACCTGCAGCCGTTCCTCGCCGCACTCGCCGTGTTCGTGCTGAGTTTCGTAGGCATCGGCATCAGCTTCTACCCCTACATGGTGCCGGGGGCGGTGACGATTGCCGAGGCAGCGGCGCCTGATAGTTCGCTGGCCTTCCTGCTCTACGGGGCAGCCGTGCTGATTCCGCTGATCCTCGCCTACACCGGCTATGCCTACTGGGTCTTCCGCGGCAAGGTTGAGCCCGGCGAGGGCTATCATTGATGAGCGGCGAACGGAGCACCGGCGTGCCGGCAACGCCTCCGGGCCTGCTCCGGCGGCTGGGCTGGTTCGTACTGCTGTGGCTTTCCGGGGTCGCGGCAGTCGCCATCGTGGGCCTCGCGATCAGGCTTGCGCTCAAGCGCTGAAGGGCGACACAGCGAGCTGCTCCTCCTCGTCACGCGAGCCGCCGAGAGCGGCAGCCCGACGAAAGCGATTGAGGATCGTGCGCGCTGATCTCGGAGTTAGGATCAGAGCCACTCTGACGCGGTCAAAATGAGAAGAGCTCAAGCCCGGTCCACGCGCTCTCCTGGGCAGCGGTCCAACTCGACGAAGTCTGGCCGCACGCCGCCAAGCGAAAGTTCGCAAGGCGAGTTCTTGCCACCCTCTGAAAGTCCGCTGGTCCCGCCTGCAGAGGTCGAAACTCGCATTCAGCCCCTGCCGCCAAACGCCGGGCAGCAAAAAGGCCGATCCCGAGGGACCGGCCTTTTTGTTGTCGACTCGGCGTGAGCCGCGTTCGACTAGAAGTGGTAGTTCAGACCGAGACGGATCTGATTGTCCGTGATGGCAACCGGCACGCCGGCATAGGTCTGCGAGCCGTAGTTGTTGTAGCGGTATTCGATGTTCGCCGAAAGCTGGTCGGCAAGCATGAATTCCACGCCAGCGCCCAGCAGATACCCGGTGTGGGTGTTGCTGACGGCGGCGGCACCAAACGGCGTGTAGGTGGCGTTGGCGAAGGCAACACCCGCCTCGACGTACGGCAGCACGCTGTCGATGTCGACGCCGGCGCGAGCCAGCAGGGCACCGCTCCAATCCGTCTTGAACGCGTCGCCGGCGACGTTCGTGCCGCTTTCATTCTGCCAGGCGATGTCACCCTGGATGCCCAGGACGAACTGGTCGGCAACGTGGAAGTTGTAGCCGATCTGGGCGCCCACGAGGCCACCAGCAATATCCACCGCAGTCAAAGGCGCAGTGGGAGTGGCAGTGCCCCAACCATAGCCGAGCGTGGCGCCGATGTAGGGGCCATCCCAGTTGGTCGAGGTAGCGACCGGAGCGGCAGCCGCCGCCGGGGGAACATAAAGATCTGCAGCCATTGCGGAGCCAGAGAACGCCGCAACCGCCGCAGTTGCGATCAGAAGCTTACCAGTCAACGTCATTGTTATACCTCCTAGACGATTGGGAATTGCGTAACTCTGCCCGAAGCACAAAGCTAGCGCAAAAAACGTGTGATGCCTTAGGAACAGCAAATTTCCTCGGATTGCGTTCATTTATGCCACACTCCGGTAATTGTGGCCTTAATGTTCGAATCCCATCACGCACTAAAAGGACCGGGCCCGCGCGGCCCGGTCCAAGCTCTGCAACGGTATGCGCTTATTCCCGCAACCGCCTGAGAGTGCGGGGGAACCTGGAGGCCCCCACACTCTCGGTTCAAGATTCTGCCGCACTTCCGAAGAAGCCGTGCCGAATCTAGAAGTGGTAATTCAACCCGACCTTAACCGTATTGTCGTGAAGATCTACACTATCCGCGCCCAGCGTCTGGGTGCCGTAGTTGGTGTAGCGATATTCGACATTGGCGGACACCTGGTCGGCAAGCTTGAATTCTACGCCGCCGCCGGCAGTCCAGCCGGTATAGGTGCCGTTCAGGCCGCCCGGATCCTGGGTGGCATTGGCGAAGGCCACGCCGGCCTCGACATACGGCAGGATGCCGTCGAGATCGAGCCCGAGGCGCCCACGGAGGGAGCCATCCCAGTTCTTCCGGAACGAGTTCGCCGGAACCGCGGCGTAGTCGCCCGACTCGTTGCTCCAGTTCAGATCGCCTTCAACGCCGGCGACGACATTGTCGCTGAGGTGAAAATTGTAGCCGATCTGTCCGCCAACGGTCCAACCCTGCAGGCTGGCCGAGTCGGCCGCCGTCGTATCGTCTGCCGTGCCCCAGCCATAGCCGAGCGAGGCGCCGATATACGGACCGTCCCAGTCGGTTGCGGCAGGCGCCACGGCAACCGGAGCCGGCTGTGCCGGGGGAACATAAAGATCGGCCGCGACGGCCGACCCCGAGAACACCGCTACCGCCGCTGCGGCGAGCAGGAGTTTGCCGGTCATTTTCATCTCAAATACCTCCTAGATGTGATGACGCTGACAAGACAATGCCTGAGACGGTCATTCGGTCCAACCCGTTGAGGCTTGAAACTGCTATGATTTCGTTGTTTTCGGAGGGGGCGTTGCAATCCTGCATCGCCTGTACGCAACGGACAAACGATGGCCGGATTACGGCCACGCGAGGGCCACATTTCCGCCTCGGATCGACCCGCGGCGTTAAGCGAAACCGTTAGCGGAGGGTTACTTTGCCGCCCGGCGCGAAACGACTCGGCAAGACTTCGTCAAGCCTTGAGATCGAACCCCGCTCCGAACTGGCTGGCATAGAGCTGTTCGGCGAGTTCCGCCGGCGACCGGTCGGCGCCGTGGAGCACCTCATCGGGATGCTCGGGCGGCTCGAACGGGCTGTCGATGCCGGTGAAATTGCGAATTTCGCCGCGCCGGGCACGGGCGTAGAGCCCCTTCGGATCACGCTGTTCACAGACTTCCAACGGCGTATCGACATAGATTTCTGTGAACCGCACGTCGCCGGCGATCTCGCGGGCCAGCCGGCGCTCGTTGCGGAACGGCGAAATGAAGGAAACCAGCACCAGCAGCCCGGCTTCGGCCATCAGGCGCGCCACTTCGGCGACCCGGCGGATATTTTCGACCCGATCGGCCTCGGTGAAGCCGAGATCCTTGTTGAGTCCGTGCCGCACGTTGTCGCCGTCGAGGATGTAGGCGTGCCGCCCCTCGAGCGTGAGCCGCTGCTCGAGCAGGTTCGCGATGGTCGACTTGCCGGAGCCGGACAGCCCGGTGAACCACATGATGCGAGGCTGCTGACCCTTGAGTTCCGCCCGGACCTGCCGGTTGACGTCGAAATTCTGGTAGGACAGGTTTTGCGCCCGCCGGAGGCCGAAATCGATCACCCCTGCCCCGACCGTCGCATTGCTCAACCGGTCGATCAGGATGAACGCGCCGGTCTGGCCGCCCGCCGCATACGAATCGAAGGCGATCGGCTTGTCGGTGGCGATGGCCACGGTGCCAACTTCGTTGAGCTCGAGGCTCTTGGCCGGGCTCTTTTCCAGCGTGTTGATGTTGGTGCGGAATTTCAGGTCGGTGATCGATGCGGGCACCGTCTGGGCCCCGAGCTTCAGCAGATAGCTGCGGCCGGGGAACGCCGGCTCTTCCTGCATCCAGACGAGGCGAGCCTGGAACTGGTTCGAGTATTCCGGCACGGCCCCGGGGTGCACCAGCACGTCGCCGCGGGAAATGTCGAGCTCGCGGTCGAGCACCAGCGTCACCGCCTGGCCGGCAATGGCCGATTCGAGCTCGCCGTCCATGGTGACGATGCGGCTGATCCTGGCCGGCTTGCGCGAGGCGGCGACCAGCACCTCGTCACCGACCGCAACGGCCCCGGCGGCGACCGTTCCGGCAAGGCCGCGGAAGTCGAGATCGGGGCGGTTGACCCACTGCACCGGAAAGCGCAGCGGCCGCGCCGTGACATCCTCGGCGACCTCGATCGTCTCGAGATAGCGCACGAGCTGCGGGCCGCGATACCACGGCGTGCGGGCGCTGGGGGTGAGGATATTGTCGCCGCGCAGGGCGGAAACCGGAATCGCCTGCAGCGTCTTGAAGCCAAGCGGCTCGGCAAAGGCAGCGTAGGCGTCGGCAATCTCGTTGAAGACCTGCTGGCTATAATCGACGAGGTCGATCTTGTTGACCGCCAGCACCACGTGCTTCACCCCGATCAGCGACAGGATGAAGCTGTGGCGCCGGGTCTGGGTGAGCAGCCCTTTTCGCGCATCGACCAGCACCAGCGCCAGTTCGGCGTTGGAGGCGCCGGTGGCCATGTTGCGGGTGTACTGCTCATGGCCGGGCGTATCGGCGACGATGAACTTGCGCTTGTCGGTCGAGAAGAACCGGTAAGCGACGTCGATGGTGATGCCCTGCTCGCGCTCGGCGGTGAGGCCGTCGACCAGCAGCGAGAAATCGATCCCCTCGTCGCCGACGAGTCGGTTGCGGCTTTCCTGGCGCAGGGTAGCGAGCTGGTCGTCAAGGATGAGCTGGCTGTCATAGAGCAGCCGGCCGATCAGGGTCGATTTGCCGTCATCGACGCTGCCGCAGGTCATGAAGCGCAGCAGTCCCTTGGCGGTCTGCTGCTCGAGCCAGCGGTCGAGCTCGGCGTGCGGCGCGGGGGAGGCTATGGCATGGGCGGTCATGGATGACTTTCAGATCGTAGGCTGGTCGGCGAACCAACAGGAACCTCTGGGGGACTGCCGAGGATCGGAGCCCCGCATCAGAAATAGCCCTCCTGCTTCTTCTTCTCCATCGAGCCGGCCTGGTCCGAATCGATCAGGCGGCCTTCGCGTTCAGAGGTGCGGGAGGCCTGCATTTCCATGATGATGGCGGGAAGGTCGGCGGCGCTGGAGCGGATGGCGCCGGTCAGCGGGTAGCAGCCGAGGGTACGGAAGCGCACCGTCTCCTCATGCGGCCTTTCGCCGGGGGCAAAGCGGAAGCGTTCATCATCGATCATGATCAGCGTGCCGCTGCGCTCGACCACCGGGCGCGGCCGCGCGAAGTAGAGTGGCACGATGTCGATCGCCTCGGCGTAGATGTAGGTCCAGATATCGAGTTCGGTCCAGTTCGAGAGCGGGAATACGCGCATGCTCTCGCCTGGCGCGAGGCGGGTATTGAAGATGTGCCAGAGTTCCGGGCGCTGGTGCTTGGGGTCCCACGCATGCTGGGCGTTGCGGTGGGAGAACACCCGCTCCTTGGCACGGCTCTTTTCCTCGTCGCGGCGCGCGCCGCCGATGGCCGCGTCGTAGCGGCCGGCAGTCAGCGCCTGGCGCAGCGCCTGCGTCTTCATGATATCGGTATAGCGCGACGAGCCTTGGTCGAAGGGGTTGATGCCCTGCGCCAGCCCCTCGGGGTTGGTGTGGACGATCAGCTCGAACCCGTGCTCCACCGCCATGCGGTCGCGGAAGGCGATCATCTCGCGGAACTTCCACGTCGTATCGATATGCAGCAGCGGGAACGGGATTCGGCTCGGAAAGAAGGCTTTTCGCGCGAGGTGGAGCAGGACGCTCGAATCCTTGCCGATGGAATACATCATGACCGGCCGCTCGAAGCTGGCCGCCACTTCGCGGAAAATCTCGATGCTTTCGGCTTCGAGCGATTGCAGATGGGAGAGCGAACGGGGCATGCCGGTTTCCGGTGGTGAGGTGGCTGCCAATACCCCCTCGCGAACGGAGCGACAAGACTGGTCCGAGCGCGCCAAAGTCCTGCTGGCGCCCGGCTTTGCGCAAAACCGGCCCACCGTGCCAATGCCCCCTAGCTGCCGCCGGGTGGCGCAGGCGACAAGGCCTTGCGATACGCCGGCACGCGAAAATCTATTTCAGCCATGGCCCCCGGCCCGATCGGCCGGCGAATCGCGGCGCCCCCAAGCTCCCGCATACCGCCGACGGCGCGCATGAAACGCTGCCGCGACAATTGGCGTCCTGTTATCGCGCTACGTCCACGAGCACCATGGCGGTTCCGATATTTCGCCAACACAGGCCGCGACAGCGGCCGGAGGCTTTCATGTTCGACCGGACGGTGGCCGAGACGTCCGCTGCAACAAGCCTAGGGCGCCTTGGCCGTTTCATGTGCTCCCTCCTCGCCGCGCTTTGCCTCGCGCTGCTGGCCACGCTTCCTGCCTTGGCGCAGACGGCCCAGCCACGCACCGTCAATTTCCTCAGCGCCGACGGCAAGACCAACCTCGTGGGCTACCTGTTCGCGCCGGCTGGCCGGCCGAAGACGGCGCCGGCGGTCGTGCTGATGCATGGACGCGGTGGCGTCTATTCGCCGCGGGCCAAGGGCAACTATTCCTCGGTGACCATGAACCAGCAGATTCGCGATTGGGCCCAGCTCTGGTCGGCGCAAGGCTACTGGGCGCTGGTGGTCGACAGTTTCGGTCCGCGCGGCGTGCCGGGCGGCTTTTCGGCGGCCGCCGACCGGTCCCGCCCTACCACCCTCAACGATGTGACGGTCCGGCCGCTCGACGCCTACGGCGCCCTGCGTTATCTGCGGAGTTCGCCGCGCGTGCGGGGCGACCGAATCGGTATCGAAGGCTGGTCGGACGGCGGCAGCGCGGTGCTGGCGACGATGAGTGCGCAAATCCTGCCGGCGAGCGAAGCGGGCAAGGGCTTTCGGGCGGCGCTTGCCTTCTATCCCGCCTGCGGCCTGCAGGGCCGCATCAAGATGCCGTACGTGCCCTACGGGCCGGTGCGCATATTCATGGGGACCCGGGACGAGGGCGCTGCGACAACTGCCTGCCAGAAGCTCGCAGCAGCGAGCAAGGCGGCAGGGGGCGACATCGCCGTCTCGGTGTTCGAGGACGAGCCGCACGGTCTCGACGATTCAGGCCGCCAACGGCAGGCGGTGTCCGCCAGTGCGGCCAACGCGGCCTCCGCGGAGGCCCGGCGACAGGCCATGGCACTCTTCACGGCGGTGCTGGGCCGCTGACGCGGGAGCACGAATTGGCCGCTTAGGCGGCTTCCGCGCACCGCTTTGCTCAACATTGGCAACGGTCCGAAATGCCATGTTCTTTCAGGGTTTGGCGCTTGTGAAGCGATCGTGCGATGCCTAAAACTCTGGGACCTTTCCCTTTCGAGCGCGATGTCGGCGATGAACAAGTACCAGAACCTGCCGGCCGCGATCGGCCACACCCCGCTCATCCGCCTCAACCGCGTCTCCGAACTTACGGGCTGCGAAATCTGGGGCAAGGCCGAGTTCCTCAATCCAGGGCAATCGGTGAAGGACCGGGCAGCGCTCTACATCATCAATGACGCCATTGCGCGCGGCCTGATCCAGCCCGGCGGCACCATCGTCGAAGGCACTGCGGGCAATACCGGTATCGGGGTCACGCTGGTCGCCAACGCCATGGGCTTCAAGTCGGTGATCGTCATTCCCGACACGCAGAGCCAGGAAAAGAAGGATGCGCTGCGCCTCTATGGGGCGGAACTCATCGAAGTGCCGGCCAAGCCCTACAAGGATGCCAACAATTACATTAAGCTCTCGGGACGCTTGGCTGAAAAGCTGGCGCGGGAGCTTCCCCATGGCGCGATCTGGGCCAATCAGTTCGATAACATCGCCAACCGGCAGGCACACGTGGAAACCACTGGCCCGGAGATCTTCGAGCAGACCGGCGGCAAGCTCGACGGCTTCATCTGCTCGGTGGGTTCTGGCGGCACGCTTGGCGGCGTCGCCATGGCGCTGAAGGCCCGCGACCCCCGTATCCAGATCGGGCTCGCCGATCCTGAGGGAGCGGCCCTCTACAGCTATTACACCACCGGCGAGCTCAAATCGTCGGGCAACTCGATTACCGAGGGTATCGGCCAGGGCCGCATCACAGCCAACCTTGCCGACCTCAAGGTCGACCACGCCTACCAGATCCCCGACAGCGAGGCCCTGCCCTACATCTTCGATCTGCTCGAGCACGAGGGTCTCTGCCTCGGTGGCTCGAGCGGCATCAACATCGCCGGCGCGGTGCGGCTGGCGCGTGACCTCGGGCCGGGCAAGACGATTGTCACGGTGCTCTGCGACTACGGCAACCGCTACCAGTCCAAGCTGTTCAATCCGGCGTTCCTCGAGGCGCGCGGGTTGCCGATCCCTCGCTGGTTGACCCGGCGAGCGAGCGTCGACATCGCCGCCGTCACCCAAACCGAACCGGCCTGAGCAGTGACCGGCTGGCTAGATGCTTTTGCCGCCGGTTCCTTCTGGCTCACCGCCCTCATATTGCTGTTCTACCTGCTCGCAATCGTCTGCGCGGTGCGCGAGGTCATGGTGTCGCGAACCTCGCAGGGCTCGATCGCCTGGCTGATCTCGCTGGCGTTGCTGCCGTTTCCGACGGTGCTGATCTATCTCATCGTCGGCTGGAAGCATTTTGACGATTACGTCGTGGTGCAGTTGCGCGCGCGCCGCATCACCCGCAGCGAACGGACACGCGGCATCCCGCTCGTCGATACCGCCTGCAACGAGGCCTGGCCGGTCCTGACCAAGGTCGCCCAACTGCCGTTTCTCACCGGCAACGATGCAACCCTGCTGATCGACGGGCAGGCCACCTTCGATTCGATCTTTGCCGGCATCGACAATGCCAGGCGCTACCTGCTGGTGCAGTTCTACATCGTGCGCGACGACGCGCTGGGCAAAGTGCTGGCCGACAAGCTGATCGCCCGCGCGGAAGCCGGGGTAGAGGTGCGCATGCTCTACGACGATGTCGGCAGCGCCGGGCTTCCCCGGGCCTATGTGGAGCGGCTGCGGTCGGCCGGCATCAAGATCGCGGGGTTCAACCACCGGCACCGGTTCCTCCGCATCCTCGGCCCGACACGGATCAACTATCGCAACCACCGCAAGATCGTGGTGGCGGACGGCGACGAGGCCTGGGTCGGGGGGCACAATGTCGGCGTCGAATATCTCGGCGAGGATGCCCGCCTCGGCCGCTGGCGCGATACCCAGGTCTATGTCCGGGGGCCGGCGGCTCTCGCCTGCGCCTTGGTGTTCCGCGAAGATTGGGAGTGGGCAACCGGGGAGGAACTGTCGACGGAAATCCCCGAGGACGTGGCGCGGCCGGGCGAGCAGCCGGTGCTGGTGATGCCGACCGGGCCGGCCGACCGGCTGGAGGATTGCGCCATTGCCTTTACCGACGTGATCTCGCGCGCCAAGCAGCGGATATGGATCGTCAGTCCGTATTTCGTGCCCGATCTCGACGTGCGGACGGCGATCTACGCGGCGGTGCTGCGCGGCGTGGAAGTGCGGGTTCTGCTGCCGCACAAGCCGGATCACTGGCTGGTCTGGTTCGCCAGCAACGCCCACGCGCACCTGATGCTGGAGCACGGTGTTTCGGTCTATCGCTACACCGAGGGGTTCCTGCACGAAAAAATCATCCTCATCGACGACCAGATCGCCGGCGTCGGAACGGTGAATTTCGACAACAGGTCGTTCGCCATCAACTTCGAGTTGACGCTGTGGTTCACCGCCGCCCAAATGGTCTCGGACGTGGAGGCGATGCTCCACATCGACTTTTCCAACTCCCGGCAGACCTCGCTGGAGGAAATCGCCCAGCTGCCGTTCTACAAGCGCTTCGTCGGCCAGGCGGCAAAGCTGCTGTCCCCGGTATTGTAGGCATCAGATGACCGAATTCACCTTCCGCTCCGACAGCTATCTCAGATCGATCGACGCGGTCGTGACCGCAACGACGGCCGACGGCGGCATCATCCTCGACCGCACCATCTTCTACGCTGCCTCCGGTGGCCAGCCGGGCGACCGCGGCACCTTCAGGCGGGCCGATGGGTCGGATCTCGTCATCGACACTGCCATCCATCCGGACGGCGACAAGGCCGAGATCGTGCATGTGCCGGCGCCCGGCCAGCCCGCCCCGGCCGTGGGGGAGACGGTCACGGCGGCCATCGACTGGACCCGACGCTACAGACTGATGCGCACGCACACCGCGCTGCACCTGCTGTCGGTGGTGTTTCCGTTTCCGGTGACCGGTGGATCGGTCGGCGAGGACAAGGGGCGGCTCGACTTCGATATGCCGGAAGTGCCCGCCGACCTGCCGGCGCTGGAGGCCGAGCTCAATGCCATGGTGGCCGCCGCCCACCCGATCACCCCGGAATGGATTTCGGACGAGGAGATGGCGGCCAATCCCGGGCTCATCAAGACGATGAAGGTGAAGCCGCCAATGGGCCAGGGCCGCGTCCGGCTGATTCGCATCGGCACCATCGACCTGCAGCCCTGCGGGGGAACGCACGTCGCCTCGACCGGTGAAATCGGCCCCCTCAAGCTCGGCAAGATCGAGAAAAAGGGCGCCCAGAACCGGCGGGTCCACCTGCTGCTAGACTCGTAACCCGGCCAGCACGCGGGGCAGCAGGTCGGGCAGGTCTTCGGCAATCAGGCCCGGCCGGCCAAAACGGTTGGCCGCGTCGCCATGCAGCCACACCGCCGCAGCAGCCGCCTCGAAACCGGCCATGCCTTGCGCCAGCAGGCCTCCGACGATCCCGGCCAGCACATCGCCCGAACCTGCCGTGCCGAGGCTCGCCGGCGCGTTGGCGTTGATCGCCGCGCGACCGTCGGGTCCAGCGATCACCGTATCGCCCCCCTTGAGGATAACGATCGCACCGGCACGCGCCGCCGCCGTGCGCGCCCGTTCGGGCTTGCTGCCCTCGATCATGCCGAACAGCCGCGAGAATTCGCCCTCGTGCGGGGTGAGCACCACCGGCCGGGCGGGTTTCGCCTTGATGGCCGCAAACAACGCCTCAGGCTCGTCCTTGAAGCTCGACAGGGCATCGGCATCGAGCACGGCCGGCAGCCCCGACGCGAGGATGGCATGCACCAGGCCTGCCGTGGCCGCTCCCACGCCGGCCGCCGGTCCGATCACTACCGCATGCTTGCGGCCGTCCGCCAGATCGGCTGCGAATGCCGCCGCGTCGCCGAGCTCGGCCAGCATGATGGCGGTGACGTGCACGGCATGGACGAGCAGCGCCTCGCGCGCCCCGACCAGCGTCACCAGCCCTGCCCCACTGCGCAAGGCGGCCGTCGCGCTGAGCCGCGCCGCCCCGGTGTGGAGCACGCCGCCGCTGACGACGACGCAATGGCCGCGCCGGTATTTGTGCGTCTCCGCGCCAAGCGTCGGCAGCGGCCATAGCGACGGCCCGTTCTCGACCGTGGACGGTGCGATGTCGTCGAGCACCGAGGCGGGGATGCCGATCTGCGCGAGCTCCGTGACGCCGCAATGTTCACGGCCGGGCAACAGCAGATGGCCGGGCTTCCGGCGAAAGAAGGTGACCGTGAGGTCGGCGTCGATCGCTGCCCCCCGGATTTGTCCGCTCGTCCCGTCGATGCCGCTTGGCACGTCGATGGCGACCACCGGAAGGCCCGCCGCATTCACCGCCTCGATCAGCGCCTTCAGCGCCCCATCGATGTCGCGGTCGAGCCCGGCGCCGAGCAGCGCATCGACGACCAGGCCCGCGCCAGCCAGCCCCTCCGCCAAGGCGGGTTCGATATCCCCGCCCCAGCGCGCCGCCATCGCCGCCGCGTCGCCCTTGAGCCGGTCGCGCGGGCCCCAGAGGGCGAGCCGCACCGGCCAGCCGCGCGCCGCCAGCAGGCGCGCCACGACAAAGCCGTCGCCGCCATTGTTGCCCGGTCCAGCCAGCACCAGCACCGGCCGCCGCGCGTAACGCGCGACGATAGCCTCGACCACCGCCCGGCCGGCATTTTCCATCAGGGTCAGCGACGGCACGCCCAACGCGACCGCCAGCCGATCCGCCTCGTACATTTCCGCTGGGGTGAGCAGTTCGAGCCAGCCGGCCATAGCGTCTCTCCAGTTCGGGCCCGATCAGACAATCACGCCCGGAAAAGCAAAAGGCCACCCGCAAAGGTGGCCTTCATTTGCATTCGGTCGGTCAGCCGATCAATCGTGATCATGGCCTTCATGATCGTGTTCGTCGTGATCGTGATGATGATGCTCGTGCGCCTCGCCATCATCCTCATATTCGTCGCTCTGGATGAGCTTGGCGAGTTCCTCGCGGGTCATCGCGGTATCGGTGGCCTTGCCCTCGGCGGCGACGAAATCGACCACCTTGTTCTCGAACACCGGCGCGCGGAGCCCGGCCAGCGCCTGCGGATTCTTGCGATAATAGTCGTAGACCTGCTGCTCCTGACCGGGGAAGCGGCGCACTTCGGCGATCAGCGCCTGCTGATGCTCGTCGTCGGTCACCTCGACCTTGTTGGCGTTGCCGACCTCAGCCACCACCAGCCCGAGCCGCACGCGGCGCTCGGCGATCTTGTGATACTGGGCCCGCGCCTCTTCCTCGGTCGTGCCTTCGTCCTCGAAGCTGCGGCCGTGCTCCTCGATCTCGTGCTTGACGCGGCCCCAGATCTGCTCGAACTCGGCCTCGACCAATTGCTCGGGCACATCGAACTTGTGGCCATTGTCGAGCGCATCGAGAATCTGCCGCTTGACGTGCTGGCGGCTCATCGAATCGAGCGCCGCGCGCATCTGGGCTTTCACCGCGTCGCGCAGGCCGGCGACATTCTCGAGGCCCAGCGTCTTGGCGAACTCGTCGTCAAGCTCACCCGCCTTGGGCGCATCGATATGCAGCATAGTCACGTCGAACTGGGCCGTCTTGCCCGCCAGTTCTTCCTGCTGATAGTCGGCCGGGAAGGTCACGGTGACCTCGCGGGTTTCGCCCTTCTTCATGCCGATCAGCTGCTCTTCAAAGCCCGGGATGAACTCGCCGGAACCCACGGTGACGTGCGCGTGGTCGGACGAGCCGCCCTCGAACGTCTCGCCATTGATCTTGCCGACGAAAGAGAGGCCGAGCCGGTCGCCGTCGGCCACCACGGCATCGTCGCCCTTGTCCTCGTAGCCGCGATTGTTGCGGAACACCCGCTTCACCTCGGTATCGAGCTCGTCGTCCGAAATCTCGACCACCGGCTGGTTGTAGGCGATGGACTTGAAGTCCATCAGCTCGACCGGCGGCAGCACTTCATAGCTGACATCAAACGCCAGGTCGGCCTTGCCCTCGATGACGCGGTTGATCTCGTCCTGATCTTCCGGCAGGTCGACCTTGGGCTGGGTCGCAGCGCGCTCGGCGCGCTCGGAAAGCGTCTGCGTCACGGAATTGTTGATGGCATCCTGCATCACTTCGGTCATCGCCGAACGGCCATAAACCTTCTTGAGATGGTGGACCGGCACCTTGCCCGGGCGGAAACCCTTGAGGCTGGCCTTGTCCTTGATCTCGGCAAGCTTGGCGTCGAGCTGGCTCACCAGGTCCTGTGCCGGAATGGTCATGTTGAGCTTGCGCTTCAGCCCATCGTTGAGGGTCTCTGTGACCTGCATGCTGTCGATCCCGTCTCTTTCACATCGCGTTCGGTGGCGGCGGCGGCTTCTGGTGCCGGTGGACTGGTGCGGGTGAGAGGATTTGAACCTCCACGCCTTGCGGCGCTGGAACCTAAATCCAGTGCGTCTACCAGTTCCGCCACACCCGCAAAGCCCTGCCTCCGGCTGGGTTGGCGAGGGTCTATCTGAAGTCAAACATTACGTCAAAGGCTAGTTCCCCGGCCCGTTGCAGAAAGCCGCTCTGCACATTCGCCCAATAATTCGCCGCACTGCCCATTTAGTATGCAAATCTAAATGCTGGACAGCCCTGCCGCCTACGGCATTCTCGAATAATGCGAGGCACTCCCGGCGTTTGCGCCAGAGAGCACGGCTCTGGCACAGGGCATGCATTAGAGCAGGCGGCGCTGCAAGTGCTACGCCGCGCATCGCCCGCGCGGCGCTCGAACAAACCGCCGCCCCGGCCCCGCCGCGGGCGAAGCGGCATACGGAGGCCCTGCATGAAGAAGATCGAAGCCATCGTGAAGCCGTTCAAGCTCGATGAGGTCAAGGAGGCACTGCAGGAAGTAGGCCTGCAGGGCATCACCGTCACCGAAGCCAAGGGGTTCGGCCGCCAGAAGGGCCACACCGAGCTCTATCGCGGCGCTGAATACGTCGTCGACTTCCTGCCCAAGGTGAAGATCGAAGTGGTGTGCCCCGACGATTTCGCCGAACGGGCCATCGAGGCGATCCGCAATGCCGCGCAAACCGGTCGCATCGGCGACGGCAAGATTTTCGTCTACTCGATCGAGCAAGCCATCCGCATCAGGACTGGCGAATCCGGCGACGACGCTCTCTGATCCGCCGCTTTTCCGGCGCGAAATCCTTCCAAACAAGACCATCCGACTTACAGGGGTAGAACCTATGACGACCGGCAGCGACATCCTCAAGCAGCTCAAGGATGAGGACATCAAATACGTGGACCTGCGCTTCACCGACCCGCGCGGCAAGCTGCAGCACGTCACCTTCGACGTAACCATGATCGACGAGGAGATCTTCGAGGAAGGCACCATGTTCGATGGCTCCTCGATCGCCGGCTGGAAGGCCATCAACGAGAGCGACATGGTGCTGATGCCCGATCCGAACTCGGCCTATATCGACCCGTTCTTCGGCGCTTCCACCCTCGCCATCAATTGCGACATCCTCGATCCCACCACCTACCAGCCCTATAACCGCGACCCGCGCACCACGGCCAAGAAGGCCGAGGCCTATGTGAAGTCGCTCGGCATCGGCGACAGCGTGTATTTCGGGCCCGAGCCCGAATTCTTCATCTTCGACGACGTCCGATATTCGAACACTACCTACAAGGTCGGCTTCGAGGTCGATTCGTCCGAACTGCCGACCAATAACGACGCCGAATACGATACCGGCAACACCGGCCACCATATCGGCCTGAAGAAGGGCTACTTCCCGGTGCCTCCGCTCGACAGCGCCCAGGACATGCGCGGCGAGATGCTGGCGGCCATGGCCTCGATGGGCGTCGCCATCGAAAAGCACCACCACGAGGTGGCCTCGGCCCAGCACGAGCTCGGCATCAAGTTCGCCCCGATCATCAAGTCGGCCGATGACGTGCAGATCTACAAATACGTCATCCACCAGGTCGCCAACGCCTACGGCAAGACCGTGACCTTCATGCCGAAGCCCGTCTATGGCGACAACGGTTCGGGCATGCATTGCCACCAGTCGATCTGGAAGGACGGCAAGCCGCTGTTCGCCGGCGACCAGTATGCCGGCCTCAGCATGGATGCCCTCTACTACATCGGCGGCATCATCAAGCACGCCAAGGCCGTCAACGCCTTCACCAACCCCACCACCAACAGCTACAAGCGCCTGGTGCCGGGCTTCGAGGCGCCGGTGTTGCTCGCCTATTCGGCCCGCAACCGCTCGGCGTCCTGCCGTATCCCGTTCGGCCAGTCGCCGAAGAGCAAGCGCGTCGAGGTGCGGTTCCCCGATCCGCTGGCCAATCCCTATCTCGGCTTTGCAGCGCTGCTGATGGCCGGCATCGACGGCATCCGCAACAAGATCCATCCGGGCGACCCGATGGACAAGGACCTCTATGAACTGCCGAAGGAAGAGCTGAAGCAGATTCCGACGGTCTGCGGCTCGCTGCGCGAGGCCCTCGACAGCCTCGACAAGGACCGCGACTTCCTCAAGGCCGGCGGCGTCTTCGACGACGACCAGATCACCAGCTACATCGACCTCAAGATGACCGAAGTCATCAAGTTCGAGCAGACCCCGCACCCGGTCGAATACGAGATGTACTACTCGGCGTAAGTGCTTAGCCGATGTGATGGTTCGAGGGGCCCTGCGGGGCCCCTTTTCGTTGGCGACATTGACAGCCCGCCGCGCCCCTCCCTACTGTCCGCCGGCGCAGTCGAGGACAGGAAGCCGGTGAGATTCCGGCGCGGTCGCGCCACTGTTACCGATCGACAAGGCCAATGCCTTGCGGGAGCCAGACCCTGCCTCGCCGCTGCGCCAAACCCGCTGGGACGCGATATCCCGAGGAGCAGTGAATTGACGACAATCTTGGCCTCGCGGCGCCACAATACGGGCCTGCGGCTGGTACTGATCTACGCCGGGCTCCTCAGCGCCAACGCCGCCGCCTGGACCTGGGCCTATCTCGAGTTCCACGATCATCCC
>Ga0207657_10003632_pt1 | contig 16424 bp, 12 predicted proteins | sample KBSC33metaG_FD_184316 | JGI IMG/M metagenome (GOLD analysis project Ga0207657, IMG submission 184316) | Corn rhizosphere microbial communities from Kellogg Biological Station, Michigan, USA - KBS C3-3 metaG (SPAdes) (version 2) | ecosystem: Host-associated > Plants > Roots > Rhizosphere > Soil ... | reverse complement strand
CGATGGTGCCGACCGGATTGACGCGGACCTCCGCCGATTCCCATAGGCCGACGCCGGCGCCCAAGCTGCCGACCGCTTTCGAGGGCGCGATGCCGCAGGCCTCGATATAGCAGGAGAAGCCGATGCCGCGGAGCTTGCCTTCTTTCTTGGCCTTCTCCTTGCGCGCGGGGAAGCCGGCGTAATCGATCGCCTTCAGCGCGGAATCGAGCGAGGCGCCGAAATCGCCGATGTCGTAGGCCATGATGACAGGGGTCTGGTGCGGAAACTGCGTGATAAAATTCTTGCGGCGCAATTCCGCCGGATCGACCTTCATCTGCCGCGCCGCGGTTTCCATCAGCCGTTCCACCACGAAGCTTGCTTCGGGCCGGCCCGCGCCGCGGTAGGCGTCGACCGGCACGGTGTTGGTGTAGACGCTGATCACCTCGGCGAAGATGTTGGGGATGTTGTACTGCCCCGACAGCAGTGTCGCATAGAGATAGGTCGGCACCGAGGAGGAGAACAGCGACATGTAGGCGCCGAGATTGGCGTAGGTCTTCACCCGAAGCCCGGTGATCTTGTTGTCCTTGTCGAACGCCATCTCGGCCTTGGTGAGGTGATCGCGACCATGGGCGTCGGTCAGGAACGCCTCGGAGCGGTCGCCGGTCCACTTCACCGGGCGCCGCACCTTCTTGGAGGCCCACAGCGCCACCATCTCTTCGGGATAGATGAAGATCTTCGAGCCGAAGCCGCCGCCGACATCGGGCGCCACCACCCGCAGCTTGTGTTCCTGCGCGATGTTGTAGAATGCCGACAGCACCAGACGCGCGACATGCGGATTCTGCGAGGTCGTGTACAGCGTGAAATGCTCTTCGGCGTCGTTGTATTCTGCGATTGCCGCGCGCGGCTCCATCGCATTCGGCACCAGCCGGTTGTTGGTGATGTCGAGCGAGACCACGTTGGCCGCCGATTTGAAGGCCGCCGCCGTCGCGGCCTCGTCGCCGATTGTCCAGTCGTAGATCACGTTGCCCGCCGCTTCCGGATGCAGCTGCGGCGCGCCCGGCTTGATTGCCGCGCGAATATCGGCCGCGGCCGGGAGTTCTTCGTAGTTGACGACGACGGCGTCCGCCGCATCGCGTGCCTGGTTCTTGGTCTCGGCGATCACTACCGCGACCGCTTGTCCGACGAAGCGCACCGTCTCCGGCGCCATCGCCGGCCAGGCGCCCATCTTCATCGGCGTGCCATCCTTCGATGTAATCGCCCAGCCGCAAATCAAATTGCCGACCTTGTCATCGACGATCTGCTTTCCCGTGAGCACGCCGACCACGCCGGGCATTTTCATGGCCGCCGACGAGTCGATGCTTTTGACCTTGGCATGCGCGTGCGGGCTGCGGACGAAATGGGCATGGGTCATGCCCACCACCTTGATGTCGTCGACATAGCGGCCCTTGCCTGTGATGAAACGCCGGTCTTCCTTGCGCACTACGCTTGCGCCAATGCCCTCAACACCCATCGCATCTCTCCCTGTCGGACCGCATCGTCAGCGCCTAAATCTTGCAGTGCGCAGACCGCAGCCGGTTTGAATTTCGAAAGTTCCGAACTTGCAGACCTGGATCGGGCGGATTATTCCGCCGCCATCGCAACCTTCATGCGGCCGGCGGCGTCCAGCACCGATTTGACGATGTTGTGGTAGCCGGTGCAGCGGCAGATATTGCCCTCCAGCTCGTGCCGGACGGTCTCCTCGTCGAGCTGGCCACCGTGGCGGTTGACGATATCGATCGCCGACATGATCATGCCCGGCGTGCAATAGCCGCACTGCAGCCCGTGATTGTCGCGGAACGCCGCTTGCATCGGGTGCAGCTCGTCTCCCTTCGAGATACCCTCGATGGTGGTGACGTTGGCGCCATTGGCCTGTCCGACCAGCACCGTGCAGGATTTGACCGCCCGGCCATCGATATGCACCACACAGGCGCCGCATTGGCTGGTGTCGCAGCCGACATGGGTTCCGGTCAGATTCAGATGGTCGCGCAGGAGATGGACAAGAAGAGTGCGGTCCTCGACGTCGGCCGAGACCGCCTTGCCGTTCACCGTCAATTTGACTGTAGACACGCTTGATACCTCCCGATGCTTTTTTAATTGTTCCAATTAGAAGCACGGGGACAGGACTTTGCAACTACGAATTTCGTCGCGGAAGTCATTGTGAAGTCGTGGTCGCCGGGACGACTCCGAGACGCCGGGACGACTCCGGAGCAAATATCGCGCATTACCCCATGCAAATTCGTATCTTTGCTCCGGGCCGCACTTGATGGTCTATTCCGGCCCCATTCGGTCCGGGCGTAAGCCACGGAGGCCAAACAACAATGCTGCGCCAAGGGGCTTTTTGACGTGATCGACAAGCAGGTGAAGACCACCGCCGACGCCGTGGCCGGGGTGCGCGACGGATCGACGGTATTGGTGGCCGGATGAGGCGCATTTACACCAACCTCGCGGTGATCGATGTGACGCGGCAGGGCCTGTTCGTGGCCGAGATGATACCGGGCGAGAAGCTGCAGACGCTGACCGAGCCGCAGCTGCAGCTTGCTTCGCATTGGCAGGCCTTGGCGCAGCCAGAGGCCCCCAAGGCCCGTGCCGCGTAGGAAATCCAGCAATCTCGCCTGAAAGGGCCTGATTTTGCTCACGGCCGGTGGATTTCCACCGCCGCGCGGTATGGTTTACGGCCTCTTATCCATTCTGTTCTAGCTTTGCGCATCGAATCCGGGAGCTCGCGTTCCCGTTCGCTGCTGGCTATTGGAAAGAACCCGGGGGTTTGAGGTGGGATTGAAGCGTGTCTGGCCACAATCGATATCCGTGAAGCTCCCGACCTTGCGATTTCGCGCAAAAATCATGCTCGGCTTTGCCGGGGTACTCGTCATCTCGGCGGCCAGCATGGGCATCGCCTATCTTGGATTCGAGCGTGTTTCCGGCGGCGTGGCATCCTACCGAAACAGCGTGTCGGAAGCCGACCTGGCCCGCAATATCGACCGCGAGCTGATTTCGTACCGGGCGCTGGCGCGCTATTACGTGGTGACCGGGAAAGAAGACGACGCCACGGCGACGCTGACAGCCGAGACAAGCCTGAAGGACGCCATCGACCAGTCGATGCGGGGCACCACGAATCCGGCGCGCCTCGAACAGATCACCCGCCTCGCCAGGGAATTCCGCACCTTCACCAAGATCTTTGCCGATATTTTGAAGGTCAAGCGCGACAGCGCGCTGGTGACGCAAAACCAGCTCACCCGCGGCGGCAACATGCTGCGTTACAAGCTCGACGATCTCCCCAGCAACGCCAACGACGCGGAGCTTCAGGCGATCGAATTCGGCGCGAAAAAGGCGATCGCGCAATTACAGACCGTGACCGCGCTCGCCAATACCTTCGTCATCAATTCCGACCAGGCGGTCGCCACCAGCGCGCTGGCGCGTCTCAAGTTCTTCGAAAACTCGCTACACGCGATATCGTCGACCGATGAAAAGATCGTGCAGGGCCTCAAGGAAGCCTCCGCCCTGCTTGAAGAATACCGGCAAGCCCTGAGCAAGCTGATCGAGAATTCGAAAGAAATCGATGAACTGACCGCCGAGATGGCCGACTCTGCGGCCGCGATCGTACAGGGCGCAGGCGCGATGAAGGCGGACCTTTTTTCCGATCAGCAAAGACTTGAATCGGAGTCGAACGCGATCGTCGGCGAGACCGAGCACCTGATTGTGATGCTTGCGGCCGGCGGCTTTCTGCTCGGTGCAGCACTGGCCATGCTGCTGGGCAAGGGAATTTCCCGGCCGATGATCGAGATGTGCAAGGCCATGCGCGAGCTCGCCGGCGGCAATTTCGACGTCGTGCTGCCGGGGCTGGGGCGCAAGGATGAAGTCGGCGAGATGGCGGGCGCGGTGGAAGAGTTCAAGATGCAGGCGATCGCAAAGGCCGAGCGCGATGCCGCAGCCCATGACGCCCAGAACAAGGTGAGCAGTGCGGCGCGCCGCGCTGAGCTCATTCGCTTCGCCGATGATTTCGAAGCGGCCGTGGGCGCCATTGTCTCGAACGTGTCGGCCTCCGCCGTTCAGCTCGAACAGGCTGCCGGAACGCTGACGCGGACCGCGGAAACCACCCAGAGCCTGTCCAGCCAGGTCGCCGGGGCATCGGAACAAGCCTCCAGCAACATGCAATCGGTCGCCGCTGCCACGGAAGAGCTTTCCACTTCGGTCGAAGAAATCGGGAAACGGGTGCACGAATCCAGCCGGATCGCGGAGGCCGCCGTGCTTCAGGCGGAGCAAACCGATGGGCGTATCGGCAAACTGTCGCGCGCCGCGCAGCAAATCGGCGACGTGGTCAAGCTGATCACGGCGATCGCCGAGCAGACCAACCTGCTGGCGTTGAATGCCACCATCGAAGCCGCGCGCGCCGGCGAGGCCGGCCGAGGTTTCGCCGTCGTCGCCTCCGAGGTCAAATCGCTGGCCAGCCAGACTGCGAAGGCGACCGACGAGATATCGTCGCATATTTCCGGCATGCAGGGCGCGACGCAGGAATCGGTTGCAGCCATCAAGGAGATCGGCGGCACCATCGCCCAGATATCGAACATCGCAGCGACGATTGCCAGCGCAGTCGAGCAACAAAGCTCGGCGACCCAGGAAATCGCGCGCAGCGTTCAGAACGTCGCGCAAGGCACCCATGAAGCCGCCGCCAATATCATGCAGGTCAATCGCGGCGCGACGGAAACCGGGTCTGCCTCCGAGGAGGTCCTGAGTTCCGCCAAAACCCTTTCGACCGAAAGCACGCGTTTGCGCGATGAGCTCGACCGCTTCATGGCGAATATCCGCGCGGCGTGACCAACTGCGTCGTCCCGGCCTTGAGCCGGGACCCATTTTCACCGACGTTCGAATTATGGAAAGACGACTGCCCCAGTGCCAGAACGCTACAACACGGCGTATGAGTCCCGGCATTCGCCGGGACGACGGGTTTAGTCCTTTCCGAACTGATGCTTCAACTCGGACTTGGCGCGCTGCAGCCGGTCGCGTTGGGTTTTCGGCAACGTCTTGCCGGCGCGGTTGATGTAGAACGTCAGCATCGAGAGCGCCGAGCGATAGGCGCCGGCCTTGCGGCGCGAACTGCGTTCGGCCGAGCGCTTGAGCGAAGCCGCAATTCGTTTTGGATCTCGCAGTGTGAAGACACCGTGCTTCAGATCGAGCGCGTCGCTTTCCCGGGTCACGCGTTGCGACCAGCGCTTCGATGAAGCCTTGTTAGAGGATGATTTTCTCCGCGCCGAGCTCGCCTTCCGGGCCGTCGTCTTGCCGGCATTTTTGCTGGCGGTCTTGCGGATGGCAGTTTTGCGCGCACGCGCTGTTTTCCTGGGTGCAGCCATATTCGACTCCATACTGTTTCGGCCGAAAAACGGTGAGGGACCCGATCGGTTCCCTTGTCGCAGTGCGGGGAACTCACATGTCCCAAAGGCGTTGATCAATGTGGCTGGCACGAAGGTTGCCGATTCCATGGTTGAGAGCCCTAGAACGCGACGTTCCCAGGCATTTTCCCACCGGTTTAATCCGACAGGTTTGCAGCTCTTGCAGAGCAAGTCGGTATTGAATCGCGACGCTCCCGTTTCCGTGAAGGTAGCAAACGGCAAGCAGAGGAGCCATGCGGCATGGCCAGCCTGAGCGAAGCGACAATTCCTCCGACGGCTGCAGCAACGACGCCTGCGCCACGGAGCGATGATCGCGTCATCGAAACCAGTATTCCCTCGCGTCTCGATAGTCTGCGCTGGAGCAGTTTTCACACCCGCGTCGTGCTTGCGCTAGGAATCACCTGGATTCTGGACGGACTGGAAGTCACGCTGGCCGGCGCTCTCTCGGGTGCGCTGAAGGAAAGTCCGGTGCTGCATTTCAGTAATTTCGAAGTCGGATTTTCCAACAGCGCTTATCTCGCGGGCGCGGTGCTCGGCGCGCTGGGCTTCGGCTGGCTCACCGATCGGATCGGGCGTAGAAAGTTGTTCTTCATCACGCTGGCGGTCTATCTTGCCGCTACCGCCGCGACGGCGCTGTCCTGGAGCGTCGCGAGCTACGCGCTGTTTCGATTTCTCACCGGTGCCGGCATCGGCGGCGAATACACCGCGATCAATTCGACAATCCAGGAGCTGGTGCCGGCGCGTTATCGCGGATGGACCGATCTCGTGATCAACGGCAGTTTCTGGATCGGCGCGGCGATGGGGGCGGTCAGCGCGATCGTTCTGCTCGATCCGGCCCTGATCGGTCCCGATCTCGGCTGGCGGCTAGCGTATCTCACCGGCGCTTGCCTCGGCCTCGTCGTGTTCGTGATGCGGATGTGGATTCCCGAAAGTCCGCGCTGGCTGATGATTCACGGCCGTCCCGATCAGGCGCATGCGATCGTTGCCGATATCGAGCGATCGGTGATCGGAAATGTGCAGGACCCGGGTCAACATGCGTGGCCGAAAATCAAACTGAAGATGCGCGACCACACCCCGCTGCGCGAAGTGGCACGCACGCTGTTCTTCACCTATCGCCAGCGCTCGCTGGTTGGATTGGCGTTGATGATAGCGCAGGCGTTTTTCTACAACGCGATCTTCTTCACCTTTGCCCTTGTCCTGACCGACTTCTACGGAATCGCGGCGAGCCAGATCGGATGGTACATCCTTCCCTTCGCGGCCGGCAATTTCCTTGGGCCGCTGTTGCTGGGCCGGCTGTTCGATACGCTCGGACGCCGCGCGATGATTACGTTCACCTATGGGATGTCGGGCGTTCTGCTCGCGATTTCGGGCTATCTGTTTTCGATCGGGGTATTGAGCGCGCAGGCCCAGACTATTGCATGGATGGTAATCTTTTTTTTCGCTTCCCCCGCAGCGAGCGCGGCATATCTCACGGTCAGCGAAACCTTTCCGCTGGAGGTCCGTGCGCTGGCGATAGCGCTGTTTTATGCGGTCGGAACCGGAATTGGCGGCGTCTTTGGCCCCGCTCTGTTCGGGGCGTTGATCGATACCGGATCGCGCGGCAGCGTTTTCGCGGGCTATCTTCTGGGGTCGGGATTGATGATCGCCGCGGCCGTTATCGCGTGGCGCTACGCCATCGCGGCCGAGCGCCGGGCGCTGGAATCAGTTGCACGGCCGCTGGCCTTTGTGGAGTAGGATGAACTGAATCAGGAAATGAAATGAACCAGAACCTGGCCGACATACCATTGCAAGACGACATTCCATCGCCGGAGAAGGCATCGCGGACCGCGGGTCCGGCGGCGCGCGAACCAGCGCTGCGGTTGGATCAATCCGCCATCTTGCTCGATATCGACGGCACGTTGCTCGATCTCGCGCCGACACCGCGCGAGGTGTGGGTGCCGCCGGATCTCTCGACAACCCTCAACCGGCTGCTGGCGCGGACCTCCGGCGCGCTCGCGCTGGTCAGCGGACGCTCGCTGAACGATATCGACCTGATTTTTGCCCCCGAGCAGTTTCCGGCCGTTGGCGGCCACGGTGCAGAAATGCGGATCTCGGCGGACAGCGAAGCCGTTGCCACCCATGCCCCGCCGATGGACAAGGAATTGAAGCGGCGGCTCGCCGCCATTGCCAAACTCAGTCCGGGCATCCTGCTGGAGGACAAGGGTTATTCGCTGGCGCTGCACTACCGGCTGGCGCCGCATGCGGAGAAGGCGATTTACGCGGCGGTGTCCCTGATCAGGGCCGATCTGCCGAACGCGCCGATCGAGGTGCTGCCGGGAAAATGCGTCTGTGAAATCAAGCATTCCGGCTTCAACAAGGCAACGGGCGTCCTTGAGCTGATGACCCACGAGCCTTTCAGGGGCCGCCGTCCGATTTTTATCGGTGACGATGTAACCGATGAGGCGGTATTCGGAATCATGCCTGATTTGGGCGGCCTTGCGTTTTCGGTGGGCCGGCGCGCCAAGGGCGTGGCCGACCATTTCGACGAACCGCGCGACGTGAGGAACTGGCTCGCGCATCTGCTTGATGACGAAGCTGCGGCAGGACGGTGATCGAAGTTGGATCATCGTCGCGCAAACGGTCAATCGCAGGCGATTTCAGTCGCATCCGGCGGCTATTTGCAAAATTTCTGCAGTGGAGCAGCCGGTTCCAGCTCAAAGCCGCCTGAATTTGGTTTCATTTCGTTGAAAGGGTGACCGGGAACCATATTGATGAACATCCGTTAAATGCGCGAGCGTTAAAACAGGAAGGAGACCCTGTGAACCTCGTCGTCGTTTCAAATCGCGTAGCGCGCGGCACGGTCAACGAACCCATGACGGGCGGGCTTGCGGCCGCTTTGCTGCCGGTGGTGGAGCGATCCGGCGCGATTTGGGTGGGTTCGAGTGGCCGGGTCCGCGACGGCGCTCAAAAGGAACCGTTCGCCGAAATCGAGGCGCTCGGCGCAGGCGCCCTGGCGATGCTGGATTTGCCGGCGGCGCATTACGGCGGATATTACGAAGGTTTTGCCAACTCGGCCCTGTGGCCGGCGCTGCATTCCCGCGCCGATCTGATCCGCGCCTCCCAGGCGGACTATCTGTCCTATCGCGAAGTGAACGCCTTCATGGCCCGCGCGCTGCTGCGATTTGAAAAGCCGCAGACGGCGTTCTGGATTCAGGATTATCATTTCCTGGCGCTGGGCGCGGAATTGCGCAATCTCGGCGTCACCCGGCCGGTCGGGTTCTTCCTGCATACGCCTTGGCCCGCGCGCGGCATCATCGAGGGCGTGCCGCATCATCGCGAATTGATCGAGGCGATGCTGGCCTACGATCTGATCGGATTCCAGACCCAGGACGATTGCGAAAATTTCCTCGGCTATCTCTCGTTGGATCTCGGTCTCGAGGTCGAAAACGGCGTCGTGACGTCGCGCTATGGCAAAACGCGCATGGCGGTATTTCCGATCGGCATCGACGTCGAAAAATTCGCCCTGCACGCCGCCAAGGCCATCTCCCATCCCGACGTCTCGCGGTTGCGGCGAAGCCTGAACGGCGAGAAGCTGGCGATCGGCGTCGATCGGCTGGACTATTCCAAGGGGCTGATCAACCGCATAAACGCCTTCGACCTGATGTGGACCCGGCAGCCGGTGCTGGCGCGCACGGTGTCGCTGCTGCAGATCGCGACCCCGTCGCGGGGCGGGATCGAGGCCTATGGCAATTTGCAAAACGAGCTCGCAAAGCTCGTGAGCGACGTCAATGGCCGCCACGGCGAAGTCGACTGGACCCCGATCCGCTATCTCAACAAGGGCTTTAGCCAGACCGTGCTGGCGGGCCTCTATCGCACCGCCCAGGTTGGCGTCGTGACGCCGCTGCATGACGGCATGAATCTGGTCGCCAAGGAATATGTCGCGGCACAGAACCCCGCCGATCCCGGCGTGCTGGTACTGTCGAAATTTGCCGGCGCGGCGAACCAACTGGATACGGCGCTGCTGGTGAATCCCCACGATATCGACGGCATGGCGCGCATCATCGCGACCGCGCTCTCGATGCCGTTGACCGAGCGGCGCCTGCGCTGGGAAGCGATGATGGCGAAACTTCGCGCCGGCACCATCCAGCAGTGGTTTGCCGATTTCGTCGAGGCGTTGCAGGAAATCCAAATCGACAGGGGGACGGGTGAGCCGATCGCCGAACCGCCGACACCATGGCCGCTTCGCTCGGTCAATACCGGAACGCGGTATCACTAGAACAAACCAGCGGCACTAATAGCAGTACGACACGCCATCGAGAACGGCGCAACGCGTCTTGTTCGGCGTGTTCGGATCGTCCAGCGGCACAACGCCGTTGCCCTGGCCGATGAACACGCCCGGTCCCACTCTCACCGACGATTTAATGCCGATGATCACGCTCGAATGCGGCGACAGGCTCGATCGCGTGCCGTCGGGCCAGATGACAAGATTCGCCCGACAGCAGACCTCGCCTTCCGTCATCGCAAGTCACGGCATCGCCCTCGCGGGTGCCGGTTTGCGGCGGCGCGGGCGCGGCGCCGCGATGGCGGCCATCAGAATCGAGAACAGCAGCGCCGGTCATGTCGCCCTCCGCTGGTTGAATCGCCGCTATAGTCGATCGCGCCCTAATCCTCACGAGTTCCATCTCTATTACGATATCTAACGCAGGTTCCGGCGTTCGCCGTCAGGCTGTCACCGGATTGCCGAGGGCCGGGATATGCCTCACGGCCTGCAACAGGACGGCCGGGGCATTCAGTCGCATACACGCCCCGAATTCCGTAAGCGACAATGAGCTTCGCGTGGCCCCGTGGGCGTCCGCATTGTTGACCAAACTGACAAGCGATCCCTGGAGGAAGCGCAGGCATGGTCCAATCCAACGGAAAGGAAGCCGCATGAGCCGCAGCGCGAAAGGCATTCAGCATAATTCGTTCATGATGCTTGGCCAATTCGGGTCGGTCTAACGCTTCAGAGGATCAGGTGCCGGCCTTTGCGAATTTGCCGATCTCGCGCAAGCTTCTGGCGGCATTTGCCGCCGTGGTCGTGGTCATATGTGTCAGCAGCGCTGTCGTATACGACAGACTTCGCGTGATCGAATGGGCCCAAAACATGCGTGTCCAAACCACCGACGTGTTAGAGACGCTCGAGTCGGCAATGGACGCGATGGTGGATCAGGAAACCGGCGTGCGCGGCTATTTGCTCAACGGCGACGAGAAATTTTTGGAGCCCTATCATAAGGGTGGCAATGCCTACACCGCGGCGATCCAGAAATTAAAAGACCTCACCTCGCACGACCCTGCCCAGCAGAGCCGCCTTGATGAACTAAGCGAGTTTGCGAAGAAGTGGCGTTCGGCGATTGCCGAGCGGGAGATCGCGCTGATGGCGAAGCCCGAGACACATGGGGATGCGCGCGCCTTGGAGGGCTCGACGGCCGGCAAAACCGCAATGGACCTCATCCGCGTCAAAGTGGACGAAATTGACGGGGTTGAGCGCGATCTGTTGGCAAAGCGTGACGCCCTGCAGAACCAGGCATTCGCGACTGCATACACGGTGACGATCCTCGGCGGCGCAGCCTCGCTGATCATTGCGATACTGATGGGCGTTCTACTCACGCGCGGCATCGCCCTGCCGATCACTCGTATGACTAGCGTCATGACAGCGCTCGCCAAAGGCGACAGCGCCGTCGCAGTACCCGCGGTTGGTCGCAACGACGAGATCGGCGAGATGGCGGCGGCCGTCCAGGTTTTTAAGGACAACATGATCGAACGTCAGAGGGCCCAGGCAGAACTCGCGCGCGTTGGCCGGCTGACGACGATGGGCGAACTCGTTGCCTCCATTGCCCATGAGATCAACCAGCCCTTGGCCGGCATTGTGATCCACGGCGACGCCTGCCGGCGCTGGCTCAACCGGGAAGAGCCCAATCTCGATGAAGTGCGGGATGCAGTGTCGCACATCAGCCAGGACGGCAGGCGCGCGGCAGAAATTATCGAAAACCTCCGCGCACTGACAAAAAAATCCGCCCCCCAATTCCGAAGGCTCGACATCAATGGCGCCATTCAGGAAATTCTGGCGCTCACCCGCAGCGAGTTGACGCAGCACAATCTTTTACTTCACACTGATCTGTCCACCGGCGATCGGACGGTCTTCGGGGATCGGGTGCAGCTGCAGCAGGTTGTGCTCAATCTGATCATGAACGGCATTGAAGCCATGAGCGCGGTCATGGATCGCCCCAAGGTATTGACGATATCTTCGGAACTCGTCGAAACGGGCGACGTGCTTGTTGCCGTCAAGGATACGGGCACGGGAATAGACCCGGCGATCGCCGATCGTATCTTCGAGTCCTTCTTCACGACGAAATCCAACGGTATGGGCATGGGGCTCTCGATCTGCCGATCGATCATCGAGGCCCATGGCGGGCGTTTCTGGGCGTCGCCGCACACACCGCACGGCGCCGTCTTTCAGTTCACGCTGCCAGCCGACGGAACGGAACCGCCAGCCTCAGAGCAGGCGGCATCCTCTTCGTAAGGTTGGCGCATGATCCCAAAAGTGGGAACCCACTTTATTCGGAAAGGGATCTGCACCAACAAGAGGCTCAAGCTCGGTAGGTGCGTAGCACCCCGCCGGCATTGCGGGAGGCTGCTGGTCGTTCTCGGCGAGCGTGGACGATCGACCGGCAGATCGAGAGGCCCATGCCCTTTCTGTTCAACTCGCCACTGCATCAGGAGGATAATACGCCGTGACCGGGCGCCCACCATCTGCTGGCGATCGCGCGCGCGCCGAGGAACCGATCGTTTTCGTCATCGACGACGACGCATCAATGCGCGAAGCGCTCCAGAGTCTGTTCCGATCGGTGGGCTTGCGGGTCGAGGTGTTCGGCTCGGCCTCCGAATTTCTGCAGAGCAAGCTCCCGGATGTTGCCGGTTGCCTGATCCTCGACGTCAGGTTGCCCCGGCTGAGCGGCCTCGAGTTTCAGGCTGAGTTGGTGAAGGCTGGCATTCACATTCCGATCATCTTCATGACGGGCCATGGCGACGTCCCAATGTCGGTCAAGGCGATGAAAGCCGGAGCCGTCGACTTCCTGACCAAGCCATTCCGAGATCAAGACATGCTTGATGCCGTGGAGATGGCAATCGAGCGCGACCGAAAGAGACGCATTGGCGCAAAGGCACTCTCGGGCTTGGAGGCTCGTTTCGCGGTCCTGACCTCTCGGGAGCGGGAAGTGCTGGCTTTGGTCACTGCCGGACTCATGAACAAACAAATAGCAGCCGAGATTGGAATTGCTGAGATTACCGTGAAGATATACCGCGGGAATGTTATGAAGAAAATGGGCGCGAAATCGTTAGCCGATTTGGTGAGGATGGCCGAGACGCTCGGAATTGGTCGGGGGAAGTCCTAGAGCCGGTTCGCTTTGGATAGAGTGGCGACCGCGCCTATCCTTTTTGTTGTGACGCGTTTTTCTTTCCGCGAAGCGGCGGGCTCTCGCGCATACAAACCTAAGTATGATTTCCGATCCTGATTTAAGACGCACTGTTCAGTCAGGCGGCTGTCTCTCTGTTCGCGCCGTCAGGAAAGACCGTTTTGTCCGAACTTCCAGTGATCTCGATCATCGACGATGATGAATCCGTTCGCGCCGCGACCTGCAATCTCGTGAGGTCGCTCGGGTACATCGCCCATCCATTTGCGTCGGCCGAAGAGTTCTTGCGGTCGCCCCAGCTGAATGGCACGTCGTGCGTGATTGCAGATGTTCAAATGCGAACAATGAGCGGTGTCGAACTGCAAGCCCACTTGCGCGCCCAGGGACATTGCGTGCCGTTCATTTTGATCACGGCTTTTCCCGTTGAGATCATTCGCGCGCGAGCGCTGAAGGCGGGAGCAACTTGTTTCCTGACCAAGCCATTCGACGGCGAAATTTTGACCAAATGCCTCGACACCGCTCTTGGCGGCAAAGTGGCGGAATGAGCAAATGAGACGATTGGGCTTGCGCGCTAGTAAGTTCCAGAAGCGCACAAGGGTCCTGGGAGCGGATTATACGTAAGGATGAGCGCGGCCAAACACTTGGACGAATTGATAACGGAATGCGAGGGGTTGAGACTGGAAACAGTCATCTTCGAGAGCGTGAAGGCGAGATGAAGCAGCGGTTAATCCTCAGAAGGAGGTCGCCATGCATAGCGTCCCTCGTTGTTTGGTGTGCGACAACGAAGATCCTAAAGTTATCTCTCTGCGAAACCCCGCACGTGAACATTACTGCGGACGCGTCTGCCTTTACCAAGGTCAGGAGAACTTCATTCGCGGAATACGCCGGATGAATGCGGAGGCCGCGTCATGAAAAATCGTTGCAGCAATCCAGGCTGCGGCCGTCCCTTCGGGTTAATCCGAAGGAGCTGGCGTTTCGAACAATTTTGCTCGGTCGAGTGCCGCGAGAGCTGCATACGCCAGTTGGAACGCAACAAAGCTTACTGGAAATGGCTCTACAAATACCCTGACCCATCGGCGGCCGCGGACCAACAAATAATTCGGTGTTGCTCCTCCCCGACAGGGGACAGCTAACCTTCCTTTTTAGGAAGGAGTTTTTTGAAAGCGTCAATTGTTTGAAAGTGTCAAAAACAAGAAATGCAATAAGCTACGAAAGAAGGCATCCGCTGTGCCTCTGTGAACGGACAGGGCCGGGTCGAAAAGTGCCATAAGCGGGCATGGCGCGCCCAGCGGGTCTTGTTCAGCGCGTTCGGATCATCCAGCGGCACAACGCCCTTGCCCTGGCCGGCGAAGACGCCCGGTCCCGCTCTCACCGACGGTTTATTGCCGATGATGATGCTCGGATGCGGCGGCAGGCTCGATCGCGTGCCGTCGGGCCAGATGATCGCGTCGTCCGACGGCAACCCGCGCCTGCCATCATCGCAACTCACGGCATCACCTTCGCGGGTGCAGGCTTGCGCCAGCGCCGGGCCGGCGGTGCCGGCCACGATCGCGGACATTAGGATCGAGAACACCAGCCCCCCGATCGATGGTGATGTCGCCCGCCGCTTGTTGAATCGCCGCTATAGTCGATCGTCATCTTTTATCGGTTTCCGGTTCAAGCCACCAGGAAGCGGAAAGCCGGCACGGGCGGATATCCTGGAATTATCAAGGTTATTCAATCGGTTGCGGAAATTTTGGCGATCGCGGCCGGGCTCCCTTGCAAAAGTCGTCATGGCCCTTCAAGAGAGGGGCATCCGGAGAGATGGCCGAGTGGCTTAAGGCGCACGCTTGGAAAGCGTGTGTGCGGGAAACTGTACCGTGGGTTCGAATCCCACTCTCTCCGCCAGTAATTCTCATAACTTACTGATAACATAAGTTTTTTTGCTTAGCTCAAGACCATCCCACATTTCGATTGTCAGTTTTTTTGAGGCCGAGGCTGGAATTATTTTTCAAGAAACAATTCGATTGCGACCGGGGGTTAGGGCTTTGGTCCACGCTGTACGATCCTGTTTTTCGGATTAGAAATTCGGATGAAAGGTCGCTCTCGAGGTCGACCGAAGGTTTGATCGGTGGAATAGAAAACCGAGGGCAAAGCTGAGATGCCATCGCGGACGCCCTTGATCCTGTGACAGGACAGTGTTCGCTCAGGGCAGATAAAATCATCGGAGACTGCCGAGTGCCAATTGCCTGCGGCTCTGCTGCCATGGTTGCCAAATAGCGCTCGCTAGCCTTGGATCTAAATCTAGAAATTGGACGCCTCCGACCTGCGCGAATGAAGCCGGACAACAAAGGACGCGGGCGCAAGCAATCCCTGGTTTCGCCAAGGGTAAGCTCTCCAGATCATCACATTTAAGGAAGCATCTTTAGCTATATTAAACGCTGGATCTGTAGCCTGTAGCTGACCAGAGAGAAGCGAGTCAGGTATGCAGCCCAAACCGGCCTCCATCGGCATCGGCGGCAAGATCAGGGTTAGTGAAGCTTTTACTTCAAAGCATCTGGCGCATCGAGCCGCGCGACGACGCTCGACGTACATTGCCCAGGCAGTCAGCTACCTCATATCGGCTGCAATTCTGGCCCTCTATTCTTATGCCGGAACCATCTCTCTTGCCGTTTCGATTGTCTATCTCTTCTGCGGAATCGCATCGACCGCGACCGGCCTATATCTGTCCGAAATCAATTTCAATGATCGGTTCAAAGATCACTATCTGAGCGTCCCGCAATCTATCGTAAGCATGACCATTCAGTTGGTCGCCATCTATTTGGCTCCCGAGGTCGGGTTCTATTTCATTTTTATTCTGTTCATCGTTTTGAGCTTCGGCGCATTGCTGATGAACGCGCGTGAGACAGCAATTGTTTGGACGTATTCGACAATCGGTCTCACCGTCTTGTTGCTGATGACTGACAAGCCAATAGCTATGCCGATGACGACGTGGGCGGAGCGCGCACTTTTGCTGGCCTGTGCGGTCACCGCACTCGGCCGTTGTGCATCGACCGGTTTATATGGCAGCTCAATGCGTGAAGCGCTGTTCAAGCGCGGCAACGAACTTAAAAAAGCGCACGCCCGGATTGAAGAACTGGCTCAGATTGATGAATTGACCGGCTTGCTAAACCGACGCTACATCATGAGAAGTTTGAATGAGGAAATGGCCCGCGCCCAACGCGTGGGTGTCGCGTGTTCTGTTGCCATAATCGATTTGGATTTTTTCAAACGGATCAACGACCATTTTGGTCATCCAGTTGGCGACGAGGTACTACGTACCTTCGCCATCACGCTAGCGGCGAATATACGAGCTATCGACAGGTTGGGACGCTACGGCGGGGAAGAATTTCTTTTGATCCTGCCTGACACTGCGAAAGATGAAGCGTTGCGGACACTCGACCGGCTGCGCTCGATAGTTTCGGATGTGGATTGGACCACAATTCCAGGAATGAATGTGACCATGTCGGCTGGCATTTCCGAAGTTCGACAGGAAGACTCGGCCGAAGACATCTTGGGGCGAGCAGACGTTGCGCTGTACCGTGCGAAAGACGCTGGGCGCAATAAGGTCATTGCA
>Ga0207657_10003630_pt1 | contig 16432 bp, 21 predicted proteins | sample KBSC33metaG_FD_184316 | JGI IMG/M metagenome (GOLD analysis project Ga0207657, IMG submission 184316) | Corn rhizosphere microbial communities from Kellogg Biological Station, Michigan, USA - KBS C3-3 metaG (SPAdes) (version 2) | ecosystem: Host-associated > Plants > Roots > Rhizosphere > Soil ... | reverse complement strand
ATCAAGGCCAACATCGGCCGCTTTGGCCCCTATATTCAAGTCAACAAGACGTTCGTGTCTATCAAGCCGCTCGACCCGCATACCATCACCGAAGCCGAAGCCCGTGACCTCTACAAGGCCAAGTTAGAAAAGGAGGCTAATCGCATTATCCAGACGTTCCCAAGCGGTATCCAGCTTCTCAATGGCCCGTACGGACCATATGCGTCAGACGGCAAGAAGAATGCACGACTACCCAAAGATGCCGACCCCAAGGATCTGAGCGAAGCCGATGTACAAGCATTGCTCGATGCCGCACCAGCTAAGAAGCGCGGTTTCCGTCGCCGGCGGGCTGCCAAATAGTCATCCCATCTGATTGCGTTACCACCTAAGTGTTTATCTGATATATATTCGACAACACAATATGGCAGGGCATGTCATTTTCATGCTACAATAAGAATGTACGTGCGAGGGTTGACTTAGAAACGCATAGGTTATATAATTATAGTAATTTAAGATTACAACAGAGGTTTTTTGGATGGCGAATCAGGCACCAGCTGCCCCTTTAGACACACAACCGATCGTTCGGGGCGTCCTTGACGCCGTGGTTGAACGTGACCGCGAACGGGAGATCATTACCCGTCGCTACGGCCTGTTCGACCGCAAAGAAACGCTCGAGCAGATCGGTGAATTGCTCGGTATTACCCGTGAGCGCGTCCGTCAGCTCGAGAAGGCTGTCATGACACGCCTGCGTGCCGCTGCAGAGCAGGGGAACGTTCCTCATATCGCTGAAGTCCAGGAACGCATACTGGCAGAACTGGCAACGGTGGGCAATGCCGCCCGTATCACGGAGCTTGCATCGCGCATCGTCGCGGATAACAGCCGCGAGGAACAGTCGCGTCTGACATTCCTGGCTACTCTCAGCCCGGGCCTGATCGTTATCAACGAAGACAACGACTTCTACTCTGGTGTCGCCACTGCGGCACTTCAGGACGAGAGACAGATCAAGAAGCTCGTTGGCAAGCTTGTCGCTACCGTGAAGACTATCGGCGAAACCCGCCCGATCGATGTTATTGCCAAGCAGGCCGGTGTCGCCGACGGCCGCCAGGCCGAGGCGCTCGCCTCACTCTCCAAGCACCTCGCTACCCTCAACGGCCAGTGGGGCCTTGTAAAGTGGCCGATGGTCAACCCTAAGAATATTCGTGACAAGATCTACGTTATCCTACGCCAGAATGGCCGCCACATGCACTTCAACGAGATCGCCGAGACCATCAAGAATTCCGAGTTCCGTCGCAAGGACGTCACGACCCAGGCTGTCCATAACGAACTTATCAAAGACGACCGCTTCGTCCTCATCGGCCGCGGCATCTACGCACTGAAGGAATGGGGCTACCAGAAGGGTACTGTCGCTGATATCATCGCTGAAGTCCTCCGGGACGCTGGCGAGCCGCTCCACCGAGACGAGATCGTCAAGCGTGTGCTCAAGAACCGCTATGTCAAGGAAACGACTGTCCTCCTGAACCTACAGGGCAAGCCACAGTTCAAGCGCGTCGCCAAGGCGACCTACACCCTAGCCGATGGCGAAAGTGCCGATGCAGGCCAGACCGAAGCCACCGAGGAAGAATAAGGTACCGTCCAGGCGCCTTATTTATTCGTAGCTCTTCTTGCTGATCATAGTGTTACTATCGCTAATATTACACTACGGCCATACATAGAAAAGAATCTGGCTTTAGCGTATTCGAACTAATGTTGGTAATCATAGTGATCGCACTATTAGGAGTAATCGGCAGTCTCGTTTGGAACAGGATACGGTCAGTTTCCAGCACCACCTCGACATCTGCTAGTAAGTCGACACAGGATGGCGAAACGACATCGATTAACACCGCAGAAGCAAAGCAAATGGTTTCTACCTTCTATCAAAAGTATACCGGCGACAACAACGATAGAGTAACACTCATTAAGCAATACGGCACACAGGCGCTCCTAGATGCATATAACCAAGCCTAAGCCAACCCGTACGGCGTAGGATCAAGCCCTACCATTCGCGGACAAGGTCTTGCCCCTATTACTGTGTTACCGATGCCACCGCCCACAATACTAGCGTCGATGTGCACGTGTCCGAAGCGTTTACTCCGCCGGATAGTGCTTACCGTTAGTATCGTCAACCAAAACGGTCTCAAGATCGACCACGTCACCCGTCCGTAATCAATTAACCCACGCAAACTACCTGTAGGGCAGGGTTTATCGGAGGCGAGAATATTCGGTATAGCCTTCGGCACCGGTGATTTCCTGCATACATTAAAAAGGAGGGCTGTAACCTATGGGGCGTCGAGAGCCAAGACACCCGATGCCGGTAGACATCGGGTGCGAGCTTATACGTACATTTTGCGAACACATAGATACTAAACAAATAGCAAACAGAATGGGTTGAAACTATCTAGAATCATAGGCGTGTCAGCACGAGCAGAGCAATACGAAAACGTGCGTGGGCAACGTGAACGAAATGAGGGCAAAGTCGGGCTGGCAGCAGCGGCAGTGGAGTGCAAACGCAGGAATAGATTTCATGTCGCACAATGTATATTGCGATATTGCGAGAATCGCAAGTATATTCACTTGTTTATCTCTATAAGTAGATTATCATAAATTATTTATAATTTTGTGTCAATACCTAGCGCTTCGGCTAGGTTATTTTTTAGTAATTAGAAAGGGGTTTGTTATGCGACAAGAAAATTTAGATCCACTATTGGATGAGGATCAAGGCGTTGAGGCGGTTCTTGATAAGGTTTCTAGCAAAACACAACGCAAGTATAGTCAGCTTCTTGTACATCTTGAGGGCGGTTACACGCTTTCTTTTTTCTTGAACGATGACCAGTCTAATCTGGTCAAGATGCTAACTGCTCCTAAAAAGTGATTTGTGGGTGTGGCTCTTAAGAGTCCATAAATCGTTGAGCTAGAAAGCCAACAGCCCAGTAAGTAATAAAGGTAAGAGGTAAATAAGATGTTTGGTACAGGTATTCTGCCTACGGGCGCTGGCGCTGATCTCGTAACGTCTATCACTACTGCAATTAGCGATAACATTACTGAGATTCTTGTTGTTCTAGGTTTTATGGTTGGCTTGACAGTCGTTCTTCGGCTGTTCCGTCATTCGCTGCACGGTAAGGTTTAATATTCGGGGGCTGCAAAGCCCCCTCTAAGGATTTTATGTTTGCTACTAGTATCTTTCCTTCTTCGGCCGGTAGTAACTTAGTTACGAATGTAGTTAGTGCTATTTCTGGTAATGTTGGTGAGATTTTAATCGTTATCGGTTTTATGGTTGGCTTGAGCATTGTTTTAACTTTTCTTGACTTTGCCGGTTTTATTGGTGATGGCTATAAGAATAAACAGTTTTTCAAGCGCTATAAAGTCTAGGAGGGTTTTAGATGATTCCCGTTTCTGAGTTCGCTATGATTGCGGTCTGTGTTTCTGTTGCCGTTTTATTGCTCCTTGTTGCCTACAGGTTCACGAAAGGTTAGATGATGGCTCCGGCTGACGTTGTAAATCAAGTTATCTCGACTACCGCTGATTATCTCACCTATATGCTTCCGATTATCGGTGTGCTTTCAGGTATCATGTTTGTTACATCGTTTTTCTTTAGCCTGGTTACTGGTCTTGGCCGGAGGACTTTCAAGTGAGTAGTACAGATGTCGTTTCCGCTATTGTTTCGATGATTTCGTCTGATTTTGTCGAGCTGGTTGTTATTATCGGCGGTCTAGCTGGTATTACCGTCGTCGTAAGGCTTTTATTAGGTGCACTAAGTTTCGGTGGCGACAGGCTAGCATAAGGGGCAAACAATGGATTTATCCATTAAACAGCAATGTAGGCGACTATGTCGCTATGCTGCCGTGATTGTCCTCACGGGAGGAATTGCTATAGCGACGTTGTCGCCGGCTGTGTACGCTGATGCTCCGGTATCCTCATGTTCTGCTGATGTCACTCCGCTTGATCTGTCTTCCGATAGTATCGGTGATCAAGTTTTTATAAACGTCACGCTGACGGTAGATAATCCGATTAATTATTGGAAAGTTACTCAACCGGCGAGTGATGTTTCTCTTGGTTCTTGGAGTGCTGATGTTGATGGGCCTGGTATTACTACCGGCAATGATACATATACCTATATGGATGATGGTACGTATACCAGTGCTACTGACCCGGTGTTATTGAGTCCTCATGGTAGTTTGTTTTTGCAGTCTGATATAAATGGTGCTCCTTTAGTTTTCCAGGTTTCTTCTGATAACGGTACAACACTTGTTGATTGTACTGTTTCGCCATTTATATATACCGTGGCTGCTCCTGATGACACGGGTATAACAGTTAGGGATGTGAATCTTATTTCTCTGTTTCTTGCGTCTTTCGTTGGTTGGCTGACTATTAAGCAGTTTCGTTGGAGGCATCATGAGTAGTGTATCTTTTGATTTGAATCTTATTGTTTTACTTTTGTCTTTTATCGTTGGTATGTATATTGGTCAGCAAATAGCTTTGATCGTTAGCGATGTTTTGCGTATCAAGCGTTCTAGTTCTTTGTCTGAGGGCGTATCAGGAAACGCTAGCCCTCAGTCTGGTTATCGTAGTCATAAGATTCTTGTTCCTTTGCTGGCAATTGGGGTTTTTCTTTCTATATTTTCGTTTACGCTGGTTTCTTCTCCGAAGGTTGGTGCTACTACGTTATTTGTGTGTACGGCTAATAATATGCCGTCGTGGGATTGGCCGTCATGGGTTGCTAAGTCTAGTCCTCGGTCTGGCACTATAACTGGTGGTGCTGTTCCTGGTTTTTCTGCAACAACGTCCTCTTATGTGATTCTCGGTGAGAATGTAAATAGCTCTGGTACTGGGTATAACAATTTTGTTTTGTTTACGCCTTCTGACTTGAGCGACAAGTTAGTTTTGTACATGTCTGGGGGTGATGAACGTATAAAAACATTGAAAGGAGGTACTATTTACTCCGAAAATGTTCATGATCCTCAGACATCCGGTAGCTCTGGTACTGGTTATCCTGCCGTTTTTGCTGTAGTTTTTGCTGATTCTATTACTACTGCTGATATTAATACTGTTAGCTCTCAATTGTCTTGGTCTACATCATGTTACGCCGGTACGAAGAATGTTGTTTATGATTCTTCTTGGACTGACCCACAAATTGCTGGTTCTGTTGGCTGGACTACTGGTGCAGGCGGTGCGGGTGGTTCTTGTTCGAGTATCGTTGATATTGCGTGTTTTGCTTCTAACCTATATACCGGCGTAACTAATGATATTTTGCATGTGTTCCAAGCGTTTACTGGGGGCTTGTATGTCTTGTTTGTACCGCAAGATTCTCAGATTCAATCGGACTTTAATAGTACGTCATCAGCGTTGTCTGCTAAGTTGGGATTTTTGACTTGGCCGTTTAGTTTTGCTGGTTCTGTTTGGACTGCTTTTACTACGCCTACGACAACGTGTTGTACGTTTGGGGCTGGTTCTTTCTTGGGCGGTCATTTCGACGGTGTCAACATCGCTCAGTGGGCTACGACTGCCCCTGATTTGTGGAGTTGGTTTACTGCTGTTGTCAAGGGGGTAACTATTATTGGTTTACTGTTTGCATTGCGTCGTAAGTACTTGGAGGTTACGGGGAGATGATAATAGATGGTTTACTGCATTTGCTTCTTGATTTTCTTACTGGTGTTTTTGTTAGTATTCCGTGGGATATACCTGCAATGCCCGCCTCGATTACTGGGGCAACATCTTGGATTACTGATACTATCGGTGCTACTACTTCAGTTCTACGTTACATTTATGGTTCTGCGTTATTTGATGCGCTTATCGCTGTAATTGCTGCTATATGGGGCTTTGAGTTGATTTACCACATTATTATGTGGGTACTTCGTAAGATACCAATACTGAGCATAAAGTAATGGCTGATTATGTAGGTGTTATTAAGAAGCATATGCGTCCATATCTCAGTTCTTTAGCTGATGATATGAAACAGCGTAGAAGTGTAGATTTCTTTTGGCCTAACGGTACTCAGATTTATTGTGGTGAACAGGGGTCTGGAAAGACTATTTCCGCTGTAAAGCATATGCTTGATCTTAAGTTGCGTTATCCTAAAGCTTTAATTGTTAGTAATCTGAATCTCCATTATTTTCGTAAACGAACGTTTACTACTGAGCTTGAATTGAAGTCTGTTATGTCTGACTTTAACAAGCGTGAAGAATATATATTTTTTTCTAGTATGGATGAGTTAGCTCTTGCTCTTGTTGGTGTCAATAACGGTTTCTACGGAGTAATTTACTTAATTGATGAGATTCATACATACTTTAACGCTCTCGATAGTATGAACATACCTATGTATGTTTTTACTGAGATTTCGCAACAGCGAAAACAGCGTAAAGTAATTATTGGCACAAGTCAGCTATTTATGAGAATGGCGAAGCCATTTCGTGAACAGTGTGACAATCTCATCAAGTGTCGTACTTTTTTCGGCATATTGACTTTCCAAAAGGCATATGACGGCATGACACTTAATGTAAATTACGACGGCTCTTTGTCTGGTAATAAAAAGAAATCAGGTTTCTTTTTCCATAACCGTTATATTCGGGGGGCTTTCGACACTTACCAGAAAGTTGTATCTGGAGTAGAACAGTACGAACAGATACAGCGTTTAGAAATAACTGGTAAGAAAGGAAAGCCTATAAAAATAGGGTAGTTTGTGACGAGCGAAGCGCTATGCGCTGCTCGTCACGCACAAGCGTATCAATAACCGCTAGCTTGTGCACCTCTACTTGAGATTAGGTGCACATTTAAGGTCATAGGATGACCCTTACAATGAGCAATATTGCACATCTTTTATCTGTCCATGAGAGAAACATTTATGAGCTGATTAAATCTTATGCTAAGATTTATCCAAACATGACGAAGTTGTTTGAATACAATCAGCCATTCAAATCTCGGATTCCTGGTTATGAGGCTAGGGAAGTCACTCCTTCTTCACGCTTATCTAGTGATGGTGTTTCTATTTGGTATGACGATTCTTTGCGTAGGACTAAAACGAAGCTTTCTGATCTCATTGTTAGTAATAGTTTTGATTTGTTTTGTACCTTTACTTTTGCTGAGGATAGGTATAACATCGAACATCTAAGGAAACAAATGCAATTTTGGCTTAATAATCAACAAAAAAGAGTAGGGAAGTTTGGGTATCTTATTGTTCCTGAGTTTCATGGTGATAAGAAGGCTATTCATTTTCACGCTCTTTTTAGTGGTTATAAGGGTAGGTTGGTTGATTCTGGGCATAAACGTAAAGATGGTAGGGTAGTTTATAACATAAAAGGCTATACCATCGGATTTTCTACGGCTACTAAGATTGACACCGTCGGTGTACCTCTTGTTGCTTCTTACGTAAAAAAATACATAACTAAAGATATGCCTCAGTTTAGTAATAAAAAACGCTATTGGTGCTCACACGGTTTAATTCGTCCTATGAAGGTAAAGAATCCGGTTGTTTTCCCGTACGAGTATGAAAAGTTTACTGAGCAACACCAGACAACTAACTATAATGTTCGTATTGCTAAAGAGAAAATAAACTTAATTGGCTCCTAAAGCTAAATGACGGCATTTCTACCGTCATTTAGTCGCTACGGCTATATTCCGTAGTGTTGTGCTAGTTTTCGCGCTAGTCGTGCTCCTAGTGGTTCTCGTGGTTGTTTGAAATGTCGTCCGAACTCTCGTGCATCGTCAACGCTCAATAGCACTTTTCCTCTTACCCCGCAACTGGCGCAATCGTTGTAACCGGCGAAGAAGGCAAGTCTGTCTCCATCGAAGCAGACTCGTCCTACTCGTTGCTTGCGCCCCCTCTGTTGTATGGGGTGCACTATCATTGTTACTCCTTTCTGATAGTGTTCTTGTTTTGTTTATAGTGGTTATTACCACTATAAACGTTAGCACGATAGAGAATTGTAAATAAATATTGACACTCGTTTGGTTCACAATTACAATTCGGCTTAGTACTTTAAGTATTAGCTAGGTATGACATTAGGGCGGGTGATCGCCCTAAATGATTTACTTATAGTATGTCGCACAATGTATATTTTGCGACTTAGAATTGAGTTTCCTAGGTGATTAACGATACCACTCGCGAGAAGGGCACATTGCCGATAAATCGTACATGCATATAAATTAACGTGCAGCCGCCCGTCCTATCCACGCATGTCATAAGCCATACATCGCATATTCATGGATGCCTACGTCAATGCCGTCATGTGATATTTCCCACATTTGACTTTTCCACACCTATATCGTGAAAACTTGCTTTTTAGCACTTTCATGTCGTTTTTTATATCTTGCCCTCCTGCCCCTTTTCTTCCCTATTTTTGACAAATAGCATTTTGTGTATACTTATATGTTTCTCTCAACATGCATGATAACAACATGCGAACATTTAGCGAACAGGCGGAAGAGTATAGAAGGGGCTTCGGATACTAACATCTATCGAAGAATGGCCGTAACGGTGTTATTTATAGTAGGCGCGGCCCACAATGCGCACGTCTATGTAGGCCGTCGGTGTTTTGCCCTTCCCTGAAAGGTAGCGACGGACTGCCAGGAATGTGCCAGCTTGCGTCTGAGCGGTATCATCCGCAAGATTAAACTTGACATAGTAAGACACTCCAGTAAGATACAGATCTAACTCGCTCTTACCGGCAGGCAACGTGAAGCGTGCTACTGCTAAGCCCTTCTGCTGAATCTCATATTGGACAGTTCGTATGAAGGTCACCGTGTCACTAGAAAGAGCAAGACGACCAACCGCTACCGAAGCACCGCTCTGATCCTGTACGAGTATCAGATGCGGGTCGCTGCCTTGCATCTCGCTCAAAACACGGCCGTTTTTATCGATTATGTATGAACGTCCGGACATAGTTGTCAGTAGCAGCTGGGGTGTCGTTGGCGTAATATACACGACGGGCCGATGGCCGATTAACGGCAATGCCACATTGACCGCACTGAGGTCTGGGTACTGCTGCTTTAGCCCGGCAGTGATACCCGAGATGTCGGCTGTCACTTTTGTATGATTTAAAAACGAGCTACTGAAGAGCGTATTCGCTGCCTGCTGATATGATGCGAGACTATGCAGGAACGTGTCATGAGTATCGGCAGGCGCCACTTTCACGTCTGGTGACAGCCATAGTATGTTTGCGGCCGCAATAACGCCCACGATGAGTACGACAACTAGACCGAAACGACGCCGGCCGAAACGGGCAGCACGGGCGACATTCTCTTTATTGACGACATCACGGAAGACCTGACGCCCGATAACCGATTGCTCCTGAGAGCGGCGTGCATAGTACGAGTACACTGGTGTGCTGCCTAAAGAGCCACGCCGTTCACGGCGAGTTGGAGTGTTCGATTTGTGGCGTAGCAGCTTCATTGCCCCCCTATTTTCCTGTCACCATGGGTAGGAATCCCTTATCTAGACTTCTCTAATAATAGCATCGCCACTTGGCGCGCAGCGTCAGGACGGCTGAGAGATGCCAGCCGCCCCGCAAGTTCAGAACGGCGGTCAGTGCGCTCTATGAGGTCACTTACAGCTTGAGTAAGACGATCTCCGCTTGTAGCCGCCTTCTCATCTAGCATAATAACCGCATGTTCCTTGGCAAGTACAGAAGCATGGTGTGATTGCCAAACAAGCTGCGGAGCTGGGATAACAATACAGGCCTTGCCCTGAACAGCCCATTCGGCGAGACCCGTAGCACCGGCGCGGGCCACGATGATGTCAGCCGCACCGCTGTAGCGGTAGAGGTCACCCACAAAGCCTCTTACGATGGCACGCGATCGTACAGCCGCATCTAGAGACTCATCGTAGGCTTTTACTGTTTCTTCCTCGAGCGAGCGGCCGGCGATATGCACGATCACCAGACCGGGAAAGTCCGCGAGCAACTCCGGAGCACTCCGAACCACCAGTTTATTGAGGTCGCGGGCACCGTTACCTCCGCCCGTTGCTAGCAGAATGTGCGAAATGGCAGCTAGTCCCAACTCTTCACGATACTGGTGTTGTAATTTTTTCGATACAGGCTGGTACTCCTCTGCTACGGGCACGCCGACCATCACGGTCTTCACCTTGGGGTACGGGTACAGCTCCGGCGGCAAGGCGACGGCATGCAGGAGTGCCCAGCGGGCGATCAGCCGATTCGCAAGGCTCGGTGTGCTGTCCGAGTCGTGCGTAATATATGGAATGCCACGCAACTTCCCCGCTATCGCCACGGGCACGCTGACGTAGCCGCCGCGTGTGAAGATAATACCAGGATGCAGCCGCCTAAGTAGCCAGTAGCTCTGCCATATGCCTACGAACACACGGAATGCATCGCGCAGATTTTTCACCTGTGTTGGGACATCGAATACCTGCTTCCACCCTTCCCCCTGGTAGCGACGGAACTTTCCTGCCCTCACGCCGTATACGGCATCAATGGCCGGATGCTGCGCTGGAATATCCGACAACTTGTCGCCCTTTTGCCCAATGTATACCACCCGCGCATCGGGACGCAAGCGCTTCAGCTCGTTAGCGATTGCCAAGACCGGGGTGATATGACCCCCGGTACCGCCGCCGGTCAGGACTATTGTCATAGGCCCTCCGCTCCGTGTTACGTTGACCGATACCCGACCCGTACGCTGTGTAGCGCGATATCTGGAATACAAGCCCCATTGCCGCCAGTACGAATACAACGCTTGTACCACCGTAGCTGATAAATGGCAGCGTGATACCCTTCAGCGGTAATAGACCGATCATAGCACCTATATTGATCACCGACTGGACAGCCAGCCAGGTGAAGATACCGACAGCCAACAGACGACTGAATTGGTCGGTTGATCGCACAGCGATATTCTTGATCCGTGTAAATAGGCCAACGAATATACCAAACAATATGATAGCCCCGATGAAGCCAAACTTCTCCGCATAGATGGCAAAGATCGAGTCATTGGCTGCCTCCGGCAGGTAGCCGTATGCCTGAACACTACTACCCAGGCCCAAGCCGATCATGCCGCCCGAACCAACCGCGATCATCGCCTGGCAGGCCTGGTAGCCACTCGCACTCTCCTGGCAATTCGATGTAGGGTGCAAATATGCAAGTAAGCGTTCCCGACGGTACGGAATTACCGCCACGGCCAGTATGAGTGCGATGACCACGATTCCAAGGATCATCACAAAGCGTTTGAGCGGCACGCCCGCGACAAGCAGCATAGCCGCCATGATCGCGACGATGACTCCCATGGATCCAAGATCGCTTTGCACGCCAACAACCACCACAGCAATAATACCAAGTGCGATGAGTATCGGCTTAAGTACTACTGAAACGCTGGCCATCGCTCCCCTCCCCGTATATTTTGCAAGCAACCCCGCAAGCCAGACTAACAGCGCGAATTTCAACAATTCAACCGATTGGAATGAGAAGCCGCCAAGCCGCACCCACCGATGCGCCGGATAATCTGGATTGACCGGCATAACCACCGCTAATAGCGTCGCGATCGCAGCAAGTGCCAAGAGCGGCCGCGCCCAGCGTTGCCAGGCACCGAGTGGTATATGTACGGCAGCAACGAACGCCACCATGCCTAAACCGATAGCAACGAGCTGCTTCACAATGTAATAGTTGCTACTAACGTGCTGCGTTTCACTCAAGGCAGGGCTCAGGGAAAAGATAACAATCAACCCAGTTGTCAGAAGGATAACCGTCAATGCTAGCAGCCAGTAATCTGGTCGGTGCCGTCTGCCAAGTACTAATGGCGTGATCGAGGCGTCATCTGCTGGCAGGAGGCCACGCAGCCACTCCATGACCTACACTCTCCCAACGAGAAATACCATCAATCCGACGATACTGGCAATCTCACCCAGAATCCAGAAGCGCATTGTTACCTTCGTCTCGGGCCAGCCAATAGCTTCAAAATGATGGTGTATCGGTGATGATAGGAAGATTTTCTTGCCATGACGCAGCTTTTTGCTCGTACGATTGATAATAACCGAGCCTGTCTCGATGACATACACCGCCCCGATGATTGGCAACACGTATATAGTGTTTGTCTGCATAGCAATCACGCCAAGCGCCGTGCCAAGTGCAAACGCGCCAATATCACCCATGAAGAATCGAGCAGGATAAATATTAAACCACGTGTAACTAATCAGCGCTCCCACTATTGTCATGCAGAATGCCGCCAGATCGAACCTACCCTCCACTGCACAGATAATCGCATAGGCAATAAACGAGGTCGTGAGCAACCCGCCGGCCAAGCCGTCCAGTCCATCGCTAATATTGACCGAGTTTGCCGTTGCTACAACCACGAACCAAAACAGCAGGATGATACCTGCACCGATGTACACCTCATGGATACCAGGCAGGTAGACATGCGTCACGCCGAGTTTGGCATAGAACCACCAGCCGCCAATAAGCGCAACGAGACTATAGAGAGCGAACTTCGTCCGTGCACGCATGCCAGCAATCCGCGATGAGCCACGGATATTCAGGAAGTCATCAATAAGGCCAATCGCCCCAGCCGCAACCATACCGGCTAGCGGCAGCCAGGTCTGGCCGCGATTCAAGTTTGTGAGTAGCGTAACGAGCGCTATGGACGTCACGAAAATGAGCCCGGCCATAGTCGGAATGTGGCGCTTGTGTTTCTCGGCGTGCAGTTTGTTGTACACCGTTGCCGTACCGCCGCTCCACGCATCAGTACGCTGACGTTTCCACCATTCCCATTTGTATGCGATAGTCGTATAGAGTGGCGTCAGTACCGTCGCGAGGAAAAATCCAAGCGCACCCAGGAGAAGAATCCGCATTAAAGTACTGTTGAGAATCGCGACGTTCAGACTGCCGGTATCCATGGTAGTGTTCGTTTTCCTTTACTTGTTAGCGATTATACCATTCTCTGGGACATTAATGGCTTTTTGGAATCACAAATGAGTTATCAACTAGCATATGTGCGAGGTCGGCAAAGACCGGTTGACCACCGTTTGAACCCGCATAGCCGGCCACGTGCGGCTCGATGTTAAACACGGCGATGACGTACTGCGGTTCGTCGCCACCGATAAAGCCGAGATACGTGCCGTTGTACCTGTCACCGTAGTAGCCGCCATTCGGGTTGGCAATCTGTGCCGTACCGGTCTTACCGCCCACAATATAGCTATCCGGAAACGACATATAGCTGAAGCCGCCGTCACGGTAGTGGTCGACGACGCCTTCCATAAGTGGTATGAGCTCGCTGCCAACGCTACTCTTCACGACATGCTGTTCGATGACGTCCGGCTTATTCTGCGTAACCCTACCATCCGGTGCGACCACCTGATCTATGATCGTCGGCCGATAGTACGTTCCGCCATTAAGGACACTCGACAGCGCCGCCGCCATCTGTAGCGCTGTCACCTGCACGCCCTGGCCAAACGACGTGTTCGCATAGGTTAATGCGATAGCAGGATTCGCAGCGTCTACTGACGGCACATAGCCCGGCGATTCATACCCTTGCTCGACACCCGTCGGCTGCCCCAAGCGGAAATGGTTAGCCATATAGTCGTGCCAGGCGTTGACCCCTCGATCGTTAATCTGCGTTCCGCCTGGATCGCCCATTTGCATCAGCAGCCACGTTGCGCCTGTGTTAAGTGAGAGCGAGAGGATACTGGCAATGTCCTGCTGCCGCGCGCCGCCGTCTTCCTCGATATCCGTAATATTAAAGCCGTCTACCACCCAGTGTGCGGGGTCATAGAAACTCGTATTCGGTGTAATAACACCTTGATCAAGCGCCGCCGATACCGTCAACGTCTTCATAGTAGACCCAGGCTCGATAGCATTTGTGACGGCGGCGTTCTGAAACAAGCGCTGATCAGAGACATCCTGATACTTCGCGGGGTCATACGTCGGATAGTTAGCCATGGCTTTTATTTGGCCGGTTGACGGATCCATGATCACGGCGCTCAAGCCTTGGGACTTCGTCTTCTGATAATCGTCCTTCAGGATTTGTTCCATATGCGCTTGCATCGAGAGATCGACGGTCGTCACGATGTTGTCACCATCCACGGGAGCAGTCTGCACATTGCCCTTAGTGGCCGCCAACGGGACGCCATTGACATCCGTTACGGCCTTGACCTGCCCAGGTATGCCAGCAAGCTGCTTGTTGAACGCTTGCTCGAGCCCGTACTGCCCCATTCCTTCACTGTCGACGAAGCCGAGTACCTGCGATGCAAGGTTACCTTGCGGATAAGTCCGGTAATCTTGCCCTTGCGTGCCGATTCCCGGTAGCTTCAGCGCCAGAATGCGACTGCTTTGAGCGCCGCTCAGCATACGCGCCAGAGCAACATAGCGCGTATTTGGCGTACGCATCAGACTCGCATATTTGCCTACGTCACCTCCGGCAATTGGCGCGACTTTTGCAGCCGTCTCATCGACACTTTTGACGAGTGTGGGGTCAGCATACAGCGTATACAACTCTTGGTTCAGGACAATCGGCACAATGCTACTGCCGTCGTGCGCCTCGATGATGCCACGTGTTGGGGCAATTTGGTATTGTTTCAGCTGATCACTCAGTGCCGCATTCCTATAGTAGCCGTAGCGGATTACTTGCACGTAGAACAGGCGCATACCAAAGAGAGTGATAAGCACCAGCAATAGCCCGTACATGAGCCGTACACGGGCTACAGGAGAATGCGGCACTACCGGTTTCATGTCCCGGGATGAAGGAGATAGTGATCGATACGAAGAATCCATGGTTGTAGGCCTTTGCCCTACCGGCATGCCGTTATTGCTGCACAGCGTCAGCGGGAGCAACAGGGACAAGTGTGCTAGCAGGTGTGCTTTGCTGGACACGGTCAAGTGACTGCAGGCGCGCAGAGGCTAATTCCAGGTTATCATGTTCAGCCTGTAACTGCGTCTGTTCTTCGCGCAAACTATTGATCTGGTAGCCGTAGGCGTTCGTTTTGGTGACCTGGGTAAGGTATAACAGTCCGAGCAGACAGACGAGCACGACGAGAATAATGGTGTTGCTGACGGGCCCGAGCTTATGCTTCTGTGCCTCAAAACCTACGACGTTCTGATTACGGCCAGCGTACCGCCCGCGGCTCATGCTAAGAGCGCTTGAATATGTCATCAGAACCTTTCTATTTTTGTTTTTATTGAGAGGCTGCTGCGGCAGTGCCGCAGCAAGCCCCCTACCGAGCATTAGACCACGCGAACGTGGATCTTCACTGCTCTGGAACGAGTTACTACCGCTATTGGCATGTATTCGTTCCTTTCTTTTATGTGTTTATTTTCGCTGCGGCGCGGAGCTTAGCACTTCGTGCACGCGGATTATTGACTAATTCTTCGTGGCTTGCCATGACAGGGGTCTTCGTAAGTATGGCAAGCGTCGCATCGTACCTGCTCTTTCCCGCCTCATTAAACGCGGCCTTAACGAGCCGGTCTTCGAGGCTATGAAAGCTAATAACCGCCAATCGCCCGCCCGGATTTAATAGGTCAATCCAGATCGGCAAGCCTTTTTCCAGTAGCCCCAGTTCGTCGTTGACGGCGATACGAAGCGCCTGGAATGTGCGTGTCGCCGGGTGGACACTACTGTGTCCGGGCCAGGCGCGAGCGGCGATGCGTGCGAGCTCCGTGGTGCTTGTAATCGGCCTATTTTGCACGATGAAACGCGCAATTTTCTTTGCCTTCGGTTCCTCTCCATAACGTTCAAGAATGGTCACAAGCTCTGCTTCCGGATATGTATTTACAATATCCGCTGCAGTCAACGTTTGCGACTGGTCCATACGCATGTCGAGGGGCCCGTGCAAGGCGATTGCAAACCCTCGGTTCGCTTCCTTAAGGTGCGGTGACGATACGCCCAGATCAGCCAAAATGGCGTCGAACGTCCTGCCCGCAGCTTGAAGCTCGCGGCTGGCGGCTAGAAAATCCTTGTTAAGGATTTCCGCCCCGGTACCGTCAAACTTGTGCGTGAGGAACGCGGCAGCGTTACTGTCACGATCCACGAGCACGGCCTTGGTAGGTGCGTTTGTCCGTTCCAGTACGGCTTCGGCATGTCCGCCGTATCCAGCCGTCAGGTCGAGGTAGCTTGCCTCTTCCTTCGGGTCTAAATAACGTAGGACTTCCGCGAGCATCACCGGAACGTGCGCTGGTGGTTGGTCACTTTGGTGCATCTTGCCTTTTATTTTTGCCGCTAACACCGGTTTCGTGCAAGCGGATTATTTTTGTTTTTCCCACAGCATTGTATTGCCTTAGGAGCAAGGTCACCTATTCAGCAGTCAGCTTTTTGTTTTTGTTGAAGTTTTTGTTTTTGTGGTGGGCCTAGAGCCGTATGTAATGAAGGTTGTTCGATTAACGAACGAAGATTTGAAAAATCTTTAGAACTTCTTACTGCTAAAGACCCGAAAAGTTTGAGAGACTTATGTGTGAGGTGGAGTTTTGGGAGGTGTTTAGAGTAATGTGCGAAGGTT
>Ga0207657_10003625_pt1 | contig 16446 bp, 12 predicted proteins | sample KBSC33metaG_FD_184316 | JGI IMG/M metagenome (GOLD analysis project Ga0207657, IMG submission 184316) | Corn rhizosphere microbial communities from Kellogg Biological Station, Michigan, USA - KBS C3-3 metaG (SPAdes) (version 2) | ecosystem: Host-associated > Plants > Roots > Rhizosphere > Soil ... | reverse complement strand
AAGAACGCCGCCGCGAGCCCGGAGATCCCGCCGCCCACGATCACCACGTGCGGCCGCCCGTTCGTAGGCTCCATGCCTCCAGCCTGGCAGACGCTGATTGGTGGTACGTACCGGAGGGCCACCCGGCGGCCGAGGCCTTGTCGGCGACATGAACCCGCGGCGGTGAGACGGTGAGGATCGAAAACCGGACTCAGGACACACTGGCACCATCAGTATCACGGACCGGGTGCGCCGGGCCAGCCGGAACACCATGAATCCCCGGATCCAGTGCGTTCTAGCGCAGTGGAAGCCCCACTGAGGGACCTCGTGGCCGCCTGGTCCCGTCCGCAGTCTGTTTGCGGCGGAGTATGGCGTTCGGGTCAGCGACCGCGGAGTGGTGGACTTGATAAGGGGCGATGGCCCGTACGCTGATCAGGCGGGACGGGCAATGCTCTCGCCCGCCCCCGGAGCCCGCTGAGGGTCATCGCGAGGGTTCCCTTGTCAAGTCCACCATCACGGCAAGGTCCATACAGGGCAACCGGATCCAGTGCGTCCTGACGCAGTGAATGTCCAGTTTCATTACGTTCAGGCCGGGCGCATCGCGTTCAGGCCGGGCGCATCGCGTTCAGGCCGGGCGCTGCGGCGCCTGATCCCGGCGGCCGGGCTCGGCAACGGCTGAGGCGTGGGTGACGGAGGTTCTGGACGTGGCTAATGCGCTCCAGGCAGCGGGAATGCTCGGAAAGCCATCCGCGGGAAGGTTACTTCACTAGTCTTAGAGCCATCGGTGCCTATCAGCTGGCCGCTGCGCCGAAGGAAGGACGGTGGGGCCGTGGATCGCTGCGCGCTGTTCGTTGACGCAAGCTACGTGCTCGCGGATGGTGCTATGGCTGTGCACGGGACGCGCCGGGCCGAATCAGTCTCCTGGGACTACGAGGGACTCCTGCAGCTACTGTCTAGCCTGGCCAGGGAGCGCTCGGGCCTGCCGGTACTGCGCTGCTACTGGTACGAGGCCACCGTGGACGGCCGCCGCACCGCCGAGCAGGACGCGCTGGCCGACGTGCCGGGCATCAAGCTTCGCGTGGCGAAGATCCGCCCCGGCCGGCGCGAGGGCGTGGAAACCGAGATCCACCGCGACCTGACCACGCTGGCCCGGAACAACGCGATCAGCGATGCGCTCGTGGTCAGCGCGGAAGAGGACCTGGCCCAGGTCATCGCCGACGTCCAGGACCTGGGCATGCGGGTCACCCTGGTGCACATCGCGGTGGACGGGAACTGGACCATCTCCCGCGCGCTCCGCCAGGAGTCGGACGACATCATCGAGATCAGCGGCGATCACCTGCGCCCCTACGTGGAGCTCGTCGCCGGTGCCGAACCCGCCCGTCAAGACGAGGACGGCGACCTGGCCGCGGTCCGGCCGCTGGCCAATGGCCACTCGACCGCGCCCGCGGCGTCCTACCAGCAGGCGCCCGCCACGTCGGGAAACCACGCACCCCCCGCCATCTACACCGCTCCGGTGGTGGCCGAATACCAGCGGCCCGCGCTGCAACTGCCCAGGTCGACGCCGCGGGACGACCGGGCCCGAGAGGACCGGACCCGAGACGACCGCATCCGCGAAGACCGGGTGCGCGAGGAACGGACCGCGCCCGCCGTCAACGGCGACGTGCCGCCGGCCGCCCGCCAGGACATCCCAGGCCGCCAGGACATCCCGGCGCGCCAAGACATCACGTCCCGTCAGGACATCCCATCCCGTCAGGACCCAGCCCGTCAGGACATCTCATCCCGCCCGGAACCCCCCACACGCCAGGACCACGCGTCACGCCAGGACATCACGTCGCGTCAGGACATGACGTCCCGGCCGGACATGACGTCCCGCCCGGACATCTACGCCGCGCCGACGACCGGCACGCGGAACCGTCCCGAACCGGTCCCGCCCGCCCCGCAGAACCCGCCCGCCCGCGCTCGCTCCGCCGAGGAACCCGCCGCCTACGCCCCGCCCGCCGGACCGGTCCCCCCGGCCTCTCCGATGTCCCCGGCATCGCCGATGCCGCCGGTGTCCCAGGCGCCGCAGAGCAACCCCGAGCTGGCGCCAGGCCCCGACGCCACACAGCCCGCGGCCAGTCAGCTTCCCGGCCAGCTCCGCCGGCTGCCGTCTGCGCGCACCCCGGTCAGCCCGCCCCAGCATGGCATCCCGGGCCAGAGCCAGAACCAAGGTCAGAACCAGGGCCAGGGTTCACCCCGCAGCGCCCCCTACAGCGGTCCCCAGCCGGTGATGAACCCGGCCGGGCCGCCCCCCTACCAGGCCCAGAACGCCGCCCCCGGCGCTGGCCTGTCCGAGGCGGTGCAGGCGGCGCACGAGGAGGGCCAGGAGTTCGGCGGTTCGGTGGCCAGGGACGCGCCGGCCCTGTGGCTGGAGGCGGTGCTGGCCCGCAAGCCGCGCATGCCGTCGGACCTGGAGGCCCGGCTGCTGCAGGGTTCGGCGCTGCCGATCGACTTCCTGCTGCACGACGAGGTCCGGCACGCGCTGCGCCGCGGATTCTGGGACGCCCTCGAGCGGACCCGCCGGTAAGCCGCGGTAAAAGAATCGACGCCCGGATTGTCCATGGCAGCGGTGGGTAGGGTGGACAACGTGGTTGTGTTGTCCGCCGAACTGTTCGACGCCATCGAGGTCAACGCGGCGCGGACCGGCAACCACAAGCGGGCCGCGGTGCGGATGAGCCGGCTGGCGGTCCAGGCGACCGCGGGTGGCATGTCCCGCGCCGAGGCGCACATGCGGGCGGGGGAACAGTGGCTGCTCGCCGACGAGCCCACCGACGCCGTCGAGCAGTTCCAGAAGGCCATCGCCGACGGCGGGCCGACCTTCGACAACCCGCGGGTCTCGCTGGCCCGGGCGATGTTCGCCCTCGGCCGCACCGAGGACGCCGACGCCCTGCTCCGTGAGGTCCGCGAGTCGGACGCCCGCACCAAGCCAAGGACCAGCGACCTGGTGGCCGAACTCCTCACCGAGCAAGGTGACCTGGAAGGCGCCCTCGACTGGGCCACGGCCGGCGTGGACGCCTGCCTGGCCGGCGAGGACCGGGACGAGCTCCAGCTGCTGCTCCGGCTGCGCTACCGGCTCCGGGTCGACCTGGGCCTGCCCGAGGACGACTACGACAAGCTGCTGGACGAGAAGAAGGCCGGCCCCGCCGCGGGTAACTAACACCCCGCGGACAGGGCCGGCCTGGCAAACTCCCGCTGAATGACTAGCGAGCGACCTCGGCCCGTTCGGCACGCTTGACGCTGAGCGCGTCCCGCGCCTCGTCGACGTCGACCACCACCTCGTCGCCGTCACCGATCTCGCCGGACAGCAGCGACTTGGCCAGCTGGTCGCCCACGGCCGCCTGCACCAGCCGGCGCAGCGGCCGCGCGCCGTACACCGGGTCGAAGCCGGTCAGCGCCAGCCACTCCCGGGCCGCGGTGGTCACGGTCAGCGTCAGCCGCCGCCCGGCCAGCCGCGCGGCCAGCCGGTCGACCTGCAGGTCGACGATCCGGGTGAGCTCGGCGGTGGACAGCGCGTCGAAGACGATCACGTCGTCGAGCCGGTTCAGGAACTCGGGCTTGAAGGCCGAACGCACGGCGCTCAGCACCGCGTCCCGCTTGGCCGCCTCGTCTCCGAAGGCCGGGTCCGCGATGAACTGCGACCCCAGGTTCGAGGTCAGCACCAGGATGGTGTTCCTGAAGTCCACCGTGCGGCCCTGGCCGTCGGTCAGCCGTCCGTCGTCGAGCACCTGCAGCAGGACGTCGAAGACCTCCGGGTGCGCCTTCTCCACCTCGTCCAGCAGGACCACGGTGTAGGGCCGCCGGCGGACCGCCTCGGTGAGCTGGCCGCCCTCCTCGTAGCCCACGTAACCGGGCGGCGCGCCCATCAGCCGGGCGACCGAGTGCTTCTCGCTGTACTCGCTCATGTCGATCCGGATCATGGCCCGCTCGTCGTCGAACAGGAACTCGGCCAATGCCTTGGCTAGCTCGGTCTTGCCCACACCGGTCGGCCCGAGGAACAGGAACGAGCCGGTGGGCCGGTCCGGGTCGGACACGCCGGCCCGCGCCCGCCGCACCGCGTCGGACACCGCCTGCACGGCCCGCGCCTGGCCGATCACCCGGTGGCCGAGCTCCTCCTCCATCCGGAGCAGCTTGGCCGTCTCGCCCTCGAGCAGCCGCCCGGCCGGGATGCCGGTCCAGGAGGACACCACGTCGGCCACGTCGTCGGGGCCGACCTCGTCCTTCACCATGGGCGCCGTAGCCGGGATCCCGGCCGCGCCGGTCCCGTCCATTTGGGCCGAACGGGCGGCGTTGCTCGCCTCCTCCAGCTGCTCCCTGACCGCGGGGATCTCGCCGTGCCGCAGGCGTGCGGCGGCTTCCAGATCGTGGTCGCGTTCGGCGCGCTCGAGCTGGCCGTCGAGTTCGTCCAGCCGCTTCTTCAGCTCGCCGACCTTGTTCAGGCCGCCCTTCTCCTGCTCCCAGCGGGCGACCAGCGCGTTCAGCTGCTCCTGCCGGTCGGCCATGGTGGCGCGCAGCCGCTCGAGCCGGTCCTTGCTGGCCGCGTCCTCCTGGTTCTCCAGCGCGAGCTCCTCCATCTTGAGCCGGTCGACGGCGCGCCGCAGCTCGTCGATCTCGACCGGCTGGGAGTCGATCTCCATCCGGAGCCGGGAGGCGGACTCGTCGACCAGGTCGATGGCCTTGTCCGGGAGGAACCGCGCGGTGATGTACCGGTCGGACAGCGCGGCCGCGGCGACCAGCGCCGCGTCCGAGATCTGCACCTGGTGGTGCGCCTCGTAGCGCCCCTTGAGCCCGCGCAGGATCGCGATCGTGTCCTCGACCGAGGGCTCGCCCACCAGCACCTGCTGGAACCGGCGCTCCAGGGCGGGGTCCTTCTCGATCCGCTCGCGGTACTCGTCCAGCGTGGTCGCGCCGACCATGCGCAGCTCGCCGCGGGCCAGCATCGGCTTGAGCATGTTGCCCGCGTCCATCGCGCCCTCGGCGGCGCCCGCGCCGACCACCGTGTGCAGCTCGTCGATGAACGTGATGACCTGGCCGTCGCTCTGCTTGATCTCGTTCAGCACGGCCTTGAGCCGCTCTTCGAACTCGCCGCGGTACTTGGCCCCGGCCACCATCGAGCCGAGGTCCAGCGCGATCAGCCGCTTGTTACGCAGGGACTCGGGCACGTCGCCGGCCACGATCCGCTGGGCCAGGCCCTCGACGACCGCGGTCTTGCCCACGCCGGGCTCGCCGATCAGCACCGGGTTGTTCTTGGTCCGCCGGGACAGCACCTGGATGACCCGCCTGATCTCGGCGTCCCGGCCGATGACCGGGTCCAGCTTGCCGTCCCTGGCCGACTTGGTCAGGTCGACGCCGAACTTCTCCAGCGCCTTGTACGTGTCCTCGGGGTCCTGGCTGGTGACCCGGGCGCTGCCGCGGATCTGGCCGAACGCCTCGAGCAGCACGTCGGGCGTTGCTCCCGCCGCGGCCAGCAGGGCCTTGGCCTCACCGCCGTCGGCGGCCAGGCCGACCAGCAGGTGCTCGGTCGAGATGTACTCGTCGTTCAGTTCCCTGGCCCGGCTGGACGCGGTGGCGATGGTCGACTGCAGCGGGCGGGATATCTCCGGCGCGCTCAGCGTGGCGCCGCGGGCCCGGGGGAGCCGGGCCAGCCGCTCCTCGGCCTGCTTGGCGACCAGCGCCGGGTCGGCGCCGACCGCGCGGAGCAGCGGGGCGGTGGTCCCGCCCTCCTGCTCGAGCAGCGTCAGGAGCAGGTGCAGCGGGTCAACCTGTGGGCTGCCGTCCGCCGCGGCGCGCTGTATCGCGGTGGACAGCGCGTCCTGGCTCTTGTGAGTGAGCTTGTCGTTCATCTATGTATCTCCTCTGGGCGGCGCGGACTCGCCGGCCGGCCCAGCTATCGGTTCCCAGACCGCGACCCGGGCGCTGCGCACCGGCACGAGCCCTTCGCGGCCCTCGCCCCCGGATCGGGTGTCACTGCCACTACGGCGCAGCTCGGCTAGCCGGGCCGCCACAGCGCGGGTGGATTCGAGCTCCACCCGCAGCTGGGCGACCTCGGCGTGCAGTTCGGCGACGAGCCTGCGCGCCTGTTCGAGCTCCCGGTGCTGGTCCAGGAGCATCTTGATGCCACTGAGGTTCACGCCCTCCCTGGACAGCCGCTGGATCTCGCGCAGCGCCAGGATGTCCCGCATCGAGTAGCGCCGCCCCCGGCCCTGGCTCCGGCCCGGTGATACCAGGCCGAGCCGGTCGTAGGCACGGAGGGTCTGCGGGTGCATGTCGGACAATTGAGCGGCCACGGAGATGACGTACACCGGCATGTCATCAGAGAGCTCGTAGGGATTGCTCATGTCATCTCACCTCTTCAGGCCTCCTTGGCCCGCTCGAGAAGGTCCTCGCGCGGGTCCTGGCCGGCCGTGGCCTCACGCAGCTCCTCGATCGCACTGCGCGCCTTGCTGTTCAGATCCTTCGGCACCATCACTTCGACGGTGACGAGCATGTTGCCGGTGGTGCCGTCCTTGCGGCGCACGCCCTTGCCGCGGACCGTGAAGGTCCGCCGGTTCGGGGTGCCCGGCGGGATCCGGATGGTGACCGGAGCGCCCCGGTGCGACGGCACCTTGACCTCCGCGCCGAGGGTCAGCTCGGCGAACGTCACCGGCACGGTCACCGTCAGGTTGGCCGCCGACCGGCCGAACACCGGGTGCGGCTTGACGTGCACCCGGACGTACAGGTCGCCGGCCGGGCCGCCGCGCTCGCCCGGAGCGCCCTTGCCCGCCAGCTTGATCCGCTGGCCGTCGGCTACCCCGGCCGGGATGCGCGCCTGGATGGTGCGCGAGCTCATCGCCCGGCCGCTGCCCGTGCACGCCGGGCACGGGTCGTCGACGACCAGGCCGCGGCCGTGGCACTCCTTGCAGACCTCGGACATGCCGAACGAGCCGAGGTTCCTGCTCGACTGCCCGGTCCCCTGGCAGGACGGGCACATGCGCGGCACGGTGCCGGCCTTGGCGCCGGTGCCGTGACAGGTCGGGCAGGGGCCCTCGCCGGTGAGCCGGAGCGCCACCGTGGTCCCGTCGATCGCGTCGCTGAAGGTCAGCGTGGTCTCGGTCTCCACGTCGGCGCCGCGGCGCGCCCGGTTCTGGGTGGTCGTCCGGCCGCCGCGGTTGAATACCCCGCCGAAGATGTCGCCCAGGCCACCGCCGCCGCCATCCCCGGTATTACCGAAGATGTCGCCGAGGTCGAAGCCGCCGAAGCCGCCCTGCTGCCCGGGCCGGGAGCCGGTCGGCACCCGGAAGCCGCCGCCGAACAGCGAGCGCGCCTCGTCGTACTCCTTGCGCCGCTTCTCGTCGGACAGCACCGAATACGCCTCGGAGATCTCCTTGAACCGCTCTTCGGCCGAGGCGTCACCCTTGTTCGCGTCCGGGTGGTACTTGCGTGCCAGCTTGCGGTACGCCGCCTTGATCTCGGCCGGCTTGGCGGTCTTGGAGACCCCCAGGGCCTTGTAGTAATCCTTCTCGAGGAAGTCTTTAGTGCTCATCCCGCCTGCCTCGGCTGTCTAGTTTCCTTCCTCGGCGTCCGGCCACTCGACTTCGTTGCTGGCGCCGTCCGGACCCGTCGCGGGTGCCGCGACGGCGACCTTGGCGGGCCGCAGGATCCTGTCCCCGACCTTGTATCCGGGAAATATGATCTCAACGCAAGTGTCCTCGGCGACGTCTGGCGAATCTGTATAGGTCAGCGCCTCGTGGATCGTCGGGTCGAACGGGTCGCCCTTTTCTCCGTAAGTCGCCAGGCCGAGCCGGCCGAGCGCGGCCAGCAGTGAGTCGGCGACCTTCTCGAAGCCGCCGGATAGCTCACCGTGCTCCCGCGCCTGGTTGATGGCGTCGAGCACGGGGATCAGCCCGGTCAGCGTCTTGACGATGGCCTGCTCCTGGACGGCGGCCCGGTCGCGGTCGACGCGCTTGCGGTAGTTGGCGTACTCCGCCTGCAGCCGCTGCAGGTCGGCGGTGCGTTCGGCCAGCTGAGCCGCCACGCCGGCGGCCTGCACGCCGTCCTTGATTACCTGCCCTGTCACCATTTCCGAGGCCTCTTCTGGGGACTCCTGCGTTGCCGCGGCGTCCCGTTCCTCATGCTTGTCATGTTTGTCTTCGGGCTGGTCCCCGGCGGGACCACCCGCCTGGGTGCCACCCGCCTGGGTACCGGCCCGGGTACCGCCTGCCTCGGGGCCGGCGGCCGGCCGGCCGGCACCTCTGGTGCCGGCCGGCTTGGATGCCGCGTGCTTCCCCCGAACCTGGCCGGTAACCGGGTCGATGCGCCGGTGGTCATGAATGACCGGACCGGAGCCCGTTTCCTCGGAAGCTGGCATTAGCGCTTCTCGCTCTCGCTGTCACCCTCGTCGACGATCTCGGCCTCGACGACCTCGTCGTCATCCTGGGTGTCGCTGCTGCCGTTGGCCGACTCGGACTGCGAGCTGGCCTGCTGCGCCTGCGCCTGCTGGTAGATGGCGGTCCCCATCTTCTGGGCAACCTGCGAGGCCCGCTCGCTGGCGGTCTTGATGGCCTCGGTGTCGTTGCTCTCCAGAGCCTTCTTCACCTCGGCCAGCGCCTCGCGCACCTCGGACTTGATGTCCTCGGGCACCTTCTCCTCGTTCTCACCGAGGAACTTCTCGGTCTGGTACACCAGCGAGTCGGCCTGGTTGCGGACCTCAGCCTCCTCGCGGCGCTTGCGGTCCTCCTCGGCGTACTCCTCGGCGTCCCTGACCATCTTCTCGATGTCGTCCTTGGGCAGCGCGGACCCGCCGGTGATCTGCACCGACTGCTGCTTGCCCGTGCCCAGGTCCTTGGCGGACACGTTCACGATGCCGTTGGCGTCGATGTCGAAGGTGACCTCGACCTGCGGCACGCCGCGGGGCGCGGGCGCGATGCCGGCCAGCTCGAACATGCCGAGCTTCTTGTTGTAGGCCGCGATCTCACGCTCGCCCTGGAAGACCTGGATCTGCACCGACGGCTGGTTGTCCTCGGCGGTGGTGAAGATCTCCGAGCGCTTGGTCGGGATCGTGGTGTTCCGCTCGATCAGCTTGGTGAAGATGCCGCCCTTGGTCTCGATGCCCAGCGACAGCGGGGTCACGTCGAGCAGCAGGACGTCCTTGACCTCGCCGCGCAGCACGCCGGCCTGCAGGCAGGCGCCGACCGCGACAACCTCGTCCGGGTTGACGCCCTTGTTCGGCTCCTTGCCGCCGGTCAGCGACTTGACCAGGTCGACCACCGCGGGCATCCGGGTGGACCCGCCGACCAGCACCACGTGGTGCAGGTCATCGAGCTTGATCCCGGCGTCCTTGATCACCTGCTGGAACGGGCTCTTGCACCGGTCGAGCAGGTCGGAGGTCATCCGCTGGAACTCGGCCCTGGTCAGCTTGGCGTCCAGGTGCAGCGGGCCGTCGGAGGAGTGGGAGATGTACGGCAGGTTGATCTGCGACTCCATCGACTGCGACAGCTCGATCTTGGCCTTCTCCGCGGCCTCACGCAGCCGCTGCAGCGCCATCTTGTCCTTGGACAGGTCGATGCCGTAGCCGTTCTTGAAGTCCTGCACCAGCCAGTCGACGATCCGCTGGTCCCAGTCGTCGCCGCCGAGGTGGTTGTCGCCGTTGGTCGCCTTGACCTCCACGACGCCCTCGCCGACCTCGAGCAGGGACACGTCGAAGGTGCCGCCGCCCAGGTCGAAGACCAGGATGGTGGCCTCACCCTCCTTGTCCAGGTGGTAAGCCAGCGCGGCCGCGGTGGGCTCGTTGATGATGCGGAGCACGTTCAGCCCCGCGATCTGCCCGGCCTCCTTGGTGGCCTGCCGCTGCGCGTCGCTGAAGTACGCCGGGACGGTGACCACCGCGTCGGTGATCTTCTCGCCGAGGTAAGACTCGGCGTCCCTCTTGAGCTTCTGCAGCACGAACGCGCTGATCTGCTGGGGGGTGAACTTCTTGCCGTCGATGTTGACGGACCAGTCGGTACCCATCTGCCGCTTGACCGAACGGATCGTCCGGTCCACGTTGGTGACGGCCTGCCGCTTGGCGACCTCGCCCACCAGTACCTCTGCGTTCTTGGCGAAGGCCACGACCGAAGGAGTCGTCCGTGAACCCTCGGCGTTGGCGATGACCGTGGGCTCGCCACCTTCGAGAATGGCGACGACTGAGTTGGTCGTCCCCAGGTCAATCCCTACCGCACGTGCCATGAGCAGTCCCTTGCTTGTATTGATGAATGTGAAGTTGAGTAGTTCGGGCTCAAGCTTGCCAGCGGGGACCACCGCCGTCAAATGACTTGAGTCACTTAGGCTCAACTTACCGGAGTCCCCAATGATTCCCGCCCCGCCCCGAATTTCCGCCCCGCCCCGCCGCGAGTCCCGCCCCCGCCCCCGCCCCGCCGTAAGTTCCGCGCCGGCCCTCGCCCCGCCGCGAGACCTGCCCTGCCCCGGCCCTCACCCCGCCGCGAGGCCCGCCCCCCGAGGCTCATCGCCCGCAACTCGCCCCAAGGCTAACGACGCAGACATCTCCACCCTTCCGCCACGCCACCAGAGATTCCGCCCAACAACTCCACTCTCCGCCCGAGCTATGCACGTCGGCTGTCGCGTTTCGTCGACTACGCCTGTGCGTCACGCTTGGCACCATGCTTACCTCGGCCCCCTCACACCACAACCCGACGGGTATCTGCCGCTCGAACAATTCAATGAATGTGGCGCTCTACCTAATAGATTCAGTAGAGCGCCACATTCATGGAAAGTCAGCTCGCGGGGCGGCGTGGCGGCTGAGGTTAGCGGTGGACGTGAGGATGGCGCAGCGGGTGGTACCGGTGGGGGAGCAGGCTGGTACCGGTCGGGGGAGCAGGCTTGTCCTCGGGGGCGCCCGTCGCTCGGCATCGTGCCGAGCACGCCGACGAATGGGTCGGTCGGCGACCCTGAAGACCCCGCGCGCACGCCGCGCCTAACTTGGGGACGTGAAATCCCGCCCGTTCGGCGAAAGTTACCGAACGGTACGATGGGCGGGCTCGCGCGGGTACGAGCCCGGCTCGGGACGTGGCAGGGCCTGCATGGCTACGCTTGAGCTCCGGATACTGAGGAGGTTCGCGTGGTCTTGCGGATGACCGTCGGCCTGGCCCTGACCGCGATCGCCCTGGCGGTCGCGGGGCGCAGGTTGTGGTGGCTGAAGCGGCTGGCGTTCAGCGGGCAGCCGGCGCCGGAGCGGGTCGCGGCGGTGCGCGCGCATCCCGGCCGCGACGTGGAAACGCAGGCGACTGAGGTGATCGGGCAGCGCAAGCTGCTGAAGTGGTCGGTGCCCGGCGCGGCGCATGCGGCCACGTTCTGGGGTTTCATCGTGCTGCTGCTGACGATCATCGAGGCCTACGGCAACCTGTTCTCCCGGACCTTCGCCATCCCCGGGATCGGCCACTGGGCCTTCATCGGGTTCATCGAGGACCTGTTCGCCGTCGGCGTGCTGGCCGGCATCGCCACGTTCACCGTGATCAGGCTGCGGAACAACCCCAGTAGGGAAGGCCGCAAGTCACGGTTCTTCGGCTCGCACACCCGGGCGGCCTGGGTTGTCCTGGGGATGATCTTCCTGGTGATCGCGACGCTGCTGCTCTACCGGGGGGCGCAGATCAACACCGGCGTGTTCCCGTATAAGCACGGTGCGTTCGCCTCCGAGATCGTCGGGCACTGGCTGCACCCGCTGGGCACCGGGGTGAACAGCGTGCTCGAGGTGGTGTTCCTGCTCGGCCAGATCGCCGTGGTCATGGCCTTCGCGGTCATCGTGGTCTACTCCAAGCACCTGCATATCGCGCTGGCCCCGCTGAACGTCCTGTTCTCCCGGCGGCCGAACGCCCTCGGCCCGCTCGAGCCGATGCGCAGCAACGGCAAGGTCCTGGACTTCGAGGAGGCCGACCCGGACACGGACGTGTTCGGGCTGGGGAAGATCGAGGACTTCACCTGGAAGGGCCTGCTCGACATGGCCACCTGCACAGAGTGCGGGCGGTGCCAGTCGCAGTGCCCGGCCTGGGCCACCGGCAAGCCGCTGTCGCCCAAGCAGGTCATCCTGGACCTGCGCGACCACGCCTTCGCCAAGGCGCCGTACCTCCTGGCCGCCAGCGACGACGAGCGCGAGAAGCTCCCCGACGACGTGAAGAAAGAGGCCGAGCGCCCGCTGGTGGGCAAGGACGGCGGCGTCATCGACCCGGACGTGATCTGGTCCTGCACCAACTGCGGGGCGTGCGTGGAGGAGTGCCCGGTCGACATCGAGCACATCGACCACATCGACGGGATGCGCCGGCACCAGGTCCTGATCGAGTCGGCGTTCCCGGTCGAGGCCGCGGGCATGCTGCGCAATCTGGAGAACAAGGGCGACCCCTGGGGCATGGGCGAGATGCGCCGGGCCGAATGGATCACCGAACTCGACTTCGAGATCCCCGTCGTCGACGGCACGATCGACCCGGAGATCGAGTACCTGTTCTGGGTGGGCTGCGCAGGCGCCCTGGAGGACCGGGCCAAGAAGACCACCAAGGCCATCGCCACCCTGCTGCACACCGCGGGAGTGAAGTTCGCCGTGCTCGGCCCGGCCGAGACGTGCACCGGGGACCCGGCCCGGCGGATCGGCAACGAGTTCGTGTTCTCCATGCTCGCCCAGCAGAACGTGGAGACGCTGAACGAGGCCGGGGCGAAGAAAGTCGTGGCCAGCTGCCCGCACTGCTTCAACACCATCTCCCGCGAGTACCCGCAGCTGGGCGGGAACTACGAGGTCATCCACCACACCCAGCTCCTGGCCCGGCTGGTCGCCGAGGGCCGCCTCCAGCCGGTCACCGCCGTGGAGGAGAAGCTGACCTACCACGACCCGTGCTTCCTGGGCCGGCACAACAAGGTGTACACCCCGCCGCGCGAGATCCTGGACGCGGTGCCCGGCGTGGAGGCGACCGAGATGCACCGGTGCAAGGAGCGGGGCTTCTGCTGCGGCGCAGGCGGAGCGCGGATGTGGATGGAGGAGCGGATCGGCAAGCGGATCAACACCGAGCGGATCGAGGAAGCCCTCGCGCTGGAGCCGGACACCATCTCAACGGCCTGCCCGTACTGCCTGGTCATGCTCGGCGACGCCGTCGCGGCGAAGAAGAGCTCCGGCGACGCCCCGGACACACTCGAAGTCGTCGACGTGGCTCAGTTGCTGGCCCGTTCGGTCCGTAGTGCGGCCCCGGCCGTCGCGGACGGTGACGGCGGCACGGACGGTGCGGGGGCCGCGGGCAGCTGACCCCCGCCGCTCTTTATCCCAGTCCGTTGTACAAGGCAGGCTCCTCTGGCTCGGCGCCGCTCGCGTCGCCGCGGTCCAGGTAGGGCCAGCCGGACGTGCCGCCTTCGGGTGAATCGGGCGGGAGACGCCGGATCACCTCGAGCACCACGATGTGGCTGCGGCGGTCGTTCACCACCACGCGGACGTCGCTGGCCCAGCAGGCCGCGCGCAGGACGTCCCTGGCCGCTTCCAGGTCTCCGGCGGTGATCCCGGCGCGGCACCACAGCCAGACCCGCTCGCCGAAGCCGGCGGGCACGGTATACAGGACGACCGGGAGGTGGCCGTCCCTGGTGTGGATCCAGGCCTGGGCGCAGCCGGTCCGCACCCGGTGGGGGGTGATGACGCACCAGGCCCGGGCGGCGATCCGCTGGCGCGACGGCGGCCACGTCAGCGCGGCGGCCATGACGGCCATCAACGCCGCCGCCGCGGCGATGAGCCATCCCGGGCCGAGGGTGACGCCGATGCCGATCGTGCCGAGCAGCACCCCGGCGATCAGGCCGAACTCGTAGCGCCAGTGCCATATTCGCGCGATGAGGCGAGGCCGCGCGACCGTGCTCATGGCGGCCTCCAGGCTGGCCATGACGCTCGGGTCGTTGGGCTGGCGGGGGCGTCCGGAGGCCATGGCTAGTCCACCTCCCCGCTGCCGATACGGCCCGTGCCCTGGCACGGCGGGCACGGCTGGTCCGCGGTCAGGCCCGACCCCTGGCACTTCGGGCACTCGGCCAGCGCGTCGAACCGCAGATCGTGGTATCTGCGACCGAGGCCGCCGTGTGTGCTGGTGATCCGCCAGGTGCGCCAGTAGGCTTCGGCGTCGTTCATGGTGAAAAGCCGGTCGCCCAGGCGGCGGGGCAGAGCCGCCAGCCAGCTGAGCAGGACCCGGCCGGCCAGGGGAACGGCGCGGGCCGCGGCGACCAGTGCGCGGCGGAGACGGGTCCATGTGTCGGACGATGCTGCCCCCGGGACTGCCCCCGCAGGAGCCCCCGACAGTGACGTCCGTGTCGGCCCGGGGTTCTCGCCGAGCATCCAAGGGGGTTTGTTTTCGCTGGTCGCGTTGTTAATCTTGATCATGTAGCTAGCCGTTCGAGCTCGGTCCAGAGCCTGGTTAGTGTCTCGCTGGGTCGGTGTTGCAGCACCGGCCCAGCGGCGTGTCCGGGGTATGGCGCAGCGGATGGCGGCGCGGATCCCGGACCGATGCGGTTGTCGCCGTGGATGTAGAGCCACGGTCCGCATGCTTCGGCATAGCGGAAGCGGGTGCGGTCGTTGCGGGCTAATGGAAATAGCAGGTCTCCCCTCCCTCACGTGGCCAGGTCCGCTGAGGGCGAATGCGGTCGCCCAGCGCGGCCTTATATGGCACGCGGTCTGTGTCGGTAACCCCTCTGGGTCACCGTCGACCCCGTTGTCGGCGGGTCGCTTGAGGATGACTTCTGCGATCTGATTTCATAGTGCATCTAGCAATGCAGCTTGGCAAGTGCCAAACTAAAGTGCATCTTGCATGAATCAGCCGTACGATCCCGAGGATTGGGACCATTGGTCCCGGGCTATGAGCAACAACGCAAAGCTCCTGCGAAAGGACGCTACTTTCGTGCCTGAAGTGCGCAGTCCCACGGTTCGCCGTCGCGAGCTGGGAGCCTTGCTGCGCAAGCTCCGGACCGATAAGGGCTTCACTGTCGAGCAGGCCGCCGAGCAACTGATGTTCTCCATGAGCAAGCTGAGCCGCATGGAGACCGGCCACGGCGTTGCCACCCCCCGGGACATTAGAGACGTATGTTCCCTTTACGAAGTGACCGATGAGGCCGAGCGCAAGCGCATGATGAATCTCGCGGTCGAAGGCAGGCAGGCGGGATGGTGGCAATCCTACGATCTGAACCAGTTCGCGGACTACGTCGGACTGGAAGCCGATGCTGTTTCGGTTAAGAATTACCAGTCGATCCTTATCCCCGGTCTGCTGCAGACGCCTGATTATGCCCGCGCGGTCAACGAGGCCGTCATACCGCAGCCCGATCCGGAAAGGCTGGAGGAGCAAACCGAGGTCAGGCTAAGGCGTCAGGAACGGCTCACGCAGGATCCGCCATTGCGCTTCGGGGTGATATTGGACGAGGCGGCGCTGCATCGGGTCATAGGCGGTCCGGCTGTTATGGAAGCGCAACTCTGGCACCTAGTCGAGTTGTCGCAGCTCCCAAACGTGACATTGCAGGTAATCCCGTTCTCCGCGGGGGCGCACCCGGCGATGGATAGTACCTTCATCATCCTGGAGTTCGCCGATGCCGTACCCGGTTTGGTGTATGTTGAAGGCTTGGTGGGATGGGTTTACATGGAACGCTCACGAGATATTGAGCGGTACATGCAAGTCTTCGAACGCTTGTGTGATGTAGCTCTGCCGCCACGTAACTCGATCGAACACATAGAGAAAGCTGCTTCGCGACATAAAGCGCAGCAGAGCTGAAAAGCATAAGATGCTGGGCGCGTTAGCGGACGGCTGCGTTTTTACAAAAAACGATCGCATGCTGACGACAGTTAAAAATTCTGGCCTATGGTAAGGTTGGGGATTAATAGTGTCTAATGATGCAGCAGGGGATAGCCTGCTTAATTGGCGAAAGGCGCGCCGCAGCATGGGGAATGGCGCCTGTGTCGAAGTCGCATCTGCAAGCGTTGGCATCTTTGTCCGGGATTCACAGAACCCTAGCGCAGCTTCGTTGGGATACCCGGCTATAGCGTGGCGGTCGTTTCTGACGAGTGCAAAGCAAGGTAATTTCGACGCGCTCGGGCTTCCGAGACTTTGAGAGTTGCGGCCGTTCCTTCCTGTCATGCATCCGCCGGTATGGCGAGTCCATGGCTGTGAGGCGCGGCCCTACTCCTTTATCGACCCTCATACCTTGGCACGGTAGAAGTTCAGGTACGACCGCGATGGCGTCGGGCCGCGCTGGTCCTGGTATCTGGAGCCGTAGACGGACGAGCCGTACGGGTGCTCGGCGGGGGAGCTAGTCCGGAACAGGCATAGCTGGCCGATCTTCATTCCCGGCCACAGCTTGATCGGCAGTGTCGCCACGTTGGACAGCTCGAGCGTCACGTGCCCGGAGAACCCGGGATCGATCCAGCCCGCGGTTGAGTGGGTCAGCAGGCCGAGCCGCCCCAGACTG
>Ga0207657_10003622_pt1 | contig 16457 bp, 12 predicted proteins | sample KBSC33metaG_FD_184316 | JGI IMG/M metagenome (GOLD analysis project Ga0207657, IMG submission 184316) | Corn rhizosphere microbial communities from Kellogg Biological Station, Michigan, USA - KBS C3-3 metaG (SPAdes) (version 2) | ecosystem: Host-associated > Plants > Roots > Rhizosphere > Soil ... | reverse complement strand
TAGCCGGCCGCGCGGATCTCCATCTCCGGGAATTTTTCCTGCGGCGCCTTCAGTTCCTGCAGGCATGCGACGTCCGGTTTCGTCTCGTCCAGCCATTGCAGCAGGGCGGGGAGACGGCTGTTAATGCCGTTGACATTGAACGTGGCGATGCGCATGGAGGCTCTCATGGGTTGTCGTAACCCCTATTGTCGCCCGAGAACGGCCGGGATAGCCGCACGATGTCTGTAAGTAGTCAAACTACGGAATGGTTGTGCCTAATATGCGTTCGTTTTGCCAGTTTTGTAGCTTTTCTACGTGAACGGGTTAAAATTCCGCATTCCAACAACTAAAACGACGGGAGACCATGAAACCCATTCCCCATGCCGTGCTGGCCCTGTGCCTGGCGACGAGCCTGCCCGCCCTGGCGCAGAACGCCGAACGCACGTTCCTCGGCTTTCGCAACGACAACGGGACGCTGGACATTGCCACCAGCGACGGCCGTTACCTGATCCGGCCCTATGACGCCAACATCGTCGAGACGAGCTTCGTGCCGCGCGGCGAAACGTTCGACCCGGCGTCGCACGCCGTCGTGCTGGCGCCCGGCCAGGCCAGGGCGGCCGTGAAGGAGGAGGGTGGCTGCATCCGGCTCGTCACGGACGGCATCACGGTCACCGTCGACAAGACGCCTTTCCGCATCAGTTATGCGTACAAGGGCCGTCCGCTCGTCTCGGAAAAAGGCGGCTACGGCCACGCGGGCGAACTGGATACCATCGAATTCGCGCTCGATGGCGACGAGGCCCTGTACGGCGCCGGCGCACGGGCCGTCGGCATGAACCGGCGCGGCAACCGATTCCGGCTGTATAACAGGGCAGCCTATGGCTTCGGCGACCATGCCGACCAGATGGGCTATGGCATCCCGATGGCGATCTCGTCGCACCGCTATGCGCTGCACTTCGATAATCCGCGAGCAGGCTGGCTCGATTTCGACAGCCGCAAGGATGGCACGCTGCGCTATGAAGTGATGGGCGGCCGCAAGACCTACCAGGTCATCGCCGGAGACGACTGGGCGCAGCTGATGGATGAAACGACCCGCCTGACGGGGCGCCAGCCGCTGCCGCCGCGCTGGGCATTCGGCAATTTTGCCAGCCGCTTCGGTTACCACACCGAGGCCGAGACGCGCGCGGTGGTCGACCGATTCATTGCGGACGGCATCCCGCTGGACGCCGTCGTGCTCGACCTGTACTGGTTCGGCAAGACCGTCAAGGGCACGATGGGCAACCTGGCCTGGGACCGCGACAGCTTCCCGCATGCGGAAGCGATGATGGCGGATCTTGCAAAGAAGGGCGTGCAGACGGTCGTCATCACCGAACCGTTCGTGCTGACGACGTCGAAACGCTGGCAGGAGGCCGCGCACCAGGGCGTGCTGGCCACGGATGCGGACGGCAAGCCGTTTACGTTCGATTTCTTCTTCGGCAACACCGGGCTTGTCGACGTGTTCAAGCCGCAGGCGCGCGACTGGTTCTGGAATATCTACAAGGACCTGAAGGCGGGCGGCGTGGCCGGCTGGTGGGGCGACCTGGGCGAACCCGAGATGCATCCCGCGGCAGCCCGCCACGCGACCGGCACCGCGGACCAGGTCCACAATATCTATGGCCACGAATGGGCGCACCTGATCGCCGACGGCTATGCGCGCGACTTCCCGCAGGAGCGGCCCTTCATCCTGATGCGTGCCGGCTATTCCGGATCGCAGCGCTTCGGCATGATCCCATGGTCGGGCGACGTCCATCGGGGCTGGGACGGCCTGCAGTCGCAGATGGAGATCGCGCTGCAGATGGGCATGCAGGGCCAGGCCTATATGCATTCCGACCTGGGCGGCTTCGCGAGCCCCGTGCTGGACGACGAGCTGTACGTGCGCTGGCTGCAGTATGGCGTGTTCCAGCCCATCTTCCGCCCCCACGCACAGGAAGAGGTGCCGTCCGAGGCGGTGTTCCGTACGCCGGCCGTGAAGGCCCTCGCGCGCGCCGCGATCCGCCTGCGCTACGCCATGCTGCCGTATAACTACACGGCCGCGTTCGACGTCAGCCGCACGGGCATGCCGCTGATGCGGCCCGTCCTGTTCGAGGATCCGGACAACGACATGCTGCCGACGAGCGGCGTGTCGTCCACCTACCTGTGGGGCCCCGACTTCCTCGTCGCGCCCGTGACGGCGCCGGGCGCCGCGCGCAAGGAGGTGGTGTTCCCCCGCAAGGGCAGCACGTGGTTCGACTTTTATACGGATGAACCGCACCGCGGCGGCATCATCGAGACGGTGGCGACCCGCCCGGACCGCATCCCGACGTATGTCCGTGCCGGCGCCTTCATCCCGCTCGCACGGCCCGTGCAGACCACGCGCGATTATTCGTCCGCGCGGCTCGACCTGCACTACTGGCACGATACCGGCGTGCGCAACGCGGAAGGCCATCTGTACGACGACGATGGCCACACGGCGCATGCCTACGAATCGGGCAGGTACGAGATCGTGCGCTTCACGAGCCGCCTGGCCGACGGCCGCCTGGAATTCGGCATCGCGCCGGAAACCGGCGTCGCCGCGACGCCGGCCGCACGCACGTTCGCCCTGAAGGTGCACAACATCGCAGCCCGTCCCCGTGCCGTGCAGGCCGGCGGCAAGCCGGTCGCCTGGCACTGGGATGCGAAGAAGCGGCTGCTGGAAGTCACGCTGCCGGCCGTGCGTTCGGCACCGCTGCAGGTCGTCGTGACGTTGTAGCCGGGATGCGGATCGTGCGCACGGGCAACGGCGCACGATCGGCGGGCGCAGGCGCGCTCCGCGCGCGAGCGGGATTCGCTACACTGCCTATCCTGCACAGCGGAATTGCGCACTGCACCATGAAGACCCAACTGTTTCTAGACCTCCAGGAAAGCGGCTCGGCGCCCCCGCCGCCCAAGCATCCGACACCCGAGACCGCGCCACCGGCGCCATCCGCGCCGCCGAAGCAACCGGCACCCGTGCGCGCGTCCGCGCCACCCGTGCCACCCACGCCACGCAGCGCGCCGGACGATGCCGACGTGTCGCGCCGGCCGCCTGCCGTGTGGCAGGGTCCGGCCGCGCAGCACGCCGGCAGGGATGACGCCTTGCAGCGCGCCGACGCAGGTACCATGCAACGCGCCCCGGATACAGCGGCCCGCGGATTGGGCATCGCGATCGAGTCCTGGGCCGATCGCGCGGCACGATCCCGGTCTGCAGCGCCGGAAGCGGCGTCGCGGATGTCGCAACCGGATCAGGGCATCGACGCGCAGAGGTTACCCAGGCAACCGGAGCGCCGGGACGACATCGCCTCGCCACCGGTGACGGCGTCGGCGCCCGTCCAGGCGCGTGGCGATGCAAGCCCGGATCCGGCAGACGTCCTCCGGCCCGGTACGCCGCCCCATCCGCGCCCCGATGCCGGTCCCGCCGCGCGTCCGGAACCGTATCTTGACGACGCCACGATCCCGCGTTTGCCCACTGCGGCCGACGACGCCTACTGGCACGCCAGGCGCCGCCGCGCCGCGCCGACGCGACGCAAGGCGTCGGCCTGGGACATGTTCCGGGCGCGCCGCCTCGCCGCATGGAGCATCGCCGGCGGCCTGCTCGTTGGCGTGGTGGCGGGCGGGTTGTGGCTGTATCAAAAGAAACCTGCCGCCGGCGCGCACGTCGTCGCCGCGGCGCCGGCGCCGGCGCGCACGTTGCCCACTCCCGCTGCGGGCGGCGTGCCCGTCGCGCCGCAAGCCATCGTCCCCGCAACGACGCCGGCCGTGCAGCCCACCACGACAACGGACAATGTCCGGCCGGTGCCGGATGCCACCCCAGCGGCAGCCGTCCCGGCGTCACCGGCGCCTGTCGACGCGGACCGGACCGTCAAGGCCGTCGAGACGGCGGCCGCGCCTGCGGCCGACGTCGAGCCACCAAAACGCGCGGCAGGGCAGCCGGTGACGGCGCGCAAGCGACCGGCACCCAAGGCGCCCCGCGCGCGCGCGCCCGACACGGCGCCTGCGGCCCGCCAGCGGCGCGAAGAATTGTTGATGCAATGCCGGGCGCACGGTTATGACGAGCGCCGGTGTTTCCAGCACGCCTGTACGATGACGCGTTACGGGCTCGTTTGCAGGGGGTGAGCCCGGCCGGGCATCAGTGGTGGCCGTGCTGCTTTTCGTAGTCGTCCGCTTCGGCCTTGGTGGCATGCACGATGCCGTCCGGATGCTCGGGTGGCGTGTACAGCGTGTACAGGCGCATCGGCTCGCTGTCCGACGTGTTGATGACGTTGTGTTCGGTGCCCGCCGGGATGACGACGGCGACGCCGTCTTCGAGTGCGTGCCGTTCGCCGTCGAGGATCGCGACGCCCTGGCCCGCCTCGACGCGGATGAACTGGTCGTGGCCTTCGTGCTTCTCCAGGCCGATCTCTTCGCCCGGTTGCAGGGTCATGATGACCAACTGGCTGCGCTGGGTCGTATAGAGCACTTCACGGAAGTTGTTCCCGTTGAGCGTCTTTTCTTCGAGGTTGATGCTGTAGCCCGACATAGCGGTTCTCCATGGGTTGGGAAGTGGATGCCGGATTGTATCCGACGCCAGAACACCGCATCGGCGATGATGAATAAAGTGCACGAAGTTGTCATCAAAGCTACAAACATTACAAATCGCGCATGAAACTTTCCAGAATGTTATACTAAAAACGACAATGTTTAACCTTTGCCCTCAATGACGACCGACTTGAATACGCAGCGCCGGATGCAACTCCTGATCGAGCGCGTCGCCGACTACGCCATCTACCTGCTGAACCCGGACGGCACCGTCGCCAGCTGGAACGCGGGCGCGCGCCGCTTCAAGGGCTATACGGAAGCGGAGATCATCGGCCAGCACTTTTCGCGCTTCTATACGCCGGCCGACCGTGCGGCGGGCGTACCGGAACGCGCGCTGCGCACGGCGCTGGAGGCAGGCCGCTTCGAGGCCGAGGGTTGGCGCGTGCGCAAGGACGGCACCCATTTCTGGGCGTCCGTCGTGATCGACCCGATCCATGACGACGATGGCCAGCTGGTCGGTTTCGCCAAGATCACGCGCGACATCAGCGACAAGAAGCTGGCGCGCGAAGCGCTGCGCCGCACCGAGGAACAGTTCCGCCTGCTCGTCGACAGCGTGATCGACTACGCGATCTACATGCTGTCGCCGGAGGGCCTCGTGACGACGTGGAACGCGGGCGCCCGCAACATCAAGGGCTACCAGGCGGAGGAGGTGATCGGTACGCATTTCCGCCGCTTCTACACGGAAGAGGACCGCCGCAACGGTTTGCCGGACCGGGTACTGGCGACCGCGCGCGAACACGGCCGGTACCACGGCGAAGGCCTGCGCGTGCGCAAGGACGGCACGCGCTTCCGCGCCGATGTCGTCGTCGATGCGATCCGCGACGCCGACGGCCGCCTCCTCGGTTTCGCCAAGATCACGCGCGACGTCACCCAGCGCGTGCAGCTCGAGGAAGCCCGCAAGGCCCTGCAGCACGCCCAGCGCCTGGAAGCGGTCGGCAAGCTGACCGGCGGCGTCGCCCACGATTTCAACAATATCCTGCAGGTGATCGGGGGCAGCCTGCAATTGCTGGGCACGTCGCTGATGGGCCAGCCGGCGCCGCAACGGCACTTGCAGATGGCCCTGACGGCCGTCGATCGCGGCGCCAAGCTGTCGTCGCAGCTGCTCGCGTTCGCGCGCCGCCAGCCGTTGCAGCCCTATGTGCTGAATCCGGGCCGCGTCGTGCGCAACATGGAAGACCTGGTGCGCCGCGCCGTCGGCGAGCACGTCGAGGTGGAGACCGTCGTCTCCGCCTCGCTGTGGAACGCGACGCTCGACCCGCACCAGCTCGAAAACGTCGTGCTGAACCTCGCCATCAATGCGCGCGACGCGATGCCGGGCGGCGGCAAGCTGACGGTCGAGCTGTCCAACACCATGCTCGACGATACCTATGTCAGCGCCGCGCACGAGGTGCCGCCGGGCCAGTACGTGCTGCTGGCCATGTCCGACACGGGCACCGGCATGCCGGCCGACGTGCTCGAACGCGCCATCGAACCGTTTTTCACGACCAAGGGCGAAGGACAGGGCACGGGCCTGGGGTTGTCGATGGCCTTCGGCTTCGTCAAGCAGAGCGGCGGCCACTTCCGCATCTACAGCGAGGTCGGCCACGGCACGACGATCAAGGCCTATTTTCCGCGCGCGCTGGAGGCCGAGCAGACGTTGCCGGATCCGGTCGTGGGCGAAGTCCGCGGGGGCACCGAGACCATCCTCGTCGTCGAGGACGATCCGAACGTGCAGGCCACCGTCGTCGGCATGCTGACCGAGCTGGGCTACCAGGTGCTGCGCGCCGACAATGCCGAGGTGGCGCTCGCCGTGCTGAAGGCGGGCGTGCGCTGCGACCTGCTGTTCACCGACGTGGTCATGCCCGGCAAGCTGAAGACGACGGACATGGTGCGCCAGGCGAAGGCCCTGCAGCCGGCGCTGAAGGTGCTGTACACCTCCGGCTATACGCAGAACGCGATCATCCACGGGGGCCGCCTCGACCCGGGCGTGGAGCTGCTGTCCAAACCGTACCGGCGCGAAAAGCTCGCGTCCAAGGTGCGCCAGTTGCTCGGTGCCCAGGACCAGGCCCCGGCGGCTCCCGTCGCGCCGGGGGCGCGACCGGTGCCGACGGGGCCGCGCGTGCTGCTGGTGGAAGACGATGCCCAGGCGCGCGAGCTGTACCGCGACATCCTGCTCTCGGCCGGATTCCAGTCCGACGAGGCGGGCACCGGGCAGGAAGCGCTCGACCTGCTGGCCCGCGAACGCTACCAGGCCGCCGTCGTCGACTACAGCCTGCCTGACTTCGACGGCCTCACCCTGGCCCGCCGCATCGTGGCCGGCCATCCGGACGTCGCGATCGTGTTCGCATCCGGGTACGGCAACCTGGTGGCGGGCGTCTCGGACATCACGTCGCGCGTGCTGACGAAGCCGTTCACGGACCTGCAGCTGAAGCAGGCGCTGATGGCGGCCGTGGCGGAACGGGACCAGGCCACGCGCCGCGCCTAGACGCGGATATCGCCGAAAAAACCCAGCTGCAGGCTGGAGGCGATGCGCTGGGCCACCAGGATCGGCTCGGCCGCGCCCTCGGTGCCGAAGACTTCGATGGCGGTCATCCTGAACAGCGTCAGCCAGTGCACGAAGTGCTCGGTCCCGATGCCGGACAGCGCCATGTGCGTGCCGAACACATTCCCCTGGAAGTCGCCGCTCCCGAGCAGGATCTTTGTCCAGAACGCATACATCCGCGGCATGTGCTCATGCCAGTGCCCGGCCAGCTTCGCTTCGAAGACGGGCCCGAGCACGGCGTCGTCGCGCACGCGTGCATAAAACGTGTCGACCAGCTGGACGATCGACGATTCGGTGATGGCGGGGGAGGGCATGCTGCGCTTCCTGGAAAAAGTGCCCATTCTAGCGCAGGCGGGGCCCCATTCGCACCGGCCGGGTAGCGGCAGTTCCATTTCATAGCATCCAAATAGTCCATACAATGGAAATATAAACTTCCATTTTGTGGAAATCTGTTGTTCAATATCCAGCATATCGACAAGCATGGAGACATGATGAAACGGATCGCAGTGTTCGTGGCCCTGCTGGCCGCTTTGCCCCTGGCTGGAACGGCGGACGCAGCGTCGAAGGCGGCCGCGAGCGCCGCCCGCTCGCCGGAACGCCAGGTCGACGCGTTGTTCGCCAAATGGAATCGGCCCGGCATGCCGGGGGCCGTCGTCGCGGTCATCCGTGACGGCAAGGTCGTGCTGAGCAAAGGCTACGGCCTGGCCGACATCGAGCACGGCGTGCCGATGTCGCCGGCGTCCGAGGTTGTCATCGGTTCGATGTCCAAACAGTTCACCGCGTTTGCGATCCAGCTGCTGGCGCAGGACGGCAAGCTGTCGCTCGACGACGACATCCACATGTATCTGCCGGACGTGCCGGACTTCGGCAGGAAGATCACGATCCGCCACCTGCTGCACCACACGAGCGGATTGCGCGACTATTTCGAGCTGATGTTCATGGCCGGCCTGCGCGGGGGCGATGTATTTGCCGAAGACACCGCACTGGCCCTGATCGGCCGTCAGCGCGCCTTGAACTTCGAACCCGGCCAGGAGTGGGCGTACAGCAACACCGGTTATCTGCTGCTCGGCCGGATCGTACAGCGCGTCTCCGGCAAGCAGCTGCCCGAGTTCGCGCGCGAACGCATCTTCCTGCCGCTCGGGATGACGCATACCGCGTTCCAGCACGGATACGGGAGCCTCGTGCCGGGACGCGCGCTGCCTTACGAGACTTCGGAGCGGGGCGGCTACAAATACGTCGCCGTGAGCGTGGATACCATCGGCGATGGCGGCGTGCTGACCACGGTGGGCGACCTGGCCCTGTGGGACCGCAATTTCTACGATGGACGGGTCGGCGGAATGGACGTGGTCAAGCGGATGCAGGCCACCGGCGTGCTCAATGACGGCAAGCCGATCGAGTACGCATCCGGCCTGTTCGTCTCTTCCTACCGTGGCTTGCGGCAGGTCGAGCACAGCGGTGCGATCGCAGGGTATGGCGCCCAGCTGTGGCGCTTTCCCGACCAGCGTCTTTCGGTGATCGTGCTTGCCAACTCGTCCGACGTGAATACTTTCCGGATGGTAGCCAGCATCGCCGACATCTACCTCGCCGGCGCACCCGGCATACAGCCGGCGCAACCGGCCGCGCCCGAACGGGCGTTCAGCGCAATCGGGACCGATCCGGCGCGCCTCGATGCACTGGTCGGCTACTACGCCACGTCGCCGGAAACCGGCGTCACGTTCACGAAGGAAGATGGCCGGCTGATGGCACTGGGCACCGGCTTCCCGAAAATTCCCGTGTTCGCGTACGGCGAGCGCGCCTTCTTCGCCCGTGCGACGGATGCGCAGTTCACCTTCGACGCACCCGGCAAGGACGGCGTCGTCGCGGGCGGCACGCTGCACATGGGCGGGCAGGATATCCCGGCAACGCGTATCGCCCGCCCCGTGCCGTCCGCCGCCGAATTGCACCGCTACGAAGGCGATTTCTACAGCGACGAGTTGCACGTGCTGTATTCGGTCACCGCCAGGGACGGCGACCTCGTGCTGACCTACCCGCGCGGCACGGTCACGCTCGGTTTCAGCCCGCGCGGGGAATATGGCACCGGGTTCGGCGACATCAAATACCAGTGCAACGCCGGAGAGCGCTGCACCGGGTTCACGCTGGGGACCTGGCGGGCGCGCAACCTGCAGTTCACGCGGGTTGCGCTGCCCGGACCGGCGACGCAGTAGCGGCCGGACCTATTTGCTGGCGACCGCCGGCGGCTGCGCGCCGGTTTCCGGCTTCAGCACGACCTGGACGTAATTGTCCTTGTCGAAGTAGCGCTGGGCGGCCGCACGCAGATCGGCCACGGTCAGCTTCTCGGACATGTCGTTGATCGTCAGCAGGTTGGCGGCCGGCGTACCGTCGATCAGCGCGCCTTGCAGGTTGTACAGCCAGTACTCGTTCTCCTGCAGTTCCTTCGCGTTGCGCTGGCGGAAGTTGGCCTTCACCTTGTCCAGCTCGGCCTGCGTCGGGCCGTCGTTGCGCATGCTGTCGATTTCCGTGAATAATGCGGCCACGAGCTGGTCGACCTTTTCGGGGCCGGTCGGCAGTTGAACACCGATCTCGTAGTGCTCGTAAGGAATGCGTTGCACGCCGCCCTGGAAACCGCCGCCGTAGATCAGCCCGCGCTTCTCGCGCAGGACGCCATTCACGCGCAGGGTCATCACCTCGACCAGAGCGTTCATGCGCACCGTCTCGGCGGGCGACCAGGCGGCCGGGCCGGAGAACGACAGCGTCACGATGCTCTTCGGCTCCGTGCCGGCCAGGACCTCTTTTTTGACGACACCCCTGACCGGACGGATGCCGACGTCGCGGTAGCCGATGTGCAGGTCAGGCGTCGGCAGCGTCCCCAGGTAGGCGGCGACGAGCGGTTTGATCTGCGCCACGTCGAAATCGCCGACGAGGATGAAGGTCATGTCCTTCGCGCTGGCGAAGCGCTGGCGATACAACTCGATGCTTCGGTCCAGGTCCATCCGCTCCACGTTCGCGGGGTCGAATATGCGGGTCTTGTAGGGGTTGGGCGCGACCATGGCGTCGACGAAAGCCTCGTTAAAGCGCATCTCCGGCATTGCCGTGAAATTGCGCACGAGCTGGAGCTGGCTGTCCTTGAACGTCTTGTACAGCCCTTCGTCGCGGCGCACGCCGTCGAAACGCAGCCACACCATCTGGAACATGGTCTCCAGATCCTCGGCACTGCTGCCCGAGTGGCCGCCGACCTCGTCCATGTAAGGGCTGAGCTGGAACCCCACTTCGGCATTGCGGCCCGCCAGCATCTTCTTCAGGTCGATGGGCGAGAAATCCTTGATGCCCATCGCCGTGACGGCTGCGGAAGCGCTCTTCGCGCTCGGCAGATCGCGCGCGTCGAACAACGTCTGGCCGCCGAAGCGCCGCGCGCTCAGCAGCACCTGGTCCTTGCGGAAGCCGGACGGTTTCAGCAAGACCTGCACGCCGTTCGACAGCGTCAGCCGCGTCAGGCCGAGCTTCTCGTCACGGGTTTCGGCGACGATGCGGCCCGGTGCCGCCGGGCGCTGCATCAGGCTTTGCGCGACGGCCTTCTCGACGTGCGCCGTCACCTGCGCGTGTGCTGCCGCCTGATCGTCGGCAAGCAGTTGCGCTTCCGTCGGCGCCGGGCCGCTCTTCGTATTTCCCGTGAAGGTCACGAGCCGGGCGGCGTCCTGCGGGAAGGCCTTGCGCGCGATGGCGTTGATCTCGTCCAGCCCGATGGTGGGCAGCAGTTCCTGGACCAGGCGGAACTCGGCCTCGATGCCGGGGATGGTCTCGCCCATGAGGAAGTTGCGCAGGTATTCGTTGGCGTACACCACCGAATCCGTTGTCCCTCTTTCCTTAAGGATATTTTCCATCGCGTTCAGGTGCTCTTTGCGCGCGCGTTCCAGTTCCGCGGCGGTAAATCCGAACTGGCGTACACGCTGTTGTTCCTCTTCCAGCGCCTTGAGCGCCTGCGCTGCGCTGCCCGTGCCCAGGCCGGCGACGGCCGTGTATGCCCTGTAGCGATAGTTCATGGGTCCGTCCGAACCGCCAGCGAATCGCCACGGCGGATTCGGCTGTTGGGCGAGCTCGGCCAGGCGGGCACTCAGCATCTTGGCGAACAGGATGCCGGCGGTCTTGTTGCGGTAGCTGCCGTAGGTGCCGGTCTCGGGTTCCAGACGCGCGGGGTAGTTCAGGGTCACCGTATTCATCGGTAGTTCTTCGTCGGTGTAGACGAACGCTTCCGAGGCCGTGCGGGCCGGGATTTCGGGGTAGGTCCGGGCGCGCTCATGGGCCGGATTCTTCAGCTTGGCGAAGTGCGTCTTGACGAGCCGCTCGGCCTCGGCCGGATCGATGTCGCCCACCACCACCACGGCCATCAGGTCCGGACGGTACCAGTCGCGATAGAAACGGCGCAGTGCATCGGGCTGTGCGGTGCGGATCACGTCTTCCTTCCCGAGCGGCAGCCGCTCCCCATAGCGCGAGCCATTGAATACCTTCGGCCGTAGCGCCTTTTGTACCCGATCCCCAGCCCCCTTGTCCTTCCGAGCTTCCTCCAGGATGATGGAGCGCTCCTTGTCGATGGCGTCGGCGGCCAGGGTGACACCATGCGCCCAGTCTTCCAGCACCGTGAAGGCCTTTTCGACGTACTCCTTCCGATCGGTGGGAACGGGCAGGAGGTAGATCGTCTCGTCCTGGCCTGTGAACGCATTCAGGTCCGGGCCCCACTTCACGCCGATCGACTGCATGTAATCGACCAGTTCCTGCTTCTTGAAATGCGTCGAGCCGTTGAACGCGAGGTGCTCGACCATGTGCGCCAGGCCTTGCTGGTCGTCGTCCTCGAGGACGGAGCCGGCCTTGACGGCCAGGCGCAGCTCGACCCGGTGCTCCGGCTTGGTGTTGCGCTGGATGTAATAGGTCAGGCCGTTGGCCAGCTTGCCGACCTTGACCTGCGGCCCGACGGGAATCGGGGCGTTCAGGTCGACGGCGGCATTGGCGGACAGCGCGGTGGCCATGGCGGCGGCGAGCGCCGTGGCACGAAACAGAGAGGACATCCGGACATCCTTGGTAATCGTTATTGGGGAAACGGAGCTTACCAAAAGGAAAGCCCATATAAATACGCTGATTATCACCGCCATATAAAGTTTTCTTGGGACATTGTTCATACTATTGAGCAGCGGGAATGTGTTGCCGGAACGTGTCCAGGCCGGTTAAGGTAACCATGCCAGGCACGCACGGCTCAATCCGACGCCAGGAAAAAAGTGCCTGTGCTACGCTTTCTTTTAGGAAATTTCAATGAGAGGAGCGGCGTGAAAAATCAGGCGAAATCTTCCGTGATGGACGCGATCGGCAACACGCCCGTCGTCAGGCTCGGCCGGGTGTTTCCCGGTGTCGACGTGGTGGCGAAGCTCGAATTCATGAACCCGGGCGGCAGCATCAAGGACCGCATGGTGCGCTATATGCTGAAACGCATGCCGGCCGGGACGACGCGCGTCGTCGAAGGCTCGTCCGGCAACACGGGCGCGGCACTGGCGATGGCCAGCGCCGTGCTGGGCCTGCAGTGCGATGTCACCCTGCCGCAGACGACCAGTATCGAAAAGATCAAGCGGATCGGCGCCTATGGGGCCGAGGTGCATCTTTGCCCGCTGGACGACGGCTGCGGATGCGCCTGTGGCTACCAGGCCGTGGCCGAAAGCCTCGCGGAGGGCGACAATGTCCATTTCCTCGACCAGTACCGCTCGGCGCTGAACCGCGAAGCCCATTACAGTGACACCGCCCCCGAACTGTGGCAGCAGCTGGCTGGCGAGATCGACGTATTCGTGTGCGGCATCGGCTCCGGCGGCACGATCTCCGGCATCGGCCGCTACCTGAAGGAGCAGAAGCCCGGTGTGACCGTGATCGGTGTCGAGCCGCGCAATTCGGCCTATCGCGAGCTCGTCACGGACACGCCCGCCGACGGCCCGTTCGCCACCATCGTCGAGGGCGTGGGCAAGCGCCATCCGTCGGGCAGCTTCGACGCGGGTGTCGTCGATGACGTCATCCAGGTCGACGACGACGCCGCCGTGAACTGGTGCCGCCGGCTGGCGACGGAGGAGGGGATCCTGGCCGGCGGTTCCAGCGGTTGCGCCGTGGCCGGCATTGCGCAACTGTTGCCGCGATTCGCGGGCGCGCGCGTGGCAACCGTGTTTCCCGACTCCGGCGTGTACTATCTGTCGAAGTATTTCTGAATCCGGATCCGCCGTGACCGATCTCATCGCCCTGCTCGGTGCCCGCATCCCCGCCAACCTGGCGCCGTTCATGCTGGCCAACGTCACCGCACCCGCCGTGCGTGGACTGCCGCACGGCCCGGACTGCATCGCGCGCCGCCTCGGCTGCCCCTGCGGCAGCTGGGAATTGAAACTGCGCACCGCGCGCCGGCGCGAGCGCCGCGGCCTGTTCGGCCGCAAGACGGTGGCGGCGCCCGTCGCGCCCGTGTTCGCGGCGTGTCCCGTATGCGGGCGCGAGGTGCTGCTGTTCGATCCGGCACAGCATGGCTGGGATGGCCGCCATGGCGACGGCGTGCGTCCGAACGCGGATGACGAAGCCTGGTTCGGCTTCGCTGCCGGCGAGGTCATCGTCAGTTATTCGTACCGCGCCGAGGACGAGTATCGGGCCATGCTGGCCGAAGGCTGCCCCGATTTGCAGGACTGGTTCGACTGCTTCGCCATCGTGTTCCGCGCGCCCGCCGCGCAGCCCGTGCTCGTGCTGTCCCAGGTATGCGCTGGGCGCCGCGCGACGGGTGTCTAGCGCCGGCCCGACAGGTATTCCACGCCGTCCGGGCCGTAGCTCTCGCGGTGCGGCTCATCGCGGCGCACGTGGAATACGTCGCCCGCGCGATAAATCTTGATCTCGCCGCCCGCGTGGACGCGGATTTCGCCTTTCAGGATCAGCGCCTTCGCTTCGAACGGGTGGGCGGGGTCGTCGAGACGGCCATTCGGTGCGCGCTGGACGAGGACCGGTTCGGCATAGCCTTCCGCGCGCAGCGTGTCGAGGAATTCCTGTTGTTCCATGCTTTGCTCGCTGGTCGTGACTGGACGATTGTAACGCGAACCTCAGGAAGCCGCCCGCGCCAGCCGCGCGCGCCGGCCTTCCGCCAGGCGGTAGCCGACGGCGAGTACGACCAGCCAGGCCGGGATCATCCACACGGACAGACGCAGGTCCGGCGTGGCAGCCATGATGGCGACGATTCCTGCCAGGTAGATCAGGCACACCCAGTTTGTCAGCGGAAACAGCGGGCTCGGGAAGGCCGTCGTCGCGCCCGCGGCGCGCCTGGCGGCACGGAAGCGCAGATGGCTCCAGCTGATCATGGCCCAGTTGATCAGCATGCCGGCGACGGCGAGCCCCATCAGCAGGCCCAGCGCCTTGCCGGGCACGGCGTAGTTGACGCCCACGCACAGCGCGGTGGCGACGGCCGACACGGCCAGCGACGCCAGCGGCACGCCGCGCTCGTTCACCCGCAGCAGCGCACGCGGCGCATGGCCCTGCACGGCGAGGCCGTACAGCATGCGGCTGTTCGAGTAGACGCAGCTGTTGTAGACGGACAACGCGGCCGTCAGCACGACGACGTTGAGCACGTGCGCCACGACGCCGGCGTCCAGCGCCTTGAAGATCAGCACGAACGGGCTGGCGCCGGGCACGATCTGGTCCCAGGGATACAGCGACAGCAGCACGGCCAGCGCGCCCACGTAGAACACGAGGATGCGCCACAGCGTCTGGTTCGTCGCGCGCGGAATCGACCGTGACGGATCGGCCGCCTCGGCTGCCGTGATGCCGATGACTTCCAGCCCGCCGAACGAGAACATGATGATGGCCATGGACATGACCAGGCCCTCGACGCCATGCGCGAAAAAGCCGCCGTGCGTCCACAGGTTCGCGACGGACGCCTGCGGCCCGGCGCCGCCGCTCGCGAGCAGGAACACGCCGTAGACGATCATCGCGACGATGGCCGCGACCTTGATCACGGAAAACCAGAACTCGCTCTCGCCGAACGCCCGGACGTTGATGAGGCTGATGCCATTGGCAAGGACGAAGCAGGCCAGCGCTGACACCCACGTGGGCACGCCCGGGAACCAGTACTGCACATAGATGCCGACGGCGGACAGTTCCGCCATGCTGACGAGCACGTACAACACCCAGTAATTCCAGCCGGAGACGAAGCCGGCGAAACGGCCGCAGTATTTGTCGGCGAAGTGGCCGAACGAGCCCGCAACCGGTTCGTCGACCATCATCTCGGACAGCTGGCGCATGATCAGGAAGGCGATCAGGCCCGCGATCGCATAGCCGAGCAGCACGGACGGACCGGCCAGCCGGACGGTTTCCGCCACACCGAGGAACAGACCGGTACCGATCGCGCCGCCCAGGGCCATCAGCTGGATATGCCGGCTCTTGAGGCCGCGGTGGAGTTGGGTGTCGTGGGCCATGGCGTCCGTTTTCATAAAGAAACGGATTCTAGCGGAAACGGTCGCGCCCGTGGCCGCGACGTCTGTAGGGTGGGCACCCCTGTGCCCACGCGTAACGCCAACGCGCCACGAACGTCACGCGTGGCACGGGGTGCCCACCCTACGCACCCTTGACCGTGACGGGTCACAATAACCCTTTCACACGCCATGCGGCAGCCCGAGATTGCGGTTCGCCGGCACGGCGATGTCGATCAGTTTCGGCTGCGGCAGATGCAACCCGTCCATCAGCGCAATGAAATCGTCGCGGCCGCGTCCGGCCAGGCGCGCATTGTGCGTCTTTTCCCAGCCGATGGTCGATACGGCCTGGCCCTTGTAGTCATGTCCCGGCCACACGCGCATCGCGTCCGGCAGCGCGAACAGTTTCGAAGTGATGCTGTCGTACAGCGCCGCCGCGCTGCCGCCCTGGAAATCCGTGCGGCCGCAGCCGTCGATCAGCAGCGTATCGCCCGTAAACACGTTGCCGCGCCAGACGTAGCACATGCTGCCCGCCGTGTGGCCGGGCGTGTGCAGTACCGTGATGGTCTCGCCGTTGCCGAAGCGGATGATGTCGCCGTCGCGCAGCTGCACCTCGGCCGGGGGCACCTCGCAGCCGCCCGGGACGGCCGTATGCGCCCCCGTCAGCTGGCGCATCCGTCCGGCCGATGTCACGTGGTCGGCATGCACGTGGGTTTCGATGATGTATTCGAGACGCAGCCCGAGCCGGGCGACATGGGCGAGATCGCGCTCGCAGTGGTGGTCGACCGGGTCGATGATGACGGCGGCGTCGCTGTCCGGCACGGTGAGGAGGTAGGTGTACGTCGACGACACCGCGTCGAACAGCTGGATCGGATTCATCTGGTTTCACTCTC
>Ga0207657_10003620_pt1 | contig 16467 bp, 18 predicted proteins | sample KBSC33metaG_FD_184316 | JGI IMG/M metagenome (GOLD analysis project Ga0207657, IMG submission 184316) | Corn rhizosphere microbial communities from Kellogg Biological Station, Michigan, USA - KBS C3-3 metaG (SPAdes) (version 2) | ecosystem: Host-associated > Plants > Roots > Rhizosphere > Soil ... | reverse complement strand
CCGTGTTTTGATAGTTGCCGCCGCCATCGAAGCGCAGGTCGACAATGGCCGCACAGGGTTTGCGGGCTCGCATATCCGCTTCGGTGGCCGCCACAAAGTCCTTGATGTGCTGATCGCCGACGTCGTGATTCGCCTTGAGCTGGATCAGCATCGTGCATGAGCGCTCCAGGCGGATGCGGCGAAACGGAGTGCCGCAGCCCGTGGCCGTCGCGACCGTCCGAGTCACCGCGCGCGCAGTCGGCGACGGCCGCGTCCGCATCCGGTCCGTCGGCGCGGAGCACGAGCGTGGAGCCGCACTCGGCGGCGAGCATCATGACCCCCATGATGCTCTTGCCGTTCACCTCCATGCCATCCTTCACGAGGGTGATCTCGCTCTGGAAGGCAGCGGAGATCTTCACGATCTCGGCGGCTGGCCTGGCGTGGAGGCCGTTCTTGTTGACGATCTGCACCGTGCGTTCGACCATCAGCGAACCACCGAAAGTAAGGCGAAGAGACCGATGAGAATCAGTGCGAGCTTGTAGCCCTCGATGCGTCCGTGCACGCGCACGAGGAGAATCGAGATCAGGACCGCACCGGCGAGCACGAGGGTCAGGAGCGTGTGGCCGCCATCGAGCACCCGCGCCGCGGCGAGCGGCAGGGCGACGCCAGCAGCGGCCGCGGCGGCACGGGCCACGTGCGCCGGTCCGCGTCGCAGCAGTGGAGTCCCGAGCGCGGGGGCCACGGCGAGCCCGTGAGTCCACCCGACGCGAAGTCCCCAGATGCGCAGCGCGAAGTGGCCGGCGTTGTAGAGCAGGAGAAAGATGCCGATCACGAGCAGCGGCCGCGCGCCGAGCCCGAACGCGGCCAGCGCAACCAGCGACGCGAACGGCAGCCACCCGGCCCAGACGAGCCGATCGCCCACACTGCCCAGTGGACCGCAGAGCGCGGTGCGAAAGCGCTCGATGCGCTCGGCCGGCACCCCGGACAGCTCGGCACGGGCAAGCGCCCCGACCGCGACCGATGCGAGATAGGGGTGCGCATTGAAGTACGCACTCTCCCGCGCCATTGCCTGCTTGAACGCCGGGCTGTGCACGCCGCCAGGCAGGTAGCGGAGGGCGGGCTCGATGCAGAATCCGATGCCATTGCCGAGCAGCGTCTCGTAGTTCCACGATCCCTGGATGGCGAGCAGGCGCGTGAACACCTTGACCCAGACCCACACGGGCAGCGAGGGGGCCGGTGCGGGCGCGGGTGCCGCGGCACTGAAGGCGGGCGCCGTCATCGGGCGAACAGCAGGAGGAGGCCCACGATCGCGCCACCCGCGAAGTACCAGCGCGCGCCACGCGCCGAGTGGAAGATCACCCAGGCGGCGCTGGTGGCGACGGCGGTGGACAGCATCACGACGACGCTGCGCGATGGCGGGCCGCTGAACGACCACGTGTCGGCGGCGCGCACGGCGACGGGAAAGAGCACCGCGTACGCGACAGCAGTGAGCAACGCAGCGCGCACGAGGTCACCCGTCAAACCCGCGAGCTGAATTCCTATCACGGCGCCGCGCGAGCCGGCGTCGAGCGCAGGCCGGCGCCGGCGCGCGAGGAAGGCGTTCCACTGCCGCAGCTTCACCAGCGTCCAGCCGCCCACCCATGCCGTGGCAAGCGCGGCGAGCACACCGAGCGTGACCGTGCCGGCATGCTGGGAGTGCAGCGTCGCCGCGATGGCGCCGCCGACAACGGCCGCCGATCCCCACTCCGGATAGCGCGACGCGCCGAACGGCAGGGTGGCAATGGCGATCAGTTCGAGCACTACTCCGACGTACAGCCCGTGCGTCGCGTCGCCGACGAATGCGCCAGCGAGCGTGGCCGCGACGAGCGGACGGGAATACATCATCTGCGGGAAGCAGACGACGTCGAGCCCGACCACTGCGCCGAGCACCATGAGCGGCAGCAGGTCGATCATGCGCCCTCCCGCGCCGCAAGCAGCTCCTCGAGCGGCACGGCGCGCGCCGCCGGGACGTCCTGCGCCGTCACGACCGCGCCCTGCTCCGCGATCGCGCGCAGCTCCTGTTCCTCGGCGGGCGTGAGGAACACGTACCGGAGGTGCTGGACGCGACCGGCGCGATGATGGATGCCACCCACGTTGACGTCGCGCACGCCGGCCTCGGTGACGAGCCGGCTCATCGTCGCGATGTCTCCCGTGAGGAGGATGCCGGCCCGCGGCTCCGTGCGAAACTCATCGAGCTGCCGAGCGGCGTCGGCGACGGAGAGAAAGCGCACCTCCATCTCGGGAGGCACGCCCATGCGATACAGCTCCTGCTCCCACTCGCTCGACGCGACGGCATCGTCGACGAGGACGATGTAGTGCACGTCGAGTGGTTGGCCCCACCCGACGACTACCTGGCCGTGAATCAGCCGGTCATCGATGCGGTTGAGCAGGAGCGTCACGCCGAGCCTCCGTGGACGCTCACCGCGGCGCGGCCGCGCTCCGCAGCCGCCGTCGCTGCCGTCACGGGATCGGCTTCGGCGGAGAGCACGAAGTCGAGCAGCATCGGCAGGTTCGCGCCGGCGACGAGCACGGCACCCGGCACTTCACGCAGCACCCGCCGTGCTGCCATCGTGCAGCTGCCCGCCTGCAGGTCGGTGAAGATGACGAGGGCGCCGGTGTCGCGCAGCCGTTGGCGCAGCAGCGCCTGGATGTCCTCGCCGCAGAGGCCGCGCACCTGGATGGGTACGAGTCGATCACCGTGGCCGGTGATTGCTTCCACCGCGGACACGAGGCCGTCGGCAAAGTCGGCATGACCGGCCACGATCGCGAGCCGGGGTGCGCTACTCATGATCCTCGCGCAGATAACGGTGGATCTCCGACTTGTTGCGCATCTCCTTCAGCAGCCGCGCATTGAAGCGTTCGGCCGGATCGATACCACTGAACTTGAGCAGGTGGTGCATCGCGATCACCTCGGCGATCACCGTGATGTTCTTCCCCGGATTGAGCGGAATGGTGATCCGCGGCAGCGGCACGCCAAGGATGTCGGTGGTCTCGCCGTCGAGACCGGTGCGCTCCACCGGTGCCTGATGGTGCCACTCCTCGAGCTGCACCACCACCTCGATCCGCTTCTGCTGGCGAACGGCCCGCACACCGAAGATGGCAGGAATGTCCACGAGTCCGACACCCCGAATCTCCATGTAGTGCCGCTGCAGCTCGTGTCCCCGCCCGATGAGGATGTCACTCCCCTTTCGCCGCACGATCACGAGGTCGTCCGCGACCAGTCGGTGACCGCGTTCCACGAGATCGAGCACGCACTCCGACTTGCCGATGCCGCTCTGCCCCATGAACAGCAGCCCGACGCCGGAAACGTCGGCGAGCGAACCGTGCAGCGTGGTCTGCGGCGCGAAATAATCCTCCAGCCATGGCTTGATGCGCGAGTAGAACTCGTTGGTCTTCAGCGTCGAGCGCAGCACGGCGATGTTGGCCTTGCGGGCCTCGTCCACGATCTCCGGCTCGAGCTCCAGGCCCTTGGTGACGAACACGCAGGGCACGGGAAAGCTGAAGAACTTTGCGAGGTGATCGCGGCGCGTCGCGGCATCGAGCGAGTGGAGGTAGGTCACCTCCGTCTCGCCGAAGACCTGCAGCCGCTCCGACGCGAACCGCGCGACGAAGCCGGCGAGCGCGAGCCCCGGGCTGGAGACGTCGGCGCCGGGCACGAGTCGATCGAGTCCCTCGGTGCCCGGTACGCGCTCGAGCTCGAGCGCGTCACGCAGCTGCTCGTACAGCTCGCCGACCCGCAGCGTGGCAGTCATGGCGTGACGGAGCTCGCTGGTGTGTGCATCAGATCATCGTCCGGTGGCGAGCACTCGCTCGAGGTGTCGTTCGGTCTCCTCGGCGGCGCGCTCCCAGGTGAACGTTTCCGCGAATCCGCGAGCCTGGGCGCCGAGCCGCTCGACCAGCGATCGATCGACGGCGAGGCGTCCCATCGCGGCCGCCATCGCTCGCACGTCGCCGTGGGGAACGAGGTAGCCCGTGTCACCGTCGCGCACGGACTCGCGAATGCCGGGCGAGTTGGACGCCACCACTGGTGTGCCGCACGCAGCCGCCTCGAGGTTCGTGATCCCCCATCCTTCCTTTGGCGACGCGAACACCAGCGCCCACGCCCGCCGCAGCAGCGAGAGCTTCTCCTGCTCGCTGACCCGCCCAAGAAACCGCACGCGATCACCGAGGTCAAGCGACGCAGCCAGCCGCTCGAGCGCGGCGCGATAATCGCCGGCGCCGGCGATCTCCAGCGTGGCGGTCGAATGCCCCATCGCCGCGAAGGCGCGGATCACGTGGTGCACGCCCTTGTAGCGCTTCAGGCGGCCGAGATACGCAAACGTCGGCGCGGCCGCGCGCAACTCGAGCCGCGGCGTGTAGTGCAGCGTGTCAATCCCTGGATAGATCACCTCGACGCTCGCGCGCGGAATGCCGCGGTCGGCGAGGTCGGCGGCGGTGCTCACGCTGATCGCCTCGAACGGCACGTTGCGATAGACGCGGCCCAGCGGCCGCTCGGCAAGCCACACCGCGGCGGCCAGTGGCGGCGAAAGCTCCTGGAAGGCCGTGCCACCGAACAGGTGTGGTACCAGCGCCACCGCGCGAGGGCCACCCCACCGTGGCGTGCCGAGCGGAATCTTGTTCACATCCTCGATGAGAAGATCGAAGCCCGCGTTCGCCAGACATTCGCGAAAATAGCGTCGCGCGAGGAAAGGAAAGGTGTGGCGCGTGCCGACGCGAATGACGTCGATCCCGTCCAATCTGGTGTGCGGCTCCGCGCCGGACCATCCGCCGCAGAGCAACGTGACCTCGTGCCCGCGCGCGGCGAGTCGCCCGAAGATCTCGTGCAGGTGGATTTCCGCGCCACCAGCAAGCGGGTTCTCACGGTCCTGCCAGTTGACGAGGAGCAGGCGCACTACATGCGCCCCATGCGCCGCGCCAGCGCGTCGAGGACTCCGTTCACGAACTTCGCGCTCGCCGCGCTGCCGAAGCGCTCGGCGAGCGTCACCGCCTCCTGGATGACGACGCGCGGCGGTGTCTCGCCGACGGTCAGCTCCGCCGCCCCGAGGCGCAGCACGCAGCGCTCCACCGCACCGACGCGCTCGAGCCGCCAGTTCGTCGTGACGTCGGTGAGCTGCTCGTCGAGCTCGCGCTGCCGCTGCGCCACGAGGCGCACCAGCGGACCGGCGACGCGGCGCTCGTCGGGCGTGATGGACATGTCGTCCCACACCTGGGTCGCCACCTGCTCGAGATTGCCCTCGCCCCCTCGCATCTCCCACGCGTAGAGCGCCTGCAGTGCCCGCGCGCGGGCGCGCGTCTCAACTCTCGTCCGCGCCATCGAGTCGTTCGAAGAGATCCGTCATCTCGAGCGCGGCGACCGCCGCGTCCCAGCCCTTGTTGCCATGCTCGCCGCCGGCGCGCGCTTCGGCCTGCGCCATCGTGTCGCAGGTGAGCAGCCCGAAGCCGATGGGAATGTCGTACTCGCCACTCGCGTCGGCGAGTCCGCGTGAGGCTTCGCCCGCCACGTAGTCGAAATGCGGCGTGTCGCCGCGGATCACGGCGCCGAGCACGACGAGGGCATTGTAGCGCTCCGTCGCCGCGAGGCGGCGTGCGGCGAAGGGCAGCTCCCACGCGCCCGGGACCCAGATCAGGTCCACGTCATCCACCGCACACCCGTGACGCACCAGTGCGTCCATCGCGCCGTCAGCCAGCTTCTGGGTGATGTGCTCGTTGAAGCGCGATACCAGGACGGCGAAGCGACGTCCTTCCCCGTCGGGACTACCAGTGAATTCGGCCATGTGCGTCAGGACGCCAGCAGGTGGCCGAGCTTGTCGCGCTTCGTGCCCAGGTAGCCCGCATTCTCGGTGTTCTCCGGCTGCACGATCGGCACGCGCTCGTCGATGCGGAGCCCGTAACCCTCGAGGCCGACCATCTTGCGGGGATTGTTCGTGATGGGACGAATGGACTTCAGGCCGAGGTCGAGGAGGATCTGCGCGCCGATGCCGTAATTGCGAAGATCGGGCGCGAAGCCGAGCTGCTCGTTGGCTTCCACGGTGTCCGCGCCGCGATCCTGGAGCTCGTACGCCTTGAGCTTGTTGAGCAGGCCGATGCCTCGCCCCTCCTGGTCGAGGTAGACGATCACGCCGCGTCCCTCGTCCTGGATCATCCGCATCGCCGTCTCGAGCTGCCACCCGCAGTCGCAGCGCATCGAGTGGAAGACGTCGCCAGTGAGGCACTTCGAGTGCATCCGCACCAGGATGTTCTCACCATTGCCGATCTCGCCGTAGGTGATGGCGACGTGCTCGGCGTCGTCCACGTCGTTCTCGTAGCCGTAGACCGACCAGGTCCCGAAGTTGGTCGGCAGCCGCGCTTCGGCGACGCGATGCACCAGCCGCTCGTGCTTGAGCCGGTGCGCCACGAGCTGCGCGACGGTAATGAACGTGAGACCGTACTCGCGCGCGAATTCCTCGAGCTGCGGTCGCTTGGCGGTCGTGCCATCCTCGTTGAGGATCTCGCAGATCACGCCGGCTGGGTACACGCCCGCCAGTCGCGCGAGATCGACCGCGGCCTCGGTGTGGCCGACGCGCTGGAGCACGCCGCCGTCGCGCGCACGGAGCGGATGAATGTGGCCGCCGTGGCGCAGGTCGGACGGCACCGTGGCCGGATCGACCAGCGTGCGCACCGTCGTCGCTCGGTCCTGCGCGCTGATCCCCGTCGTCACGCCGAAGCGCGGCGACGCGTCCACGCTCACCGTGTACGCGGTGCGATACTCGTCCGGATTGCTGTCCGCCATCGGCGGAAGATCCAGCTGGTCGACGCGCTCGCCCGGCAGCGCGACACAGATCAACCCGCCCGCTCGCTTGATCATGAAGTTGATCAACTCGGGGGTGACGAGCTGCGCGGCGCAGATCAGGTCGCCCTCGTTCTCACGATCCTCATCGTCGGCGACGATGACGAGCTTTCCCGCCGCAATGTCGGCGATGGCTTCGGCGACAGTATTGAATGTCATCGGTTCCTGGTCTGATTTCGGCTCATCGCGCCACGTCGTACGGCGCCACAAGCTGGCGAACATACTTGCCCACCATGTCGGCCTCCACGTGCACGGCGTCGCCGGCACGGAGCGCGCCGAGGGTGGTGTGGCGCGCCGTATGATCGATGAGGCTCACCTGAAGAATCCCCGGCGCGGGCAGCGCGTTCACCGTGAGGCTCACCCCGTCGATCGCGACGGAGCCGTGCGGTACCATGAGGGGCTCGAGGTCGCCGGGGAGGCGAAGGTCCACCAGCAGTGCGTCGTCACGTTGGCGCACGTCCGCGACCTCGGCCACTCCATCGACATGTCCCTGCACGAGGTGACCGCCGAGGCGATCTCCCAGGCGCATGGCACGCTCGAGGTTCACTCGACGTCCAGTCGACCAGTCGCCGATGGTGGTGCGACCGAGGGTCGTCACGATGGCGGCGACGGTGAACCAGCCGGGGCCCCGCTCGAGCACCGTCAGACACGCGCCATTGACGGCGATGCTCTCACCGATGGCCAGGCCGGTATAGCGCGAGGCGATGCGCAACGTGCGCCCCGCCTCCGTTCGCTCCACCTGCTCGACGACGCCGACGTCGTCAACCAACCCCGTGAACATGTCAACTCGCTCCGGCCTCCCCTGCCGGAGGCGCGTAGACCGTCATCTCATCGTCCCCGGCGCGTACCGATCGCACGAGCCGCCAGCGGGGCGCGTCCTCGATCGTGACGGGGGGGAACGCGCTGAATGGATTCAGCGCCCCCGTACCGAGCACGAGGGGTGCCCGAAAGATAATCAGGCGATCCACCAGCGCCTCCTGGATCAGCGATGCCGCCAGCGCAGCACCTCCCTCGATGAGGATGGAGCGAATGTGGTGCGCGCGCAGGGCTCGCAGAGCATCGCCCAGCGTGGCCGCGTGGAGGAGCTCGACTCCGGCCTGCTCCAGCGCCAGCGCATGCCTTGCCTCGGGCGCCCAGCACACCACCATCACCGGCGACTCCCGCGCGGTTCGCACCAACTGCGAGGTGAGGGGGAGTCGCGCTGAACTGTCGAATACCACCCGCACCGGCGGCACGCGCGGCGCCGAGTAGCTCCGCACCGTCAGCAATGGATCGTCAGCCAGTACCGTACCGATGCCTACGGCCACCGCATCCGAGCCAGCGCGCAGGCGATGCACTTCGCCACGCGCCTCGGGCCCGGTGAGCCAAGCCGGCTTTCGCGTGGCATCCGACATCGCGCCATCGAGCGACAGCGCGAGCTTGAGCCGCACGAAGGGGCGGTCCGATACGAGCGCGTGAAAGAAGACCGCATTCAGCTCCCGCGCCGAGGCCTCGCCGAGTCCCATCTCCACCGTCAGGCCGGCCTCGCGCAGTCGCTCGGCGCCGCCTCCAGCGATCGGATTCGGATCCGACACCGCGATGACGACTCGACGGATGCCCGCGGCGAGGATGGCGTCGGTGCACGGCGGCGTACGGCCCTGATGATTGCACGGCTCGAGGGTGACGTAGAGGGTCGCGCCACGCGCGCGGTCGCCCGCCGAGCGGAGCGCTTCCACCTCGGCATGTGCTTCACCGTAGCGGCGGTGCCAACCCTCGCCGACGATGGCACCGTCGCGGACGACAACGGCGCCGACCATCGGGTTCGGCGCCGTGCGTCCCCATCCATTCTCTGCGAGGTCGAGCGCGCGGCGCATGAATGCGCCATCAGCGGGTGCCGCCGCGCGCTCCCGTGAAGCCATGCGCTAGAAGCCGAAGCGAAATCCGACCGAGCCGTACGTCTGCGCCTTGTCCGCGCGACCCGACTGGAAGGTGTTGTACGTATTCACCGTCCCACCCGACACCTGTCCGATCTCACCGGTCAGCTTGAGCAGGAACAGCTTGAGCGACGCGTCCACAAAGTAGTTCGTGCGCGTCATCGACTGCGACGTGCCTGGCACGGTCGCGGTCGTGCTGAAATTCGACGGCGGGATCGTCGGTTGCGTGCCACTGACCGTGGCGGAGATGGCGGCCGACTGATCGTACTTGTCCTGGCCCACGCCGGCGGCGATGCCGAGGATGACGAGGCTCTTGCTCGCAACGAGCCGCCACCCGGACGTCTTCACCTTGAAGTCGCTGACGTTCAGCGTTGCCGTCGTAGGACCGGTGAGCAGGTTGCTGTACGTTGCCGTTCCGGTAATCGTCGTCGTCGGCAGGTCGCGCTTCAGGTAGGTGAACGATATGCCTGGCACCAGGATGGACTCCGAGAGCAGACCAATCCGCGCACCGTATCCGACCTGGAGGTTCTGATCGGGACGCACAGAGAAGTTGTCTCCCGTGATCGTCGGCAGGTACGACGCGCTCAGCAGGACGTCAATACCGCCGACATTGGTCAGTGCGAGCGGCAAACCGCCGAAGATTCCGATTGCCAGGTCGGCGCCGGGCAGACCCATGAATTGATCCTTGGTCGGCAACTGCTGGGCTGGACTCGCACCACTGGAGCGCTGCGTGAACTGATCTACTTGCGGGAGCGAGCCTCGAAAGCCGGTCGCGTGAAGCCCGAGCGAGAAATGACCGAGACCGCCGAGCGTCGAGGCGGAGCCGAGCGTGTGATTGCCCCCCGCCACCGCCAGGCCAAGCTGCGGTCCCATGAACTGGTAGACATCATACGCTTGCTGGCAGGCGTCCTGGGCGACTCGGTCGGGCGTGGAGTTGCTCGCGGCAACGCACACCGGCTGCGCCAAGCCGCCATTCTGCGCCTTCGCGCCGACGGTGCCGAAGACCGACATGCCAATCACGAGAACGAGGAACTTCTTCATGACGCGAACTCCTGTGTGATGCGCACCTGACCGGCTCCGCGCACGATGCGCCCGAGCCGCCAGTTGCCGAGGTGAGCCGACGAGGCGCTCGCCTCGACCGCTCGCGCGCCGTCCTCGTCGGTGATGACGACCATCCCGACACCCATGTTGAACGTCCGAAACATCTCCGCTCGATCCACGCCACCAGCCCGCTCGAGCTGCCGGAACAGGTTGGGCAGCTCCCAGCTCGCCGCATCGATCTCGGCGTCCAACGTGTCGGTGAGGGTGCGGTTCACATTGCCCGGCAGCCCGCCGCCGGTGATGTGCGCCATGCCGTGAATGTGACCGAGGACCGGCCGCAACACCGGCAGATACGAGCGATGGACCCGCAGCAACACGTCCGCGACCGAGGCATCCTCCCCCGGAAACGGATCGTCCACAGCCAGGCCCATCCGTTCAGAGACGATGCGCCGCGCCAGGGAGTAACCGTTGGTGTGCAGCCCGCTGCTCGCCAGACCGAGGATCACGTCGCCCTCGCGCACGCGGTCAGCGCCGAGAATTGCGTCCTCCTCCACCATGCCGACGATGAACCCCGCGAGATCGTAGTCGGGAGGCGTGTAGATGCCCGGCATCTCCGCGGTCTCGCCCCCGACGAGCGAGCAACCGTTCTCGCGGCAGCCCGCCGCCACCCCCGAAACCACCGCCGCGACGACTTCCGGGTCGAGCCGCCCCGCAGCGAAGTAGTCGAGGAAGAACAGCGGCACGGCGCCCTGGACGAGGATGTCGTTCACGCAGTGGTTCACGAGGTCGTGTCCCACCGTGTCGTGACGGCCGGCGTCGATGGCGACGCGCAGCTTGGTGCCGACGCCGTCGGCGCTCGACACGAGCACGGGGCGCCGCGCTTCGGCCGGAATGCGGAACATGCCACCAAATCCGCCGAAGCTGCCGCGTGCGCCGGCCGTGAAGGTGGACTCCACCGCGGCCCGAATGCGCTGCTTCACCGCGTCGGAGCGGTCGATGTCCACCCCGGAGCCGGCGTAGTCCATGCCGCGCTCCCCGCCGCGCTTCTCGGTCACGCCGACAGCTCCTCCTCGAACGCCACCAGCGCGTGGAAGTCGGCCACGCGGGAGGCGATCTCCTTCGGCGAGATCTCGAGCAGCCGCTGCACGGAGAACTTCTCCACGGCGAACGATCCCATGGCCGATCCGTACACCACGGCACGGCGGAGGTTGGCGTCGCTCAGGTCGCCCGTGCGCGCGAGATAGCCCATGAAGCCGCCGGCGAACGAATCGCCGGCGCCCGTGGGATCGAACACCGATTCGAGCGGATACGCGGGCGCGAAGAAGATCGAGCTCTCGCGAAAGAGGAAGGCGCCGTGCTCGCCCTTCTTGATCACCACCATCTTCGGGCCGCGATCCATGATCCAGCGTGCCGCCTTCACGAGGTTGAAGCAGTCCGTCAGTTGTCGGGCTTCCGCGTCATTCAGGGTGATCAAGTCCACATGCTTGATCAGCTCGATGATGTCGGGCCGACGGCTCTCGATCCAGAAGTTCATCGTGTCGCAGGCGACGAGCTTCGGCTTCTGCACCTGCTTCAGCACGTCGAGCTGCAGTCGCGGGTCGATGTTGGCGAGAAAGACGAACGGCGCGCTGCGGAACTGCGGCGGGATCTTCGGGCTGAAGTGCGAGAACACGCCGAGATGCGTCTCCAGGGTCTCCGCCGAGTTGAGATCGTGACGATAGCGGCCGCGCCAGCGGAAGGAATTTCCGTCCGCCTGCTCGAGACCGGCCATGTCCACGCCGCGCTGCTTCAGCGGCTCGAGCTGATCGAGTGGATAGTCGTTGCCCACCACGCCGACGAGCTGCACCGGTGCGAGGTGGCTCGCCGAGGCGGAGAAGAAGGTGCCCGACCCGCCGATGACGTTGTCGGCCTTGCCGAACGGGGTTTCAACCGAGTCCAGCGCGACGGAACCAACGACGAGAACGGACATGAGTGAGCGTGGTAGGGTGAGACGTGAATCGCACAGCCCGTGAAACGTGAGACGTGAATCGTGAATCGAGACCACATCCGAGGTCTGCAGGTACGGCTTACGGCTCACGATTCACGTGTAGTTCTACATGCGCTCCGGCGCCGAGATGCCGAGCATGGTGAGGCCATTGCGCAGGACGATCTGTGACGCGCGCGCGAGCAGCAAGCGCGCGCGGGTGATCGGTTCCGGCTCGTTCAGCACGTGAGCCTTGTGATACCAGAGATGCACCTTGCCCGCCGTGTCGTGCAGGTAGGTAGCGACGCGATGCGGCTCCAGTGCCTCGGCCGCACCGGCCACGAGCGCCGGAAAGTCGAGGAGCGCCTTCATGAGCTCCGACTCCTCGGGCAAGGTGAGCACGGAGAGATCGGCCGTCGGGTCGATCGTGGCCGGATCGATCTCGCCGACGCGAAAGATCCCCGACATCCGCGCGTGCGCCATCTGGATGTAGTAGACCGGGTTCTCCTCGCTCTGCGAGCGCGCGAGGTCCACGTCGAACGAAAGCTGCGAGTCGCCCTTCCGCATGAGGAAGAAGTAGCGCACCGCGTCGCGGCCCACTTCGTCGATCAGGTCGCGTACCGTGACGTAGCTGCCGGCACGCTTCGAGATCTTCACCTCGTCACCGCCGCGCATGACCGTCACCAACTGGTGCAGGGCGTACTCCGGGTAGCCGTCGGGGATGCCGATGTCGAGCGCCTGGAGGCCGGCCCGCACGCGCGTCACCGTGCTGTGGTGATCGGCGCCCTGCACGTTGATCGCGCGCGTGAAGCCGCGCTCCCACTTCGTCACGTGATACGCGACGTCGGGAACGAAGTAGGTGTAGGTGCCGCCCTTCTCCGCGCTCTTGCGCATCACGCGGTCCTGGTCGTCGCCGTAGTCGGTGGTGCGCAGGAAGAGCGCGCCGTCCTTCTCGTACGTCTTCCCCCGCTCGACGAGCGCGTGCACGGTGCGCTCGACGCGACCATCCTCATACAGCGAGGACTCGAGGAAGTAGGTGTCGAACGCGACGCCGAACGCCTGCATGTCGCGGTCCTGTTCCTTGCGCAGCTCGCGCACGGCGAAGCGGCGCAGGGCGTCGAGGTTGTTCCCCGCTCCGTCTTCCGGATGCTCGGCGACATAGCGCTGCGCGATCTCGGCGATGTACTCGCCGTGGTAACCGCCCTCGGGAATCTCCAGCGGCGCACCACCGAGCTCACGCACGCGTGCCCGGGTACTCTTCGCGAGGTTCTCGATCTGAACGCCGGCGTCGTTGTAGTAGAACTCGCGCGAGACGCGCCAGCCACTCCACTCCAGCAGCGACGAGATCGCGTCACCAAGCGCGGCCTGCCGGCCGTGGCCGACGTGCAACGGCCCGGTGGGGTTGGCGCTCACGAACTCCACGACCACCGGCTTCCCATTGCCATTCTCGTTGCGACCGTACCGCTCACCCGCCTCGACGAGTGCACGCAGCCCGTCGGCCACGGTCGCGGCACTCAGACGCAGGTTGATGAATCCCGGGCCGGCGACGTCGGCACTCGCGAGACCGGCTGCCTTGAAATCCAGGGCCTTCACCAGCTCCTGCGCGAGGTCACGCGGCTTCCGACCGAGCGGTTTGGCGAATACCATGGCGACGTTCGTCGCCCAATCGCCGAACGCGGGATCGCGCGGGCGCTCGAGCAGTGGCTCGACGTCCGCGGGCGCACCGAGTGAACGGGCGGCGCGCGCCAATTCGGCGCGCAGCGCGTCAGTGCCCGCGCTCACTCGCCGGTGCTCTTCTTCGGGGCCGGCTTGGACTCCGCGGCGGGAGCGGACGGCGCCGAGGCGCTGGTGGACGACGCAGCGCCATCGGCGCCGCGCTTCGCGCCATCACTCGTTGCGCCGTCACTCCTCGCGCCGTCGCTCGCAGTGTCAGACTTCGCGGCGCCGCTCGCGTCGCCGGAACCCGAGTCGGACGCTGTGCTCTTGCCCGTGGTTCCCTTCTCGCGATGCGCGTTCTTGCCGTAGTCCGTGAGGTAGAATCCGGAGCCCTTGAAGGCGAATCCAGCCGGCGAGAGGATGCGCTCGGCAAGCTCGCCACACTCGGGGCAAGCGGCCTGGGCCTCGGCGCCGCTGATGGTGCGGTAGAACTTCTCGAACTCGTGCCCGCGCGGACAGCGAAACTCGTAAGTTGGCATCTATATGAGACTTAGGCAGGGCGGTTCAGTCGGGAAACTTAGTGGCGGGGGACGGGCAACGGTAGGTGGGGAGGCCAGTAGCTCGGTAGGACGGTTCGTCAGGGCGAATAACGACGAGGGCCCGGTCAGCATGGCTGACCGGGCCCTGCCAATTTCCTACCCACGTATCCACCTACCCACGTACGCGAAGGCGCCCGGTGGCCGTGAAGCCACCGGGCGCCTTCGTCAGCGACGAATCGCTTAGAAGCGGATACCGAACGTCAGCGGCACCGTCTTCATGCTGGTGCCGTCGCCGGTCGAGATCTGCGTGTAGCGCGCATCGATACGCGCCGGGATGCGGCCCATCGCGAAGTCGAGGCCAGCACCGGCGTTGTAGCCCCAATGGTTTTCCGTCGGGACGCCATTGCCGATGTCATAGTGCGCGAAGCTCGCGCCAGCCACGAAGTACGGCGTGACCGGGCTCGGGCGCTTCGACGTCCAGAGCACCGCGTCCAGGTTGGCACCCATGGTCTTGTTGCTGCCTGTGCCGACCGTCGACTTCACGCTGTTGCTCGAGTAGCTCGCGTCGGCGCGCAGGCCGAGCATCGAGGAATTGCGGAGATCCATCGAACCGCCGAAGGTATAGCCCGTGTTCAGCGCATCGGACGCATCACCCATCGGCATCGAGGCGCCGCCGAACAGAGCGAACGAAAGCGGCTTGTGGGCAACCTGGGCGCTCAGCATGCTGGGCGCGAGGAGGACGGCACCGGCAACGGCCATCGTGCGGAAGATGTTGATCGGTCGCATGGAACCTCTGGCGAAAGGAAGCGAACCGCCTGGTAGACCCTCTGGCGAGTCCGCCATGAAGGCGACGCGATCCCGCGTCGCAAGAGAAGCGGCGCGAACCACTCGGTCCGCGCCGCTTCGGAAACTCAGCGAGTGTACACCGACAGACCGGCAAGGAGGCCGATTGCGTTCTGCGTGACGCCTTCGCTGCTGGCGTGCGAGAAGTTGGCTTCGAGACGCGTCGCGAAGCGGTTGGCGACCGGCATCTTCACGCCGAAGCCGCCGCCGAACGTGAACGCGCTGTGTGAGCCAAGGTCGCCGGAGATGCCGTCCAGGCCGATGAAGGGGCGAACGTAGAACTGGTTCGCCATCCGGCTGGGCTCGAAGTGATACAGCAGGCCGAGGCCGACGCCATACGTGGTGAAGCTCGTACCATCGCTGCTCTGGTGATTCAGGCTGAGCGACGGCTCGATCGAGACCACGGGCGAGACGTAGAAGCCCATCCGGATCGACGGGATCGGGATCTGGAGATTGGTGGTCTTCGGGTCGTCCAGGGTAAAGATCACGCCAGCATCGACACCGATTTCCGGCGACGGGTTGGCGGAGGTCGTGCTGCTGCCGCGGGTCGTGCGCTGCGCACTGGCGGTGGACGCGATGGCGATCAGCGAGAGCGCGGCGAACGAAAGAACCCGACGCATACTGTCTATTCCTGTAGTCTGGTGAGCCAGCAGAATCGTGATCCCACCCGGGGCCCGGGAGGGTCACGAAACAGACTGCCGAACTCGCTACAGGTCACGGCCCGGGAGGGCCTCCAGGACCACCCGAAGAAATCCCGACGTCCCCGTCAGCTGCCAGGCCGGTAGATCCCCCAGGCCGCGCTGAGAGTGTCGCTGATCTCGCCCACGCTCGCGCGCGCGCGCACGGCGTTCACCACGTGTGGCATCAGCGGCCGTCGTTCACCGCCGCCATTCGATGCATACGACTTTGCCGACTCGCCGAGCGCCGAAAGCGCGTGACCCAACCCCGCGTCGTCTCGCTTCGCTCGCACTTCCGCCAGGCTCGCCACCTGCTCGCGAGCCAGCGCCGAGTAATCCGGCGTGGGAATGTCCGGCGGCTCGCTCTCATCCGCGAACTTGTTCACGCCGACGATGGTCGTCTCACCACGCTCGACCGAGAGCTGATACTCGTACGCCGATCGCCCGATTTCCTCCTGGAAGAACCCGGCGGCGATGGCCTGCGCCGCGCCGCCCAGCTCGTCCACGCGGCCGAGCAGCGCGTCCGCATCACGCTCGAGTGCATCGGTGAGCTGCTCGACGTAGAAGCTCCCCGCCAGCGGATCCGCGGTAGCCGCCGCACCGCTCTCGTAGCCGATGATCTGCTGGGTACGCAACGCGAGCGTTGCCGCCTCCGCGGTCGGGAGCGCGAGCGCCTCGTCGTAACCATTGGTGTGCAGCGACTGGGTCCCGCCCAGCACCGCGGACAACGCCTGAATGGCGACGCGCACCACGTTGTTGAGCGGCTGCTGCGCCTGGAGCGTCACGCCGCCGGTCTGGGTGTGGAAGCGCATGCGACAGCTCGCATCATTGGCGTCGAAGCGATCGCGCATCAGTCGCGCGTACATCCGGCGCGCGGCGCGAAACTTCGCCGCTTCCTCGAACAGGTCGTTGTGCGCCGCGAAGAAGAACGACAGTCGCGGCGCGAAGCTGTTCACGTCGAGCCCCGCATCACGAGCGCAGCGAACGTACT
>Ga0207657_10003619_pt1 | contig 16468 bp, 11 predicted proteins | sample KBSC33metaG_FD_184316 | JGI IMG/M metagenome (GOLD analysis project Ga0207657, IMG submission 184316) | Corn rhizosphere microbial communities from Kellogg Biological Station, Michigan, USA - KBS C3-3 metaG (SPAdes) (version 2) | ecosystem: Host-associated > Plants > Roots > Rhizosphere > Soil ... | reverse complement strand
ACCCGCCAAAGTCCTGGATCACGTTGGGCATTCCGACCAGGAGGGGCCAGACGACCACCGCAAGCAACAGCGGATGGAGGATTCCAAGCGGATTGCCGGCAAGCACCGCGACCGCTGCAAGCAGCAGGACGTCGCGGGTCATCGCGGTTATCATGGCCACCGCGAACTCGGACCCGGTCCCCCCCTGGATTCCGAATGCGAATGCCTGGATGATCGTCGGCAGCGCCCCGGTGAAGAGAATGTAGAGGGCGAGAATCATCTGGAATCCGCCCGGGATCCGCTGGATTCGCGGGGCCGGATTCGCGGCCGCGGATGCGCTTATGACCTTCCGACTGGGTTCACCGGCGGCGGCGATCTGCTGCATCGTCAAGACTCGAATGCCCTTCTGCCAGTCACCGGTCGCGCTGTCCTGCCGGCCTTACGAGGCGCACGCGCACGCGGCGGCTTCGCGCCGCGCGCCTTGGTGGCGGCACGACCGTCAGATACCCCGGCAGGCCCCGGCGAAACAACCTCCTCGATGATCGCCAGCGCCGCCTTCTCGTCGCGATCCTCAATGGCCAACAGAAGCTTCTCGAAGCTGCGTGCAAACGAGGAAGGCACGAGTCCGGATTCCGACGCCTTGACGATCCGGGGATGGGACGTCGGATAGCCGCGATTGTCGATCAGCAGCTCCTCGTGAATCTTCTCGCCCGGACGCAATCCGATCTCGACGATGTCGATGTCGCCGTCGCCTCCATCCTCGGACCCGACCGCAAGCCCGCTAAGCTGGATCATCATTGTCGCAAGGTCGTGAATCCGGACCGGCTCTCCCATGTCCAAAAGGAATATGTCGCCGCCGCCGGCCATGGCTCCGGCCTGGACGACCAGCTGTGCCGCCTCCGACACCGTCATGAAGTAACGCGTGGCATCGCGGTGGGTGACCGTGACCGGCCCGCCCGCGGCGATCTGGCGCCTGAACAGCGGAACGACCGACCCGCTTGAACCAAGAACGTTGCCGAAACGGACCGCACTATATTTCGTCGTCGTCTGCGCGGCGCCGCGCGCCTGCAGGACCAGCTCACAAATCCTCTTCGAGGCGCCCATCACGCTGGAAGGCCGAACCGCCTTGTCGGTGCTGACCAGGGTGAAGTTGCGAACTCCGTGCTTCTCTCCCAGGACACAGCAATTGTAGGTCCCGAGGACGTTGTTCCTGATCCCCGCGATCGGGTCCGCCTCGACGAGGGGCACGTGCTTGTACGCGGCCGCGTGAAAGACGGTGTCCGGCTTGCATTCGCGGTAAACCCGTTCGGTATCGGCCGGGTCGGCGACGTCGACGAGCCTCGTTTCGATCGGGATTCGCAGCTTGTTCCGCTCGAGCAGCTCGCGAAGCTCCCCGTCGATGAGGTAAAGCGCGAGCTCAGACTGTTCCGCGAGAATGATTTTCGATGGCCGTTCCAGCACGATCTGGCGGCAAAGCTCGCTTCCGATCGAGCCGCCAGCGCCTGTGACCATCACCCGCAGGCCGCGGATGTTCGAGGACATCAATTTGGGATCGGGAACGACCTGGTCGCGGCCGAGGAGCTCCTCGATCTGGATTTCGCGAAGATCGCTGACCGAAACCTTGCCGGACGCGATCTCGGCGATGTGAGGAAGCGACCGGACGCCGGCTCCTGGCGCAAGCTCCCGTATCTCGTCGACGATCATCCGGCGCCGTGCGCGAGAGGCCGACGGCACCGCGAGCAGGACCTCGTCGATGGAGTGCGCGGCGAAGACATCGGCGAGTTCGGAGGCGTGCCAGATCCTGTATCCCTCCAGCCGCCGGCCCCGAAGAACGCGGTCGTCATCGACGAAGCCGACGACATGGAACTCCGGATCGTCGTGGATCGATGCGGTGAGCTCACGGCCCACAACACCGGCACCGTAGATGAGCACGTTCCGGCGGCCCCGGCGGTGGCGGGAATAGAGCGTCTCGCGAAGGAGCGACGACAGCACCAGCCGAGCCGTCGAGAGAAAGATGAAGAGGATCAGCGGGGCGAGGACCGCGAGCGTTCGCGGGATCCGGTCATTGACCCGAAGCATGACCAGGAAAATCGTCAGCAAGACACCGAGAATTGCGCAGCTTTTTGCGAGGTCCTTGATCGAGTGGGCGCCGGAGAACCTGAGCAGGGACCGATAGACGCCCTGCAGGGGTGCAATGACGATCCAGAGGGCGCAGGTCAGGAAAATCAACGTGATGACCGGTCTTGCGACCATTCTCCACTCACCGACCCTCAGCGAATAAGCGAGCAGGACCGCGAAGGCGCAGAGCACCATGTCGAGGCTGACAACCATCGCCGTCCGCGATCGCGGCGAGAAGCGATAGAGGAAGAGCAGGTATCGCTTGAGGGCGTTCACACGCGATCCATGGGCTGGCAAACTCGGCCACAAAACGCGCAGTGGTCAGGCGCGCGCGCGAAGGCGACTAGGCATTGACTCGGCCTGGACAGCCACAAACCCATGGAGCCACTCCCAAGATCAGCAATCGGCTGGTGCCGCGCGCCGGCATCCACATAGCCGAGGAGAATCCACTTCGGTAGGGATTTCATCGACTTCGGGCTTGAATAGCTGTCGGGCCACCGAGAGCCAAAGCTAAAAGCTTTTAAGAACGCGCGTTTGTCTCATCGCTTGCAGGCCGCGGATCGCGCCAAGCCGCACGCGAGCGGCATCAGCCGCCCGCGCGCCACGACTCCCGTAACCGGTGATCAGTCCTGCTGTTCGATCAGAGAGACGAGATCGCTGCTCTTGCCGACGGCGCCATAGCGATTCTTGCCATAGCCGTAGCGGTTTCCGGACCCGTAGCCGCCATAGCCGTAGCCATAGCCGTAGCCATAGCCATAGCCGTACCCATAGCCATAGCCGCTGTTGCGCGGGGTGCTCTTGGTCAGCGTGACGCCCAGGATGTTGCCGCCCGCGGCGGTCAGCCGGTGGATCGCCTCGATCGCGGCTGACGTGCGCGTTCTGCCGCTTTCGACGACCATCACCACCGCATTGACCATCGATGCAATCAGCGGAGCATCGGCGAGGCCGAGGAGCGGCGGCGAATCCACCACGACCACGTCGAACTGATCGCAAGCCTCGGCCATCACGGCGCGGAAGCGGCCGCTGGCGAGAAGCGCCGCCGGGTTGGGCGGCTCCGGACCGCACTGGAGCAGCCAGAGATTGTCGTACTTGGTCGCGATCACGTGCTGCGCCAGGGTGTCCTCGCTCGTCAGGACGCTCGTCAGGCCTCTCTGGTCGGCGGTTCCGCGGAAGGTCGGCTTGCGCAAGTCGGCATCGATCAGGAGTACGCTTTTCCCGAGCTTCGCAAGGTGGTGCGCCAAGGCGAGCGCGGTCGACGACTTTCCTTCCGACGCCCTCGCGCTGGTGACCAGCATCGCATGCGGCAGTCCCTCGTCCGTGGTGAACCGGAGCGATGTCGCGAGCGTCGCGTAGGATTCGGCCGCCGGAGAGGTGGGATCGTCGAGTTCCTCCAGCAAGCCGGTCCGCTTCGCATTGCCCGACCGCTTCGGGATTGCACCGAGGAACGCCAGCCCAAGCTTGTTGCGGACGTCCGCCGGGCTGCGGATGGTGTCGTTGAGGATGTCGAGACCGATTGCAGTCGCGGCTCCGGCGAGCAGGCCGAGCATGATTCCGACGAGGACGTTGAGCTTCACGTTCGGCTTGAACGGAGCAACCGGGACCTCGGCGCGATCGACGATCGAAACCGGCGATGCGCCGATGCCGCCGGCGACTCCGATTTCCTTGTAGCGCTGCAACAAGGCGTCATAGAGCGCGCGGTTGGTGTCCACATCGCGCTGGAGGATCGCATATTGGATGCTCCGCCCGCGCAGGTTGAGGACCTGCGATTTCAGGTCGGACACCTGCGCCCTTAGCGCGTTTTCCGCGGACAGGGCGGCACGATAATCGGCGAGAGCGGTATTGGACCGGCTGCTTTCCACGCCCGAGGCCTCGCTTGCGATCGCCTTGTCGAGCGCCGCGATCTGCGAACGAAGGCTGATCATGTCCGGGTGGTCGGGCTTCATCAGCGAGCGCTTTGCCTGGTAGTCCGCCTGGAGCTGGGCCCGTTGCTGGCGGAGAGGCTGGGTGCTCGCCGTGACGTCGGTGGTTACGCCGGCCGAGAGAGACTGGCGATAGACGCCTTCAGCCGCGACCCGCCTGGCCGTCGCCTGGGCGAGGGCGTCGTTGAGCGCGACCATCGACTGACCCTGCGGCGAGGACGCGTCGGTTCGCGGTCCGTCCGTGGTGCTGGTGTCGATGATCCCCTGCGCCTGTGCATATTGTACCAGCAGCCGCTCCGATTTCTCGAGCTCGCCGCGAGTCCTGGCGATCTGCCTCTGCAGGAAATTGCGGGCGTAGGCCGATGCCTCGTACCGCCTCTGCAGGCTGGTATCGATGAATGCGTCGGCATAGGCGTTTGCGACCTTCGCCGCCATCTGCGGGTCGGTCCAAATGAAGCTGAAGCTGATCAGCTGGCCGTCGGCCTGCGGCGCAACTTCCAGATTGGCGCCGATCTGGTCAGCAGCCTGCTCGACCCGGCGCGCCGGATCGGACTTGGGATTGGAGAATTCCGGATTGTTGCGAAGGCCCAGATCCTGGGCAACGCGCTCCGCCAGGCCACGGCTCTGAAGCAACCCCACCTGCGTCGCGACGAATTGCCACACGTCGACCGTCGGGCCGCTCGAGTCCGATTTCTGGTCGATGACCTGGACCGACGGCGGATTTACCTCGAGCGCCACCCGAGCGCGATACGTCGGAGTGGTCATCAAGGTGATCACGATTGCGATGGCGAGTCCGGCCCCGCCCATCGCAAGAATCAGGAATCGCCACTCCCGAAGGATTCGGATGAGCCGCGACAGATCCATCCCGGAATGCGCTTCCAGTCCGGAGCGGCCGGCGCCTTGGTCGATGTGCGGGAGAACGTCCCAGTTCTCCTCGCCGCGGACTACCAGAAGATCGCGGTTCAAAGCAGCACCACCATCATTGAGGGAAATTCGGGCGACCCGTTTCGAAAAACTCGCAAAACACAAGTATCATGGTCGGACGTGCAATTTCTCATGCGAAGCTCCGGCGATGCAGCCGCTCGCTCTACTAATAGTCCGGACCGGATGCAACGCACGGAAACGAGATGTCCCAAAATTAGCGATATTGCGCGGTAGTTTACGTCCGTTCGCTACGAATCGGAGCGCCGCGTCCACCAGGCGAGCACCAGCAAAACGAGGCTGATCGCCGCCAGGTCGGCCGCCCAGTCGACCGGGTCCGCATCCCTCCCAAGGCCCGGAATCGCCTGGACGAGCTCGATCAATGCCCCAAACAAGGCGAGATAGATTCCGATGCGGAGCTTGGCCGTCTCGGGATAAGCAAGCCATGCCAGCGAGGCGAGGACCGCGAAGGCCGCCACATGCTGGATCTTGTCCGACGGCCTGCCCGGCAGCACCGGTGGGTGCGGGACGACCGCGAGGACGAACACGATCACGATGGCGGTCCAGAGCAGGACGCGCAGGACGAGCATCCGCCGGCGGGTGGTCATAACGGACGCGCGCCGGCGAAGAGCCGCGGACAAAGAGCGTAAGTGACCGCCGTGCAATGGCGCATAGTCCGGCGGATCATTCGGCGAGCATAGCAAGCTGTTCTCGCGCTGGGCAGTGGCCGCTCAGCCACTCGGCAAAACATCGGCGAGCCCGATCGGTATAAGCCTTCTTGCGGTCGGCCCGCTTCGCCCGTCCGGGGGTCGGGGGCATCAGGCCGAAATTGACATTCATCGGCTGGAAGGTGTCCGCATCGGCGCCCCCGGTTATATGGCCCAGGAGAGCGCCTATGGCCGTTTCCCTCGGTGGCGGCCGAAGTGTCTGGCCGCGAAGCTCCGCAGCCGCGAACCGCGCCGCGACAAGGCCGATGGCAGCGCTTTCCACATAGCCCTCGCACCCGGTGATCTGCCCGGCAAAGCGGATATTCGGTTTCGACTTCAGGCGCAGCTGTTCGTCCAGCAGCCGGGGCGAGTTGATGAAGCAGTTGCGGTGGATTCCGCCGAGCCGGGCGAACTCGGCATTTTCGAGGCCGGGGATGGTCCGGAAAATGCGCACCTGTTCGCCGTGCTTCAGCTTGGTCTGGAAGCCAACCATGTTCCAGAGTGTGCCCAGCTTGTTGTCCTGGCGGAGCTGGACGACCGCATACGGCCAGCGCCCGGTGCGAGGATCGTCAAGGCCGACCGGCTTCATCGGACCATGGCGGAGCGTGTCGACCCCGCGCTCGGCCATCACCTCGATCGGCATGCAGCCTTCGAAGTAGGGCGTGTCACGCTCCCAGTCCTTGAAGGGCATCTTCTCGCCATCGATCAGTGCCTGGACGAAGGCGTCGTACTGCGCCTTGTCCATCGGGCAGTTGATGTAATCCTTGCCCTCGCCCTTGTCCCAGCGCGACTGGAACCAGGCCTGGCCCATGTCGATGCTGTCGCGATGGACGATCGGGGCGATCGCATCGAAGAACGCCAGCGCTCCCTCCCCCGTCTCCGCGGCGGTCGCTTCGGCCAGCTTCAGTCCGGTCAGCGGCCCAGTCGCGACAATCGCCGGATGATCGGGAAGCGCGTCGATCCTTTCGCGAACGATGGTGATGTTCGGATGACTGTCGATGGCGCGAGTCACTTCGGCCGCGAAGGCGTCGCGATCAACGGCAAGCGCCGACCCGGCCGGGACTCGATGCAGGTCGGCCGAGCGCAGGATCAACGAATCCAGCGCGCGCATTTCCTGGTGGAGAAGCCCGACAGCATTATGCTCCGGATCGTCGGACCGGAAACTGTTCGAGCAAACCATTTCGGCCAGCCGATCGGTTTCGTGCGCAGGCGTGGTGTCGCCCCCGCCACGCATCTCCGAAAGCCGGACCCTGAGGCCCGTTTCGGCGAGCTGCCAGGCGGCTTCGGATCCGGCGAGTCCCCCGCCGACGATGTGGATGTCCTGCATGGCTCGAGCCTAGCGACCGCGGATGCCTATTCCCAGTCCATGCGGGTCTGGCCGGTTATTGCGGCCCCCGGACGTTTCGGTTCTGCGCGGGATCGATCAGATAGGCGCGAGTCCCGCTGTTGGTCCGGATGCTGTTGCCGCTGACGAGCCCGTTGTCGACCGAGGTCAACCAGATACCGCGCTCGAATCCGCTGATGTCATTGCCGTCGATGCGGACGTCGGTGATGCGCTTGTTGTGGCCCCAGAACCGGTCCGTGAACTGGATCCCGATGGTCTCTTTCCGTCCCGCCGCATCGAGCGTGTTGCCGGAAACGGTGATCCCGTCGCTGCTCAGTCCGGCCGCCCGAATGTAGATTCCGATCGGAAACTGGCCGGTGAACCCGCGAATGATGTTCCCAGACACCACGACGTTCGCGAACGCCGAAGCGCTCGCGCCGGCTTTGTCCGGTCCGATGTAGATTCCCAGACCTTGCGAATCGATGATCTGGTTGCGCGCAATCAGGACGTCGTTGAAGGCGCCGCCTCGAACGAGGGTTGTGACCGCAAGACCCGCGTTCCGGCCGCCGCGCACCTGATTGTCGACAATTCGCAGGACTGAAACGCCCGGCCCGCCGTTGGCGGTGAGCTGCAGCCCTCCCGAAACGTCATTGCGGCCAATCCAGACGCGCTGGCTCGGCGTGACGCTACCGGAGCCGAGGCTCACCGCCCAGCGGTCGCCGCCGGCGGTCACGGGCCGTGAATCGGTAAAGCAATCGTCGAGGATCGCGACGTCGCTGGATCCGGCGCCTCTGAGCGAGATGGAGGTTGTGAAGGGCCTCCCGGAATTGTGGTCGAACTGGATGCCCTGGACGCGCACGTTCGATACGCCCTTCACCTCGATCAGCACTTGATCTCGAGAATTTGGGGTTCGAACGATCTTCGTCGCGCCACATCCTTGTCCGACAAGCGCGACATTCGAGACGAGCGAGACGGGACGGTCCAACAGATACTCGCCGGCCGGCAGAAGGACAGCCGCCGAGCCCTGGCGCGCCGCATAGGCAAGCGCGTTCTGGATCGCCTGGCTATCGGGAGCGCCATCCCCGGGGACTGCGCCGAACTGGGCCGCCGATATGACGCCGCCTGGCCCGATCTTCGCCAGATACTCGCTGGGACTCGAAAGGTCGGGCTGCCAATTTGAAAGCGCTCCGGCGCCGCTTTGGGCGGCGGCCGGCGAGCACAGCGTCAGCCCGAGGGCAAGAAGTGCCCAGAGCCGCCATCGAGCAGGCGAGAGAGCTACGAATCCGTCAAGCACAAGGCATGTCCTCCAGGCCGCGATGTTCGAATATCGGCAATGTATTGTCTCTGAACGCGTGACGCCGGCCGCCAGGCGCCGCCATTGACGGCGGTGGTGAGCGCTGTACCCGCTTCAGGCGTGAAACAATCCTCCGCACGATCGGCTCCGGAAGCTTTGCGCATCTTCACGATCGGCTATGAATCGACGACCGTGGGCGAATTCCTGTCGGCGCTTGTCGAGGCCGGCGTCGAGCGGGTCATCGACGTTCGAGCGGTGCCGAACTCGCGCCGCCCCGGCTTCTCGAAGAACCTGCTTCGGAACGAACTTGCGGAAGTCGGGATCGACTATGTCCACTTGCGCGCCTTGGGCACCCCCGCCGATGGCCGTGCCGCCGCTCGCGCAGGGAGGACCGAAGAGCTGAAGCGAATCTATGCGGGCCAGCTCGAGCTTCCCGAAGCCATTGCCGAAGGCGCGAAGATGCTCGACCTCGCGCGCGAAAGGCCGAGCGCCCTTCTCTGCTACGAGCGCGAACCCGCAGGCTGCCATCGCACGCTGCTTCTACGCGCCGTCGCTCCGGGCGCCGACGTGGTCGACCTCTTCGCCTGAGAGCGCTTCGCCGACCAGCCGTTTGAGGTCCTCGGGCTTGGCCAGATCGCTACCGCAGCTCAGCACCGCCGCTGCTCCCGCGGCAAGCCCGACCCTGAACGCCTGCTCCGGCTCGTGCCCGGTGGCGAAGCCATGCACCATCCCGGCAAGGAAGCTGTCGCCCGCGCCAACCGCGCTGCACGCCTCCACGGGGATTGCCGGAAGCAACAGCGATCCGTCCTTGCTTGCCAGGATCGCGCCCTCGCGGCCCATCGTGATCGCCACATTTTCGGCCGATCCGGAGCTGACCAGCCGCTCCGCCTCGATCACCAACTCTGCCGTCGTCAGCGGCCGGCCCGCATAGGCTTCGAACTCACCGCGGCTCGGTTTCACCAGGAACAGGCCGCCGGCATTCAGCGAAGCGCGCAGAGGCGCCCCGGACGTGTCGAGCACGAAGCGCGCGCCGAGCGCCGAAACGGCCTTGCTGAGTTTCACGTAAAAGTCGTCCGGAACGCCGCGCGGAAGAGATCCGCTGGCGACGAAATAGTCGCAGGTTTCACCGCTAACCGCTTCTAATAGCTTCTCGATCTCCGCCGGCTCAACATCCGGGCCCTCGGGAACGAAGCGATATTCGTTTCCGGTCGATCGCTCCACCACGGTCAGGCTGAGCCGCGTGTCGTCGACGATCGCAATCATCCGGTGCGCGATTCGTGCGCGGTCGAGGAGCTCCTCGAGGACGCGCCCTGTCACGCCTCCGCCCAGGAACATTGCGTACACGTTCGCGCCCAGCCGGCTCAGCACGCGGGCAACGTTTATCCCGCCGCCGCCGGGCTCCATGACTTCATTGTAGGTTCGGACCTTGCGAGTGTGGCGGACGACGTCTGCCTCGCTCGACATATCGATGGCGGGATTGAGGGTCAGGCTGACGATCCGCGCCCTGGTGCTCACCCCCTGATCCTCCCCCGCTCCAGGCATCAGGCTGGCGGCGCGCCCTCGCCGACCAGCAGTTCCTCGATATCGGGGATCGGCCGGTCGGTCATTTCCTTGTTGACGGTCAGCACGATACGCCGCTCCGCCTCCTTGTGGAGCTTCTTTCGAAGCACCCCGAGTGCACGCGGCGGGACAATCACGACCAGGGCCTCGAAATCGTTCCTGAGCGCGCGACGATTCAGCTCTTCGGCGGCATCCTTCACCCAGCGGTCCTCGCCTTGCTGGTGGAAATCCGTCTCGTCCATGGCCGGGCGGGCATCGCCAAACCGCTGGGCCCGCGTTCCAGGCGCATCGCTCTTGATCTCCCGGTCCATCGGATCGGAGCGCTCGTCGTGGGATTCGGTCCTGAGATCGATCATCCCGGAGTCGCCATGGTTCCGGAGGAACAGCATCTTCTTGCCGTCGGCGACGAAAACGAGAGCTCCGTGGGGAATGGGCATCGGGAAATCTCCTTGCCAGGTGTCCAACAGAGCAACGCCGCCCCGAGCAAAGCCGTTCCCTTACTCCTCCTCGCCGGACGCGAGGTCTTCGCCGATGACCGCATCGGGGACCGGAGCGATCTCTTCGTCGCCGGCTTCCAGTTCGATTTCCTCTTCTTCGCTCTCGTCGATCTTGGCGACCGAAACGACCTTCTCGTTCTCGGCGACATTGAAGATCGTCACGCCTTGCGTGTTGCGCCCGGTGATTCGGATATCGCCGACGGTTGTGCGGATAATCTTCCCCTGGTCCGTGACCAGCATCAGCTGCTCGCCCTGTTTGACCGGGAAACTGGCCACCACGCTGCCATTGCGCTCGCTGGTAACGATGTTGATGATTCCCTGGCCGCCGCGATTGGTGCGCCGGTACTCGTACGTCGATGATCGCTTGCCGTAGCCATTCTCGGTAACCGTCAGCAGGAACTGCTCCCGTTCCGCGATCTCCTCATAGCGCTCCGGCGACAGCCCTTCCGCCGATTGATTGTCGCGCCATTTCGGAGAGCGAAGATAGGCTTCGCGCTCTTCCTGCTCCGTTCCGACCCGGCGCAGGATCGACATCGAAATAACCTGGTCGTTGTCGATCAGCCTTACCCCGCGCACTCCGGTCGAGTTGCGTGACTGGAATTCACGAACGTCGGTTGACTTGAAACGGATTGCCTTGCCGTTCCGGGTTGCGAGCAGGACATCGTCCCCCTCGGTGAGCAGCGCGACCCCGATGATTCGATCGGTAACGTCTTCCTCGCCGTCGTCGTCCGGAGTGCCGAACTTCATTGCGATCTTGCCGGCGGTCGGGATGTTGGTGAAGGCGTCCATGCTGTTGCGGCGAACGGTGCCCTTGCAGGTCGCGAACATGATGTGCAGCCCGCCCCATTCGGCCTCGTCTTCGGGAAGCGGAAGCACTGTCGAGATCGTCTCCCCCTCAGCCAGCGGCAGGAGATTGACCATTGGCCGGCCCTTGGTATTCGGCCCGCCCTCGGGCAGCCGCCATACCTTCATCCGGTAGACTCGGCCGATGTTGGAGAAGAACAGCACCGGGTTATGGGTCGACGTGACGAACAACTCGGTGACGATATCCTCTTCCTTCGTCGCCATCCCCGAGCGGCCCTTGCCTCCACGCTTCTGCTCGCGGAAAATCGATAGCGGGGTCCGCTTGATGTAGCCGGTCATGGTCACCGTCACGACCATGTCCTCGCGCTCGATCAGGTCTTCGTCCTCGATCCCGTCCGCGGCCGCTGCAAGCTCGGTCACGCGCGGGGTCGCGAACTCGGCTTCGACCTCGTCGAACTCTTGCCGCATCACCTCGAACAGCCGGGCGCGATTGGCCAGGATTTCGAGAAGTTCGCCGATCGAATCCGCCAGCTGGCTGAGCTCGCCCGCAATCTCGTCGCGGCCGAGTGCGGTCAGGCGGTGAAGGCGCAGTTCCAGGATCGCCTTCACCTGCGCTTCGGAAAGCGTGTACGCCTTGTCGCGTTTCTGCGGTTCGACGGCTTCGACCAGCGCGATGTACGGCCGGATTTCTTCAATCGGCCAGTTCCGCGCGAGCAGCTTTTCGCGCGCCTCGACCGGAGTTTTCGAACCGCGGATCAGCTTCACCACCTCGTCGAGGTTGGTGACCGCGACGACGAGACCGAGCAGAATGTGGGCGCGCTCGCGAGCCTTCAGCAGCTCGAACTTGGACCGCCTGACGATCACTTCCTCGCGGAAGCGGACGAAGCTTTCGATGATGTCGCGAAGCGCCAGGGTTTCCGGGCGGCCGCCGCGGATCGCCAGCATGTTCGCAGGGAAGCTCGACTGCGCCGGCGTGTGCCTCCACAGCTGGTTGAGCACCACATCGGGAGTCGCATCGCGTTTCAGGTCGATGACGATCCGCACACCTTCGCGGTTGGATTCGTCGCGGATGTCGGCAACGCCTTCGATCCGCTTGTCCTTGGCCGCCTCGGCAATCTTCTCGACGAGGCCCGACTTGCCGACCTGGTAAGGGATTTCTGTCAACACGATCGAACGCCGGTCGCCCCTGCCCTCCTCGACCATGTGGCGGGAGCGCATCATGATCGAGCCCCGTCCAGTGGTGTAGGCGGAATGGATTCCCGACTGGCCGAGAATGAAGCCGCCGGTCGGGAAATCCGGCCCCTTCACATGCTCCATCAGGCCTTCGGTACTGATTGCCGGATCATCCATATAGGCGCGGCACGCAGCGAGCACTTCGCCCAGATTGTGCGGCGGGATGTTGGTCGCCATACCGACCGCGATTCCACCGGCGCCATTGACCAGCAGGTTGGGGAAACGCGCGGGAAGGACCTGCGGCTCGCTTTCGCTGGCATCGTAGTTCGGCTGGAAAGTGACAGTGTCCTTGTCGATGTCGGCAAGGAGGAAGTTGGCGACCTTGCCGAGCCGCGCTTCGGTGTAGCGCATCGCCGCGGGCGGATCCGGGTCCATCGACCCGAAGTTTCCCTGCCCGTCGATCAGCGGCACCCGCATCGACCAGGGCTGCACCATTCGCGCGAGGGCGTCATAGATCGCCTGGTCGCCGTGGGGGTGATATTTACCCATGACATCGCCGACGATTCGGCTGCACTTGCGGTACGGCCGGCCGGCGACATAGCCGGCTTCGTCGCAGGCATAGAGGATTCGGCGGTGGACCGGCTTCAATCCGTCGCGAACGTCGGGCAGCGCGCGGCTGACGATCACGCTCATCGCGTAATCGAGGTAACTGCTCTTCATCTCCTCGACGATGGAGATCGGGGCGATGTCGCCCGGCTCGCCTGGAATGCGCTGTTCGTCGGCCGGCGGTTCGGTGGCCAAGAGCCTGTCCTATCTGTTCAATCGTGGATACACGGCGAAGATGCGCCGGAAACGGCGCCTGTCCCCCAGATAGGTAGGCCTAGCCCATTGTGAACCCGGGCGCCACCCCGCGCGCACGCGCACACGCGCGCGCTCGATCGACGCGCTCGCATTCTAATGAATAGCCGAGTTGCGTAAAAAGGTTGCAAGATCAGCCGGTTCAATCACTATTCATGCCGGTTGAGCGAGTGGCTTGGCGATAAAGCCGCTCGGCAGTATTGGCCTGCATGGGTCATTCCTTGAACAACGCACGTGGCCGGGCCCGATCCGGCGGAGGAGCAAATTTATGAAATCGACGATGACAGCGGCGGCCATGCTTCTTGCGGGTGCCGCGTTCGCCACAAGCCCGGCGGAAGCGCAACAGAATTACGGGGCGCAAGCGGCGCCCCAACAAAGTATCCCGCAGCCGCAGGAGCAGGCCGAGAATCAGAACGCGATCAAGACACACACGCCGAAGATCTCGAGCGGGGCAGCAAAGCAGATCCAGGCGTTGCAAACAGCGGTGAACGCGAAGAACGCGGCCACAATTCCGGCGGCGCTCGCGGCGGCACAGGCGGCGGCGAAGACGAATGACGACCGCTACATCATCGGGATTCTGCAGCTCAAGGCCGGAGCCGCGGCCAGCGACAAGGCGCAGATCGCCGCGGGAATCGAGGCGATGCTTGCATCGGGCTCGGTCACTCCGGACGAGAAGTTCCCGCTCTACCTGAACCTTGCCCAGCTCTATGACGCGCTCAACCAGGATGCTCGGGCGGAGCAGAATTACAGCCAGGCGCTCCAGATCAACCCAAGCAGCGTCGAGGCGACCGCCGGGCTTGCCGAGGCGAAGGCTGGACAAGGACAGGCCGCGGAAGCGATCGCACTTCTTGAGAAGGGAATCGCGCTTCAGTCGGCCGGCGGATCGAGGGCACCCGAGACCTGGTACAAGCGGGCCGTCGCGATCGCCTACAAGGCGAAGCTTCCGCAGGCGGTCGATCTGGGCCGCGAATGGGTTCGGGCCTACCCGACTACTGACAGCTGGCAAAATGCGCTCGCCATCTATCAGCTCGGCGTCCAGCTCGATGAAAACCAGACGCTCGACCTCATGAGGTTGAAGCGGGCCGCGGGCGCTCTGCAGCCCAGCGACTATTTCAACTATGGCGACATTGCCGTCCGCAAGGGTTTTGCCGGAGAAGCGAAGTCGGTCCTCGAGCAAGGCTTTGGCGCGAATCTGATCAAGCGCGCCGATCCGAGCTTCAGCCAGCTCTACGGCATTGCGACGACGAAGACGAAGGGCGACCTCGAAAGCCTTCCGGCGGCCCCGGCGGCGGCCGCGACGTCGAAGGCGACGCTCAACACCGGCGACGCCTATTTCGGTTATGCGAAGTACGACAAGGCGGTCGAATTCTACCGCGCCGCACTGTCCAAGCCGGGTGCCGACGCGAATCTCGTCAACCTGCACCTCGGCATGGCGCTCGCGCTGCAGGGCGACAAAGCGGGTGCGACCGCGGCTCTAAACGCCGTAGGTGGAACCGAGGCGGCCCTGGCCCAGTATTGGCTGCTCTACGCATCGACCAAGGCCTAGCTTTACCGGGGGTGCCCAAGGCGGGCACCCCCTCCTTTTGCTGCATTAAAATCTTGCACGCCTATGTCCCGTTTCGGGATAGTTAACGGCTGTTAGCTTCCGCTGCGCCGCTCCTCCGATAGAGCGGTCATGGGAGATCTCAGCTGGACGAGCATGCGAGTATGGCCGGTGCGGTTTGACGACCGAGTAAGGACGGTGCTGGCCCAGCCGGCGACCGATCCGCACGACCGCGCCGTTCGATGGCGGCAACTCGTCGAGCTTGCCGCGCGCTCAAGTGACAATGCCGACCCCGCGCTATTCGAACGAGCGCTCGCGGCCATTCGCGAGGATTGGCCGGCGATCCCGGAGCGGGTGCGGTCGGCCGCAGCGCTATCCGTAGCCCCGCTTGCCGTGCCGGCCGAACTCGTCGCTCTGTTCGCGTCCGACCGTCTTTCGGTCGCTGCACCGGTGCTGGCCAGCGCCCGGCTGACGGCATCGGAATGGAACCGCGTCGCGTCCGAAGCGGGCGAGGAATCGCGCTCTTTCATCGGCAGCATGCAAGCGGGGCAGACACAGGCCGCCAATCGTTCGCGGCCGGAAGGCGATGATCGCGGCCAGGGACAGGACAGCGTTCCGTCCATTGGCGATCTCGTTGCCCGGCTCGAACGGCTTCGCAATCGCGACGAAATCCCCCCGCAGGAGACCGGCGGCGCCGCGGAGTCGCCGCGACTGTTCCAGTGGGAATGCGGCGAATCGGGTCAGATCGAATGGGTCGCCGGCGCACCGCGCGGAGCCTTGGTCGGCCAGTCGATCGCCAACGGCGACGGCGCTGTCGACAAGATCGTTGAGCGCGCTTTCGCCGCCCGGGCGCCGTTTCACGGCGGCACGCTCGAGCTTGTTGCGGACAGCCTTATCGGCGGGGTGTGGAAGATCAGCGGAGTCCCGGCATTCGAGCGCGCGAGCGGCCGATTCGCCGGCTATCGCGGAGTTGCCGAGCGCCCGTCCGAGGAGCGCTCCGATGGCGGCCCAGGGACGGCGGCGGATCCGGATTCGCTTCGCGAGCTTGCGCACGAAATCAAGACTCCGCTCAACGCGATCATCGGCTTCGCCGAAATCATCAGCGGCGAATATCTCGGGCCGGCCGAAAGCAAGTACCGCGATCGCGCAGGCGACATCGTCGCGCAGGCGCGCCTGCTCCTGACCGCGATCGACGATCTCGATTTTGCAGCGAAGACGCAGTCCGGCACGGATGATGGACGGCAGGGAACGAACCTTGGAGATCTGGTCGAGCGAATGGTGCCCTCCCTCCGCGACCTGGCGGCGGCGCGCGGCGTCGCTCTCGATGCGTCGAGGGGTTTCCACGACCTGGCGGTGACGACCCCGCCGGAGCTGGCCGAGCGGATGATCCTGCGGTTGTGCAGCGCGGTCATCGACCGCGCCGTGGAAGGAGAACGGCTGCGCCTGACGGTCGACAACGGTGGCAAGAGCTGCTCGGTGTCGTTGAGCAGGCCCGCAGCGCTCCAGGGCGCGTCCGACGAAACATTGTTCGGGCCAGCCGACGGAACTTCGGCCGACAGCTTCTGGCTGCGGCTCACGCGCGGCATGGCGCGCGTCGCTGGCGTCGAGCTTGTCGCCTCTCCCGGAGCGCTCGCTCTCGCTTTTCCGCGCGCCTGACTTGGCGGGTATCGAACCACCGTCTATCTCGGCACCGTCGGGGCAGGGCCTGTAGCTCAACGGTAGAGCCGGCCGCTCATAACGGCTAGGTTGGGGGTTCGAATCCCTCCGGGCC